>Ga0316207_10000981_pt1 | contig 38990 bp, 37 predicted proteins | sample 6weekpyrite_MG_FD_204943 | JGI IMG/M metagenome (GOLD analysis project Ga0316207, IMG submission 204943) | Microbial mat bacterial communities from mineral coupon in-situ incubated in ocean water Damariscotta River, Maine, United States -... | ecosystem: Environmental > Aquatic > Marine >... | reverse complement strand
AATATATTTAGCGATGCCAGCGTTTGCACCAGACAGAGTGATAGAGGCGCTGTCTATATAAATACACGTGTTGTCGTTATCTTCGATATATGCAAATCGACTGGTTGGGTTTCGATAAAGTATTTCATTTTGTTGGATGCGCTGTTTAAAAACATTCGGATCCAGATCTGATTTAACGGGAATGCTCGTTAATGTTTGATGTGTGCTGGTAATAAATTTTCCGAACCAGTGTTTTATCTCTGCTTCATCATGCGGAATCTCTTTAATTAATTTTACAATTTGATTCATTGCATCGTTGGTTATTTCACCACTATTTTGTTTAGTGAGCGTGGGATCGCGATAGCGAACATCATTGTCTGTATTTTGATTTAGCGTGAGTTGGTCAACATAGTCACCGAGTAATTCCAGTTGTGTGGGTGCGCGTAAGCCAATTGAATAAGTCATACAAGGCTTATCGCTGACACCGTAATGTTGCACCCCTGGTGGTAGATACAACACGTCTCCCGGTTGAAGTACAAACTCTTGTTCGGGTTCAAACTGTTTTAGAATACGTAAATCAATACCTTCGATGAGCGCCTGATTTTGTTTTGCTTCACTAATTTGCCAACGGCGTGTGCCCATTCCCTGTAACAGGAATACGTCATATTGATCGGTATGCGGACCAACACCACCATGAGGCGCGGCATAACTCGCCATGACATCATCAACACGCCATGAGGGCAGAAAGTCAAACGCGTCGAGCAACAAGTCCAGTTCTCGAATATGTTTATTTAAATCCTGAACCAGCACCGTCCAGTGGCTTGCTGGCAAGCGGGTGAAATCTTCTTCAGTGAATGGATTATGGCGAACTTGCCAATCATTTTTGCCATTATCCTGAATGATACGTGCGGCAATTTCTTCTTCACAAGCAAGCCCGGCCAACTCTTCCGGTTCAAAAGGATCAGTAAAGTTATTTAGCGCTGCCGGTATATAAAGCGGTTTTTTCTGCCAGTAATCGTGAAGAAATTCTTCCGTCGACATGCCATTGGGAAACGTCAGAGTCATCTTCATAGGGCATTAGATCTATAGGAGGTTGAATTGCAGGCAAAATAAACCCGGACTGCGGGGTGGGGGATGCAGTCCGGGCGGGTTTGGTACCAGATGATGGCGACTTGTGGGGGTAGGAAGGGGTCACACATCATCTGTTGCCTGATAAACACTATCCTTAATTTGATTGAAGAACTCTGTGCGCTGGTTCACAAAACGGCGTTTATTCTCACAATTTTTTTGCTTGTTCTACTGCATTACCAATGTAAGTGGCCGGGCTAAGGGCTTTAAGTCGTTGTTTTTCGTCATCAGGGATCGCCAGACTTTCAACAAATGCGTGTAAAGAGGCCTCATCAATGCGTTTACCACGAGTTAATTCTTTAAGTTTTTCATATGGTTTTTCAATGGCATAGCGGCGCATTACGGTTTGAATAGGCTCGGCTAGAACTTCCCAGTTGTCATCCAGATCAGCATTCATCCTGTCGGCGTTCGGGTCCAGCTTGCTAATGCCTTTTAGGGTTGATTGAAAGGCAATCACACTGTGGGCGATACCGACGCCTAAGTTACGTAGCACGGTGGAGTCGGTGAGATCACGTTGCCAGCGAGAAACCGGTAATTTACTCGATAAATGTCCTAAAACGGCGTTAGCGATACCAATATTCCCCTCCGAATTCTCAAAATCGATGGGATTGACCTTGTGAGGCATGGTGGATGAACCGACTTCGCCAGCAACGGTCTTTTGTTTGAAGTATCCAATTGATATATAGCTCCAGATATCACGGTCAAAATCGAGCACGATGGTGTTAAACCGGGCCAGGGCATCAAAATATTCCGCAATATAGTCATGCGGTTCAATTTGGGTGGTGTAGGGGTTCCAACTGAGACCGAGTGATTCAACAAACTGTTGGGCAAAACCTTCCCAATCCATGTTCGGATAGGCGCTTAAATGGGCATTATAGTTACCTACCGCGCCATTAATCTTACCTAACAGCTCTACATTGGCGAGTTGCTGGCGTTGACGACGTAAACGCGCCACAACATTGGCCATTTCCTTGCCCAGTGTTGAAGGCGAGGCGGGTTGTCCGTGGGTGCGGCATAACATGGGCTGAGATGCTTGTTCCTGAGCCAGAGTGCTGATTGCGCTGATGATCTCATCCATCATGGGTAACAGAACATCATTGCGTGAAGCAGCGAGGATTAGGCCATGAGAGAGGTTATTAATGTCCTCCGAGGTACAGGCAAAGTGCAGAAATTCATTAATCGCGTTAAGTTCGGCATTATCAGCGATCTTTTCTTTAAGAAAGTATTCAACAGCTTTTACATCATGATTCGTAGTACGTTCGATGTCTTTGACACGTTGTGCATCGGCTTCACTAAAATCATCAACAACGGTATTTAATAGCGCATTCGCATCGGCACTGAGTGCGGAGACTTCACTGATGTCATTGTGTGCAGCCAGTGCCTGCAACCAACGTACTTCGACGGTTACCCGATAACGGATTAGGCCATATTCGCTACAAATACTGCGTAAAACACTGGTTTTGCTGCCGTAACGGCCATCAATAGGGGAAACAGCGGTGAGTGAAGAGAGTTGCATGTTGTTTTCCGAGTTTAAATTATAAATATGCGGGGGATTGTGCCATATCCAATGGCTCAAGGCACTAAAAAGCCCCGCAGGGCGGGGCTCAATTTAGTGGTATTGCTTCGTTATTATTATGTATAGGTCCAGTTCGCATCACAGGAACTGATATTCTGGTTAAGAGCCACTTGAACAGGTTGGTGTGCCTTGGCTAATTGACGTCGTTGTTGGCGCTGGCTGTCTAACCATGCATTGGTTGCAGCAATACGTTTTTTAACCAGCTCATGGCGTTTTAGTGCCTTTTGATTAGGTTTTTCGGCCTGCTCGGCAATAATTGTATTTACAGTGTCTGCTTCAAGGGTGCTTGCCGGTTGTTCGGCCGGACTTAAAACAATTCCCAAACTGAAGAAAAGTGCAACGGTCGTATCCATAATTCTCCTCCAAAACAGCCTGAATATGTGTGTATTACGCCATATTCAGTCCGGCTTTTCCGTGATGATGGTCACGCTTGGTTAATTCGGCCAGACTTTGCTGTAAAAATAAAAACTTGTTTATTTATTTATAGTTATAAGTTCTTTGTAATGCAAATTATTATTATTTATAGCTAAGTTATTATGCATTTTATAATTGCGTGTCATGTAAACATAGTCGGAATAAGGCAAACTTCCAGTGTATTAGTGTGGTTTTTCGATATTTGGCGTGTGTGATGGGCGCTGAACCGGTAGAATACCCGCCTTTTAGAGAGTGATGCCTACGGGCAGGAAGGAGTTAACGTGCTTGAGTCATACCATCAACATGTCACCGAACGTGCTGAACAGGGATTGCCCCCATTACCACTGGATGCAGAGCAAACTGCCGCATTGGTCGAATTATTGAAAAACCCGCCTGCAGGTGAAGAAGAAAATCTACTTGAGCTGTTAATTCATCGTGTACCACCGGGTGTGGATCAAGCCGCCTACGTGAAAGCAGGATTTTTAACAGCAATTGCTAAAGCCGAGACCGCTTGCCCATTGATTGATGCCGCACGTGCAACCGAGTTATTGGGCACGATGCTGGGTGGCTACAATATTACCCCGTTAGTTGATTTGTTAGATGATGACGCTCTGGCACCGATTGCCGCGGCAGCTCTGTCTAAAACGCTGCTGGTTTTTGATGCTTACCACGACGTTGTCGAAAAAGCGGCTGGCAACAGCCACGCGAAACAAGTTGTGGATGCCTGGGCGGAAGCCGAATGGTTTACCCGTCGCGAACCGATGGCTGAGTCCATAACAGTAACGGTGTTTAAAGTAGAAGGTGAAACCAATACCGATGATTTATCGCCTGCTGCAGAGGCATGGAGTCGTCCTGATATCCCGCTGCATGCCAAAGCGATGTTAATTAACAAAATGCCAAACGCTTTGTCAGTGATCGATGAGCTCAAGGAGAAAGGTCATCCACTGGCTTATGTTGGCGATGTTGTGGGTACGGGTTCATCACGCAAGTCAGCCATTAATTCTGTCTTGTGGCATATGGGAGATGATATTCCTTACGTTCCGAATAAACGCCAGGGCGGTGTTGTGCTGGGTGGAAATATCGCGCCGATCTTTTTTAACACGGCGGAAGATTCGGGCGCATTACCGATTGAATGTGATGTGACGCAAATGAACACTGGTGATGTGATTACTGTTTACCCTGACAAGGGTGAAGTTCATAACGAAGCAGGGGAGGTGATCAGCACCTTCACACTTAAACCGACAACCATGGCTGATGAAGTGCGTGCCGGTGGTCGTATTCCACTCATCATTGGTCGCTCGTTAACAGATAAAACACGCGAAGGCTTAGGGCTTAATGCATCAGAGATCTTTACTCGTCCTGTTGCACCGGCTGATACGGGTAAAGGTTTTACCCTGGCGCAGAAAATGGTGGGTCGTGCTTGTGGTGTTGAGGGTATTCGTCCGGGCACGTATTGTGAACCACGCATGACCACAGTGGGTTCGCAAGATACAACCGGTGCTATGACGCGTGATGAATTAAAAGAGCTGGCCTGCCTGGGCTTCTCGGCAGATCTCGTTATGCAAAGTTTTTGTCATACTGCAGCGTATCCAAAACCGGTTGATATTACCTTACAGCATCAGCTACCTGAATTTATTCAAACGCGTGGTGGCGTATCACTTCGTCCAGGTGATGGCGTGATTCATTCATGGTTAAACAGAATGATTTTGCCAGACTCTGTCGGTACAGGTGGTGACTCTCATACGCGCTTCCCATTGGGAATCAGTTTTCCTGCAGGTTCGGGTTTAGTGGCATTTGCTGCAGCATTAGGTGTCATGCCTTTGGATATGCCCGAGTCTGTGTTGGTACGCTTTAAAGGTGAAATGCAACCGGGTATTACTTTGCGTGATCTGGTTAATGCTATTCCCTATGTTGCAATTCAACGCGGATTATTAACGGTTGAAAAACAGAACAAGAAAAATGTTTTCTCGGGACGTATTCTGGAAATTGAAGGCTTGCCTGATTTGAAAGTTGAACAAGCTTTTGAGCTTTCTGATGCCTCTGCTGAGCGTTCAGCCGGTGGTTGTACCGTTCACTTAAATAAAGAACCAATCTGTGAATACCTTGAATCAAACGTCACGTTATTGAAATGGATGATTGCAGAGGGCTATGGCGACGAACGTACGCTGCAACGCCGTATTGACGCAATGCAATCATGGCTTGACGATCCACAGTTACTAGAGCGCGATGACGATGCAGAATATGCAGAAGTGATTGAGATTGATCTTGCTGAAATAACAGAACCATTACTGGCATGCCCGAATGATCCGGATGATGTTAAGTCATTATCAGAGATCGGTGAAGTAAACATTGATGAAGTCTTTATTGGTTCATGTATGACCAATATTGGTCACTATCGTGCTGCAGGTAAGTTGCTAGAGAAAGTAACCAATGTACCTGTGCGTTTATGGGTTGTGCCACCGACAAAAATGGATGCCCATCAATTAACTGAAGAAGGTTACTACGCCATCTTTGGTCGGGCGGGTGCGCGAACTGAAACACCGGGTTGTTCTTTATGTATGGGTAACCAGGCACGTGTGGCAGACGGTGCGACAGTGCTTTCAACATCGACGCGTAACTTTCCGAATCGTTTAGGTAAAGATGCAAATGTTTACCTGGGATCGGCAGAGCTATCAGCAGTGACATCCATGTTAGGTAAATTGCCAACGGTGAGTGAATACATGGATTACATGCAAGATCTAAAACCAATGAGTGATGAAGTCTATCGTTACTTGAATTTCCATGAGATCTCAGAATATAAAGACATTGCGGACGCCTCAATTCCAGTCACACTTTCTTAAATATACAATTCCTAAGTCAGGATAACCCTGGCTTAGGAATGTTTTTTGTTGCAGAGTTTTTAGTGTTCAGTTGAGGTTTTTTAAAAGTTTTTTTGATTCAGTAAGATAGCGTTTTCTGGAAAACAATAATTGCAGACGTGAGCCACCTGATTGGCGCCATAAAACAGCAGCACGAATGGCTGCTAGCAGTAAGCTTCGGATCTTGTTGGTATTGTCCGGATGGGTTAAATGCATTTCTTCACCATTGATCATGATGCGTGGCTTGAGTGTGCTTATGGTGTCCGAGTAAAGTCCGGCCAGTGATGCCAGTACATTACTGTGTAACATGGAAAAATGTTCACTTTGCTGGTGTGCTTTGGAAATACCTTCCGAGATATCTGTTAGCATTGCTGTGTTCTTATTTAAGCTGCGCTCAAGTTGAATAATGCTAATAATATAACGCATCAATTCATTGCGTTCAGTATTGCCGCTCATTGTTAAAAGCTCTTCAGTATATTTAAGCCCACGCTGTAATTGATCGCCCGAATTAAAAATTTCATGGCAATTTTTCGCATCAACAACAAAGACGCTATGAATACACGCTGTTAGCGAATCGGTATCAACCATGCCTGTTTTAGCGATTTGTTGTGCGCACTGGCAGGCCTGAACAATGCCGGCAAAAGCAAGCACACGATCTGAATATGAATCAGACATATTAATTAAAACCTTTGGTAATAATCGCGCCACCCAGACATTGTTGGCCACTATAGAGAACTAATGACTGCCCGGGTGTGATGGCGCGTTGTGGTTCATCAAAGTCTACATGTAAAACACCCTTGTCCATGCTGATATGACAAGCCTGATCAGGTTGGCGGTAACGTGTTTTAGCCATGCAGTGAAAAGTATTCTTCACTAGTTCATCAGGGAAGCTATCTGACACCCAGTGAATATCATCAGCTAATAATTTCTTTTTGTAGAGCAGGGGATGTTCACCACCTTGTACAACAATAAGCTGGTTATTATCCATGTCTTTTTGGGCAACAAACCAGGCGTCACCGCTTGCATCATTACGTCCACCAATGCCGAGTCCCTGGCGTTGACCAATCGTGTAATACATCAGGCCATTGTGTTTGCCGAGCAACTTGCCTGAATCGCTCACAATATCACCAGGTTGTGCGGGCAAGAAACGGGATAGAAAATCAGTGAATTTCCTTTCACCAATAAAACAGATACCCGTACTGTCTTTTTTGCGGCTATTGATAAAGTGATTGGCTTCGGCAATCTTTCTGACTTGATCTTTTTCTATGTTACCGAGTGGGAACAGGGCTTTAGATAACTGCTTCTGTCCAAGCATGTAGAGAAAGTAACTTTGGTCTTTATTGTTGTCACGACCTTTAATGAGCTGATACTCATTACCCTTAAATTGTGTGTCGACATAGTGGCCTGTCGCAATGGCTTCTGCCCCGAGGCTTTGTGCGTGTTCAAGAAAAGCGCGAAATTTTATTTCACGATTGCATAACACATCGGGGTTGGGCGTGCGGCCGGCTTTATATTCATTTAGAAAGTGCTCAAAAACACGATCCCAATATTCAGTGGAAAAATTAACGGTGTGCAATGGTATCTTGAGCTGATCGCAAACGGATTGAGCATCTTTTAGATCTTCGGCCGCTGTGCAGTATTCTTCGCTATCATCTTCTTCCCAGTTCTTCATAAACAGGCCTTCAACGTGAAAACCTTGTTCAATGAGAAGATGTGCAGCGACAGACGAATCAACGCCACCTGACATGCCGACCATAATATGTTTTTTTGCTACCATTCTGTAATGAAATCCAGTGGGTATTGCTTACCTTGTCGATAATCATTAATACATTGTTTGACTAGTGGGCTACGCATTTTTTCAGCATTCATATTGAGTATCTGTTCGGTTGAGATCCAGCTGGCAGCAAGAATGCCATCATCAAGTGGTTGTGTTGGATTATGATTTTCTACGGTTCCTGCAAAACAAATGCGCACAAAGGTTTGATCTTTCTCGGGCTTTCGCCATTTATACAGTCCTACAATATATTCCGGTTTAAAACACCAGGCTGTTTCTTCGTTGACCTCGCGAATCACCGCATCGTAAATGGTTTCCTGGTTTTCAACATGACCTGCAGGTTGATTATAAACATTGCGACTGTCAGCAAGCTCTTCAACCATTAGCATTTTACCGTCACGTTCGATGACAGCAGCTACTGTTAGATGTGGTGTCCAAATCATGATGGCATGCTCTTGTTCGACACATCGATATCACGCCATTGCCCGGGTTCCAGTGCATCAAGTTGCCAGTCACCGACTGATACGCGCACCAGCCGTAAGGTCGGGTAGCCTACCGCAGCGGTCATGCGTCTTACCTGACGGTTTTTACCCTCACTAATGGTTAATGCTAACCAGGCGGTTGGAATATTTTTTCTGAATCGAACTGGCGGGTTTCGTGGCCATAAATCGGGCTCATCTATCAGTGCAACCTTTGCAGGACGAGTCATCCCGTCTTTTAATTGAACGCCATCGCGGAGTCGTTGTAGAGCTTCATCATCCGGTTGCCGTTCAACCTGTACCCAGTAGACTTTAGATTTTTTGAATTTGGGATCGGCGATTCGCTGCTGTAACTTGCCGTCATCAGTGAGTAATAATAAACCTTCACTATCGCGATCCAGTCGTCCGGCAGGGTAGACCTTTGGCACATCAATATAGTCAGCGAGTGTTTCATGCTCGCCTTCCGGGCTGAATTGACTCAGTACTCCGTAAGGTTTGTTAAAGGCGATTAAACGGCTCATAGCAACTCGGTGTCGCTATCCGAATAGGCAGGCGAACAACAACACAGGATGACAAGTTCTTCGTCACCGTTATTTTCAACACAGTGTGGCGTGCCGGGTTTTATGCAAAGGGTATCACCAGGACCAATAGGGAAGCTTTCTGAGCCAAGCGTCATAATACCGCTGCCAGCTGTAACGTGATAAAGCTCTTCACTTTGATGATGGCGATGCAGATGTGTTTTAGCGCCGATCGCGACGCTTGCTTCAGCGAGACTTTGTGCGTGCACACCCAGTGATTCGGCATGCGATGCGGGGTGCATTAACTCACGAATTTGTGAGTCATCGCGAGTCGTAAACGCATCAATTGTAGAATATGTTGTTTTTAAGGTCATTCGAGCATCGTGCAAGACTATAAAGCGCCATTATAACGCGCCTTCGAGCACGATAATCAAATATTGTCCTAGTGAAGAGTGTCTGAGGCTTCGTCGGGTCGAATATGTTGTGCCTGCAATCCCTTTGGACCATCAATTAACTCAAATTCGACATGTTGACCACGTTTTAACGTTTTATAACCTTCCATTTCCACACTTGAAAAATGAGCGAATATTTCATGCTCTTCATCATCTGAAATGAAGCCATAGCCTTTGCTGTTGTTAAACCACTTAACGGTACCATGAGCCATAATTAAAACCTCATGTTGATTAACTGATATTCATCCCCACCTAAGCTATACGATAGGAACCCCAGCTCCTTTTTAACTAACCCGACAATATTAGTCAACTACTGTAAACTCAGGTAAAAAGTGTGTTTATTCAGGGTGTTGAAGTGACTTTATGATTAATATGGTGGTGTTTTATTTTAGTTGCAGGGTGTCAGAGAGTAGATTTTGAACCATAATTAAAGTTATATAGAGTTAGTATGACAAAAGAAATACGACACAATGATGATGATGGTCTGGCGCTACAGGAAGCCAAGCCTAAACTGAAACGGCCGCCGCGATACAAGGTATTGCTGCTTAACGATGATTTCACGCCTATGGAATTTGTGGTGCATATTCTTGAGGATTTTTTCAGTATGAATCGAGAAAAGGCGACCCAGATAATGTTGAATGTGCATACTAAAGGCATGGGTGTATGCGGTGTTTATAGCCGCGATATTGCTGAAACCAAGGTCGAATTAGTGAACACCTACGCCAGAGAGAATCAGCACCCATTAAAATGTGTCATGGAAGAGGACGGTTGAGGAAACCCCTATGTTGAGTAAAGAGCTCGAATTCACCCTAAATCTTGCCTACAAAGAAACACGTGACAAACATCATGAGTTCATGACGGTAGAGCATTTATTACTCGCCTTGTTAGACAATCCGGATGCAGCTGTTGTGCTGCGTGCCTGTGGTGTTGACTTTCTTGCGTTACAAATTGAATTGAATGAATTTCTTGAAGAAACAACCCCGTTACTTCCTGAGCATGATGAGCGTGAAACACAGCCAACATTAGGTTTTCAGCGTGTTATGCAGCGTGCTGTTTTTCATGTCCAGTCTTCGGGTAAGCAGGAAGTTACTGGTGCCAATGTACTGGTGGCAATTTTCAGTGAGCCTGACTCACAGGCAGTTTATTTTCTTAATAAACTCGGTGTAACGCGTTTGGATGTGGTGAATTATTTATCACACGGCATTTCTAAGATTGAAGATGAAGCCGATGAAGAGTTCAGTCCGGAAATTGATGAAGAAAATGCCGAGCCGCAAACCAAGTCGCCGCTTGAAAGTTATGCAGTCAATCTGAATGAACAGGCTGCGCAAGGCAAAATTGATCCATTAATCGGCCGCAGCCAGGAAATACAACGTTCGATTCAAATTTTGTGTCGTCGTCGTAAAAACAATCCTTTGTTTGTAGGCGAGGCAGGGGTCGGTAAAACAGCCATTGCAGAAGGCCTGGCGCTGATGATTGTTGAAGGTGATGTGCCAGAGGTGTTAACGGAAAGTGTTATTTATTCGCTGGACATGGGAGCGTTACTGGCCGGAACAAAATATCGTGGTGATTTTGAAAAACGTCTCAAGGGTATTTTAAAACAATTAAAACAGCAGCCGCATGCGATTTTATTTATTGATGAGATTCATACCATTATTGGTGCAGGTGCAGCTTCGGGCGGTGTAATGGATGCGTCGAACTTAATTAAACCTATGCTGGCATCAGGTGAATTGAAATGTATGGGCTCAACAACCTATCAAGAGTACCGGGGTATTTTTGAAAAGGATCGTGCTCTGGCGCGTCGCTTCCAGAAAATTGATGTTAATGAGCCAACGGTTGATGAAGCTGTTCAAATTCTTATGGGTTTGAAATCGCGCTTTGAAGATTTCCATGATGTGCGTTACACCAAACAATCGATGCGTGCAGCAGCAGAACTTTCTGAACGTTATATTAATGATCGTCACCTTCCGGATAAGGCGATTGATGTTATTGATGAAGCAGGTGCGTATCAGCGTTTACAATCTGCATCGAAACGTAAAAAGACGATTGGTGTTGGTGATATCGAACGTGTTGTGGCAAGTATTGCACGCATCCCGCCGAAGAAAGTGTCTTCCTCAGACAAAGACATGCTCAAGAAACTTGATCAAGATTTGAAAATGGTTATCTATGGTCAGGATCAGGCCATTGATAGTTTGTCTACAGCAATCAAAATGTCACGTTCTGGTTTGGGCACAGAAGACCGTCCTATTGGTGCTTTCTTGTTCGCCGGTCCTACAGGTGTCGGTAAAACCGAAGTGACACGACAGCTTGCGCGTATTATGGGTGTTGAGTTGATTCGTTTTGATATGTCGGAATACATGGAGCGGCATACGGTTTCACGTTTGATTGGTGCGCCACCGGGTTATGTTGGTTTTGATCAGGGCGGTCTGTTAACCGAAGCAGTAACGAAACAACCTCATGCGGTCTTGTTGCTGGATGAAATAGAAAAAGCTCATCCCGATGTGTTTAATTTGTTATTACAAGTGATGGATCACGGTTCACTCACTGATAACAATGGTCGTAAGGCAGATTTTCGTAATGTCGTGATAGTCATGACAACCAATGCCGGTGCTGAACACATGAGTCGCCCAAGTATTGGTTTTACAGAACAGAATCATGATAAAGATAATACTGAAGTAATTAATCGAACTTTCTCGCCGGAGTTTAGAAATCGGCTTGATAGCGTTATCTGGTTTGATTCATTGGGTCGTAGCACGATTGAGCATGTAGTGAATAAATTTATCTTTGAACTTGAGGCACAGTTACAGGATAAGCATGTCACTATTGAACTGGATGATGCAGCGCAAGATTGGTTGGCCGAGAATGGCTTTGATAAAAAAATGGGCGCACGGCCAATGAGTCGTTTGATTCAGGACAAAATCAAAAAACCTTTAGCAGAAGAATTGCTATTTGGACGTTTGGTGCATGGTGGCCATGTACGCATTAGTGCGAACAAAGATGGCCTGCAGCTTGAAATTATGACTGAAGATGAACACGAGGAGACGGTTCATTAGCAGGCATATTAACGTGCGCGGTAAGTGATACGACCTTTAGTTAAATCGTAAGGTGTTAGTGCAACCGTGACAGTGTCACCGGTTAGAATACGAATGTAGTGCTTGCGCATTTTGCCAGAGATATGAGCCGTTACAACGTGGCCATTTTCCAGTTCAACGCGGAACATTGTATTAGGGAGGGTCTCAACGACCGTTCCTTCCATTTCAATTGCTTCTTCTTTAGCCATATATTCCGTTCAATTGCCTGATCAGTCAGACATCTTGTTTGCTGATAACGGCGCGAATAATGCCCTAACTGAGCCTTAGTTTCAATGTAAAAAGGTGAAAAACAGACCGAAACGGCCCCGTGAGGGGCTGTCTGGTGGAAGTGAGGCCGCAAATCTAGAAAGAGGCGGCTTTCCGGTAAGAAGATTCAATCCACGAAAGGTGTGGATGCAGGGTATTTTTCTCGATAACGATTTCCATTTCGAGGCGACTGATGATGGATTCAATATTGTCCGGATCAAGAAAGTCTTCACGAAGTCGGTCAAAATGCTCATTATTGAGATGTAACACATTTGGCCTCATGCCGTGCTCTTTCTCAAAATCTCTCATCATGCGGTAAATAAAGCTCAACATATCTGTCTCCTTTATCATGCAGTGTCGTTATAAGCTATATCGTGCAAAGCACAGACCACTTTAGGTTAGGAAACGTTAAAAAATGTCAACTCATTGAAATATATGTAGTATTTATTTTTGGTAAGCTTGCCAGATGCCTTCCTGAAAGATCTCAAAGGGGCGATATTTGTCCTTATAGACCATTTTCTGACACTCCTTTATCCAGTAGCCAAGGTAGAGATGCTCAAGCCCCTGTTGTTTAGCCTGTTCTATTTGCCAGAGGATCGCCATAGAACCGAGGCTGCGGCTCGCTTCAGCAGGATCAAAGAAGGTATAAACGGCTGAGAGGGCATGATTGAGTTTATCGACACTGGCGACTGCCAACAATCTGTCATCGAGACGGAATTCGTAAAGGCAGGCATCAATATAGGGATTTATCAGAAATTCGCTGTATTTATCCGGATCAGGATTGTCCATACCGCCACCTGCATGACGTGTACTCATATAATGACGATAGAGCTTAAAATGCTCATCGTTATATTCAGCCGGGACGGTTTCGATGCTCAGATCCTGATTGCGTTTCCAGACGCGGCGTTGCCCACGTGAAGGCTTAAAATCGGCGACAGCAATCCGAATGGGGATGCAGGCATCACACATTGGGCAGCGTGGACGGTAGACATGCGTACCGCTGCGCCGAAACCCGTATTGAATTAACTCGCTATACAAATCGGTATTGATACAAACAGACGGATCGGCAAACAAGGTCATGGCCTGTTGCCAGGGTAGGTAACTGCATTCATGTTCTGGCGTTAAATAAAAATCCAGTGATTCGAGATGAAGTGTTCCCATACTCAGGTTGCATCCATACTTAAAAATTGAGGCTGAAAATGCTGATCTGTTTCTGCTTGCTCACAGTATTCATCTAACTGCTGAGCAAATTGGCTTCGTGGTATTTGTGTTGCACCAAGACTTTGTAAATGTGCTGAATCAACCTGGCAGTCAATCATCTTAAATCCGGCTTTACTGAGGTGTCGTACAAGATGAACAAAGGCCACTTTCGATGCATCGTTGGCATAAGCAAACATTGATTCACCAAAAAACACCTGACCAATAGCGATACCATAAAGACCGCCAACTAACTCGCCATCTCGCCAACTTTCAACAGAGTGCGCATGACCTTCAGTATGCAGGCGGCAGTAGGCATGTTGCATTTCATCAGTAATCCAGGTGCCTTCACCATCATTACGTGGTGCTGCGCAGGCAGTAATGACCTCGGCAAATGATTTGTTTAGGCTGATCTCGTAGGGTTTCTTGCGCAGTGTTTTAGCAAGACTGCGGGAAATGTTTAATGCCTCAGGAAAAAGGACAGTGCGCGGATCAGGTGACCACCACATGATCGGTTGTCCATCGCTATACCAGGGAAAAATGCCATGTCGGTAGGCATTGATTAAACGAGTGACAGATAAATCACCCCCTAGCGCCAACAGGCCATCAGGATCAGTTAAGGCATGCTCTAAAGGTGGGAAGGGGCAGTTTGCATCAGCTGGATCCAGCCACTGTAGATTATGTATGGAATTATTCATGCTCATGTATTATCGCCTGATTTTTTAAATGGTGAATGTTCACCGAGCACACTGATGTAATCTTCAATTCCTTTTTGTTCATGGTCTAAAAACTCTGCAATGATTTTACTAAACTCCGGATGCGCTAACCAATGTGCAGACCATGTAGTCGTCGGTAGAAAGCCGCGACTTAACTTATGTTCGCCCTGTGCGCCGGCTTCAAACCGCTGTATTTTATGTTCTATACAATAATCAATAAGCTGGTAATAACACAACTCAAAGTGCAACCCGCTAAATGTTTGACTACAGCCCCAATGGCGGCCATATAAGGTGTCGCCACCTAACAGATTGAATGTGCCGGCAACATATTCACCCTGGTGTTTGGCGAGCACCAAAATAACCTGATTGGGCATGGTTTCAGCTAAAGCTTGAAAGAAAGATTTTGTGAGCGTGGCGTAACCACTTTTACGACGAAAGGTCGATGCATAAAACTGATAGAATACCTCCCAGTGCTCCGGCTTGGTGTCTCTGCCATGCAATAGCTCAATTTCTAACTTTGCTGATGCAACATCACGGCGTTCTTTTCGTATTTGTTTGCGTTTTTTTGATGAAAGCGTTGATAAAAAATCATCAAATGAGTTGTAGTGATTATTTTGCCAGTGAAACTGACAACCACTTCGCAGCAGGAGGCCAGCCCGTTCAAGTTCATGTGTGTCTGTTTCGGTGGTAAACAAGTAGTGCAGGGAAGAAACCTGCATTGATTCTGCGTAGTGTAGCGCCGCATCCATCAACTCCTTACGTAGTGTGTTGGCGTCGTATTCAGGATGCGTAAGTAAACGAGGACCTGTTGCGGGGGTATAAGGGACAGCAACGACTAGTTTGGGGTAGTAACGCAGGCCTTGGCGCGCATAGGCATCGGCCCATGCCCAGTCAAAAACAAATTCACCATAGGAATTATCTTTTAAATACATGGGTAGTGCGGCAATAAGCTGTTGATGCTCATCGAGTAAAACAATAAAGCGTGGTTGCCAGCCCCATTTTTCAAGGCAATCGTGATTTTCCAGCGCAGCAAGAAAAGCATAATCCACAAAAGGATTATCATTGAGGCTTAATTGTTGCCATTGTTCGGCCGGTATTTGCGTAATACCGGTTTTAATCTGAGCGTTGAATGTTGTTGTCATACTGAATAAGAAGCGGGTGATGGCTATTCCATATCGTTACATAGTTGCTATAATGTTAGCAGAATAAAGCATTTACAATAACATCACCTTTTAAAGGCTTGTATCTAGAATGAAACTCAATCGCATACACGCCATATTTTTTTTGTTGCTATTAGGACAACTCTCGACAGCTGTCGCGTTACCTCGTTGCTTGCATGTGATGTCTTATCATCAGGGTTATGCATGGAATGACGGGATTGAGGAGGGCGTAGAAAAAACACTTGCAGGTAAGTGTGAGTTGTCCGAATTTTACATGGACTCTAAACGCAATACATCACCCGCGTTTATTCGCAATAAGGCCTTAGAAGCGAAGCAGAAAATTGAACAGCTTAAACCGGATATTGTCATTGTTTCGGATGATAATGCTTCGCGTTATCTTGTTCAGCCATATTTCAAAGATGCAAAACTTCCTATCGTGTTTAACGGCGTTAACTGGACCGCTGAAACATATGGTTTTCCATACAAAAATGTTACCGGAATGGTTGAAGTGGCTCCCATCGAGGAAATGCTTGATATTGCACGCCGTAATACAACACTCATTAAGAAGATTGTTTTTATTTCAGATGATGTCGTAACTGAACATAAAGATTTTCGACACTATAAGCGCAGTTACGAAAAACAGGGCGTGAGCATCTCGGGCGTTTTTGTTAAGACAATAGCTGAGTGGGAAAAAGCATTTATTGATGCGCAATCATCAGACTTTATTATTTTAGGGAATAATGCCGGCATCAATGACTGGGATAAAGCACGCGCTGCGCGCCATGTTGCCAATATGGGTAAGCGCCTAACCATGACAACTTATTCCTGGATGATGCCATACGTCATGTTGGGTGTGAGTAAACGGGCTCAGGAGCAAGGCGAGTGGGCAGCAGAAGTTGCTTTAGCTGTTTTGTCAGGCACCAATATTGCGGATGTGCCTATTACGGTTAATCGTCACTGGACCTACTACCAAAATAAACCCTTGCTTAAAAAAGCAGGTATAACTATCGACAAAATATCGCGGCATAAGGCGGTTTCAAAAGATTGGCTGAATGTCACAAACTGACACACTAGAATATAGAAAAAAATATTTAACTATTCTGCTTGTTGTCGGAATAGGTATAAGTTTTTTGGCTTTTTTTTATGGTGTTAATGAATCGTTGCGCGATACTGAACGGGGCTTTCAGAGCACTGTAGAACAGGCTTTTTCCCGCATTGAAAGTCGTTTTGCTTTATTGTCCCAAATTGATGAAGATTTGGCTCAATTTTTTCATGCATCTGATGAAGTTACATCTGCTGAGTTTGGCCAATTTACACGACAAATTCTCGAGCGAAATAATTTTCTTAGCCAACTCATGCTTGCGGGTGTAGTTGCAAATGATGAGGTAAAAGATTTTGAGTTAAGTAAACGGGAGCAGGGGTACTCTGGTTATCAAATAAAAACATATGAACCTGGAATAAATAAATCTAAACACCGATATCCAGTTGAATATTATGCACCCGTCAATATTCAATCGAGTTTATGGTATGGCAAAGACATAAGATCTCTTTCTGAAACACAAGATGCCTTTACACAGATACACAGGGATTCATTGTTTTCTTTATCTGAACCCTTCGATATTAATGGAAATTTAAGTTTTTTAATTTTACACGCCTTGTCGCCAAATACTAATTATAATCTGCCTCATATAGGGATTGATGAGGCAGATGTATATGGTGTGCTTGTATATGTGGTTGATATAAAAAAACTGTTGGCGTTAAATCTCTCATCATTGCAGGATGCAGGTTACAAGGTGTCTATGGATACCCTTGATATATTTGACTCTACATCATTACGCGTTAATAAAAATCTAACGCTGACGTCTTATTTTATCGAAAAGAATTTTGTTTTTTCTAATACGTCAATTAAGTTTGAAGTGCTTTATGATGTTGGTTTTTGGGATGTCGATTTTTTATTACCATTACTAATGCTTCTTTCCGGTCTATTGATGACCGGGTTTATCTATACGACAATTCGTTCTGAATTTATTCGTTCTGATTTGCTTGTCACACAAAAAAATGAAATTAGTCGACAAGTTAAGAATCAAACCCGTCAATTACGACATCAGGCGGCAAGTCTTGCGCTGACGCGAGATCAAGCGCTCAAAGCCAATCAGACTAAATCCACCTTTCTTGCCAATATGAGCCATGAGTTACGTACGCCGCTAAATTCCATTATTGGTTTTTCTGAAATACTTGGTAAAGGGATGAGTGGCCCGATCGTTGAAGAGCAAAAAAAGCAACTTGATATCATTTTGGTCAATGCGCGCGGCTTGTTGTCACTTATTAATAATGTGCTGGATCTTTCCAAAGTTGAATCAGGTAAGGTTGAGATAGATATCACAGAGGTTGATGTAGCAGCCTTGTTGAACAATTTAGAGTCAACTTTTATGCCTTTGGCAAAAGAAAAAGATCTGAGTTTCTCACTTATTGTTAGAGATACGGGTAAGCCGATTTACACAGACTATGAAAAATTGCGTCAGATTCTGGTTAACTTGATTGCGAATGCAATTAAATTTACCAGTGAAGGAAATGTTACGGTTGAGTTTTTTGCCCATCTTGAATATTTCTGCTTTCGTGTTTCCGATTCAGGAATAGGTATGTCGCGTGAAAAAATGCGCAATATCTTTGATGATTTTTACCAGGTTGAAGGCAGTGCTTCACGAAATTATGAGGGAACAGGTTTGGGTTTGGCAATTAGTGAACGTTTTGCAGAATTGTTAGGTGGCTTTATTAGTGTTGAAAGCGATGAGGGGACGGGTTCTGTGTTTAGTTTATATATTTCGGATATGGGATCGATTGAAGAAAATAATTAGCTATCGAGAGTATTGCTTGACTCGATAAAGCCGGTAATGCATTTCGCATTACCGGCATGAATATAATTCATTTTTTCAGGTTATCAAGATAACGCTCTGCATCCAGTGCCGCCATACAACCTGATCCGGCTGATGTGATAGCTTGACGGTAGATGTGGTCAGCAACATCACCCGCAGCAAAAACACCCTCAACACTGGTCATGGTCGCGTTGCCATCGGAACCACCTTGCACACTAATGTAGCCATGTTCCATCTCGAGCTGGTTTTCAAAAATACTTGTGTTGGGCTTGTGACCAATGGCGATAAACACACCGTGTACATCGACTTGTTTTGTTGAGCCATCCTGAGTGTTTTTAATACGCAAGCCATTAACACCCGCATCATCACCGAGCACTTCATCAAGCTCATAATTCCACTCGATAGTAACATTGCCGTTTTTAGCTTTTTCTATTAACTGATCAGCAAGAATTTTTTCAGAACGGAAGCTATCGCGACGATGCACAACGGTGACATGGTCTGCAATATTGGCAAGGTAAAGAGCTTCTTCAACCGCCGTATTACCACCACCGATCACAGCCACATTCTGGTTTTTATAAAAGAAGCCGTCACAGGTTGCACAGGCAGAAACACCGCGACCTTTAAACGCTTCTTCTGAATCAAGCCCCAGATATTGTGCTGATGCACCCGTGGCTATAATGATCGCATCGCAGGTATATTCGCCGGAGTCACCGGTTAGTTTAAACGGGCGCGTCTGTAAATCGACTTTGTTAATGTATTCAAAAATAATCTCGGTATCAAAACGCTCTGCATGTAAACGCATTCTTTCCATTAATTCCGGGCCCTGAACACCTTCATTATCACCAGGCCAGTTATCAACCTCAGTTGTCGTCATTAATTGACCGCCTTGTTCAAGCCCCGTGATCATGACGGGATTGAGATTGGCACGCGCGGCATAAACGGCAGCGGAATAGCCGGCTGGGCCAGAACCGATAATAATAAGGGGGCAGTGTCTTGCTTCACTCATGGTAAGTCGTACTCCGAAAATCGCGTAGTTAAAGTCACACCGTTGTTAATGTCATATTTGGAGGTGTAAGCTGCTATATAGTTCAAGATAATGAGGTGTATGTTACGCAAAGCGATGCGGAGGGTAAAGGTGTGCTCTCAAAGACTTAACAACACTTGATGCCGATAACGCTATGATTTCCAGTTTTTAGGAGTATTGAATGCAGATAGGGATACCCAAAGAAATAAAGCCGCTTGAAAGCAGGGTAAGTTTACTGCCTGCTGCAGTGAGTGAATTGACTCAACAAGGACATTCAGTCCGTATTGAATCGGGTGCCGGACTGGGTAGCGGTTATTCAGATGACGACTATATTGCTACGGGTGCAAGCATTGTCCCTGATGCTGAGGGCGTTTACGGGCAATCTGAGCTGATTGTTAAGGTTAAAGAACCGATCAGCGCTGATCTTGCCTTGTTGCGTCCTGAACATATCCTCTTTTCCTATCTGCATTTAGCCGCACTGCCTGATTTAACCCGACAACTACAGGATATTGGTCTGACGGCGATAGGTTTTGAAACACTGGAGGTGAATCATCGTTTACCGCTGTTGGCACCGATGAGTGATATTGCCGGGCGGCTTTCTGCACAAATAGGCGCGCAACTCTTACACAAGCCACAGGGTGGTAAGGGGCTGTTACTCGGAGGTTTACCGGGTACAGAACGTGGGCATGTTGTTATTTTGGGTGCAGGCGTTGCTGGCACCAGTGCCGCACTAGTGAGCGCTGCATTGGGCGCTCAGGTGACGGTATTTGATCGTAATCGCGATAAATTAGCCCGAATGCGAGAATTGGGTGCTAACGTCACCGGACTTTATAGCTATGCTGATGCGATCGCCGAAGCAGTCAGTACAGCAGACTTATTAGTGGGGGCAATTCTGGTAACAGGCCAACGTGCTAAACAGCTGGTGTCAGAATCAATGGTCAAAACTATGCAGGCGGGCAGTGTGATCATTGATATTGCGGTCGATCAGGGCGGCTGTATCGAAACCACGCGACCTACAGATTATCGTGATCCGACGTTTCTTAGCCATGATGTGGTGCATTTTGGTGTGACGAATATGCCTGGTGCAGTGCCTAAAAGCGCGTCTCAGGCGCTGTCAGCGGCGCTTTACCCATGGGTAGCAAAGCTGGCTGCAAAAGGTTGGCGAGAAGATAAGCAACTTGTTGGCGCAATTAATGTTGATGCAGGCAAAATATGTCACCCAGGCCTGAAAAATCATACTGATTGAGGGGAAAAAATCGTCAGTATTTGATAAAGTGGCGCACATAATCACGCGCCATCTGCCAGAGGCTCTGGAAGCAGGCAGTTGAGATAATAATAGTCCTATAAACAAGCGGTTACTGTATTGGCTAAAGCAAAACGTAAGAAAACATCAGCGCCACCCACACCACCTCATACACATCGTGGTCTGCGTGAGGGTACATTGCTTGTCTTTATGGCGATCAGTGTTTATTTATTGCTGAGTTTAGTCAGTTATAGCGCCTCTGATCCAGGTTGGTCTCATACCGTTGAGACGGCCAATACGATTAACAACATGGGCGGGATCTCGGGCGCCTGGTTTGCGGATGTTTTCCTTTACCTGTTTGGCTTAATGGCCTATTTGTTCCCAATCATGCTGGGGTATAGCGGCTGGTTGTTATACCGGGGGCGTAAGGACGAGACATTTGATGCATGGCATCTGGGTTTACGGGCGGCAGGCTTTCTAATGACATTGGTTGCGGGCGCGGGACTGGCTACCTTGCATGTGCAACAACCTGACTTACAACTGCCTTTAAACCCTGGTGGTATTCTCGGACAAGTGGTGGGGAATGGGCTTGAAAATGCATTTAGCTTTTTGGGTGCCACCTTATTACAGTTAGCTTTATTCCTTGCAGGTATTACCTTATTTACCGGTTTGTCATGGTTTTGGTTAATGGATGTAACGGGCAAGTACAGCATTTTATTTGTATTTCTTATCCGCCATCAGTTTATAAAATTACGTGAGCACCTTGCTGGCCGTAGAGCACGTAAGGAACGTACCGAGGTTATTGAAGTCGCCAAGCGCAAAACCAGCAAACGCAAACCACCTGTCATTGAGAAAAGTATTGTTTTGCCAGAGCCCAGCACTCGTTCAGAAAGAGAGCGTCAGGTTCCTTTATTTGATACGGCCGATGATACGCCACTACCACCTATTTCATTGTTGGATGAGCCCGAGGAAAATACCCAGCGAATGTCTGATGAATCACTCGAGGCCATGTCGCAGTTGGTTGAAATTAAATTACGTGACTTTGGTATTGAAGTTGATGTGGTTGCAGTGCATCCAGGGCCGGTGATCACGCGTTTTGAGTTGCAGCCTGCAGCAGGTGTAAAGGTCAGCCAGATCAGTAACCTTGCTAAAGATCTTGCGCGAGCTTTATCAACAATCAGTGTCCGTATTGTTGAAGTTATTCCGGGTAAGTCGGTGATTGGTCTTGAAGTACCGAATGAAAATCGTGAAATTGTTCGTTTAAGTGAAATCATTAATTCACAGGAATACGATAATAATAAATCAGGCCTATCGATTGCTTTAGGTAAAGATATCGCCGGTTACCCGAAGGTCTATGATCTTGGCAAGATGCCTCATATGTTAGTTGCAGGGACAACAGGTTCGGGTAAGTCCGTTGCGATTAATGCAATGATTTTAAGTCTGCTCTATAACGCAACACCGCATGATGTACGACTCATCATGGTCGACCCTAAGATGTTGGAATTATCAATTTACGAAGGGATCCCGCATTTGTTAACGCCGGTGGTCACTGACATGAAAGATGCTGCGAATGCCTTGCGTTGGTGTGTTGCAGAAATGGAACGTCGTTATAAATTAATGGCTGCACTTGGTGTGCGTCACTTGAATAGTTATAACCGTAAAATAAAAGAAGCAGAGGAAAAAGGGGAACCTATCCCTGATCCTACGTTCCAACCTGAGGAAGGTTTGGAAGAGACGCCACCAAACCTTGAGCATTTACCTTTTATTGTCATTATCATTGATGAACTTGCCGACATGATGATGATCGTTGGTAAAAAAGTAGATGAGTTAATTGCGCGTTTGGCACAAAAGGCACGTGCATCCGGTATTCATTTGATTTTGGCAACACAGCGGCCATCGGTAGATGTTATTACCGGTTTGATTAAGGCCAATATACCAACACGTATTGCGTTTCAGGTATCAAGTAAAATTGATTCAAGAACGATTCTTGATCAAGGCGGTGCTGAACAATTACTCGGACACGGTGACATGCTATATATGGCACCCGGTAGCGGTGTTCCTACTCGTATTCATGGCGCATTTGTTTCTGATGATGAGGTGCATAAGGTTGTTGCCAACCTGAAAGGTAAAGGTGAGCCTGAATATCTTGAAGACATTGTCAGCGAAACAAGTGGCGATGGTGTTCCGGGAATGCCTGGTGGTGATAGCACCGCGGCAAGTGGAGAAGAAATGGATCCGCTTTACGATGAGGCGGTTGCATTAATTACCGAGTCGCGTCGTGCATCTATTTCAGGTTTACAGCGTCGGCTTAAAATCGGTTATAACCGCGCCGCACGAATGATTGAAGAAATGGAACGTGCTGGCGTAGTGAGTGAAGTTCAAAGTAACGGTATGAGAGAAGTGGTGGCACCACCGCCGCCCTGAGTTTTAATATGATTAAATTAATTTTAATGTTCTTAATGTTGTCGGTATCAATTGTTGCGAATGCGGCAACAGGTAAACAACGTTTGCAAGATTTCTTTTCAGATGTTTCTGCAGTGCGGGCTGATTTTAAACAGCAAGTGCTGGGCAAAGATAAACAAAATCTGCAGGAAACCAGTGGTCAAATGTTGTTGCTACGTCCCGGGCGTTTTCGCTGGGACTATAAGAAACCCTACGAACAACAAATCATCTCTAACGGTAAAAAGGTCTGGTTGTATGATGTCGACCTGGAGCAGGTTACTGTTAAGACGGTCGATGGTGTGCTGGGTTCAACTCCCGCGCTATTATTAAGCAGTGATACGCCGATTGAAGAAAATTTTACGGTTAATGAGCTGGGTACAGAGCAAGATTTACAGTGGGTTGAATTGCTGCCACTGGAAAAAGAATCCGGATTTGAAAGGTTGGTGCTGGCCTTTGATGACACTAATCTTGTTAGCATGGAGTTACATGATGCCTTTGGGCAGTTAACACGATTACTGTTTAGTAATATTGAACGTAACCCTGTCATTGATCCCGTGAAATTTGATTTTATTCCACCAAAAGATGTTGATGTCATTGGCGAGTAAACCAGAACTCTTTTAATGCAAAAAAATAAAGCCGATTTGTTTGCAGAGTGCCAGACCAATACAGGTCAACCACTGGCCGATCGCTTGCGGCCAAGCAGCTTATCAACTTTCCATGGCCAGACGCATCTATTGGCTGAAGGTAAACCCTTACGTATTGTTATTGAATCGGGTAATTTGCATTCAATGTTGTTCTGGGGGCCGCCGGGTACAGGTAAAACCACATTAGCCAGGATGGTTGCAAATAATTGTGGCGCGCAATTTATTAGCGTCTCTGCAGTATTGTCGGGTGTCAAAGAAATTCGCGCAGCAGTCGAGCAAGCAAAACAAATGCAGGCGCAGGGACAACAAACTGTTTTGTTTGTTGATGAGGTGCACCGTTTTAATAAATCCCAACAAGATGCATTTTTGCCCTATGTTGAAGACGGCACTTTTATTTTTATCGGCGCTACCACAGAAAACCCTTCGTTCGAATTGAATAATGCTTTGTTGTCGCGTTCGCGTGTATATGTTTTAAAGCAGCTTGATGCAAGCGAACTGTTTACGATTTTAGAGCGAGGTCTGCATGACAAGGAACTCGGCTTAGGTGAGTCAGGATTAAAAATCAATGATGAGCAACTAAAGCAGCTTGCACAGGCAGCAGATGGTGACGCGCGTCGCGCACTGAACTTATTAGATATTCTGGCGTCATTGGCGCAAGCAGAAGATAACAAAGCAATAACAGATAATTTGGTTGCCGAGGTTATCAAAGGTGGTGTGCGTCGATTTGATAAAGGCGGCGAGGCTTTTTACGATCAAATATCTGCGCTACATAAATCAGTTCGAGGATCTGCCGTCGATGCATCGCTATACTGGTTAGCAAGAATGCTTGATGGTGGCTGTGATCCTTTATACATTGCACGACGTGTTGTGCGTATGGCATCAGAAGATATTGGTAATGCCGATCCACGGGCAATGTCGATAGCCTTGACTGCATGGGATATTCTGGAAAGATTAGGTAGCCCGGAAGGGGAGTTGGCACTTGCTCAGGCGGTCAGCTATTTAGCGGTCGCACCGAAAAGCAATGCCGTTTATAAAGCCTTTAATAAAGTCATGTCTGATGTGAAGCAATCAGATAGCCTCGAGGTGCCACTGCATTTACGTAATGCACCCACAAAATTAATGAGTGAGCTGAATTACGGTAAAGAGTACCGTTATGCCCATGATGAACCCGATGGTTATGCAGCCGGTGAAAACTATTTTCCGGATAATATGTCAGCAACGCAATATTACACTCCGGTCGGGCGTGGTCTTGAAGGTAAAATTGCAGAGAAATTAGAACGTCTACGCGCCGCCGATGAGGCTTATCGGAAACAAAAGCAGGATAAGTCATCATGAGTCAGTTACTGGTTATTGCAGCAGGTGGTGCTTTGGGTGCGATGTTACGCTTTCTCGTTTCTAACGGGGTCTATGCGGTCGCCGGGCGGGATTTTCCATATGGCACTTTGACGGTTAATGTTCTGGGTAGCTTATTAATGGGGATCCTTTACGTGCTGCTGGTTGAAAGGCTTGCCTTTGCGGTAGAATGGCGGGCGTTTTTAATAATTGGTGTGTTGGGCGCGTTTACGACCTTTTCAACGTTTTCGATTGAAACCCTGTTATTGATAGAAACGGGCGAACATATGAGGGCCTTGCTTAATATGATGCTCAGCGTGATTTTGTGCGTATTGGCCACATGGGTTGGTGTGGTTGGCTTCAGACAGGTATATGGAGGCTGATAAGCCTACTGAATAAATAACTATTTAAAATGATAATGAGATTACACCATGCTTGACCCACAATTACTCCGTACTGAGCTTGAACAAACCGCTGAGAAGTTGGCGCGTCGAGGTTTTGTGCTTGATACAAAAATGCTTGCACAGTTAGAGCAGCAACGTAAAAAAATTCAGGTTGAAACTGAATCGCTACAAAGTGAGCGTAACAGTCGCTCTAAAGCAATTGGTAAAGCCAAAGCAGCCGGCGAAGATATTCAACCTTTACTTGATGAGGTAGCTGATCTGGGCGACAAGCTTAAATCAGCTGAAAATGAATTAAGTGAATGCCAGTCACAGCTTCAGGAAATTATGCTGGGTATTCCTAATATTCCTTTTGATGATGTACCCGATGGTAAAAATGAAGATGATAATCTCGAAATAAAATTAGAAGGGTCCCGACCTGAATTTAGTTTTGATCCAGTTGACCATGTTGAGTTAGGTGAGAAATTAACACAGCTTGATTTTGAGGTGGCGGCCAAGATAAGTGGCGCGCGTTTTACTGTTATGAAAGGACCACTTGCGCGATTACAGCGCGCCTTGACGCAGTTTATGCTAGATACGCATACACAAGACCACGGTTACACAGAAACTTATGTACCGTATCTGGTGAACAGTGATAGTTTGCATGGTACTGGCCAGTTACCCAAGTTTGGTGAAGATTTATTTGCCATGAAAGGTGAGCACGAACTTTACCTTATTCCAACGGCTGAAGTGCCTGTCACGAATATTGTGCGTAACGAGATTTTGGCGGCAGATGTATTACCTCTGAAGTTTGTTGCACATACACCGTGTTTTCGAAGTGAAGCCGGTTCTTATGGTAAGGACACACGTGGCATGATTCGCCAACATCAATTTGAAAAAGTTGAATTGGTCCAGATTGTTCATCCTGATGACTCTGTTCGAGCCCACCAGGAATTGACCGGCCATGCTGAAATTATTCTGCAAAAATTAGGCCTAGCATATCGTATTGTCGATTTGTGTACAGGTGATATTGGTTTTAGTGCGGCACGTACTTTCGACTTGGAAGTTTGGCTACCGGGTCAACAAAAGTACCGGGAAATTTCTTCATGCAGTAACTTCATGGACTTTCAGGCACGCCGTTTACAAGCTCGTTGGCGTTCACCAGAAGCGAAAAAACCACAGCTTGTGCATACGGTAAATGGCTCAGGACTTGCGGTAGGCCGAACCCTGGTCGCAGTCATGGAGAACTATCAACAAGCCGATGGCAGCATTGTCATTCCCGAAGTGTTGCGCCCTTATATGGGTGGCCTGGAGATCATTACACCATAACCCTATGAGCGATAAGGCAATTACTTTGCTGGACAGCTAAGACGCGGGTATAATGCCGCGCCTGTTGATAACGCCATTAAAAATAATGGTCTGGACGCTGATTTTATGGATTTTCTACCTGTTTTCATGAACTTGCAACAACATGACTGCCTGATTGTAGGCGGTGGTGAGGTGGCGACACGCAAAACATCATTACTCCTGGATGCACATGCCAGTGTAACGGTCATTGCGCCATCACTGACTGATACCATGACCGAATGGCTTGAAAGTGGGCAGATACGGCATGAAACACGCGTATTTATGGCTGATGACGTGAAAGGCAAATCATTAGTTATCGCGGCCACTGACGATGAGAACGTGAATAAGGCTGTGCATACTGCGGCTACGCAGATGAATATTCCGGTTAATGTTGTCGATAATCCTGATTTATGTACTTTTATTGTGCCTTCAATCGTAGACCGCTCACCCGTCATCGCGGCTATCTCAACAGGCGGCTCTTCACCGGTATTAGCCAGGATGATTCGTTCGCGTTTGGAAAGTTTGTTGCCAAGTGCTTATGGCCGTCTGGCAAAAATGACCGCGGATTTTCGTGAACGTGTTAAGGCGCGTTTTACAAACCCGAATGATCGTCGTTTGTTTTGGGAGCGCGTGCTTCAAGGTCCTGCCGCTGAAATGGTGTTTGCCGGACGCGATAGTGACGCTGAAATTGAAATAGAAAAATCATTGCTGTCAGACGATGCAGAGCAAGGCGATAAAATTGGTGAAGTTTATTTAATTGGTGGTGGTCCTGGTGATCCTGACTTACTGACATTTCGCGCACTACGTCTCATGCAACAGGCTGATGTGGTCGTACATGATCGTCTGGTTTCACAACAGGTCATCGATCTTGCGCGTCGTGATGCCGAGCGTATTTATGTTGGTAAGGAGCGTGCAAATCATGCCGTACCACAAGAAGATATTAATCACTTATTAGTGCGACTGGCAAAAGAAGGTAAACGTGTTTGTCGTTTGAAAGGCGGCGACCCCTTTATCTTTGGTCGTGGTGGCGAAGAGATAGATACACTAGTAGAAGAGGGTGTGCCTTTTCAGGTTGTCCCTGGAATTACTGCGGCATCAGGGGCTTCATCATATACGGGTATTCCTTTAACGCACCGTGATTACTCTCAGTCAGTTGTGTTTGCTACAGGCCATTTAAAAAATGGCATGATGGACATTAACTGGCCAGGTTTGGTACAGCCAAATCAGACGCTGGTTTTCTATATGGGATTGGTTGGCGTTAAAACAATCTGTAAAGAACTTATTAAGCATGGCATGTCTAAAGACATGCCAATGGCGTTGGTGCAAAAAGCCACTACAGCAGATCAGCGTTTATTTACGGGCACTTTGGAAAATATGCCTGACATTGTAGAAAGAGAAAACATCAAACCACCAACACTGATCATTGTCGGTGAGGTTGTTAAATTACATGATAAATTGAATTGGTATAACGAGTCAGAGTATTGGGATAAATCTTAAATAATATTCTGATTTTCTTTTTGGTTATTATAAAAAGAAGCGACGAAGTCACTAAATTCTTCTGCGGGAAGAGGCTTGCTGTAAAAATACCCCTGAATGTTGTTACAGCCATGAGCGATTAGCATGTCTAGTTGCGCAGCGTTTTCTACACCTTCAGCGATAATATTCATACCAAGGCTTTCTGACATGGCAATGATGGTTTTTACCATAGTGCCATTGCCTGACCCCTCAATATCTTTAATAAAACTACGGTCAATTTTTATTATATCAACAGGGAAGCTTTGCAGCTGACTTAGTGACGAATAGCCTGTGCCAAAGTCATCCATAGAAATTGTGGCGCCGATTTCTTTTAACCGAAGTAGTGAATTGATGATATCAGTTGTTTCGGTGGCGGCTATACTTTCTGTGATTTCAATATCAAGTTGATCGGCAGCAAGTCCTGTCCGATGTAAAATATTCTGAATCTCAGAGCTGATATCATGATTAATAAATTGTTTAATTGATAAATTCACACCTAGCATAAAGTTACCAAGACCATTCTCAGCCCATTCATGAGTTTGATGACATGCCTGTTCAATAATGGATCTACTTAAATCAAGAATGAGTCCCGTTTGCTCAGCAATATCGATAAAATAGAAGGGCGCAATGATGCCTTTGCTCGGATGATTCCAGCGGGCTAGTGCTTCAAACCCTGTGATTGTGCCTGTTTTTGCATCAATTTGGGGTTGATAGTAAGGGATGAACTCGCCGCGCTTAATTCCTTTGCGGATATCGTTTTCTATTTCAAGGCGTTCCTGTGCTTCTTTATTGGATTTTTCACTGTAGAAAAGATAGCGGCCACCGCCTTGCTTTGATGCGTTGAGCATCGCATTTTCGGCGCCGAGTATAGTGGCTTCGGCGGTATTGTTATCGATTGGATAAATTGAAATACCAATACTGGCAGAAACAAAGATATCATGTGTATCTATTGAAATAGACTGCTTGGTTAATCCCATAATGGCATCTGTCATGTGTGTGACGTGACTGAAATCGTTAAAGTCACTCGACATAATGGCGAAGGTGTTATCGTTAAATCTTGAGATGACAACAGAATCACTAATAAGCGTTTTAAGTCGGCTGGAGAATGCTAGCAATACTGTTTCGGTCGCTTTATAACCAAGTGATTCTGATAAGCTTCGTAAATTATCCAGTGTCAGCATATAAATAACGACGATATTATTACTGTCTGCTACAACAATATTTTTTACAACTTTTTCTGTAAATAAACGACGGTTAGGCAGGTCAGTAAGCAAATCATAATAATTTTGGTGATGAATTGTTGCTTGAGTAGATCTTAATTCAGTCACATCCTGTACTGTGCCTAAAAGTTTTACAGCATTACCTGCTCGATCCTCGATCAAATAAGCATGTTGTACAACGTATGCCTCTCGACCATCCTTACATATTATTCTATGTTCAAGTTGGTAGCCGATACCTTTAATCATGGCATCCAGGATGTGCGCTCTAACGGTGGCTTTATCTGATGGGTGAGAATAATTAACTAAATCATCAAGATTAGACAACTTATGATCGGAGTCTAAACCAAGTATGCTTAATAATTCATCGGAGCAAAATAGTGTGTTCTCATCAACAGATAACTCCCAGGAGCCTAATTTTGCCAGCGTTTGGGCTTGTGAAAGTCGGCTTTTTTGATTTTGAAGTTCTTCATGCATGCTTCGTGCATTGAGTGCATATTGCACGCGTTGCTCGAAAAGCACCCAGTTGATGGGTTTGCTAATAAAATCTGTTGCACCTGCATCAAGTGAAGTTCGAACTGACTGGACATCATCAAGTCCGGTGAGCATGATGATAGGCAGTTCCAGAAAGTTTGCTTTTTTACGGATGGCACGACATGCTTCATAGCCATCGACATCAGGCATCATTACATCCATCAGGATAATATGCGGGGAAATATCATCGAATAATTCGATGGCTTCAGCACCGTTGGAGGCCTCGAAAATTCGATAGCCGGAATTACTAAGAATTTTTGTTACCAGATGCCTGGTGACGTGGTCATCGTCAACAATAAAAATTCTGGTTTGTTCGTTAGTTAGCATAACGGTTATTTTTTATTTAACGTTAGAATAACTTCATTAAATTCTTGTTCGAGACCATCGATTTGTTCGTTTAGGTTAACGATTTCGTTTTTTCTAGCTTGTAATTCAAGGTATTCTAATTGTTTAAAGAGTTTGGTAAACCCGAAACTACCGCTGCTTGACTTAAGTGTGTGCGCTAGTTTAAAGATACTTTCTATGTCATTTTCATTTGTTGCTGTTTTGATCGCATCAAACTTTTCAGGAAAATCATTAGTGAAATCACTGACTAATTCAAAGAAACTGTCACCGAGTAACTCTCTTAGCGGACTTGCAACAGCATCATCGATGGTCGGTAAATCTGAAAAAGGGTATTCACTGCTCATATAACGAAACCATTTACCTGTTAATGTTTACTTCATTGTTATCGGCATTAGTGTCCCGCGTATGAGCAGAACTGTAAACTATTTGTATGTCTTCGTGGCTAGCAAACAAAAAATATCAATATAAAACAACCTCTTATCTTTCTTGCTCAGCTCTAAGAGTAGTAGAAAAGAATTCGTCAGCCACCTCAATATCAACAGTTTCTGTGCTGTTATTGACCAAGGGTTGTTCATAGTCATTCCAGCCGCGTAAGCCGGTTTTCAATGAGGCTACATTGGTATAGCCTAATTCCTGCATGACCGCTGCAGCCAGTACACTACGATTTCCGGAACGGCAAATAACCACAATTTCGGCATCTCTGGCATCGGCAAGCTCTGGAATGGTTTCCTCGTAGTTAAATTCACAGGCTGTTTCAAGAATACCTCGAGGTACCAATAGCGAATTATTGATATGCATGGCGTCATATTCGTAGGGCTCTCTGATATCAATAAGCATAGGGGGTGTATCTGATTCGAGTTTTTCTTCAAGATCCCAGGGCATAATTTCGGTGATGGTTTTTGCCGTTGCATCGACTATTTGCATGAATGTTTTCATTTTTAACTATCCTGCTTGTATTTAAATACGCATGCCATGTTCAACGGCAATCACTGCAGCTTCTACACGGGAGTGTACGCCGAGTTTTCGTAAAATAGCTTTAACATGTAATTTTACCGTACCATCTGAAATACCGAGATGTCTGGCAATGACTTTATTGCTTTCACCTTCTGCAATATGAGCCAGAATTTCCTGTTCACGTGGTGTGAGTTCGGATAGAGGGGTGGCGGGCTCAATGGTGTCGGGTTCAGCTGGTTTACCTTGAATGATATTAGTCAAGGATGCGATAAGTTCTTTAGCAACAACATTCTTTCCTGTCATCGCATCATTGAGAGCGGGAATCAGTTCATCCGGATCCATGTCTTTGAGTAAATAGCCTTGTGCACCTTCTCTTAGCGCTCTTGCTAAATCTTCTTCATCACGACTCATGCTGAGCATAAGCACCGGAATTTTAATGTTTTCAGCCTTAAGCTTCTCCAGTGTTTCCAGTCCGGTCATACCCGGCATTTTTATATCGAGTAAAATGATATCGGGTAGCTCTTCTTTTGCAAGCGCAATGCCTTGTTCTCCACTACCTGCAGAACCAACAACTTCAATGCCTCGGCTTTGTAGTAATTCTTCAAGACCTTTTCTAACAAGGGCATGATCATCAATGAGTAGAACGCGCAAAATAGGACTCCGATTAAATTTCGTTATTATATAAGCGAAGAAGCCGGCACGTGTAATAACACGCGAGTTCCTTCACCGGGTTCGCTTTCTATTTGTAACTCACCATCGATGGCATCCGCTCTTTCTTTCATTACGGATAAACCGATATGTTCGCCGGGTTCAGCATTAGTTTCTGATTCCTCAATACCTTGACCATCATCTTCAATTAATACATTGCAGCCATCTTTGGGCAAGCGATTGATGAGTACGCGTACATTACAGGCATCGCTGTGTTTTTTGATATTGACCAGAGACTCTTGAATAATACGGTATACCTGAAACTCCTGCGCAGGGGATAGACCTGAGTGTTCTTTGCTGTCATTACAGTGAATATATGTATTGATACCTGTTTCCTGCTTGAAATTGTAAAGTAAATCATTCACCGCATAGACCAGGCCACGTTCATCCATTTTTGAACGAAAATTGGAAAGTAACTCTCTAAGACTCTTATGTGCATCATCAATGGCAGTATTAAGACTGCGCACTTCATTTTGCGCATGGCGAATATCCTTTTTGTATAACGTTTCGCCCATCATTTTAGTTTGCAGGCGCATACTGACGAGTGATTGTGCAAGTGAGTCATGTAATTCATTGGCAATCATATTACGCTCTTCCATTATGGCAAGACGGCGTGCGTTTTGGTCAAGGCGTGTTTTTTCTATCGCCAGGCCAAGGTGTTTACCAATGGAGTTGAGAAGATCGCGAATATCTTTGCCAAGTTCGCGGCTGGGTCTATCAAGAAAAATATTATAAACACCAAGAATGCGGTCTTGATACTGCAGGGGGATAACCAGCATTTCTTTGCAGTCACCTTTGACGATGTCGCAGGAAAGAAATTGATTGCAGGCCTCGATGCCTTTTTGAATACCGATGCCACCGTGGAGCGTTATTTTCCCACATAGGCATCGATCAACATTGACCAGTTTTTCTTTTTCTTTAACGTCATCACTAAAACCACGACTTGCGACAAGTCGTGTCATATTCTGGCTATCCAGCAATCGAACACTGGCAGCCCGTGCGTCGACCAGGGTCATTAAGGTGTCAATAAACTGTTCTAATAAGCCATCAAGTGTTTGTGCAGAACTCAAGCTGGTGGCGATATCATAAAGTATTTCTAATGAACGTGATTTATCTGCAATGTGTTCAGTTTGACTTTGAACGCGGGTATCCATTTCATCCGTCAGGCTATGTAATTCATCCGTGAGGCTATTAATATCCTGAATCAGGGTCGCGAATTCACCACGGGCAGGTACGGTGATATGCGAGTCGAGATCACCCGATCGGATTCGTTTAGACCATTCACGGAGCCCATCCAGAGGTGTGAGTAACTGTTGGCGTATGCGATGAACGGTATGGACAATTAACCCCAGACCGACAATCAGTAAAATAGCTTGCCATAACATAATGACCTGATAACTCTCTGGCAGCAGATATAAAACAACAGCGCTAATGGAGAGAAAACAAAGCACGCAAAATAGTCCTGCAATAGGAAATAATAAACGGTTACGCGATAAGGTGCTGCAAATGCGTTTATTGGTTTCATCAGGCGCAGAATGGCCTTGTGATGACTCAAGTGTACTCGGCTTTATAATGATGTTGTCTGTGCCCATGGATGTTTGCTTTGCTCGAACAGACAGTCATTCTAGCAAAAATTTGCTTTGCTAATAAGTTGTTTTTTAAGCTATTTATTGTCGGCGCAAGCGGTATTCACTGACAACACGCATGATCTTGGGGAAGGGTAACTCATTGATTGTGTTAAATGCTTTGATTGCTGACTGTATAAGTTGAGCAATATCATTGTCTGAAGCAGGCACTGAGAGCAACTGCTGTAAGCCCTGTAGGCCGCCACATTTAAGCTTCATTTCCTGACCATGGGTTAGAACAGGGTTACCTTTGGCTAGTTTGAGCGCAAATCGTGCGTTTTGTTTTAGCTCGGCAATTAAAGCAATACAGTGAAGGCGGGCATTCGGGTTGGTGCAGATAATGCCTTCTTTTTCACCAATAAAGGTCTTTTGTGACTGGTTACATTCGAAATGAACAGTTTGAACAGCGCGTTCAAAAGGGCAAGAGTCGGCAGCCATATTGGTCGATCAGTTATTTTCCGGGCTTTTGTGGTTTGGATCATTGGGGTTAATGAAAATAAAATGCATGTTTTCACCATCCAGCGCCACATAGTCAATGGTTGCACCGATAAGTAGATCGCGTGAGCCTGGCGCAATAATGACCTCCAGACCATCAAATTCAATCACTGCATCATCATCGGTCTTGTTGTCATCAAAACCCATTCCGTATTGAATTGATTCATCTTTGTCTTTTGCTGCAGCAACCCTTAATGAAAGTCCCGCGTTTTCATCAGTTAATGATTTTTTAATTTGTTCAAGTGCTGCATCAGTGATAGTTAGCATAATTCAATACCTGCAAGGTTTGTTGATGATTTGTTAATGAGTATAAATTGGATAAAGCGTTTTACCCAGGGGTTACTGTCAACGTTTCGTTGGTGAGCATAACAGGCAAGCATGTTTTTATACATGATCCCGTCAAATTCACCATTTATACCGTGACCGCGCTGCATAGAGTAGGCCGGTTGGAAATTATCATCTGGTGTAAAGTTATCCAGGCTTGAATAATGAAACTCGTGTGCCTGATGTAAGGTACTGGAATTATGTTCCAGTGAAGGCCAGATAAAGTGTTCAGATTCTTTTATTCTGACATAGCCACGTCCCTGTGGCTTTTCATGCATGGTTGTATCGCCAGGAATAATGCCGACCATGGTATTAGATTGATCTTTCCACTTTAACGAACGACTGAGATACATCATGCCGCCACATTCGGCGTAAGTGGGAAGGCCTGCTTCAATAGCATCGTAAATGCTTTTGCGCATAGACGTATTGTCTTCAAGTTGTTGCATGCTACTTTCAGGGAAACCGCCACCGATAAATAATCCATCTATATTGTCAGGCAGGGCAGGATCATTGAGCGTGTCAAATTCAACGATTTCTACACCCGCAGCACGCATGGCATTAATATCACTGGCGTAATAAAAACCGAAGGCTGCATCACGTGCCACAGCGATACGACAATATGTCGACTTGCTTGCAGCAGGAAAATCAACGGCTGCAGAGGAGGGAGCAGATGATGCAATACTGATCACCTGATCCAGATCGACCGAGTTCTTTACGTGTGTGCTGATATTGCTAATGTAGTTAGCCGCACTATCACTTTCGTTGCTGGGGACAAGACCGAGGTGACGTTCAACGATCGCCATGTCGTTATGTTTGTGAATCGCACCGATTACTTTTACATCGGTGTAATGTTCAATCACGCGACGTAATTTGCCTTCGTGGCGTGAACCGCCTAGTTGATTAAGTATCACGCCGGCTATATTGATGTTTTTATCAAATGCCTGATAACCAAGAATCAATGGGGCAATGCCTCGTGTCATGCCACGCGCATCGAGAACCAGTACGACAGGGGACTCAAGTAATGTTGCCAGCGCGGCATTACTATTACTGCCATCAAGATCCAGGCCGTCATAAAGGCCTTTATTGCCTTCGATAATGCTGATATCAGCATCGTGATTATAGCGATCAAAACTCTGGCGTATTTCTTCATCCTGCATAGTGTAAAAATCGAGGTTGTAACAATCACGATCACTGGCGCTGGCAAGCCACATAGGATCGATATAGTCAGGACCTTTTTTGAAGGGTTGAACTGTTAAGCCGCGATCATTAAGTGCAGCACAAAGGCCAATACTGACCGTCGTTTTACCGGAAGATTTATGTGCAGCAGAAACAAAAACGTGAGGCATTATTCATACCTCACGTTTTAGGATTCGAAACGCTACAGAGTGGTAGCACGCCATTTTGGGCATAGGCCTAAGCTGCGTCAGTTTCCGCGTCGGCATCTGCTTCAACTTCTTTTGCCGGAGTGTAGTGCGGATCCATGAGCTCATCTGAAAGTGAATTAGGCATGAAAGGGAGTACTTTAATTGCAAAGGCTGTCATAGCAAGTGCTAACGCAATACCACCAATGCCTAAACCAAGCTCCCAAATACTTGGGTTGTACGTTGCAATCTGTCCATCACCAAAGCTACTGGAAACCTCAAAGCCAGGGAAGATAGACATTGGGAAAGCCTGCCCACCAATAATAACGACGTACATTGAAGCCAGACCACCAGCAATAACCATGGCACAAGCAATACCAATCCAGGTACGGCATTTACTCATAGTCGGGTGATAAACAATTCCTAATGGTAGAATCAAGCCGATAAGAACCCAGCCAATCCAGAACATATTTGTATAGATGCCACCATCCATAAGGATAAAGGCTTCGAAGCTATGGTTTTCAGTACCGTAAAGACTTGTTAGGTGGAACACGAAAACAAAGTAGAACATTGCCGCGATAAATACGCCGAGCAGGTTCTTTAATTGACGTACGACACTGTCACCAAGTTCACGGCCAGTCCAACGACAAGCTGCCATCAAGCTTAGAATGTAAATAGCTAAACCAAAACCAAATGACATAATAATAAACATTGGTGCTAATACAGCGGCATCGTAACCATTACGGGCAACGACGAAACCAAAAATTGAACCGGTACCGGTTGTTAGCAGTAGACGCCATACGAAAGCGAATAAGCCGATTTGATGCGAGTACTGATTCATGCGTTTTTCCATCATGAACCAGATGTAAACCGCAACGGCACCAAAGAAACCAGGGTAGAGCAGGATGTTCCAGGCAAACACTGATTTAGGGTTTAAGTAGGTGGCAGCGATAACCAGACGATCAGGGCGACCCAGATCTAGCATTAACACCATTAAACCGCCAGCGAGAAAGGCAATGGCCATTAAAGCAGAGAGTCTGGAAAGTGGTTTATACATTTTCTTGCCAAATACAGAGGCAATTGAAGCAACATTAAGAATACCGGAAGCAGCAATAATCATGAATACGGCAAACACATGCGGTAAGCCCCAAATGATATGGTTATTCATGCCTGTAACATGGTGGCCACTGTGTTCCATAACCCAAACGGCACCCAGACCTAAGAGGAGAAATAAACCGAAAGTACCCAGCAAGCCCCAATAAGCGATGCTACGGCCTTCAATTGCACTGTAGTGAACAACTGGTTTCATTGTTTTAATATCCCGCTAGTCTAATTCTTAAATGCCACGATACCGCACACCTGTATTCAGATTCAGGTCGGCGCGTATTTGAGTCGTAGCGTGTTTTTTCATTTCAATCGCAATCTCACTGTTTGGATCTTTCAAATCACCAAACAAAATTGCTTTGTGCGTACAGGCTTCAGCACAAGCTGTGGTGCCATCGCCACGATCAATCTTGTGTACACATAGCGTACATGATTCAACTGTACCTTTACCGCGAGGGACGTCAGGTGCTTGATCGTGTAAGTTTTCATGAATAAATGAACGTGCTTTGTAAGGGCAGGCCATCATGCAGTAACGACAACCAATACAGATGTGTTTATCTACAAGGACAATGCCATCGGCACGCTTAAATGAAGCGCCGGTTGGGCAAACATCAACACAGGGTGGTTCTTCACAATGCTGACACATCATTGGCAATTGGTGCTCGCTGCCAGTGAGTTTGTTTTTTAGTGTAACGGTACGAATCCATTGTGCCTTTTGAGAAGCGTCAGATTTCTGTTCATCTGAAGAGCCGCTGCCCCAGGCGTTTTCTGACTCACATGCTTTAACACAGTCACTACAACCATCAGCACATTTATTTGAGTCAACGAGTAAGCCCCAGCGCTGTTTGTCTGAAACAGCTTCATCAAGAGGTCGCGCTTGTGCTTGACCCACTTGCATAAGCATAACGCCAGGTGCGATTGCACCGGTTGCTGCTGTCGCAGTGGCTTTACTAAAAAAGTCACGGCGGTACTGATCTATTTTTTGCTCATTCATTTTGCACCATCCTTTTTAGCGATAGCATCGAGCATAGATTTGGTTTTTGGTGCTTCATGAACATCCGCAAATGCTTTCATTTTATCTGTGACGATAGGGTGGAAAGCAGTATCACGTGGTTTTGTTGCATGGCATTCAAAACAATCAAGTTTCACACTTGTGTAGGCGTGACATGTTTGGCAAAACTCACCGGGTGCATTAACAGGGATGTATTGACCTGCTTCATCCTTGTTGGCATGACAGTTGATACATTCCTTAAGGCTGAACTTCTTGGTACGAATACCATCGTGCATAGTGTCATCACGCTGATGATCCAAGTGCGTCATGTGATCCTTGCGCATTTCATCGGCAGGGAGAACACATTTATCGCCATTGGCACGGTTAATTTTTAGTTCAGGACCAACACTATCAGCCATAACGCCGCCGCTCATAACGAGCGACAGTGTCAGGATGATAAATAGATTGCGAATTTGCTTCACGATAACCCCTAGTTAGCTGGATTAATGATCACCAAGACCCATTTTGATGTAACCGGTTGGGCAAACATCAGCACAGATATGACAACCAATACAGCGGTCGTAGTCAGTGTAAACATAACGACCCATTGTTGCTTCATCTTTAGGTGTACGTAGTACGGCATCTTGTGGACAGAAAATGACACAGTTGTCACATTCGAAACACATACCACAACTCATACAACGCTTGGCTTCTGCAACAGTTTGTTCTTCAGTCAAGCCAGACATACGTTCGTGGAAGTGACCCAATACTTCTTCAGAATCCGGTACATTTTCACTACGCAGATGACGAGCTTCTTTCTCGAAGTGACCAAGGAAAAGTTCGTCGTTAGCGATAATTTCGTGTGTTGCACGATCTTCGTAGTTATGTACTGCGAAACCACCAACAGACTTACCATCTTCAGATGTTCCACGTAGACCAGCATCGA
>Ga0316207_10000980_pt1 | contig 38993 bp, 42 predicted proteins | sample 6weekpyrite_MG_FD_204943 | JGI IMG/M metagenome (GOLD analysis project Ga0316207, IMG submission 204943) | Microbial mat bacterial communities from mineral coupon in-situ incubated in ocean water Damariscotta River, Maine, United States -... | ecosystem: Environmental > Aquatic > Marine >... | reverse complement strand
ATCCGCGCCCGATCGGCGATCAGGCTTTCAGTCGGAATGTCCCCAAACAGGGATCCAGTCTCGCCCTCACGCCGGGCAAAACCGGCGGCCTGGGCACCGCGAACCAACGCCTCTGCCTCGATCGCCGCAACCTGCTCGGCCGGGTCCTCGATAATACGGCCAACGATCGCCGCGAAATTGGCAGGAACAACATCGTTCACAACCGCACCGAAAGCATCATCACCCAGACGCATGAGCCCTTGGGCGTCACGGATCAGCGCTCCGCGCGTGGGGAGGGAGCCATCCAGGAGATCCGGATCCGCGCGCAGGATCTTGGCAGCATCGATCGCCGTTCCTGTGCCTTCGGCCAGGTTCTTCGCCGCCGCGATCGCGCGGATCTCGGCATCCGCCCATCCATCGGCCTCGCGGTAGACGAAGGCCGTCAATCGAATATTGGCATCCGGATCCTCCTCGAGGAGGCGGGCCGCCAGCCCCCGACGTTGGTGCCCATCAACGATAAAGCGCGCGCCGTCCTCCTGCTCGAAGACGAGCGAGATCCCCGCACGCACCGGATCCCATTCACTGACACCGGCCAGCCGATCGGTCACACCCTCACTGTCCCCGCCGTCCTTGAACTGAAAGCGGGCCGCGTCGACCTCGAGCGTTCGCGGATCAATTTCAGTAAGCCCAGACGGCAAAGCGGCAGACCCCGCCGCCGGCGGCGGCACGTCCTCGAGAAGGCGCTCCATCGCAGCGCCCGCTCGAGCCGCATCCGTCTCTGTGATCGCCGTCATCGCGTCCTGCAAGCGCGCCTCATGAAGATCCGCACCACTTGGCGGGAACGGGTTTTGCCCCTCAACCTCCGCCTCGCGCGCCAGGGCCTCGGCCAGCTCCAGGCGCTCCGGGTTCCCACCGGACAGATCCCGCAGCGCAGCCGCCAGACGTGAATTGGACAAACGGTTGAACGCCCGCGGTAGCTCAGTTTCAGCAAAGCGGCCCGCTCCACCCAGAATGCCGCCCGCCACCATTGCGATCGCTACACTTTGCGCGCCTTCCTCGAGGGTCATCGTGTCAACGCCGAGCTCCTCGCGCCAGCGGTTTGCAACCGGGATATTGGCCATCTCAAGCAGGCCATTGACGGCTGCCTCAACGCCGGCCGCCCGCAACACGGTTTTCTGCCCACCTCCGACCGGCGCGGTCACGATCGTTGCAGGATCCGTGAAAGCTGCGCCGAGCCGCCCGAAAAAAAGACCGGCCCCGCCAGATCGACTTTCTTCCACTTCCACCCGATCGGCTTCGGCCATCAGCCGCTCAGCCATCCATTCTGGCCCGGGAATATTCAGCTCAGGGTTTTGGTCGCGGAGCTCCTCGATGCGCGCCAGGACAAACCGCGCCTTCGCGCCCGCGACACCCCCACCGTCCTCATCACTGGCGCCCAGCATGATTGGCAGATCGATCTCAGGAATAAAGTCGTCGGGATGCGGCAAGCGGTCGCCACTGCGCAGCTCAATCTCATCGATGTAATCGCGCCAAACCCGGTCGCGCAGAAACGCCTCGGAATTGAAGTTGTCAAAGGACCGTTGCGCCTCCCAGCCTGCAGCGACAGATCCGAAGAAACCACGCTGGGCGCCTTCGGTCGGCTCGAGATCATCAAGGCGCGGTGTTTCAAAGATCGGCCGCATCAGCGCACCCAATCGGGATAATCACGACTGACGACATTGCGATAGGCCGACAGATCCAGAACAAACGGCGCCCCGGCATCATCCAGCGCGACACCATCGCCGCGGCCGGGAATGACAAGATAGCGCTGATCGCCCACAGACTGCAGACGCGCGCGGCGCAGAACGCCGGCGCTCAACTCGCTGCCCCTCGCGTCCGTCATGGCGCCAGGCGGCCCAAACTCGCCCTCCGAGATCAGGCGCATCACGTCATCCAAGCGCCCCTCCGAGAGCCAATTGGGCAGCATGACCATTTCGCCACGATGCTCCTCGAGCCCGCCGAAGCGACGATCGCCGACGAAAACAGCGCCCGCAGCCTCATGCAAAGCCTGCTCGAACATGCGCTCACCACGGCGGGGCCACCCCTCGCCGTCCTGAACAACGCCTGTCCGCAAGGCACGCGCCTCGTAGATCGCAGAGGCTGTCTCCACCAGCTCGAGGCTCGTATTTGGCAGACGCTCAGCAAGCCCGCCTAGCAATGGCGCGGCTGCACTCTGCACGATCGAGCGCGAGGGCAGACGGGACGCAAAGCCTTCCTGGTCCCGCAACTGATAGCCCTGAGCCAGATCTCGCGCCGCCGTAGGCGCTCCGGCCGTCATCAATCCGCCGACCGTTGCCAACAGGGGCTCATCCGGCGCGATCTCCTGCAGCGCCGCGGGCGCGTCACGGCCGAGGCTGGCAACAATCGATTGCGCGACCGACGCCCGATCCAGATCCCCGCGTGATACCGCTTCCGACAGGGCAAGACGCTCTGAACCCGTGAAGATCTGGCGCTCGACACCATAATGATCTGCCACCGCTTGAGCGCGCGGCACCCGATCGGCGAGGCTCCCCCCCAGGCCATCAAGCGATGAAAAGTCGAGATCCGGCAGATCTCCGACGCCAGTCCGGCGCGCATAGGCAACCGGATCGGACGAAAGCTCGCTGCGCATTGTCGACAACACCCGTTCCGCCGCAGCGATCCGGCGCGCCTCAAAGCCACTTGCGCCCTCGCGGATCCGGCTCCGCTCCTCGACAATCCTTTGCTCCAGATCAGCGAGCGGCAAAACCCTCAGCTCCTCGCCCATCTGCGCGATCGACGCGGCCTCGATCGCGCGCTGCTGGAGATCCGCGCCGTCCTCATTGCCGAGTGCCGCCGCGCGCTGGGCCACCGCCTCAAAGGAAATAGCCGGCGAAAATCCCTGCTCGGCCGCGTCCTCGGCATCGTCGAGCATCCGCGCCAGCACACGCCCCTCGACAGCCGCCGCCTGGCGCGCCTCGACAGCGGCCGCCCGCTCCCGCCGATCCATCTCGGCTTGCGCCTGGCTGGCATAGGACCGGCGAACCTCTGCCGGAAAAATCGCATCAAGCGATCCGCCTTCGATCTCGGACAGGAAACCGGCCGCATCTGCATTCAACCGCGCCTCGGCATAGGACCGCGAAACCTGGCCGATCGCTTCGTCGCGTGCCCCGGCCTGCAATTCCTCCGGCAGGGCCGTCACAGCGTCCTCGATCGACGCCAGCGCGTCCGGGAAAAAGCCCGGCTCGCCATTGACGGCGTTGGCGCTCGCGTCGACGTGATCGAGAAAACCCTGATAGACATAGCGCCCGGTTTTGCTGCGCTCGATATCCATCGCGGCCAGGAGGTGACGCGCCCTCATGGGGCCAGCGAAACGCTCCTCGAGGCGCCCCTGAATGCCCTCCGGCGCGGCCTCGAGGGCGCTGGCAACCGCCGCGTCATAGCGCTCCGCCTGGCTGTCAGCGAAGCCGTTTGTGGCACCGTCATAGCCCTCCGCAGCCTCATCAAGGCCACGACCGACATTCAGCAGGAAAGCGCTTTCCGCGCGGGCCACCGCGATCCGGTCAGCCCGCTCGCGCTCCTCTTCGGCCTCACGTCGCCGATCGTCAGCGATCGCCTCAATCGCCTGCCCGATCGGCGCCAACATATTGCGGGCAGTCGGCGCGCTTGGCGTCACACCAATCAGGCGCGGGCCACGCACCCCGGCTCGGTTCGCGTTGATCCTTGGCATCCCTAACCTCCTCCGCCACCCGAGCTTGACGCCATCTTTTCAGCGCCAGTCAGCAATGAGGCGGAGCCCTGCACATAGCCGCTGGTACGGGCCATCTTGCCCTCCGCTCGCGTGACCACAGCCTCATTCTCGAGGCGCAGCGCTTGACGGCCGGCCTCATACCGCGCCACCCGCGCCTGGTAGTCATAAGACCCGGCAATCTCAGCGATCACGTCCAGCGCAGATCCATCCATTGCAAAGCCGGACGCGCCTTGCAGCGCCACGGCTTCACCAACCGCGCGCGCGCCCTCGCGCCGCGCAATATCCGCCTGGGCCGCTCCGACCTGGCGCGACACCGCAGCATCGGCCTCCATGAAAGCGGCCTGGTTCCTGGCGATCGCATTGGCGCTTTCACCGGCGATCATTGAACCGACGCCGCTAACAATGTCGCCGACGCCGCTCATGGGTTCACCTGCGCGTAAAGCGCGTGATCTCGGCCGTTATGGTAGGACCGCATGATCCCCTCCCTTTCAAAACCAAGGCCGACCAGAAAGCGCTCGGCCGCAGGAAAGGCGGCCGTGGCTTCAATTCGGCCGCGTTGGGCCTTGATTACCGGCTGCATGGCCCGGCGAACCTCGACCCAATCGCGAGGCTGGAGATCAGAGAACAGGGCCCATGCGAGAAAGCGCCCCTCCCACACACGCGCCAGGCCAGCACAGGCAATGACTGCGCCGTCACGCTCAAACGTCATCGCCGGCCCCTCGGCCGTGTCGTAGAAGCTCATCCGGTCTCCCGCCTGCTCCGCTCGCAACGAAACGAGCCAGGCATCACCGGCGCGGTATGGGCGCAGCCTACTCATGGAGATCCGCCTTCACGCCAATGCTCAGAACCGTACACGCGGTAGGGAGCTCGTGCAGAAACTCGAATTCGAGCTCGACCTCGTAACTACTGTCGACGCTTCTCGAAACCGTCTCCGTGCGTGGCCCCGGCGCGCGGCCGAGCGCATCAGCCGACACGCGCGTTGCGATCGGGTCGAGCGTTTTGCCGCGTTGACCGAACACGCCGCCAATTGTGTCCTTGAGCACCATGACGAATTGCTCGGCCATCTTGCGCACGCCGCGCGAGGATCCAAGGCGCGAGCCAGGCTCGATCGGCAATGACACCAGGCGCGCCTGATAGGGCAGACCAACAACAATGTAGGCGGCTGGATCCGGCAGCGTGATCGCGCCGCTGGAAACCGCAAGCCCGGAGACCGGGAACCCGTCCGCCAGGACCGCCACGTCTTCGCCCTCCAAATGGGACAGGCCGGCAACATCAGCGTCAGCGAGCGCCCATTCATCCAGCGTCGCATCAAGCAGGCCGCCCGGGGCGCTCGATAACAGCGTCCCCGCCGTCGCGCCCGTCATCAGGATCCGCATCGGACCGGGCTCATCACTGGCCCGGGCAGGAAGGCTCGTCTTGCGGATCCACAATTCATCATCCGCGTTAAGCGAATGGCCCGTTGACGTCACCGTCACGCTATCGCCTGGCCGATCGGCGCCGGGCTCATCGAGACTGACACTGACCGTCTTCGCCGGATCCGCGTTCCAGCGATCAACAATCACACAGCTGTCGGAATAGTGCTGGGCCTCAACAAGCGCCTCATCGCGGATCCAGATGCGCTCCAGGCTCTCGCGGCGGCGCACGGTCGCACCGTTCACCGTGCGCTTCACGATCATCCACAGCGCATCAGGGCCATCGGCTTGCGGCACCACCGCCAGGCTCTCGACGATCGGAGCACCGCCATCGAAAGCGCCACCAAGCTCGCAGGGCGCAAATGCTGCGACATTCTCGCCACGCTCGTAGAGCAGGACATAGAGCGAGCCATCATCCCGGCGCAGGAAAACGCGCTTGTCCGGGTATCTCAACAAGGCAAGCTCGGCGATCGAGGAGGCGGCAACATGGCGCGCCCTGACAGTCAGGTCCCGGGTGCCGACACTATTCAAAACAAGCTCGTGAAGCTCACCGCCATCAGCGCTTGGATACAGGATTGCGTCATGGGTTTTCACCGGACGCACCCTTTTGCGAGCGCCTGTCGTGGCGACCTCATCGGCAAGCCGCCCACCGGGGCTGATCGGCTCGCGATCGGACGGGCCTGTAATCTGCTTGATCCCGGCCTCACTCGCCACATAGAGACGATCGGCCGACAACGCCCACACAATCGCATTGACCTCGCTGTCCGCGAAAGTCGCCTGCACCGCGTCGTCAGCCGACACCAGGCCGAATTTTGTGGTCGGCTTGAAATCCGCGCCTGTCGCGGAGTAGCCCGACGAGCGGCTCGCATGGCCTGTATCGCGTTGAACGGGCGTATTGAAAAACCAGATCCGCTCCTGGTGAAGCGCACAAACAGCCGGCCAGCCGGCGACGCCGGAGAACGCGCCCTCGCGCCAATATTTTGTGGCAGCGGTGGAAGGCAATTCCTGCAACACCGTAGCGGTTGCCGAGGTCGAGCTGCCGACAGCGGTGATCTCGGCGACACCTTGCCCATCGTGCATATATTCCCAGTCAACGGCGCCATCCGACGCGATCCCTTCATCATGGATCGGCTCGGCTCGGCCGGCCGGCGTTGTGGATCCGAGACCATTGGCCTGATAGACGCGCCCGTCATTCTGGATGATATCGAGAGGGTCAACATCTTCGCCAGGCGCCCAGGCCTGCACCGCAAGAGAGGACTGCGCCGTCTCGAGCCGGAACAGAGCCCCCACATGACCAGCCTCGAACAGTGCCGCGCTGGCCGACAATGTGATCCCCACGCCAACGGTCGCGCTCGGCGTAATCGTGATTGAGGACCCATTGAGCGGCAGATATGGGCCGTCAGTCAGATCGAACTCGACCAGGCGCCAGTCATCGATCGCAAACCGCTGCAGGATCCGCGTCGAAATCGAACTGTCATCGCTGGCGAAATAGACCACATCGACCGACTGGACCCAGTTCAGCCCGGCCACCGCATCGGCATCCCAGGGCGTTGTGAGCTCGATATCCACGCTCGACGCCTGCAGATATGCCCCGGTGTCCGGATCGATGATTTTGAGCGTGTTGGGGCCGAGCTGCAGAATATAGCGATCATCCCGGCCCCGCGCGAAAGTGATCAATCGGTACAGCTTCGATGCGTCGGGCACGGCGCCCCTGTCACGCGTACCGGCGCGCTTTTCCGCGCCGCCCTGGATCCGCGGCCACAGATTATCGAGCGTCTTCGCGCCCTCACGATAGGCCGCCAGATCTCCACGTCCGCGAAGATCGTCGGACAATTCGCCGGCCGAGAGGCTGGGCTGATCACCGCGGATCTGGGTCATGCCTACCCCCGCGACCTGTCAACGGCGCTAAAGCGACCATAACCAACACCTGCCCGCGCCATTTCCTCGGACCCGATATCGCGCTGGTTTTCAAAACCGGCTTGCTCGCCAGCAGCGCCAGCGGCAGCTGCCCAGGCCCGGTCATAGCTCCGCTGGGCCCGATCCATCGCGGCGCCGCTATCCGAAACAGCTCGAGCGATATCCACGGCCAACTGCGCCGCAATCAAACGACGCAGGAGCGGGCCGCAATCCTCGGACGGTATATTGCGATAGTAATGCACCTGGATCGCGGCCGTCGCCTCCGTGATGATGAAATCACCCTCACGCGTCCAGCCACCCGTTTGCGTTTTGCCAACCCGGTGGACCTTCAAACAGTCTTCCGGCACGCGGTAGCGCTTGCCTTGACCGAACTCCAGCGCATCAGCCTCGCGCGCACTGGCCTCGAGCAGCTTGCGCGCACGCACCTCCGGGAACCACCAGGCGACCAGGGCCGCCTCGCGCGCCTCGTCAAACAACAAAACAGCCCAACGCTCATACGAGCTTGTCGGGTTTTCCAGGCTATCCGCCGGCGCTTTTTGAAGTGTCGCGAGAGCCATGTTGACGACAGTGAGATCGTAGGACGACATGACACCTCGCTTGATCAAGGCCCGAGAAAGCTACCGGGGCGGGCGGAGCCTTGAACAACGCCCACCCCGGGCTTTGGGCGGCGCACCCGAGCGAACCCGGGGACGCGCGCGCCACCCTTAGACGAAATAGATCTCGTGAACGAAGGAGGTCTCCGCGCCAGTCGACGCGCCCTTGATCGTGTAATAGACGTCGATCAGCGCCTTGGGATCCTCGCTATAGCCGAGGAGCTCCCACAGCTCCTTGCCATAGTCGTCAACGGCGACCGCCTCGAGAACGGAGAAGCTGCCGGCCGAAGCCACATCAACCAGGCTCGCAATCCCGTCCGGATCATTATCGTCACCGATATTCACCGTAACGGAGGTGCCGGCCGCCTCGTGGTAAACCGTCGAGCTCGGCAGGATGATCGCATTCGAGCGCAGTTTGAACGCATAGAGTTTGTCATCGACGGCATCACTTGCGGCCGCGACAACCTTGTCGATCAGCACATGCACGTCACCGTTCACTTTGCGATGATCGCCCAGTGTCGGCGGGGTGGCGCCATACTTGGCGTATTCGGTGGCCTCACGATCAGCCATGATATGTTCCTCTTCAACTCAGATTGAGACTGAAAGCGGGCCAGCTCGAGGAGCAGGCCCGCCAGCAATCAGGTGATCGCCGCGCAGGCGATCTCCAGAACGCCCACGTCCTCGCCACGACAGCCCGCCGTGTCGACCTGGTAATACCCGTACCAGTGCGGTTTCTTGTCCTTGCGGAGCCAGGCGTCCGGCGCATACAGGACGCGGGAACGGTACTGGACGGCATCCTTGCACACCGCCGCAGCGCGGCGATGCGTGCCACCGGAATAGGTGCCCATGCGCTCGAAGCGCTGCCACTTGAAGCCGGCCCACTCGTCAATTTCACCCTTCACCAGGGCCTTGACCGTGTTGTAGTCCGCGCTCGAAAGCTTCTCGTCCTGCAACAGCCAGGCGATCTGATCGCTCTCGGCGATCATCCAGCGCTCGCCTTCAACCTCGGCCTGGTCAAAAGCAACCTTGGCCTCGTACACTTTCGAGACCGACAGCGGCGCATTGCCCGAACCAGCGGAATTGTATTTGTGGCTGTCGACGGCAATTTTCTGCGCCGAAGGCAGCGCAATGCTCGAGGTGCCATCACGCCCGGTATATGCGGTCCCCAGCATGGCAGCCAGGATCCGGTCATCATGCAAGCGCGCCAGACCTTGCTTCATGGACAGGACTTTCTTGTTGGCGGGATCCGCCACCTGGCGCGCCTCGTCATAACTGGCGCCGAGCCGCTTGCCATCATCATAGGGCTTGAAGTAACCCACCCGGCGGCGCTCATCGATATCGCCTTCGGGCAGATCACCGAAGCGATCCGTCATTTCCTCCGGGTCCGACCCACCGACATAATCGAAGGTGAAACGGTCGCCCTTCTCCGAGTAATTGAACTCGGCATCCACACACATCGACAGGCGGCTTGCCTTTTGCGTCGAGTCAATCCGCAGATTGCTCTCGAACGCGATCCGGTAGGTATCTTCCAGTGTTGCAATTGACATGGGGCTTCTCCATTCCGCCCGATTGATCAAACCAAGCGGCTGGACTCCCCGGCATATCCGGACCCGCGCCTTGGACGATTATCGGCCGCCCCGGCCGGCGGCGCGTATTGCCGGACCCGGATCAACCCGAACTCCCCGGCACGCGCCGCTTGAGGCCTAGAACGCTAGCGCCAGCGGGGCCGGAGCCGCCTAGCGCTTGGCAACACCCGACCCAATGATCTTCAATCGCTCTGCGACAGCCCACTTGTGGTCCGGGTGCGAACCCTGCTCGAGAGCTTCGGCATGCTTGGCGTCAAAGACATTCAAATCATGCCGCATTTCTGCCGGCGTCAGCTTGCCAGCCGATTGCCGATTGCCCCGCGCACCGGGTAATTCGCGGGGCTCTTGGCGCGCCTCAGACCGCTCTGACAGAAGACGAACAAACCAGGCTTCATTATGAAACCCCGTCCGCTCGAGCGCCTCGCGGAAACCGTCGCCCAGGTCAAAATCCTGCGCCATCTGGTCAAGCTCCTGATCAGCCGCCGCGACCTTTTCGTCGAACGCTGCGCCCCAATCACGCTTGAGCGCGTCAGTGGCCGCCGCCGCTTTTTGATCAGCCTCGCTGGCCTGGCGCGCACTGGCCTCGAGTGATTGGGCGTAAAGCGGCGCATACATCTTCTCGATCACGCCCTGTGCCTGTGCAGGCGTCAAACCGAGCGCGTGAGCGCCTTCACGCAACAGCTTGGCCTGATCGTCCGAGATCTCGATCTGCGCCGCACCTTCATCCTCGCCCATCGCGACGGCTGAAAAGGCATAATCATCGGCCGCATCCGGCACGCCCATGCGCGCCATGACATTTTTCCAGCCCTCCGGATCGGCATCGGGCCCCTGCTCCGGCAAAGTGACCAGGCGCTCCGGAGGAACACCGATCTTCTTTTCCATCGATACGGCGGATTTGAGCGCCTTCTCGAGATCGTCACCGAAGCCATTGCGCTCCATGAAAGCCGAAATCTCGGCGTCCTTCGCCCAGGACGGGCCATTGTCAACCGGCGGGGTCCCGGTCGGCGGGGTCCCGGTCGGCGGGGTCTCGGTCGGCGGGGTCTCGGTCGGCGGGGTCAATTGTTCGGTCATCACGCGTCTCCTTGAGGTCATCGAACACAAGCGCGCGGGCCAGAGCATCAGGATCCGAGCCCGCAATTTTGAGAATTTCCAGAGCCGTCGCACGGCGGCCGTCACGGTAAGCCGCGGCAGTCAGATCCGCGCGGCCATCCGGCCCGAACACGAAGGTATTCGAGGCCAGACCTTCCCGGCGCAGGATATCGGCCAGGACAAGCGCGCTCTCGCGATCGGCGAAAAACGTGCGCTCATACGCGCGCTGACGCGCCTGGTCGCTCTCGAACTCGCCGGACAGATCTCCGCGCAGTTTCCAGCGCCGCGCAAAGCGCGCCATGAAGCCATCGATCACTTGCCGCGGACGATCCATGATCAAACCATGCCGGCCGAGGACAGGCTCGCCGCACCCTGCGCAGCGTCCCGAATGGCGGCCGCGCCATCCTTCGCGATCGCCGCGTCGTCTGCCATCTCGGCGCGTTGCTGCTCGGCCTCACGCTCAGCCGCCATTTGACTGTCTGGCCGCAAATGCTTTTCACCGGCCCCGATCTTGCGCCAGGCCTCACGCGTGACGCCGACAATATCGACCGCGCGCGCCGCCATCGGATCGAAGCCGGCCGCCTGGGCAACCAGCTCGAGCCCGCCCATTAATGTCTCCACTTCGCTCCGGCGCTGGGCCTCAGCGAGCGGCGACACAAAGTCGAATACCAGATCCTGCTCGTGCAGGCTGGCAGGCGGCGGCGGGATCTCGCCGGCACGCTCGAGGATCTGATAGTAGCGATCTGCGATTTGCTGGAAGTCGTGTTCCATGCCTGAAACCGTCGACGCCATCGCCCTCATGCGCAGGTCGCGCCGGTCGTTGACCTCGGTCGCCGTTTGCGTGCCGTGCTCGCGCGGCGAGATCCAGTCGATGTAGAACATCTCCTTGATCAGGGCACGAAGGTCCCGCACGCGCTCGTAATTGCCACGCAAGTCGCTGGGCGGATAGATCGCCTGCAGCGGATCGCGGCCCCACAGGCCCGCCTTGTTCGGGTCGACCGGCGTAATCCCGCCCGGTCGGCGGTCCATCTGGTCGAGCATGCCTCCCGTCATATCGAGCAGAGGCGGCTCGCCGGCCAGCTCCTCCTGCCGATAATTCGTATCCTCGCGGGCATTGAGCATCTTGGCCCAGGGCAGAACCTGGATCCCCGGCGCGTGCCCGTAGGGGCTTCCCTCCTGGCGCTCGAACCGCAAGGTGGCCGCGGGAAAGTCATCATAACCATTCGTCTCGGCGATCTCTTTACTCTCGAGATCAATCACCCGCTCGATCCAGGGCTTGCCCGGACCACGCGCTCCGACCGCCCCGTCCGGGTTAGGCTCGACGGTATGCAGGAAGCGAATGTTTCGATCCGGCTCCTTGGTCGCAATCTTGATCAGGGCCTCGGACCCATAGCGCTCGGCGGCCCGCCAGGCCTTCAATGAAAAAACACGATAGAGCGTGTCGGTGAGCCCGGTCTCCGGATCCGCATCGATCCAGGTATCCAGCAAGGCCGAGGTTGACGTGATCGGCATGCGCTTGCGCGCTTGCAACGTCCAGATAACGGACGTCCCCAACGCGCCAGCATTGACCATTGTTTGCGCCATCTGCACGCGAAAGCTGGCCCGCGCTCCGGTCAGCCAGCGGTGCATACGCCGCTCGACCAGCTCGAGCCACTTGCGTTCCGCATAATTGGGATCGCGATCGGCCAGCCGCGCCCGAAAAAACGGCGAGAACGGACTGAACAGATACCCGTGCAGAACCGACCCCAGGCGACCATTGGCCATCACAGCCGTTGCATCTGCGATATTGCGAGGCGCCAGGGGGCCGCCGCGCTCGATCGGCGAGAATTCAGTCCGAGGCAGGACGTAATCGCGCACATCGCGCCAGCTTTCCTCCATCGGCAGGCGCACGCCCTTGAGCTCCTCCCAGCGGCGCTCGGCACGCTCAAAAGCGCCGTATCCCATGGAGTGTGTTGCCATCAGGGCTGGATCCCACTCAACAGCGTGCCAACCCGGCCACCGGTCGTTGTACCCCCCTGAACACCACCAGCCGGCGCAACCGTAGTTGATTGCACCTGGCGCCCACCAATCAACAGCGTGGACTGTCGCCCACCGCGCCGAAGCCGGCGCCGCGCGGCGTCAGTCGCACGCCTGCCATCGCTCGGCAGCGGCACAAGCTCCGGCTCAGGCGGCGGTGGCAAATCAGGCTTGAAAAGATTACCCACATCGAGCTCCGTCAATCAGAGAGGGATCGCGTTCTTGGCGCCAGCCTGACCGGAGCGGGGCCGGAGCCGCCCACCGGCGCGCGCGATTGCATCCTCGCGACTGGCCTCATTGGGCAACCGGGCGAGCCCTGTCGCGCCGCCGACACCGAGCGCGGCGTACTGCACAGCATCGGCAATGTGAGAGGCATGGTTTTTGTCCGGCTCGGTTCGATACTCACCGTTGGCGCCCTGGCGCTTCACCATGCGATAGCCACCGGACATGGCCCGACGAATAAGCTGGCAACGCGGATGGATCTGCAGACCAGGATCACCCGCCCGATCAAAGCGACCGAGATATTGCTCAACGGCGCCAATGCGCGCGCCGAGCGCATTCGTGGGTGCCAGTCGGATGCTGCAGAACCCGAGCAATTCGGTCATACGGCGCTGGAACAGGATAATCCAGTTAAGCGCCTCATCATCCATGCCCTGCGCGCTACGCGCGGCAATCCGGTTGCGAGCCGCCGGATCCACCACGAAATCGAGCAAGTCCGGATCGATCCACGCCTCGAACTCTCGCGAAAGATAGCTTGCGATCTCCTCGGCCGCGCGCTCGGCTGTCCAGCCCTCACCATCGGCAGAGGCCATTTCACCGAGCAGCTTGAGCCCACCGGCCTGGCCGAGCTGCCCAATCGCAGCGGCAAACTTGAGCCCGTTGTCCATTCCGATTGTGAGGGGCACATTGCGATCAGCGCGAACCTCTGCGACGTGCACCTCCTCGCGATAGGATGGCCAGACCGGCTTGCCAACGCGCGAGAAGCCGACCCGGTTCTCGATCATCCGCCGCACTTCCCAGCTTTCCATCTGCGCGGCGAGCGACTTGTAATAATCGGGCCGGATCTTCTCGAGATTGTGGACATTCTCAGCCGCCGCCGACAATCCGGACGGCTGGACCCGACACGTCACGCCGGCGCGAGGATTGAGGAATACATCCTCATAGACCCAGCTATCCTCATCAGGCGCATTGAAGTCGCCGAAGACGCCCGACCAGGCGGGCTTAACTCCGTCCGGTCGCTCCTCTGGACCAGGAAAGCGCCCACACCGCTTGTAGAGCTGGCCCAGGCAGTGCGCCGGCAACTCATCACTCTCATTGATGTAAACCGCGGTCGGCTCGAAGCCGCGAACGAAACTGTCGAGATCATTGTCGCCAAACGCGCGAAACATCATTTGCAGCTCGATCCGGCCATAGACCGGATCATTGAGGCGAATGATGTGCGTGCACGGCCCGTCCTTGCTGCCGGACCACTCACCCAGCGCCGGAACATCTGGCGGAAACAGCTTCTGCCAGGACGGGATCAACGTGTCATGCATGCGACGGTAATTCTGGCGGATCGCCACAACGCGAGCTTTACGAACCCCGTCCTTTGTGCTCGGATGCTGGAGACGCGCAACCTCCAGAGCCTTGATGCAACTCGTCCACGTCTTGCCACCTGCGACCGGCCCCATGATCAGATTGATCGGGTTCCAGTCATGCAGATACGCCTCAGCCACAGGCCCAGGCGGCGCCCAGCCGTTGAGATTGGCCAGGGCCTGAGACGCGTCAGCCATCGCCCAAACCCCGGACCCCGGAAACGCGCGGAAACTTTGCGCCCCATTCTGATCTGATCAGATCTTGCAAAAGATGAAAAAGGCTCCGCGAGCCCCCCGCAACGGGACACCCGGGGGTGCGCGCGCGGGGGTGCCCATGCGCGCGGCCGGGGGGGTGCGCGCGCGCAAGCGCAGGCGCGCGGCCTCGTGACTTCCAATCACCGGCTGCAGAGCGGGAAAGGCGTGCAAGGTCAATCACTTGCGCCATCCGTGAGACTTTCGGCCCGTGAGACTTCGCCGCTCTCATCCTCGCAAGTGCTTGATTTTTCAGGGTCGAGCGTCCAGCGCCGGCGACCCGCCGTCGCCGCCTCGAGCGAAGCGGCCGCATCAGGCGAGCCCAGGTTGATCTGTATCGCCAGGCCGGGCTGGTCGACGTTCAGGTCGATCGGCTGTTTCGAGTGCACGTAGGGGCCCAGGAACTCGACGCAGCGCAGCCAGATCCCCCAGGCCTTTTCTACCGAGATCGGCGGCGCCGCCACCGTCCAGCCCGTGATCTGGCCCTCGGCGTCATAGACCGGCTCAATCACCCGCCCGTCATCGTCGCGCCGCAGCTTCTGGAATTCCTCGAGCTCGGCCAGGCCGGCGCCCAGGACGAAACCCGGCCCGCCTCGCACCACACGGCCGGCGGCCATGACAGGATCCGAGCCGAGCGCCTGGAGTACCCGCTTGACCTCCTTGGTCGACCGGTTGCGCGACCCGGGCCGCCGCCCACCCTTGGACCGGTCGAGCTCGAACCCGAACATGGCCCGCGCGTCATCCCGCTCGGCCTCGAGATCCTCATCGAGGAGACCAGGCTGGTCCGGCTCACGATCGACCAGGCTCTCGCCCGGCGTCACACCGTCATCCTGGAATGCACCCTCGAGGCCCGATTTTTTCGGCATGGTTGTATCCGACCCGTTTTTAATCACCGCTCGACCCGACCAGGACAAACCAGACCGGGACGCGGACGCAGAGACTGACCGGAGCGGGGCCGGAGCCGCCAATTCAACGGCATTGGGGCACACCGCCCCAATTTTCCCCTACCGAAAGCCCCAAGCTATCCTATTGATAGATATATATATATTTCTACTAGGGGCAGGTGGGGCAGATGGGGCGCATACTTTTTGCGCGCGCGCGCACGAGGGAGCACATATGAGGATATTGCCGCCCCAAGCGCCCCAACCGCCCCAAGGCGGATAATGTCGTTTGATTTGAGACCGTTACAGGTGGGGCACTCCCCCGGACCCGAGGTGCCCCAAGCGCCCCGCAACGCGTTCTGGCGCGTGTCTGATCTCGTCGTCGAGGGTCCGGGTCCGGGCGGTGGCTGTCAAGTCAAAATCGATCGAGAGCGGCACTTCCCCTCACCCGGGTCCGGGATCCAGGAAGAAGAAGACGGCGCAGCGCTCGCGCGCCGCACTCCTGGGTCAGGGCGCGCGCGGCGCGCCAGGCGACCGGCCTGACGGCCGATCGCAAAAGGACGTGCCTTGCCCTTGTTCCGCCCGGCTCCGCCGGTCGGGGCACGGCCCGCCGCTCACGCCCTTATGATTTTTTTTCTGATATGGGGTTGACTAGGGCATAATGCCCTATATAGTGACGGCTTCTCAGGGGCTTTTGCCCGCCCACGCCAGGGAGACACGGCGATGAAAACACCCCCCAAGATCCAGGAGCTCATTGAGCAAGGCGCGCTCTTTGTCTGTAACCACTCCGCCGGCAAAGACAGTCAAGCCATGTACCTGGTCCTCAAGGACCTCGTGCCGACCCATCAACTGCTGATCATTCACGCTGAGCTGCCCGGGGTCGACTGGCCCGGCCTGGTCGAACACATCGAGGCCACCACATCAGGAGAGCCCCTGATCCTGGCGCGGGCCGCCAAGACCTTCTTTGAAATGGTCGAGCGGCGCGGCATGTTCCCCAGCCCCAGCCAACGCCAATGTACAAGCGACCTAAAGCGCGACCCGATTGCCCGCGAGATCCGGAACTACCTAAAAGCCCACCCGGAGCACGCCGGCCGGATCGTCAACTGCATGGGGATCCGCGCGGAGGAAAGCTCAAGCCGAGCCCGGAAAAACCCTCTCAAGTTTGACCTTCGCAACAGTAAGGCCGGCCGGGAATGGTGGGAATGGTATCCGATCTTTGAATGGAGCGAGGCCGCGGTTTTTACAGCGATCGAGAGCGCCGGCCAACAACCCCACCAGGCTTACGCCGCCGGCATGAGCCGCCTCAGCTGCTGCTTCTGCATCATGTCCAGCCGGGCAGATCTCCAGACAGCCGCAAAACTCAAGCCGGCCCTCCTCGAGCAATACGCAGAGCTCGAGGAAAAGGTCGGGCACACGATGAGCATGACCCGCCGGCCGATCAAAGAACTCGCCCAGCCCGAGACGCCCACGCCCAGCCTCGAGGCCACGCCGGCCGGCCTTCAATACATCATCCCCGGCGCCGAGAAGCGCCAGCGCCCGAGCGCGCAACAGCTCGAACTGTTGTTCTAGGAGGAACGCCAATGACCACCACCACCAAAACCCCCGCCCTCAAGGATTGCAAAGTCGGCGACGTTCTGGTCGCAAACTGGGGATACTCGATGATCATTGTCCAATTCTTCGAGATTGTCGGCCGGCGCGGATCCACCATTTTCCAACTGCGCGAACTCAAGCGCCAGCAGATCAGCGGCGACCCCGGATGGAACGGCCGCGTTACTCCCCGAGCCGGCGACTACATGGACCCGAGCCCGGCCGGATTGCTGGAGGCCCGCATCAGCCGGAAAAGCCCTGACGCTGTTCGGACACCGGGTCCCGTCTCGGTCCTGGCGCGCGCCTGGAACGGTCAACCGCAATACTTCGACAGCGCCGACTAGCGGTGCCGCCCGGGTTCGGGCCGGCGCCCAGCGTCGGCCCGCTCCCCGGCCGCATCGGCCACCCTGGGCGACAAGCCCGCCACCGCAGAGGAGAAACCTGCATGACCAACCAAACCACCGCCCCCGCCACCCTCGCCAGCATCCTCGGCCCGTCCAAGCCCTACAATCCCAGCGAGACGGCCGCGCGCACAGTCACGCTCGAGCACTTCAACGCACCGGCGAAAACCTTTAAGGCCGGCGACTATGCGCAATACTTCGTCAATGTCTCATTCCGCCAGGAGCGCTGGAGCCTGATGAAGCTCGAGAGCATGAAGGCCCGGCACGATCGGGCGAAGAAGGCCGCGCACGCACTCATTGCCCAGGCCTGCACCGGCCTCGAAAGCGTGATCCGCGAGCGCATCGCGCCCGTCTTCGACAGCTGGGCCGAGAAACACGCGGCCGAGAGCCTGGCCGCCATGCGGGCCTATCAAGGCATGGCGAGCGCGATGGTGACCGGCCCGTCTAACTTCCCCGTCCGCCGGCAGGAGAAACTGAACAACGCCGCCGATCGGCGCGATGACCGCCTTGAGGAAATGACCCAGGGCGTGATGAAGCGGATGAAGCGGGCCGCCTTCCCGCACGGCGCGCCGGGCGAAGCGATCCGCTCGAACAATCCCGAGGCGATCGACCTGCTCGAGGAGAAGATCGCCGAGCTCAAGGCCGAGGGAGACCGGATGAAGGCTGTTAACGCCGCCTGGCGCAAAGCCGGCCGGCCTGGCATCGCCGACGCTGACAAGTGGCAAGACTTCGCGCGCATGGCGCTCGAGCTCGATCTAACGCCCGCCCTGGTCGACGGGATCCGCCGGGGCTGCGAGGGTCACTATATGGCGCAACACCGCGCCTGCCCCCCTTACGAGGCCTTCCAGCTCACAAACCTGCGCGCCCGGATGAACCAGGCAGAGACGCGCCTGGCCGAGCTCAAGCGCATGGCAGCCACGCCGGCGGCCGAACCGGCCGAGCTCGAGACCACGGAGGGAATGGTTGAGCGGATCGAAAACACCGAGGCCGCGCGGATCCAGCTGGCCTTCCCCGGCAAGCCCGCGGCCGAGACCCGCGCCATCCTCAAGCGCAACGGTTTTCGGTGGGCACCCAGTCAGGGCGCCTGGCAGCGTCATTTGAACACGGCCGGCCGCGATGCGGCCGCCCGTGTCCTCGAGGCGATCGGGACTTGACCATGACCGCGCCGCTGAATAACGCTCCCGGCATGACACCGGAAGAATTCAAACAGCGACGCCAGCGGCTCGGCCTTTCCCAGGCCGGGCTTGCGACCGAGCTGGGCCTCAAAGGCAAGAATGCCGGCCGCACAGTGCGGCGCTGGGAGCTCGGAGAGGTCGAGATCCCCGGACCGATCAGGTTAGCCCTTCTTGCCCTTGAGGCGGGGCTTTCCTGACGGTTTCCTGCCCGGTTCCTTGGCGCTGTCTCCGGCAGACAGAACAGGCCGCCGAAAGAATGAGAACAGGCCACGCGGCACCTGGGGCTCACCATTCTCCCCCACCGCAGGATCTGCAAGCAAGGCCTGCAGGGCCGTTGCGCCACCCTCACAAACCACGATGAAAACCCGAGCGTCGGCCATGCCGACGCTCACATGCGTTTGGTCATTGCCCTGCAAGGGCTCGATCCAGGCGATTTGTGTGGCGTTCACCAGAACCTCCTGCACTTCGTCCCGCGGCTGGATCCGCGTCCGGACTGTTGGGTCGAGCTCCACCGTCTCGAGCGTCACAAAACACGTCATTCCTCATCCTCCTCATCACGGCGACGGGCTGGCCCCATCACCTCACTGATCTTGATCACCGTCCCGCGAGGCTCCCGCCCGCTGGCCTTGGCCGCATAAATGAATTCACCCGGCCCGCCTCTCAGCGCGTACTGCCAATTGCCGGGATCCGAGGGATCCGACACGCTCCAGCGCGTCCGATCGAAAACCTCCGCCAGAGACGGGTTCGAGTTGGCAACGAATAGCTGCGCATTCTCATAGGTCCGCGCCTCGCCCCGCTTCCACTTCAAGCGCAAACCGACTTTCGCGAGCTCGTCATTGATTTTCCGGGGCGTCGGCCGGCTGGTCTGCTCGGTTGTCGCGTATCCGTCCGCGTCGATATCCGTGCCGTCCCGGAAGGCAAGCAGGATCGCCCGCACTGACTTCCAGCTCGCCCGCTCCAGCGCCTTCGGCCGGGCATCAAAGAGGAAGTCCAGGCATTTTTTCCACCCGGGCTTGATGTTCTCCAACTCGGCCAGGGTCTCCTTGTCGAGCGGCTTGACCAGCTCGAGCACGTCCTCAGGATCCGGATCCCGCACAGCGATCGAGCACCAATAGCCGGCGAGCAGATAACCGAACGTGTCCGCCCCGCGCTCGTCGTGGCCCGCCTCCTCGATCAAGCCCGCCCGAAACAGCAACAGGACACGATCGAAGCCGGCGAGACCGTCCCGGTCCGGCGCGAACCAGTCGACCAGCTGGCGATGCATGGCTCGCCCAAGCGCAACAACTGACGGCCAGTCGCCCCAGGGCATGACACGCCGGCGCCCCTGCGGGATTGGCCGCATCGCCAGTAGCGCCATGCGGGAAAGATCCTGGTCGCCCATCGTCGGCGCATTGATTGCCGCGAAATGGAAGCAGGAGCGGATCACGGACAGCGTTGAGCGACCGTCCGCGCCACCTCGCAGGCGCTGGTTGCCACTGGCCGCGCGCCGCGCCAGGCGGATCAGCTTTTCCGCGCGCTTGTCGTCGGCCTCGTTCTCGGCCTCGTCCAGCAGGACCGGCACACTGTCAACGCCAAGGGTCTGCGCGACGCCGGCCTCGGTTGCATCCTCGGGCTTCAAAACGGCATCCTCGCCGCCCAGGACGTGCATGACGTATTTCACCAGCGTTGACTTGCCGGCCCCGGCGTCGCCCGTCGCGAACACATAGGGCCGCCAGTCCAGCGCCCCGCCAATCATGGCGCAGGCTATCCAGCCAAGTTCGAGGCGGGCATCGACCTCACCACGCGCCCAGTTCCAGGAAAGCAAATGGTTCAGGATCTCGGCCCCGGGTAGAGTGTCGCCCGGGCCGAATGCATCTTGCGCCGGCGGCGGCAGAGGCGGCCCCACCGGATAGGCCCGCTCGTCATGCACAATTCCGGCCCGCATCAAGGATCCATCTACGATCAAGTGAGTGCCCAGGTGCAAGATCAATCCGCCCTCGCCTGAACGCCAGGCGCCGCGACCACGAACCTTCTTCATCGGGTCATAGGGACCGGCGTGCGCGCAGGCCTTGAACAGATCCTTGCGTGCCTCCTCGGCTTCAAAATTTCCCTTCACGACCGTCTTGTCGCCAACCTTCTGACGCCGCGGCCAGGCCCACACCGGAAAATTGGCGTAGGGCGTGAACAGAGCGTCGATATTGCCCTTGCCCGCATTCTCGCCCAGCGCGAACAAATGCCCGCGCCCGGAGAGCCACCAGAACCCGTCAGCATCCCAGCCCAGCGGCTCAATCGGAGCCCCCTCCGGCAAGCCGTCCTCGCGCTCGGCCGAGATCCGCCACTCACCGGCCGGAACATCATTGAAAATTGGATCCCAGGACGACAAGGCTCGAAGCGAGCGCTCCAGATCCCCACCCTCGAGCTCGGCCATTGGCAGGCCGCGGCGCGCGCGATCGGCGCGCTCTGAAAGCTGGCTAACATTGTCAGGCAACGGTGCACGCCCTCCAGTAATCGTTAAAGTCCTTGAACGCCGGCGGCGGTGCCTGCGTGCTGACACCCACCCCGCCGGCACGCTCACAAAGACGCATCGATGCCCGGCCGAGAGCCTTGTCCGCCGGACTGTCCGGAGCGTCATTGTCACGCAAGATGATCAGGCGATCGGCACACTCGGGGATCGGGACAGACGGGATCATGTCGACAGCGCCGGCGGCGAAGGTTCGGTGATCCGGATAGAGGCACGACCAGGAGAGGGCGTTCTCGATCCCCTCGGCTATGGCAAGCACGTCCGAGCGCAAAGGCCGATCGCGCTCCGGCTTGCCGCTGGATCCGCGATGCAGACGCATTGCGGATCCGCGCACATCACCCAGGAAGCGCTTGGCACGCTCGATCTTGGCCTTTCCCGAACCATCCGCCTCGAGGAAAGTCGTGTGAACGCCGCGGATCTGGCCGCGCGCATTGGTAAAGGCGGTGAGCATCGCCGGCAGGATCTCGCCTGTCTGCCCGTCCAGCGCCTCTGGCTCGAACCGGATCGCATGAAGGGGCGAACCGATATCGCGCACGGGCAAACCCCGCGCCTCGACCAGATAGGTCTCAACCAGGGACCCCTCCCAAGGTCGCGCCTTAATCCACAGCTCCTTGGCGAAACGAGCATTGCTTTCGCGCTTGGCCTTGGCCTGGTGTTCGGTTTTCGCGCGCTGCTCGTCTCGACGCCGCGCGAGATCTGCGAACCGTTGCCGGTCGCCCTCGCCCATCGCCTCAAACCCCAGGAAGGACTTGAGCCAGCGAATTGCCTGGCCGCGTCGATCGGGCGATTGATAGCCACCCTCCCCGCCCAGGCAGTAGGACACGAAATCGATCACATCACCGCCCGTGCCACCGGAAAACTCCATGAAGCGACCCGGCGCCGGTCCGGCAATGTCGACACAAAAGGAATTGGGCTGCGTGTCCGGCCGGGTCGGGTTCAAACTCCAACGCCGGTGGCCGTCGATCGTCGCCATGTCCGGCGCAAGGCGATCAGCGATCGCGCGCACTTGCGACAAAGCGGCAGCCTTGATCTCGGCAACAGTGGGGCCGGGATTGCTCACGGCAGGTCCTCGGTGCGCAAGAACCCGTCTAGGCGATCGAGGAAGCGGTCGAGCGCCGGATCCTCATCGCGCGCATCCTCGACCCGCCGCACAGCCTTTGCCCCGGCATCCTTGTACGTCTGGCTGAAAATCTGTGCCGCCTGGGCTTTGGGATAACCCAGCGTAATATGCAGGACATAGATCGCCGCATCCCTGGCGCGCCGGCTCTCCGCCCTCGGGGTCCGGGTCGGCCCGGTCCCAAATCCAAACACCTCACACGCCGGCGTGCCGTAATGGCGGGCCGTCTCGGCCGCAACGAGCGCCGCCACCGCAGTTTGTAATCGGCGCAGCTGACAAATCGCCCGCTCCGTTCCCGCCGATAAAACCTGCTCGATCGATACCGTTCCCAAGCGACCGCCCGCCATCAGCGTACCTCCTCGAGATCCGGCAGATCTGCCGCCGGCTGGATCCGCGCATTGAAAGCGAGCAGATCGATCCACTCACCATCGCGCACGCGCAGGCCTTCAACCTGGCCAGGCGCAGGAAAACGGAGATCGCGGATGCCCTCGGCGACATTGCGCGGAAGCTCGACGCAATACTCACCCAGAGCCAGCGCGACCGGATGACGGTGAACCCCCTCGGGCATTTGCGGGACTGGCAGCAAGGACGCGCTCACAGCTCACCCCCTTGCATCATCGCATCAACCCTGTGGGCAGCCCGGCAGATATAGCCGAGCGCCTTGGCGTTGGCCGCGGTCCGATCTTCCAGGTAGATCTCAGCGGCGGTGACCAGCGACATGAACAGGAAGCCGACCGGCTGACTGCGGGGCGCAGCGGCCCAGCCCGTCAGCCAAGCAAGCGCCTGGGTCATTCGCAGATCGAGATCAGCGATGTGTGCCGGCGTCGGCCGATCTGACAGCGTGGCCCGATCGGCCGCCGCCACCAATCTGGATATGGCGGTTTCAGCTGACATCGGCACCACCCTCGGCCAGCCCTTCGCGAAGACGCCGGCGGGTCTCCGGAGGCAGGGTATAGCCGCGCCCCCATATAGTTTGGATCTCCAGACCGAACGGCTTCATTTTCGCTCGCAGCTTGCAGACGAAAACGTCGAAAATCTTATCGTTGGGAACGTCATCGAGGCGGTCGCCATAGAGCTCATTGAACAGGAAACGCTTCTCGACCTGCTCGCGACCGACCAGCACCGCCAAAAGCTTCTCCTCCGATCGGGTCAGGCACAGCTCTGGAGGGGCACGCCACGGGGCGCCGTAAACCTCCGCCTCCAGATCGCGGATCCGGGCGCGCAGGGCGTCATTCTCACCCTCGAGGGCAACGCAGCGCGCCGCCAACTCATCGTCACGGAGAGCGCTCATGACGCCTCCTGGAAAATCAATTGCGACAACGCCGCGTGCTTCGTGATTTTCAGATCCTTGGCCCGCGCCTTTGCGCGATCGATCAGGGCGAGGTGATCGGCCCGTAGTACCGCAGCCGTGTAGGCGCCGTCCTCGAGCTCACCGGCATATTCGCGCGCCCAAAACAACGCCTGCAAAGCCTGGACGTAGGCGGCCGAAATCGGCGACAGACGCATCGCGATACCCGCTCGAACGACGCGCGCCACACCGGCCTTGCCCTTGGCACGCGCCACCGCCTTGAGGGCGGCAACCGCGATCGTCTGCCCGATCTTGAACTCACCGCGCACCGGCGGCCGCAACAAGATCTCACCACCGCCAGACAAAACACCATCGCGCACCGCCAGACAGACCGGATCCCCAGCCTCGAGCTCGGCCCGGAAAACCTGCTGGCTTGTCATGCCAACCCGGTCCCGGTTCAAACCGACGAAGGCCGCCGCCATTCCCTCGATCGAGACTGGCGGAAGGACGAGGCACGGGATCTCCGTGACCCCGCCATGCGTGGCGGCAGCCGTAGCCAAGTGCTGACCGTCCAGGACTTCAAAGGTCGCATCGGGCAAGCGCACCACGACCGCCGGCCGAACACGATCCCAGGACCAATTCTGCACAATGCGCCGGATCAGCGTTACCGATCGCTCGGAGATCTCGCGCTGATACCGCTCATTCACGACCAGGCGATCGACGGCAACCCAGCACAATTCAGGCCGCTTGCAGATATCGGCCGGCCTGAGCCCTGGCGCCGATATGGCTCGGATCGGTCGAACACTCACGACGAAGCCCCCCACCGCTTCGCCACTGCGCGGAAGCATGCCCAACAGCCGGCGACCACGAAGCCAGTTCCAAATACGGCGCCGAGAAAGAACGCGGCCAGAACCTCAATCATGCATGTCGTCATGTGCGTCCCTCACTCTTGGACTATCGGAAAGGCTGGCGCCGGATTGCCGGCGCATTGCGCCAGGCAGATCACGGCAATCAGGACCAGCACGGGAAAGGTGCAGCTCCTGATAATGCGCGCCAAGGTCTCTGCCATCGCCTGGGAACGGCTACTCATGGCCGCCGCTCCGTGGGCGGAATAATTTTATGTGAACGAGGCGTCAGGTTGGCCCCGGCCTGCCTGCGCGCCGCCCGGCGAACGGCCCGGCCGGGGGCCGGTAGCATCATACCGACATGGACAGAACCGTTTGTGATTGCAGGCAGTTTTGCAGCAACCTCCGGGTTAGGGCAGCGGTAGTCCTCATCGTCGAGACTGAGGCAGTACCGACTGGCGGATTGCACGGCCACGCCCAGCTGCTCGGCAAGAATAGCTAGCGTCCAGCCCTTTTTTCGCCGGAATTCATCCAGCTTATTTGCAGTGGGAGGCGCGGAGGACGTATGCGAGGACATCGTGAAAATCACCTATTCGGTTCCAATATCACCAGATTGGTGTATTTAAGAGGCGTGATTTGCCATAGCAGTCAACCAGGAACGGACGGTTTTTCACCGATCCGGCGCTCGCCCAGCCTCGCGGCGCGTGGAACAATCTGTTCCATGAGCTCGAGCAAGGCATACAATTCGGTACGCCGGGACGTTCCGCATAATCTTCGACAGATCCGAATGATGCGCGGCCTCACCCTGGCGGAGCTGGCCGAGAAAATGGACAGCACCCCTCAAACCATCCAGCGCTATGAGACCGACCCGAAACGGCTGCGGGTCTACCAGCTACAACAACTCGCCGAAGCGCTGGCATGCTCGATCGGAGACTTGGTTGCAGAGCCCGGCGAAGGCCTGACCGAAAGCGAAGCCGACCTGGTTGAAACATTCCGTTCGCTCTCCCGGGAAGACCAGGAGAAGTGGCGCGCCGCTTTCAAGGCGATCGCAAGCTCGCCGGCGAACGACACCGCAGCCTAAGCCCCACCACCGCAACTACTCGCACTCACGCGCCCCGTAAAACGGGAGGCGCGCTCGCGCGGCAGGCTGCATGTTTTCACCAATTTGGTGATCACCTATTGACAGTTTAGTCACCAATATGGTGAAAGTGGTTTCTCACGACGAGGAGGAACCGCCAATGAGCGACACCAACACGAACCCGCTATCGGGCGCCGCGCTCGCAGTATTGACAGAGCGGCAACGCCAAGTGTCCGGAGAGGGCTGGACGGAAGAGCATGACGATCAGCACCATGCGGGCGAGCTGGCCGATGCGGCCGCTTGTTACGCCGCTGGCGCGCGGGTTTTCCGCCCCGATGGCGAACGTATTCGCGGATTGTGGCCCTGGAGTTGGAGCGACTGGAAACCGAAGGATCCGCGCGCCAATCTGGTCCGCGCCGCCGCGCTACTTCTGGCAGAGATTGAACGCCTCGACCGGGCGCGAGCCGATGACGGGGAGGGCGAGGGATGAGCGAGAAAATCTGGACATGCAAGATCGGCGCAACCGTGCCGGCCGAGCTGCCAAGCGGCAGCGACCTCCCCATGCGACACGCTGTTGAGGCTGAATTCAAGCGCCTGACCGGACGCCATGCAGCATTCACATTCTCCGGCTGGGCGGGCGAACTGACAGAAGTCGAGCGCGCCGTGGTTGAAGATCGCGAGCCGGACCCGGCCAAAGTCACGACCGATTGGCCTGTGGAAGACGGCCCGTTTCTGTGCATGCCGGACATGGCTTTGCGCCATGCCCGCATCGCCCACGCGCTTTATGTCGCGCTCACCAGCGACGACCCGGAGGGCGGCCCGGAAGGTGGCCCGCCTGATCGCGACGGCACTCTCGATCTCTGGCAACGCGCCATGGATGAGACCCTGCCCGTCGAAGACTTCGAGTTCATCCTGCAACACGGCGAAACCGCCTGGCACAAGAAGCAGGATGACGAGGCGCGGGCCGATGACGGGGAGGCCGCATCATGACCCTCGCCGCTCACCTCATCCTCGACACCGGCGCAATCGTCTTTTCGCGCTCGCATGTCCCGGCGCCTGGGCAGATCCTGATCGGCATGGGACACGACAAGGCCTGGCAGCGGGCAATTTTCCGCTTCGCCGAGATCTGCGGCGCCAAGGTCTATGTTCCCGGCTGGCGCGCCGAGGATCCAGAGGCCGAGCGCTGGGCCGCGCTCGCCGAATTTCAGGGCACCCTGATCAGCGCGCCTTCGCCCCCACAAGTTCCACCCGCAGCCATCGGCTCGCACCCCGTTGTGTCGCCCTCAGAAAGCCGGCAGCAACGATGTGCGGGCCGGGGAGGGTAATGGAATGAGCGATGAACCGATACACTTCCTCAATGACCGCGCCCGATCAATGAACAGTCGCGAGCCTGTTGCCGAGATCGTCGAGGCGCTCGAAGACGCCTTGAAACTGGCGCAGGCGGGGATGTTGCGCAACTACGCGATTGCCTATGAGGACATCAGCGCGAACCAGGAGGACCCGTTCCTTGTCACGCACCTGATTGCCCACAACTTCACCCACCACATCAAGCTCTCCGGATTGCTGATGAAATTGCAGCACGAGATCGGCGAGACGCTGAACCAGGAATGACCCTGCCCGCCGCCCCCACGCTCGGCTTTGCCGGAGATCCGGAGACCTGGCTCACCACACCAGAGGTCGCCGCGCGCATGGGGTACGGGTCAATGAAGACATTCTACAACGATGCACCCAAGCGGAAGAGGGCGGCCTTCCCGAAACCCCGACGCCGCAATCTCTACCGCCTGGGTGATCTGCAGTCCTGGGACAAGGCCGGCGGGTTCGATCAATCGAACGCCGGCGCTGACACCCCCTCCTCCTCCCCGTCAGTACCCGGGGCTGCCCACTTGCAAGCGGCCGGCGAGAACACGCTCGAGCCTCGGCCCGAGATCGCCGGCCGCTTGCGCCTTTTGATCAACCAACGCTAGAAAGGATCCGACGCGCATGAAAGCCAGCCGCATGGCCCTTCGACTGAAACGAGGCGAGGCCCCCGGCCTCACACACAGCCGCCCGCTTCCGGACGGCACCGCCCGTTATCGCTGGGTCCCGGGGCCATCGCTCCGCAAGCGCGGCTTCAAGGGCTTCTACCTGCTCGGCGCTCCTGGATCCCCGATCGCAGAAACCAAAGAGGGCTGGCGCGGCCTCGGCTTCCAGGAAGCACCGGAGGGCTGCGCTGCCCTGACAGTCGACGGCCCGCCGCTGGATCTTGCAGACGCGATCCGCGCCGTCCAGGCGGTCGCCGACGCAACCCGCCAGCAAATCGAGAAGACGCGGCCGGCGGCACGGCCCCAGGCACGCACCCGGACAACCGCGGAATGGTTCGATCAATTCCTCGAGGCCTGCGCCGCCGGCCGGGTCCTCAAGGAGCAACGTGGCGAAGCCGGCCGGCGCGACCCGATCGGCGCGCACACCGTCTCCACCTATCGCAGCGGCCTTGCCCTTCTCCGCCCGATACTCGGCCCCGACAATCCGCGCGCCATTACCCGCGCAGATCTGGAACTGGTTTTTGAAACCCTGATCCAGGAAGCCGGGTGGCATTCGGCCGTCCGCGCGCAGCGCTCCCTCAGCCGCGCTTTCAACTGGCTGCGCCGCAAGGACCCCGCAGCAATGGCGTCCCTCCCGCATCCGGAGATCTACACCCAGCTCGGCCTTGGCCAGCCTGGCGGCCGCCTGCGCATGGCCACACCGGCCGAGGCCGCCGCCATGTTCGACGCCCTGGCTCGCCCGGAGATCCTGGCAGAGCAGATCGCCCGCCGGGAAGGCCGCGCCCTCGAGGCCGAGGAGATCCCGCCGGCCGTAGCCGGCGCCGCCGCCGCCTGGCTGTTTGCACTTTGGACATGCCAGCGCGTCAACGATGTAGCCAGCGCGACCGATCACCAGATCGCCGGCGGCTATTTCACCCTGCGCCAATCCAAGACCGGCCGCCCCGTTCACGTCCCGCTCCTCGAGCCGGCCCGCGAAGCGATCGAGCTTGCCCGGGCCGCGCGCTCCGGTCTCGATGTGCAGCTCCCCGCCGACGACCTCGAGCGGCTTGTTTTCTACGACACGGAGGCCCGGCTTCCCTATCGCCAGGTCACGGGCGAGAGCGCCACGACGCCGGGGCAAGTCTATTTCAAGCGCCTCAACTCGCACTGGATCCGCGCCCGCGCTTTTGCCGGCCGCCTCGAGCCGAGCCTGATCGGCCAGGGACGGGACGCCTTCGGTCAGGCAAACAAATCGCTCACCCTGGCCGACAGCCGCGACACCGGCGTTACCCGCCTGTTCGAGGCGCTGGGCACCGAGAACGAGGCACGCCTGGCTGAGATCGCATCCTGGCATGGATCCAGCGTCGAGAACCTGCTCAAGCTCCTCAAGCACTACCTGGTCATAAACCCCACCTTCGCGGACAAGGCCGGCGCCGCCCTCGAGCGCCAGGCCAAAGCGACCGGGCTCAAGATCTAGGCAAGTCCAACCATCTACTCGCCGGACAAACCGCTGGGCCACCGAGAGGAAAACATGATGAAGCCGAGCAGCCTGCCCCAAAAAGTCGTCCTGGTCACAAGTCACAGACCGTACGGCAAGACGAGCCAAGCCATGCTTACCGCCTGCGCTATGGCGACAAGGGGTGGCCGATACCTAGACTGCCTGGGTGCCGGTACCTCCATCACCAAAAAGTGGATGTCATTGATCGATCTGCTTGAACGAAACGGCCTGCCGGCGGAACTGGATCACCTCTACCACACCGCACATTTTCCCGGGGGCGGCACCGTGGAGTTAAGACACGCTCAGCCACTCAGCACCCGATGGAAACGGCTTGGCCCAAACGGATGGGAGCCGGCAATAGAGCCAGCAGAGGGGCGTGAGACCTTGCCACCTAATAACCGTGAGACTACCGAGAGGAAAACATGATGAAGACGGGAAACGCCCCCATCTATCCTATTGAAATTGAACCACTGGCCAGACAATCCACGGGCCTGTTAATCACCGGGTCGGCGGTTCGAGCCCGTCCCGAGGAGCCACTCTCAAGCGCTAATCATACAAGGCGATCACGGCCAATTGGCCACTGGAACACCACCAGAACATCGCGCCTTGTGAGACTTTTTCTGCGGATTTTGAAAGTCTCACGTGAGACTTCTGTTCAGGGTTTGATCGCAGCGCGACGCCCTCGCACGCTTGCCGCGACAGCATCGACCTTGTTGATTGCCGCATGTCAGCCCGCACCAATCAGCGAGCCGGAAGTCTACGCGATCGACTGCAACGGGCACATTATCGAGACGACGCACCACTATGATCAGACCGACCCGGACACCACTTGGTATCGGGTGAATGATCATTACGAGCCCGCCGGCCGGGGCGTGATCTGCGAGCGCGTCCAGTCATAACCGTTCACTGCCAGGCAACGATTGAAAAAACCCGCCGTAGATCTACGGCGGGTTTTCTCTTGGGCACTCATGGTGCCGGGATCTATTGTCAGTCTGGCGAGGCGCGTTCAGGCGGGGAGGGTTCGCGGCCGAGGATCAGACTCTGCAAGCTCTCGACCTGGCCGGCGTTGTCGGCCGCGATCACGGCACAGGCCAGATAGGCAGCGGTCAGAGTGCCGTTATTGGCGGCGAGCGTGGCCGGGCACGTCGCCGGCGCCTGCTCCTGGTCGACCGTCATCTCCGGCCGAACCTCCACAATCCGCGTAATGTACTCCGTCTCCGGCGCCAGCGATGGCGGCGAGGCCGAGGCACAACTCGATAGCGACAGCGCCAGGAACGCTGACACTAGACCAATCAGGGTCGGTTTCATTGATCGTCCTTTCTGCTTGACTGGCCGCTTCTTGCCGCGCGGTTTGCGCGACCCTCTGGGCTCGATCGAGATCGCGGGCCAGTGCGGCGTTCTCAATCCCCAACTCCACCACGCGGGCGGCAGCGTCCGCGCGGGCATCCTGTTCGGCCGACAGTTCGGCACGGCTCGCCAGATGGCGACGTCGCTCCTCGCTCAGTTCGGCCTTGGCTGTTTTTAGCTGGCCCCCGAGGCGGCGCACGTCCGCCTCAAGGGGCCAGACGACAAAGACCAGCATCGACACGCTGACGATCGTCGAAGCGAGCAGGACCGGCCAGTGTTGGCCAAACAAGGCACCGGCGCCCTTGAGGAGGGCCCGGGCGGTCATGGCGCACCCCTCACAACCAGCCGCCCACCGCTCATGGCGGCGTCGGTCAGAACCGGATACACAGCCTCATAGGCCGCGCGTGAGCGGAAGATCGTGAGGCCGGCCGCCGTGTCGCCATAGCTCTCACCGAGCAGCACGCAGCCGGCCGTGTCGTGATGGGTGTTGCCGCAATGGAAAAGCACCGCGTCCCAGCCTTCCAGCTGGATTTCGATCATCGGGCCGTGCCAGTCCCAGCGCTCGGTATAGCGCTGATGAAAGCCGCCGATCGTGCGGGCGATCAGGGGATAGGTGCCGGGTGGGATGCGGGACTTGCCCGGCTCCTTGACGCCCTCGACTTTGGGCGGTCGGTTTTCCAGCGTGTAGCACAGGCGCACCCCGTCGCGCACAAGCTCGCCCAAAGTGGCGTGATCGTCGGTCTCGAAGCGGATCAGCTCAAGATTGCTCACAGGACGCCTCCGGTCAGCGATTGGAGGATGGTGGGCAGGTTGGCAACGTCAGCGCCCAGCAGGCCCAGCGCGGCGAGGATCACGTAGAAAAGCCGACGCTCGAAGACTTTGCGCTCATCGTCCCGCTTGTCCTGCCAGTCCTTGAGGTCCCGCTTGAGTGAACTTGTCTCCGCCGCGGACTGCGAGGTCATGTCGAACAGGGCAGAATACCGCAGGGCGCACTCCGCTTCGTGCGTGTTGATGCGCCCCTCTACAGCCTGGACCCGGCCGGTCACGCGACCATGGCGCTCCATGCTCTCGCGCTCAATTCTCGCCAGTTCGGACGGGTCGATCGCCATAACAGCCACCTACGAAGTCAGCGTGACGCCACGCCCGGAAATCTCCGTCGCCATCCCGGCCATTGCCAGGGCGAGCTGTGCGTCAGTCAGGGCCGCGTTGTAGAGCGCGAAGCCGTGCAGCTTGGCTTGCGGGGTGGTCGCAGTTCGGCCGGTGAGGTAGGGCCAGAAGCCAAACTGTAGTGTGCCAGTCTGGCTGCCGTCAAAATAGGTGGCAATGCCCGCGTCGGTCGAGGCGATGGCATTGCCGGCCAAATCCCGCAGCTTCGCGCTCGGCGCCGACGCGGAGATCCGATAGCCGTAAATGCTGCCGACCTGCAGCGCGGACGTGTCCGCAATCGCCATGCGCGTGGTGCCGAGCACATCGCCGGCCTGGTCAAAGATACCAGCGTTATCGCTGCCGCTGGCAAGGGTCTGTTGGCCGTTGATGTTCAGGACCGGGTACGGATGACCTGGATGACTGTCAGTGTCCGTCGCCGGAAGGCTATTCTCAGTCGCGCCAAACAACGTACCGAAAGTCCCAGTCTCGCCGCCGGGCAGAAGCGGCGTAACGGCCGCAAGCAAGGTGAACTCCTGCAATGACGAGGCAATTGGGCTGTCGAACACAACGCCATCCACGTCCGCCACCTCAAGCCCATATGAGCGCTGCGTCGGCGAGGTCCGGCCAGTATACAGCGTCAGGTCATTGCCAAGCCCAGACACGTCCGGATAGGGGCCGGCGTCCGCAGAGTTCAGCGTGCCAGACATGAGAGGCCAGTAGCCGACCAGATTGGTGGCGGAAATGCCTTGGATATACCGCTCGGAGCGCGGCGCGTTCGAGCCGGAGAAGTCGGCGCCATTGATGACGATCGCAACCATGTTTCAGTCCTCGTAGTCCATGGGAACGCAGAACGCCACGCTCCAGTTTTGCAGGGGATAACGCTCATCAACGAGCGCGGCGATATTGGCGCCGGCATACATGCCGCGCGCGGGCACATACTCGTAAAGATCGCTAGCCTTGGTCGGGTCGCTGTCCCGCAGGCAGCCATTGCCTTCATGGACCGTCTTGTCGGCGTACCAGACCAGCCCGTCCTCGCCCGGGTCGGTCGCGCAATCGATCTGAACGATCGTGGCTCCGGCGAGGGACACCGTGATGCCGACGGTGGCGCCCGAGGCTGTCGTGACCTTGAAGCCCTTGGCGTCATAATCTGTCGCCGTGGTTTCAACATATGGACTGTCAAACACCAGCGGCGCGACCGGCACATGGAAATCGATCAGGATAACATTGCCCGTCTTCGTCACTCGGACAGGGCGAAGCGGCGACCAGTTCAGCCCCTGCATCACGATCCGGTGCCAGACTTTCGATACCTGGTGCCCGAACCACCGCGAGCCGTTGCTGTCCAGATGGCCGCCCTTGTCGGTGTAGGGATAGACCGGGCCGACCATCCACAGATCGGAGCGCTCATTGGCCAGCTCAAGCTGAGCCATGCCCACATGCAGGCCTTGGTCGCCAGCGCTGTCCACGTCGCGCGTGTAGGAAGCGCCCGTCTGATAGGTCAGGAAGCAAGGCGGATGCTCTTGGTCGGTCAGAGCCGCGGCAATATCCGTGGTGAGATTGTCGAACATATCGCCGAGCAGGGACTTGTATGTCGCCTTGTCCCAACTTCCGCCCTTGTCGGTATAGTTGTGCTCGCCCTGCATCCACAGAAGGCCCGAACAGACATGCGTCCCCGTGGTCAGCGCGTCCACTTCGCCCAGGCCGTCGAACAGGCGCGCATACCAGTCCTCGCTGTCCTGAGTGTTTACCTTGGAAAGCTGCTCGATCGTCCGGCCGCCACGGGCCGCGTTGAGGGCGATCCAATCGCGGTCATCACTGGCCACAGCCATGGACTGCAGGGAGCGACGGCGCGCACCATTCACCCAGCCAATGATGGGAGGCTCGCCGATCGCGCCATCACCCGGCGTCAGGGCCGCCTCGCCGGCGCTGTCGAGAATGGTGGTGTTGTCCAGCGTGGAGGCGACCAGCGGATTGAGCGCAGCCGTGCCAATCTCGGCAAACTCCGGCTCAGTCGCCGCGCCGTTCACATGGTCGCCATACATATAAGTGCCGGGCACATTGGTCTGGGACAAAGACGGCCATGTCTCCGCGCCGGCAGCGAGGGACTGGCCATATGCGATCATGGAGTTATCCGCGGCGGTTGGCCGCTGCACGAATTCGACAAAGCCAGATTGCCGCGCCTCACTGTCCGCCAGGTTCTTGGCGTCGCGCGCCGACAGGCCGTCGATCGATCCGCCTGGCAGCTGCAAGGTCGAGCCCTGCACGCCAAAGGCGACGTTGTCGTTTTCGTCTCGGATCTCGAAGTCATAATTGGTTTCGGTCGGATCGATGATCGAGCCGTCATAGAGATAGACTGCGCCGTTCGATTTGCGCACGCCGAACTGCGTATTGCCAGACGGGTCTGTTACCGACGACGAGTAAAAATTGTCATCGAGCAATTCAGTCAGCGTCAGGCCTTCGCCCTTGATCGCGCCCGCCGCCTGCAACGCCCGGACGAAAAACGTCCCGTCGTCCATCAGAGCGGCGCCAACATAGTCAGAGCCGTCCTTGATTGCCCAGTGCAGTAGGCGGCCAAGAAACAAAGCGCCCGTTGTCGGGTCCGAGTACACGCCTTCTTGCCGGCCTTCTCGCCCGTCGATCTCGGCGCGATACTCAGTGTTGAGATCCGCAATCACCTTCACGGCAGCATAGACTTCGACGGACGGGATTGAGTTTTGCAGCGTCGCAACACCGGACAGATCGCGATACACCGAGAACACATCATTCCCGTCGCCATCTGCCTCCATGACGATGAAATATTCGCCCTCGGAAACGGCAGCGAGTCCGGCGGTGGTGTCCGCATAGAACTGGGCGCCGGCCGCGCTCGCGACATTGGCAACCTGCGTGTCGCCTTCCGCCTCCACCGCTGCTATTTCCGCATCACCCGCGGCGCCAATATCCACAAGCTCTGCATCGCCAGCCGCACCTACGGCCGCGATCTGGGTTGTGCCAGCCGATGCAATGTCGGCCTGCTCGTTATCCCCGGCCGTCGCAATCTGGGCCAGCTCGTTATCCCCGGCCGTCGCAATCTGGGCCAGCTCGCTATCGCCCTCGGCGGCAATCTGCGACAGCTCGCTATCGCCCTCGGCCGCGATCTGGGCGAGCGCCTCGGCGCCTACCAGCGCGCCGGCCGCCTCAACAAGCTCGTCATAGGAGACGGTTGTCGCCTTCCCGGTCACACCGTCCCAATACCACAGCGATCCATTGCCGCCGCCCTTGCGCTCGGTGATCGACGGAACAACGAGCCCGGCCTCGTCTGCCGGCACACGGATCCCGCGCAACTGCCAATCCTGCGTGGCCTTGACCAGATGCGTCAGACGATCGAGGGCGCCCTCCGCTTTGCTCGCAGGGAAGCGCGAAAAATCGTCGAAGCCTTCGGACTGACTGGCATCGAGGACCGGCCGGATCGAGACCTTCAAGGCGTCGGCCGGCGCGGTCACAAAGACGGCCTGGTAGGATCCCGGGCTGCCTGACACTGAATAGTCAGAGCCCGGCGTCTGCACAGTCTCTGTGCCATCCGAAGGATCCACCACCACCACTTCGAGGGCAGTCGTGTCATAGACCTTGAAATTGATATCGAAGGCGGTTTTTGCGCCATCGGTATCTTCGACGGTCCAGGTGTTCTGGGCGGCGAGGGTCAAGACTGGGCTCCGGCGCTAGACAATCCAGTCCGGAGGTTATGGGTAGCGGGGCCGGAGCCGCTTATTCAGTCGGGGCCGCCGCATTGCCCAGATCCGGCGCGCGATCGGGCAAGCGCTCACCCGGACGCCACCAATAGGATTGGTCATAGTCACGCTCATACCGGCGCATCTGCCGCCGAAAGCGGGCGTCGGCGTCGGGATCTGCCAGCCGATCGAGCTCGTCGACCAGCATCCGCTCAGTAGCCAGGCGCAGATACCAGATTGAAGCGCCGGGCGTATTTCTTCGTGCGAAGCTCACAGCCTCGGCAGCGGCATTGGTATCCTCGCCTTGAGCGAGCTGGGCCACATTGCCCGCGGTCAGATCCAGGGCTTCACCGGCCGTCTGCAACATCGGGCCGGCGACGGTTTGCGGCAATCCGCCACCGAAGCGGTTCAGGTCGGAGAACAGGTAATCGCCAAAGATCCCCAGCCCCCCGCCCTGCATGGCCGCGGCGCCCCAAAATTTGCCGCTGGTCATGGGGCGAGGATCCCGGCCCTTCGAGATCTCCTTGAGCTGCAGACTGACAGCGCCGGCGAGCGTGAGGTAGACTAGGTAACGACTGGCGAAGATCCCCGCATAGCTGGCCGCCACGCCTGCACCACGCCCCGCGCCGAGACCGGCCACCATCGAATGACGCAAGCGAGCCGTTGCCAGGAAGAAAACCGTGAAAGGGAAAGACTTGAACATAGAGACCGACCTGGCGATCGTTCCCAGGAACGTGCCAGGCCGCGCCTCACCCGTCAGGAAAGCCTGGCCGCGATAGCTGGCCGAAGGCGTCTCAAACGCCATCTCAGTGTTCAGAGCCTCGAGGTATCGACGGGCGAGCGCGGTTGCGCCTGGCCGATCTGTTTCCTCGATCGCATTGGCACGAAGAAAAGCGGCGCCCGGCTTGGGCTCGTCCAACTTGGCCCGGCGCAGCACGTCCCAGGCGTCACCGCCCAGGCCATGACGATCAAGCATTGCGCGGAAATCTGCCGGAAGATCCTCGAGCGGCGTGCCTTCTCTGACAAAATCGGCGAAGTACCCGCCCCACTCCTCGCCAGAGCTCCAACGGCCGAACTGTGTCAGCGGCGACAATCCGGACAAGCGCAACGTGATATCAGCGAGACGCTTCGTCCAGGCATGTGCCTGGAACTCGCCAACATAGCGAGCCTGCCCTTGCATCACCGAAGCCGCCCCATCTGCGACCAGGCCAGCCCGAACAGCCAGACGGCGGTCTTCGGCATTGGTCGGACTGAACAGGCGCAGGGTTCCACGGATCGCCCCCGTCTCCGGCAGGCCATTGAACCGGCGATTGAGCTTTTTAAAGACCGGATCCGAGATCGCAGACAGCGTTGCGGCGCCGAGCTTCGATGCTACGGCGAGCTGCGTTACGGAGCCCACGGTGCGCGCGAGCTTGGCATCAACGGGACTATAGGCCGCGCCCATATGCAAGGACAGCATATTCTTGGCCAGGCGGCCCTGACTTCTCACCCGTGATTGCGGCCCATCCGAGGAGCGGCCGAACATGGCCGTCAACTGATCAAACGGCGTCGTCGCCTCAGCCCGCCCCTCGGCCGCCTCCTTCATCGCCAGCTTTTCAGCAAAGCCCAGCATCGCAACAGGATTGGGGCCGAGCACCTCCATCGCCGCGATCTCGCGTGACATGCGATCGATGTGCTCCATCATCGCGCCGAACGCGTCAGAGTTACCGTAAGAGGACTGGACAGCCCGATAGGCGGCACCATCCTTGAAAATGAAGAAGCGGCTTTCCGTGCGACTGTTCGCAAGACTGGATCCGCCCTGGGTCATGTCGGCTTCCCGCCGGCTCCAGCCATCGGACACAATTGCATCGTAGGCATCGCGCATCATGCGCTCGAGACGCTCATCCGACAGCGGCCGCCCGGTCAGAAAGTCGGTCATGCGCGCCCTGTCCAGGTGCGGCAACACCCCATCGCGCCAGGCATCAAAGCCCGCCCGGCCGACCGCGACCGGATCCCAGGCCTGCGGAAGCGCCCAATCATCGCGATACGCGATATTGCCGCCGGCCGCGTTGAAGCGCTGGCGCAGCTGCTCGGCAGCTTCCTTCCAGGCTTCGCCCAGCTGGCGCGCCGCCACGTCGCCAGTATCGGCGCCATAGAGCTCATCGATCATGTTATCGAGCTGCGCACGATTGCGGGTGTTCGACGCGAGATCCCTTTCAAAAGTGAAAACAACGTCAGTCATGGTCGAGTGAGCTCGGCCCAGCACTTCACGGTAGCGGCTCCAGACAGAGCTATCCGGCGACGTCCCAAAGTGTTCGATCAGATCCGGAACCGCTGCGGCGGGGTCCGCCTTACCGTCCCATGTGCGCCGCTGGAGCACACGCCGCCGCACGTCACGCGCCCGCTCCATCGCCAGGCGCCGCCGGCGCTTACTTTCCGCAGCCTCCGCTTCAAGGCGCTGGAATGCCCGCCTCGCGCCCTCTGCCTCCGCGGCATCCTCGCCGAACTCAGATCGCGCGGCATCGACTTCTTCATCGAGAAGATCTCGGATCTTGCGGGCACGCTCCGGATCCAGATCACCAGTATTTTCAGCATTGCTGATACAATCTCGAAAACTCATCTTGGAACGCAGCCCCTCAATCTCTCGACAGCCGCGTCATCTGCAGCAATCTCGGCCTCTACATCTGCCGCAGTTACAGTTTCACGCCGCGGGCCCTCGCCAGCTTCAAAGATCAATCCAGTCTGAAATTCTTCGGTTTCGGGATTGTCAAGGGGAAACTCATCACCTATATCAGAAGCGGAGGTATCCCCCATGCGATTTATAGACTGGGAACGCACGCCGGCGGTGGAAGTGTCGCCGCGCGCAGGATTTGTATTCTCGGACGCATCCGGCGCCTGGGAGGCGCGTGACCCCGCCATTTGGGCAATGTCCGGCGAAGAAATATCGCGCGGTGAGTTTGAAGCCGCATTCCCGGGTCTACCGGCAATCCCGCCCACCCAGGACTGATCTGACGCGGCCAAGGCTCCAGCAAATATCTCTTCCATTTTGGCCTGCGCGACGCGGCGCGCGTCAGACCCCGGCTCACTGACCCGAAAGTCATGATACGCCGCGTCACCTCTATCCCGTTTGGCTGACCACATTTGCGGCGACGTCAGCTGTATCTCGGCAACCCGCCCGTCAGCCAGACGGACAAGCACTTTTCGGTCAACATATCCGCCCGGTCTCAAGGCGACACCCTCATCAAAGACCGGCGCGATCGCTGCCAATCCATCAACAAAAACGTCGGCCTCCTCAACCGACCGGGGCAGGACTGCCGCGCGAACCACATCGGTCAGTCGGCCCGCGCCGGCATAGCCCTTATCTTCGATTTTCTGGACGATCCGATCCGCGGCCTTGACCGGCCCGAGCACCATTTCGACACCATCCGGCAAAGCTCGGTCGATCAGGCTTCCCAGCTCCAGACGCAAGCCATCCGCCCCATCGAGGAGCGCATCAACACTGACACGATCGGCTTGGCTTGAAATGAATTCGAGCTCAAGCGCCTTGTGCTCCTGGCGCGGAAACGCCTGGAGCCGGACCGGCTGGCCGGGCCTGGCTTGTCGATTTTCCGGCGGCGCCGGCTCGGCGCCTAGCGGCGCATCGCCGCCGCGTTCACCCGACGCTGCAGGGTCAACATCGCGTCGGCTTCCGCCATCGAGAAGCCGAGAGAGATCGCCCGACGCCGTGAGATCTCGGATATCTCCGACGAAGGCGCGGGCTCCGGCGGCGAAGTTTCCGTTTGCGTCTCGGACGCGGGCGTTGAGGGCGTCGGCGACGGGGCCGGCACGGTGGGCGAGCGTTTGGAGGATCTCGAGGAGCGCGGCATCAGTGCTTGCCCTTTCCTGGTTGGCGTCGCGCGCCAGACGATTGCCCGCATTCTCGATGCGGTCAGCCTCACGCGCGAGCGTTGTGAATACACCCTTTTCCTTGCGAAGGATAGAGATAGCCCGGCTGAGGATCCGCGCCCGATCGGCGATCAGGCTTTCAGTCGGAATGTCCCCAAACAGGGATCCAGTCTCGCCCTCACGCCGGGCAAAACCGGCGGCCTGGGCACCGCGAACCAACGCCTCTGCCTCGATCGCATTGCGCACCTCGGCGCGGGCGATCTGCTCGATCACCGCAACCTGCTCGGCCGGGTCCTCGATAATACGGCCAACGATCGCCGCGAAATTGGCAGGAACAACATCGTTCACAACCGCACCGAAAGCATCATCACCCAGACGCATGAGCCCTTGGGCGTCACG
>Ga0316207_10000979_pt1 | contig 39022 bp, 35 predicted proteins | sample 6weekpyrite_MG_FD_204943 | JGI IMG/M metagenome (GOLD analysis project Ga0316207, IMG submission 204943) | Microbial mat bacterial communities from mineral coupon in-situ incubated in ocean water Damariscotta River, Maine, United States -... | ecosystem: Environmental > Aquatic > Marine >... | reverse complement strand
CTTCCAGATCCATTTTTTTCAATTATCTCAACCGCAGACAAAAGCACCCATATAACATTTACGGCTCAGCGGTATTAGCCTTTAATTAATAAATCACAAGTAGTTCATAAACTTTAATAAGTTAAACGCCAACAGGATGGACGTGGCGATTCTTGCCTCTGGATAACTGGCTATGCATAAATATGAAAGCCAAACTCACAGCCCATTCGGCCAAATAGACTCAAATCCAGCCAGATACAAAAAGGCCCGCAACTGCGGGCCTTTTCTTTTGTCACGCGCTACAAGAAAACGCTCTTGCTCAGCGGGTTTCCTGTCGAGCATTACCTTTCCACACTTCAATTTTATTGCGGCCACCAGCCTTAGCCTGATACAAAGCCTTGTCGGCCTGTTTAATTGTCTCATCCAAATCGCTGACCACAGACATCGAGGCAATTCCAAAAGAAGCCGTCATTTTCACACAACCACCTTCCGGGATACATATCTCTTGTCGACTGAGGTCCAATCGAATTCTCTCAACAATCGCATACGAAGACTCAAGTGTCGTATTGGGCAGACAAATCAGAAACTCTTCTCCACCATAACGACACAAAGAATCATAAGGGCGTAGATGATCAATCAGGTAACTGGTAACCGAAAATAAAACTTTGTCTCCAATCGCGTGCCCATATTGATCATTAATATTTTTGAAATGATCGATATCCAGCAAGACAAGACAACATGGCTCACCCAGGCGTACAAAACGGGCATACTCTTGATCAAGGATACGAAGAAATTCCTGGCGATTAAGAGTGCCTGTAAGATGGTCAAAGGATAAAAGCAGGCTATGCAATTCATCCCTTAATTTAACAATCGACCACGAAAAGGCGGTTTCAGCCCTCATAAAATTCTCATAGTCGCTACTCGTAATAGACGCTTTGCTTGCTGATTTACTGACAATAGAACACATTTGCTCATGCACCGCTTCATGACACTTTTCAATATCAATAAACTCTTGCTTCTGACGCAGAAAAGTTGGCTGCTCACCGTAATACCATTTACCAAAACAACAGTCTTGATGCGATTCTACTAAAGCGTTCTTATCTTCTGCCAGAGCTGTGCATATTATCCTTTTATTCCATTCCGCCAGCCATTTGCTATGAGCAACAATTGCACCACTCAGCCCTTCAAATGACGACTTCACATCTTTGAGGGCAGGGTGTTTAACACTTTCAGATACCATCCAGTTTTCTCTTTTACAGTAACACCGGTTATTGACCCAACAAGAAACATGCCGTTATGACACGGGTTCCACCCAAAACATTCACACACCACTTCTAACACATTCGCTTTTCAGCCACCACCAACATCATCAAAGCCAAACACAATCAAATTCCCCACCCAACATAAGGCAAGATCTTCACTGCCTTGCCTTTAAACATTTATTTTATCAGCTATAAATTATGATTTTTTCTGGCGTAGATAACTCCGCATCTGCGTGGCTGTTCAGCAGATCCATCGATTTGTCGTATACAGAGATGTCAACCTCCAACAAGCCTAGCAGCGTATGAAAAATATTATCGTGTGAATACTCTTCATGTATATTTTTCTTCAGCTCAGCAACATCCACCTCGGCCATGCCAAGGTCATTACCAAACCACATGATCATTGGCACATGTGTTTGCGCTTGCGGGGCAATGAAATAGGGCATTCCGTGAAGATAAACACCGCTTTCACCCAGCGACTCACCATGATCACTGATATAAAGTATGTCTGCTTCAAATTCATCAGCATTTGCCTCAAGAAAATCAATCACCTTGGATAAAAAATAATCCGTATACAAAATAGCATTGTCGTAAGCGTTATCAATCTCCTCCTTGCTGCAGCTTTCCAATTGATTGGTTTTACAGACCGGCGTAAACTTCTCAAACTCTTCGGGATAACGTTTGTAATATGCAGGACCATGATTTCCCATTTGATGCAAAACAATAAAAACATCACCTCCCTGAATCGAATTGATATAGGCCTGCAAGCCATCCAGCATGCCCTCGTCTCGACACTCCACGTCACAAAGCGGATTTATTTCAGACTGCCTAAAATCCTCATACGCCACCCTATCTGCCACCCTATCTGCCACCCCCTTTAAGCTAGAGTTATTATCCCGCCATAAAACAGTTACCTCCACATACTTGACAAATTCCAGCACCTCCACTCTTCATTTGAAACACCACTTCAACCATCCAGATAACAAATATTCAAAAACATCAGCGCCCAACACTAAACTGGCTCACCTCATCCACAGAACTTTTTTAGCCATATTTCAAAGCAAGGCTAGCGGCAACTGCCACAAAGCCCTATTATGAAATTACCAATAACAAAACAGGAGAGAACTCGATGCAATTGCCTCTGCAAATCACATTTCGCCACATGGACAAATCAGAAGCCATGGAGACAGCGATTCGCAAACGAGCAAGCCAACTGGAGCAGTTCCATGATCACATCATAAGTTGTCGTGTAGTGGTCGAACCACAAAACCATCACAAACACAAAGGCAACCTGTTCGCCATCCATATCGATCTCAAAACGCCCGGCAAGGAAATCGTGGTCAGCCGTAATTCAGACCTGCATCAGGCCAACGAAGACGCCTACGTCGCTGTACGCGATGCCTTTGATGCCACCCGTCGCCAGCTGGAAGATCATCACCGCCGCGAACAGGGCAAGGTCAAAACCCATGAGATACCGCCAGTTGGCACTATCAGCATGCTGGTACCCGATGAAAATTACGGCCGCATTGAAACACCACTAGGCCGCGACATCTACTTTCATCGCAACAGCATTACCAACGCCAAATTTGATGATTTGGAGGTTGGCTCTACTGTTCGCTTTAGCGAGGAAGACGGTGAAGAAGGGCCGCAGGCCAGTAATGTCAGCCTGATCTAAACCCAGGCCCTGGCTGAGCGCCTCTCAAAGAGGTGTTCAGCCAATCCACCCGCAACTACAACAACACAAACAGGGCGCGGTTACCGCGACGGATATTCAGCAACACCTTATTGTTAACGCGTTTTAGCGCAGCATCCACCTGATCGCGATTGGTCACCACCTGACGATTGACCGAAGTAATGATATCGCCCTTGCGCAACCCAGCTCGCCAGGTGTAACTACCAGGCACAACTTCCACTATCAGCAATCCATCCAACTTACCGAAAAATGGCGAATCTTCACCGATATCTCCCAGCACCAGCCCATCAAGCAGCTTATGTAACTTCCTGCCTTCGAATTGTTGCTGAGCCGGGGCATCGACTCTGGCGCTGATGAGATGCTGCTTACCATCACGAATAACACTGAGTTCAACATCGGCCCCCGCACGCAGCAGACCTAGGCTATTACGTAGATCAGCAGTATCTTCCACTGCACGGCCATTAACCTTAACCACCACATCACCAACGCGCAGCCCAGCCTGATCGGCGGCCGCATCCGGCTCAACACTAGAGATCAGCACGCCTTTATGAAAATCCAGACCAAAGGCCTTGGCCAAGGCTGGATTGAGGGTCTGACCGGAAACCCCAAGGCGACCACGGCGGATCTCGCCATAAACCACCAGTTGCTCCATCAGCTCACGCGCCATATTCGAGGGAATGGCAAAACCGATACCTACATTGCCACCACCTGGCGCAACGATAGCGGTATTAATGCCCACCAGTTCGCCGTGCAGATTAACCAGGGCACCGCCCGAATTGCCGGGATTAATAGAAGCGTCAGTCTGGATAAAATCCTCATAACCCTCAATCCCTAACCCACTACGCCCCAGCGCACTGACGATGCCTGAAGTCACCGTCTGCCCCAAACCAAAGGGGTTGCCAATGGCGACAACAAAATCACCCACCTTGAGGCTATCTGAATCAGCCATCTGCAGTGCCACCAGCCCCTCTGCCGGCACCTGGATCACGGCCACATCCGCCTCGGGATCAGCACCAACCAGCTCTGCCTCTAGAATTCGGCCATCACGCAGATGAACACTAATCTCTTCGGCCTTATCGATGACGTGATTATTGGTCAATACATAGCCATTCTCGGCATCGATAATCACCCCCGACCCCAGGCTCTGGTTACGGCGTTGGCGTGGTTTGCTCTCAGGCAAACCAAAAAAGCGGCGAAAAAAAGGGTCCTGAAGCAACGGGTTATCACGTTCAGCCACATGGCTTTGCGTGGAAATATTCACCACTGCCGGCGTGACTATTTCCAGCATGGGCGCCAAGGTTGGCAAGGACTGCCCCTGACTATCATTAGCTGGCAAGGCCGCCTGAACCACGGACACAAACCACAACCCACCCAATATGGCTAACAACTGCTTCATTGCAACTCCCTTTATTCCGCTCATGTTTTTTCTTACCCAGCATAATAGCCGGAAAATAGTAGACACAAGATATTGTGCTTCTATCCTTATTTTTTATAATATTTATTTGCCAACCATGCCAAGCGTCAAATATTTCTTATCCACAAGCCCAGCAATATTTTTCACTTCGTAAGTCCTTGATATACGTAAAATAGCCAAAACAATAACCACAACATGTTGTGGTATGCAAATTTTATCCACAGGCTATTCAGGCATTCATTCACCTTAATAAAAACCACGAAAATGAGCTAACAGATTGTTTTTTAAAGCCTTTGATGAAATCACGCAAAACCGGTTGACAACACAGCATATAGAGCTAAAATCCATTACCAACACAACATCTTGTGGTTATAATTTGAACGCACACTAGTCACACTGCGCAGCAACATCAAATCAGCAAGATGACCACATAACTAGAAAATAACCGCAACCATTAGGGGACAACACTGCATGAAGGGCGCTCACTTGAAAGCCGTTTCTCTCAATCCTACTGAAATCCCATTCCAGGATGCCTCCATGGACATCTGGGACAAAAAATATCGCCTCAAAGCCAAAGACGGCTCGCTGGTCGATAACGACATCGATGCCACCTACCAGCGCGTTGCCAAAGCCCTGGCCGAGGTTGAGCAGGACAAAGAGAAGCAGGCCGAGTGGAATGAAAAGTTTCTCTGGGCCCTGCGTCACGGCGCCATTCCGGCCGGCCGCATCATCTCCAACGCCGGCGCCCTGGAACACAAACCCGCCACATCAACCATCAACTGCACCGTCTCCGGCACCGTCACCGATTCGATGGACGACATCCTTGGCAAAGTCCACGAGGCAGGCCTAACCCTGAAAGCCGGTTGCGGCATCGGCTATGAGTTCTCAACCCTGCGCCCCAAGGGTGCCTATGTCTCTGGCGCTGGCGCCTACACCTCTGGCCCACTGTCGTTCATGGATATCTACGACAAGATGTGTTTTACCGTCTCATCTGCTGGCGGCCGCCGCGGCGCCCAGATGGCGACCTTCGATGTCAGCCATCCTGATGTACTCGAATTCATCAAGGCCAAGCGCGAAGACGGCCGTCTGCGCCAGTTCAACCTGTCGCTGCTGATCACCCAGGAATTCATGGAAGCGGTCAAAAACGATGATCACTGGCCTCTCAGCTTTCCGGTCACAGAAAAAGAAGTTGAGCTGGACAAGCTCGACCTCAATGATCCACAGCAGATTATCTGGCGCGACTGGCCGGTGAAAAACACCTATGTCACCAATAATGAAGAACTGGTGGCCTGCAAGATCTACAAGACCATCCGTGCTCGTCGTCTCTGGGACGTAATCATGTCCTCCACCTATGACTTTGCCGAACCGGGCTTCATCCTGATCGACAAAGTCAACGAGATGAACAACAATTGGTTCACTGAAAACGTTCGCGCTACCAACCCTTGTGGGGAGCAGCCTCTACCGCCTTATGGCTCCTGCCTGCTAGGCTCGGTCAATCTGACCAAATTTGTCCGTGAGCCATTCACCGACAAAGCCCATTTCGACTGGGAAGAGTTCCGCAAAGTAGTCGCCGTCTTTACCCGCATGCTCGACAACGTGGTCGAGATCAACGGCCTGCCACTGCAAGGCCAACGCGACGAAATCATGAGCAAGCGTCGTCACGGCATGGGTTACCTCGGCCTTGGCTCTACCGCCACCATGCTGCGCATGCAATATGGCGACAAAGAATCCTTGCAATTTACCGAGCGCGTCACCCGCGAACTGGCCCTGGAAGGCTGGCGCACCGCGCTTGATCTTTCAAAAGAGAAAGGCCCTGCACCCATCATGGAACAGGATTTCGAGATCACTGCCGAGATGCTGCGCAAGCGTCCGGAAATGAAACAAGACGGTTTCAAGCTCGGAGACAAGATTAAAGGCAAGGTTTTGCATGCCAAATACAGCCACTACATGCAACGTGTCGCCGAAGTTGATCCTGACCTGGTAGACGAACTGGCTCAAACCGGCGCCCGTTTCACCCACCACAGCTCGATTGCACCCACCGGCACCATCTCGCTGAGCCTGGCCAACAACGCCAGCAATGGCATTGAGCCCAGCTTTGCCCATCAATACTCACGTAACGTGATCCGTGAAGGCAAGAAGAGTAAAGAGAAGGTCGACGTCTACTCATTCGAGCTGCTGGCCTACCGTGAACTGATCAACAACAACGCCTCAGCTTATGCCGAAGATGAAGCCAACCAACTACCGGATTATTTCATTACCGCTGACAACATAAAGCCTAAGGCCCACGTTGACATCCAGGCAGCGGCGCAGAAGTGGATCGACTCATCCATCTCCAAGACCGCCAACGTACCGACCGACTTTGCCTATGACGACTTCAAGGATATCTACCTCTACGCCTACGAACAGGGTCTGAAAGGCTGCACCACATTCCGTTTCAATCCAGAAGCCTTCCAGGGCGTGCTGGTAAAAGACGAAGACCTAGCCAACACCACCTACATGTTCACGCTGGAAGACGGCTCGGTGGTTGAACTGAAGGGTAACGAAGAGATCGAATATGATGGCGAGACCCACACCGCTGCCAACCTCTACGACGCTCTCAAAGAAGGTTATTACGGCAAGTTCTAAATTTAGACCGAAGGGGAGAATAGCCTTCTCCCTTTATACCCGCAGGGTGCTTCAAAACCCCAAGGCACTAAAGCACACACCTCGGGGATACACAGAATCATCAGGAACGCAGTAAGCGAACCTTTTAGGAGCAACAGACATGACTATCAAAATTAGCAAAAAAATTACCGGCTTCAGCGTCGCTAAACCCGACGAGGCGCCAGTCGAAGAGATCAAACAGGAAGCCGCAGCACCTGAATCCAATGTGATTCAGATGCACGAAAAGGTCGAGCGTCCAGAGATGCTGATCGGCTCGACCTACAAGGTCAAGACTCCCCTGTCCGAGCATTCACTCTATGTCACCATCAACGACATCATCCTGAACCCGGGCACCGAACATGAACTGCGCCGGCCATTCGAGATCTTCATCAACTCGAAGAACATGGACCACTTCCAATGGATTGTCGCCCTGACACGCATCATCTCGGCCGTATTCCGCAAGGGTGGCGACGTCACCTTTCTGGTCGACGAGATGCGCTCGGTATTTGATCCGCGCGGTGGTTACTTCAAGAAAGGGGGCAAGTTCATGCCCTCGCTGGTGGCCGAGATCGGCGATGCCATCGAGTCACACCTGCGCATGATCGGCATGCTCAAAGATGAAGGCCTGGATGAACACCAGCAAAAACTGATCGACGAAAAGAGAAAACAGTTTGATGACAGCCTGAAAAGTGCCGAATCTGAAGCACCAAGCGCCTTCCCTGATGGTGCCCAGCTGTGCCTCAAATGCAACACTAAAGCCATGATAAAAATGGATGGTTGTATGACCTGCCTGAATTGCGGCGACTCTAAGTGTGGCTAGAACACGGCCAAACAGAAGAGGGGCAACTTGGCGACTCATCATTCAACAACTCAGCGGCGCCACATTCTTAGCCAGCGCCAAACACTGAGCAGACTGGCAAGAGAAGAGGCAAAATAGGTCAGTGCGCATGCCTGCAATATGCGCCTGGCCGCCTTTTCATCCTGCTGATCCAGATAACGCCCCGCCTGCAGCAGCGGCATAGCGCGACCAAAGCTGGCATCCCATTCCACCGGCAAGGTCACCAGATGCACAATCGTGCTAAACGCCATACTGCCCAGACCAACCAACAAGGTTGCCGCCCCCGCAGCAGGAGAACGCGTCAGCAACGCCACAATCGGCAACACCATCATCACTCCGGCACCCGTTTTTTCAGCTACCTGCGCCAGACGAACCAAACGTGAGCGCCACTGCAGCGGTGCGTAACCAAGATGATGCTGAATAGCATGACCAACCTCGTGAGCAGCCACAGTAACCGCCGTCAGCGACTTGCCATTCAACTTGTCCGCCGTCAGCCGCACTGCTCTAGCTTCTGGGTCGTAATGATCGCCCCGCTCAGTAACCTCAACCCTGACATCATCAAGCTGAAACTGGCTGAGCAGGTGACGGGCGAACTCACCCCCTGTTCCGGGAAAATCGGCACGCGGCCGACTGTGCCGTCGCAATACGCTGGCGGCCCACCACTGTGGCCCAAAAATGGCCAGCAATAACAAAACCACCAAAATCAGGAAAGGCATGATCCCCCCCAAAAAAACGGGGAAAAATTACAACTTAGAAATGGGATGTTGACGCGCCAACCCCGCCGGCGCCAGGTAACGCGCTGCCTTTCTAGCATCAAACAGACTCAGAGCCTCTGGAATAAAACGGGCACCCCTAAACTCACCATCAAACATGCTGGTCTGGATAAAATAGGTCTCATCGGCCTTGAAACTGAACTGACGGCTCTGCGACATTTCAGCCACCTCCCAACGACCACGCACCTGGGTGCGGTTACGCAAGGTAATCGTGACATCACGCGGTTTGAGGTAGACCAGAACATATTCAGCCTTGCCAAGCTTCATCAGGTCTTTGCCGTCCAGCTCCACATCCAGCAGATTGTCGGCATAACCAGCGACATGCTCAGTTTTTGGGCGAATGAAGTAGACCTTGGCATGAGGGCGGTTCAGATCAGCCTGCACTAAGAGGTGCGAATTATCGACCTTGCTAACACGCAGCAAGCCGCACCCAGAAACTAGCGTCACAGATAACAACAGCACAAACAACGATATCAGCTTAGATTGTTTCAAGACCAGCCCTCCAAATTGCAAACCAACACAGTGTACGGTATTCACTCAAACGCTTCCAGATTGCCGCAAACCAGAAAACCCCCACAATCGGCAGCTCACCAGCATTGCCGCAAAATACTGCGGCAAAACAACAGCACAAACCATCCGATATCACAGCTAAAGACAGCCCAGTCATGTCGCAAAAACCACCCCCCAAAACAATTATAGACAATAGATCAAACACTTAGAAACAGACCCAAGTCAAAACATCGCAAATCCAAGGGGTTGTAGTATAATGGCGCCCTTTCGAGTATCCCGGCGGCTGAAAACATAACGGCTTATAACATTTAAAGACTACCGCCCTCCCCCCAACCAATCATCGAAGGGGCTGGTGAGATACCACAGATTTCCATTTAGATAACTACAATTTTTGAGTTTTAAGGAGGATCCTATGTCCAGAAAACATCCTGTTGTTGCTGTAACCGGTTCATCTGGCGCTGGCACGTCAACCGTTAAAAACGCCATGGAACACATCTTTCGTCGCGAAGGCATCAAAGCCTCCGTTGTCGAAGGAGACAGCTTCCATCGTTATGACCGCAGCGAAATGAAGGCTGCTGTTGCTTCAGCTCTAGCGGAAGGCCGCACCCTGAGCCACTTCGGCGCTGAAGGAAACGTATTCGATAAATTGGAAGAACTGTTCCGCACCTATGGCGAAACAGGCGCAGGCAAAGTCCGCAAATACCTGCACTCTGCTGAAGAAGCTGAGCCCTATGCCCCCCTGCAACCAGGCCAGTTCACCCCTTGGGAAGATATTGACGCTGGCTCAGACATCCTGTTCTACGAAGGCCTGCACGGCGGCGTTGTTACTGATGACGTTGATGTTGCCCAATGGGTAGACCTGCTGGTCGGCGTTGTGCCTTCGGTTAATCTGGAGTGGATTCAGAAGATCCATCGCGACAACAAAGAGCGTGGATATTCTGCCGAAGCAGTGGTTGAAACCATCCTGCGACGCATGCCTGACTACGTCACCTGCATCGCACCACAGTTTTCACGCACGGATATCAACTTCCAGCGGGTACCAATTGTAGACACATCCAACCCATTCATCGCTCGCGATATCCCAACACCTGACGAAAGCTTTTGCGTAATTCGCTTCCGCTATCCGAAAAAGCACGACATCGGCTTCTACATGCAGATGCTGCAAGGTGCCTGGATGTCTCGCCCTAACACAATGGTGTTGCCAGCCAGCAAAATGGGAATGGCGATGGAAGTGATCCTGACCCCCATCATTCACGACATGATGGAAAAAAAGCGCACTGCCGCTTAAGACTGTGATCAAGCTAAAGGGGCCTTATAGGCCCCTTTGTTGTTATGCCTGGCAATAAGGCAAACTTAATTAATACAACTTAAAACATATTAATTAATCATTAAATTCATGATATAAAACAGAACACTGACTTGCAGAACAGCTTACAGCAACCGTATGAATTCGAGGTTTATCCCTTTGTTGTTGACCAGGAAATACACTTTCATCTTCGCACTGACGTTTCTTTCGCTGCTCCCGGCCATGCAACAAAGTCATGCTGAGAACGCGCCCAACAGGGCTGCCTTGACCCAGGCGACACTTGAACTACACCGAGACCTGCTACTTGTTCAGGAAAAACACCTCGCCGAGGAACGCACAGGTCTAAATTTTTATCTCGACATCAACAACCTGCTAGCCAACAAACCCGACAGCATAAGCATCACCTTTGCCAACAAGTTAATACTCAAAAGCACGCTTGACGAAAAACAACTAACAACCCTTGCCAATGGCGGCATGCAAAAGCTAGGGGCTATTCAGCTGCCAGCAGGCAAACACAAACTGACAATCCAACTCAAGACCGGCAAACGAAACATCACCAAAACCATTGAACTGGAAAAATCAGTGGGACGTGACAATCTAAAAATCACTATTACCAAGCACCTGCAGCAACGCAGTCCAGAAATCACTTTTAAACATGAAACATGGACAGCAGTGCAATGAAGCCAATTAACAGAAAGCTGCTCACACCACTACTGCTATTAATCAGCTCAGGCCTTACCTGCAGTTCAGCCCTGGCCAACCAGATCGACGCTAAAAAAATCAGCAATACATTTCTCGGCCACGCCTATTTAAAGCACCAACAAGGACAGAAACTTCAGGCCATGGCCATGCTCATGGCTGCTGACAAGCAGAAACGCCTCGGTGACGACAGCCAGCTTGGGCAACTATTCCTGGCCCACAACCTGGCCGAGCTAGGCCTGCATCAAGAGGCCATCAACACTTACGAACAACTGGCCAAACACGTCAATAGCAAACAAAACGTAAAGGATATTGCCTGGCTGGAAACGGCCAAACTACACTTACAACAACAACGCTACGATAGCGCCTTGACCTCACTCGCCAATATCAAAAAAAATCTGAACAAAAAACAGACAGCTGATTTCAAGGCAGCAAAATCACGCGCCCTGCTTGAAACCGGAAAATTCAAAGGTGCACTAGCAGCACTACCGCGAATTTCGGATGACTCAACCTGGGCCTTATACCAGTCCTTCAATATTGGTGAACGACTCATTGACGAACACCGCAATAAAAATGGTGCCATGATCCTGCACCACATTGGCAAACTCGATAACAATGAGGACGAAGAGATCCAGGCTATTAAAGATCAGGCCAATCTTGCCCTAGGCTTTTCATTACTAAAAATTAAAAAACCAGAAAAGGCACGTAAATACCTGGAAAAAGTTCGCCTCAAAAGCCATCTATCCAATATTGCTCTGCTGGGCATGGGCTGGAGCTACTCAAGCGAAAACAATCATGAACAGGCACTGGTCTTTTGGATGGAATTAAACAACAAAACCAACCGCAGCGCCTATGGTTACGAAACTATGCTTGCCGTGCCTTACGCACTAGGGAAGGCCAATGCCTACAACCAGGCTATTCAGCACTATAAGGCTGCACAAAAACAGATTGATGCCGATACGGATGACATGAATGAGGCAAACAAGAAAATCAACAGCGATGTCTTTGTTGAGCTCATCAGTAGCAAACCCAAGCAGGAAACCGGCTGGCTAAGTAGCTGGCAGGAATCCCCGGCGTCACCAGAAAACCGTCTACTTTCTTTACTCCTCGATAATCCGAAATTTCAAGCAACACTTAAGGAATATCGCACCCTGCTACAACTCAAACAGCATGTCCAATCACTCGGCAGCGATATCACACAACTGGAGAAATCCAACCTTAGCCACACAACTGCTGACAGCGCCAAGCTCTACGTACGCCAGCGCCAACTAGACGAGCAAATTCAACACTCCATCAACAAACAACTCGTCACTCTCAAGCAACAGTCCATCAACATACTTGACCGTTACAAGGCTCAGCTAAACAGTTATTCAGAACAAATACGCTTCGGTATCGCCCAGGCCATTGAGGGCGGCACATTTAAAGCCGAAGAAGGACTCTAAATGCAATACCGCCAGCTACTGTCCCTTTTCATAATCGTCCTGATTACCGGCTGCAGCAGCACGGGCAGTGACACCCTGGGCAGCCTCAAGGGCAAAAGCATAGTCATTGAAAAAGATGCACCCGTTGAAGGCAACATCAATACTGCCATCAAAACCTATGAAGAAATCATTCGTGATGGAGGTAAAGCCAACCTCAACGAAAAAGCCTTACGCCGACTCGGCGACCTCGAAATGCAACGTATTGATCGCATGTTTGAAAATAACGAAGGTCATTTAGTCGACAATAACAGCTACAACAAGGCTATCAATGCTTACCAGAATCTACTAACCCGCTACCCAAACTATGCTGACCGCGAAACCATTGTCTACCAGTTGGCACGTGCCTATGAACACAACGATCGTCTCGACAAGTCAATCAAAGCTCTGAAAATATTTATCCGAGACTACCCCAACTCACCCCGCAATGAAGAAGTCAGCTTTCGCCTCGGTGAACTTTTATTTCAGGAAGCCCGCTATAGAGAAGCTGAAATCGCCTACAACAACATAATTGGTCGAGGTCGTCATAACAACAAATACTATGAGCAAGCCCTATTTAAGTATGCTTGGTCAATCTACAAGCAGGATCGCTGTATAGACTCACTAGCACCATTCTTTTCAATGCTTGATCTGAAATTAGCGAGCAATATCGCACCATCCAAACTGGAAAAAATGGACTATATTTCACGCTCTGACATTGAACTGGTGAACGATAGTTTTCGCGCCATCAATCTATGCCTGTCAATGCAAAAAGACCCTGACGCGCTACACAACTATCTTAAAAAGAAACCTTATCGCAGCTATGAGTTTATACTTTACAACAAACTGGCTGAATTGTATCTGAAACAGGAACGAGAAAGCAGTGCCGCTCTAATTTACGCATCATTCTTTAATCGTAGTGAATGGCATCCTCATGCACTGATACTGCACGACAAATCGATAAACATTTTCACCAACTTTAAATCCAAAGACATCATCATCCAGGCAAAAAAAGAGTTCGTGCAACGTTACGATATTCTCAGTGACCACCTCGACAAAACACACCACAACGACTACGAGCGCTACCTGGTAAAAAGCGACATTGAAAGCATGTATAAGGTGCAGTCGCGCCTAAAGGTACACCTGCTGGACATTGCCAAATATCACCATGCCAATGCACAAAAAACCGACAGCCTGATCGACTACCAGGAAGCCACCAACTGGTACCGCCTCTATCTGAAGCATTTCCCTCAGAGCAAAGAAGCCCCACAGGTCAACTTCCTGCTCGCCGAAACCCTGTTTGAAGACAAACTCTATGATGAGGCGGCACGAGAGTTTGAACGTGCGGCTTACGAATATGGCAGACACGAAAATGCTGCAGAGGCTGGATATGCAGCCCTGGTCGCCTACACCGAACAAGACAAACTGTTGACCGGCAAAGATAAAAAGGCCTGGAATCAGAGTTCCTTGCAAAGCGCACTATCTTTTGCACGGATATTTTACAAAGACTCAAGAGCGCCAGCGGTTCTAGCCAAGGCCGCACATGAACTTTATGAAAGACACAACTATGATGACGCAGTCAGAGCTGCTGAAACCATACTCCATCGCTACCCGAATAGCGACATTCAAAACAGACGCACAGCCCTCATCGTATTGGCAAACACCCAGTTCGAACGCTCAAACTATGAGATCTCCGAATTACTTTATACGGAGCTACTCAACCTGGCCCCCGCAGAAGATCCACTGCAAACGGAGCTGATAGAAAGACTGGCAGCCTCTATTTATAAACAGGCGGAACACTTCCGTGCTCAAGGCGCTATCAGCAGCGCCATCGATGAATTTAAATATTTGATAGATGTCGCACCAAATGCCTCTATACGGCCAGTCGCTGAATACGACATTGCTACCACATTTATCATCATGGATAACTGGAAAGAGGCCGCCAAGCATCTTGAAGCATTTAAAGAAAACTACCCTGATCATGAACTCACTCAAAACATCGATGAAAAACTGGCTATCGCCTATATCCGACTGGAAGACCCACTCAAGGCTGCTGAGGCATTGCGCGACATCGTCGCCAATGCGGACTCACCCGAAGCCAAGCGTGACGCCCTATGGCAAGCGGCAACGCTGCTTGAAAAGGCAGGTGAAAAACATAAAGCCGCTACAACCTACAATGCTTATGCTGAAATGTTTCCTGAACCGCTTGAACCTTCAATCGAGGCACTTTACAAGGCAGGCCTGATGCATAAGGCTGTCGGGCGCGATAACTATTACCGTATTCAGCTGGACAAAATCTACGAGGCCGACGCTAAAGGTGGACCACAACGCACCAATCGCACACGCTACCTTGCCGCCCAGGCCGCATTTGAGCTGGCCGAACCACACTTTGAGCGCTATGAAAAAGTACAATTGGTCGAACCAATTCGTAAAAATATGCAGCTCAAAAACCAGCTCATGAAACAGGCCCTGAAGGCCTACAACAAAGCTGCCGAACTGGGTGTAGCCGAATACACCACCGCAGCGGCATTCCGCATCGCCGACATGTATACCGACTTCAGCCTCAAACTAATGGATTCTGATCGCCCAACCAATCTCGATGAAGAAGAGATGGAACAGTATGAGCTTATGCTCGAGGAGCAGGCCTTCCCGTTTGAAGAACAAGCCATCGAACTGCATGAAACCAACATCAAACGGATGACTGAAAACGGCCTGTTTGACCAATGGATCAGCAACAGCATCAACTCTCTGGCAGAATTAATGCCAGCACAGTATTCAAGGAAAGAGACTCATGGCATTGCAGCCACTACAGCTCATTAAGATCACCATCGCGACCAGCCTTGTCGCCATGCTCTCTGCTTGCAGTACCGGCGCGCCAGCAATAAAAACCGACACCAACACAACTGCTGTCATCAGCAACAACCCCATAGCAACCGAGCAGGTGGTCGTTCTTGATCCAAAAATCGAGCATGAATTCAACCTTGGCATAAAAGCCATGGCAGAAAAAAACTACAACAAGGCTGAAGATATCTTTTTAAAAATGACCCAGGCCTATCCAAGCCTATCAGGGCCTTTTGCCAATCTCGGCACAGTTTTAACGGCTAAAAAAGATTATCCTAATGCCGAATTAGCCTTTAAACATGCACTTCGATTAAATCCAGAAAATGCGGAAGCCTTTAACCATCTCGGTTTGCTCCATCGCCAAACAGGCCGTTTCCAGGAAGCACTGCAAACTTATAAACAAGGACTGATGGTTGCACCAAAGAACACCAACCTTTTACGCAATATCGGCATACTGTATGAGCTTTATCTCAGCTCACCCAATGCTGCGCTGGAATATTACCAACGCTATCTCGAAGAGAAACCAGAGGACAAACAGGTGCAACTTTGGGCGTCACTTCTAAATCGGCAGAGCGGCTCATGAAAATCATAAACACGACGATAGCTATTATTAGTTTGGCACTCGCATCCAGCACTGCGACAGCCGAGGTAGAACTTCAATCTGAAGGCATGAAAATATATGGTCAAAGTGAACTACCCAAGGTGCTCTACATCGTTCCCTGGAAGCGACGCGAAGCGGGGGAAATTGATATGCCAACCAGTAACAGCCTCGCCAGCGATATTCTGGAACCAATCGACCCTGAGATTTTCAGGCGCCAGATACGTTACCATGAACTACTGACGCAGCAGCAGGATGACAACGAAGGTTAAGAATGCGTTATACTCATGCGCCAACGATATGCCACCAGTCTATTTTCAATACTAATTAATCAATCTCAAGTGAGTGGTCTAAGGAGACAATGATGGACGGTTTTTCCACAATCGTGCGCTTCTTTCAGGAAGGCGGGCTTTTCATGTATTTCATCCTGATGCTGTTTGCCGTCGGGTTGGCCATTGCAATCGAACGATTCATCTATCTTTCTGCAGCCAAAAACAAAAGCCGCAAAACCTGGGATGGACTGGTACCACTAATCCAGCAAGGCAACTTTGATCAAGCAACCAAACTGGCAACTGACTCCAAGGCTGCAATTGCACACATGCTCTCCTATGGTCTGGCGCGCATCCAACAACGTAGTCAACATCGCGAAGAGATCGAAACGGCGATGGAAGAAGGTCTAATGGAAGTTGTTCCGCGACTGGAAAAACGTACCCATTACCTGGCCACTCTGGCCAACATCGCCACCTTGATGGGGCTGCTGGGCACCATCATCGGTCTGATCCAGGCCTTTACCGCCGTTGCCAGCGCCGACCCATCACAAAAAGCCGACCTGCTGTCATCCAGTATCTCGGTAGCCATGAACACCACCGCATTTGGTCTGATGGCAGCGATTCCCTTGCTACTGATGCACGCATTCCTCACCACCAAAACAACAGAGCTGGTCGACAGCTTTGAAATGGCGGCAGTAAAGTTTCTCAACCTGATCACTAAAGGCAACAACGCGGGTTAAACAAGATGGCATCGCGTTTTCGTCGTAAACATCGTCCAGCTGCGGATCTGGACATTACCGCCTTTATGAACCTGATGGTCATCCTGGTGCCCTTCCTGTTGATCACTGCCGTGTTCAATCAGGTCAGCATCCTTGAGATGAACCTGCCGGAACAACAGGCGGCAGACAAACAGAGCAAGGAAAAACCGCCCGAGTTCCTGCTGCAAATCATCTTGCGCAAGGATATTTTGCAAGTAAGCGATAAACCAGGCCGCATTCTCAAAACTTTTCCTATGAAAGGTGATGCTTACGATATTGAAGGCCTTTCTGCACTACTGCGTCAGATCAAGGCTCGCCTCCCGGACGAAACTGCCGCCACCCTACTGCTGGAACCTGACGTTGCCTATGACCACTTGGTTCAGGTCATGGATATCACCCGTGTTATCGAAGTAAAAGAAGACAATAAGACCACACAATACGAATTGTTCCCAGACATTGCCTTAGGTGACGCACCTGCAGAAAAAGGGAAACGCTGAGCATGAAGATGTCTCGCAGAGCCAAGCGCATGCAGCGCCATCACAAACGAGCAGGGAAAGGGGCTGCCATCAACCTGGTCTCGTTGATGGACATCTTCACAATCCTAGTGTTTTTCCTACTGGTTAACTCGTCTGACGTTCAGAATCTGCCCAGCACCAAGGATATCCAACTACCAAAGTCCAGTGCAGAGCAGATGCCCAAAGAAACCATTTTCATCATCGTTAGTGAAACCAACCTACTGGTTCAAGGGCGCCCCGTTGCTTCGGTACAGGACATTCTCAACAGCGATGCGAATATGATAGTAGCGCTGAAAAAAGAACTGGAGTATCAAGCCAGCCGCAGCAAGGTTTCAACTGAGAAAGAAGCACGTCGCGAGATCACTATCATGGGCGATAAGAGCATTCCTTATCGTTTATTGAAAAAGATCATGATCACCTGCAATAGCGTCAACTACAACAATATCTCGCTGGCAGTATCAAAGAAGGGTGGGCCACAGGGTTAATCAAGTGAAAGCAGCATTAGCACAAAATTTAATCCTGCCCTGGTCAGCATCGATTGCCGATGAAAAACGTTTTCGTCGTATCGTCGCTATTTGTGTCATCCTGGCGTTGGCAATCAGCCTCACCCTACCGCTCATCATCTTGCCTGAACCTGATCGTCTGCAAGTTGAAAAAATTCCTCCGCGCCTGGCCAAACTGTTATTAGAAAAGAAAAAGGTCGAACCACCCAAAGTCGAAGCCCCCAAACCACCCAAGCCGGAAAAACCCAAGCTTGAGGAAAAAAAACCAGAACCCAAGCCCAAGCCGAAACCAGAAAAAAAACCTGAGCCCAAGCCGAAACCCAAACCGGAAGCTAAGCCAGAACCCAAGCCGAAACCCAAACGCGACGTTGCCGAGATCCGTAAGAAAGTTTCAAATGCGGGTGTCCTGGCAATGCAGGATATGCTGGCCGATCTACGCGAAAGCCAACCCATAGAAACACTCAAATCGACTAAACCCTTGCAGACTGCAGGCACCACAGAGCGAGCCATGGCCCCCTCTATTCTGACAGCCAAAGCCAGCAAGGGCAGCGGTGGCATAGACACATCAAAATTCAACCGCAGCGCCAGCGATAACGAACTGGCTGGCCGTGAGCTGAGCACCGTCACCAGTGAAATTGCCGAGATAGAAGTTGCCACCGGCCCAGCCAATGAAAGCCGTGGCCGTTCGGAGGATGAAATCGCTAGAATCATGCGCGCCAACTACAACGTCATCTACTCTATCTACCAGCGTGAACTGCGCAAAAACCCACTACTAAGCGGCAAGGTAATATTCAGATTAATAATCGAACCGGATGGTTCAGTATCTGATTGCCAGGTTATTGATTCTGAATTGGGCAACCCCAAACTGGAACGCAAACTGGCCCTGCGCATCAAACGCATTAACTTTGGCGCCAAGGATGTTGAGACTACAACCATCGACTTCCCAATTGCCTTCCTACCTGGCTAGGGCAAGACAGAACAATAAAACCTCTAAACATAAAAAAGCCGCTGACATAACATCAGCGGCTTTTTTACTTCAGCAGATAAAACCTAATTATTTACAAAAGCACCCGCTCAACACCGCCCTCCTTGGCACGTTCGACGAAACGTTTCTGCCAACCGTCACCCAATACCTTGTTGGCCAGCTCGCTGACGATATAGGTGGTTTCCAGACCGGTGTCATCACCATAACGTGACAGGCCTTGTACACAGGCAGGGCATGAGGTCAGCAACTTCACATTACCATCCTTGGCCATCACTTCTCCCGTCATCGCCTCAACACCCTTCTGCAACTCTTCCTGCTTACGGAAGCGAAGCTGGGTCGAGATATCGGGCCGCGATACCGCTAGCGTACCGGCCTCACCACAGCAACGATCGGACAATTTAACATCCGTACCCATCAGGGTAGATGCCACCTGGATCGGTTCATGAGTCTTCATCGGCGTGTGGCAAGGGTCGTGATAGAGATACTGCTGACCATCAACCCCTTCAAGACTGACGCCCTGCTCGAGCAAATACTCATGAATGTCCAACAAGCGGCAACCCGGGAAAATCTTGTCGAACTGATATTTCATCAGCTGATCCATGCAAGTACCGCATGACACCACCACCGTCTTGATATCAAGATAGTTAAGCGTATTGGCAACACGATGGAACAGCACCCGATTGTCGGTAGTGATCTTGTTGCCTTTGGCCTTGTCACCGCTTGATGTCTGCGGATAACCACAGCAGAGATAGCCAGGTGGCAACACTGTCTGTGCACCTACCTCATATAACATCGCCATAGTCGCCAGACCGACTTCGCTGAACAGCCGCTCGGAACCACAACCGGGAAAATAGAACACCGCATCACTGTCGTCCGTCACCTTAGCGGGATCACGCAGGATCGGCACCACCTTTTCATCCTCAACCCCGAGCATGGCGCGCATGGTCTGCATCGGCAGCCCGGCAGGCATGGGCTTTTTAACGAAGTTGACGATCTGTTCTTTCATCTCCATCTTGCCAGTGGTCGCCGCAGGCGGTTTTTTGTCACCCAGCCAATGCATCTGCTTGGCGATCTTGTGGGCAAAACGTTGGCCTTTATAACCCCACTGAATCATGCCCTTACGCATCGCCTTGATCGTCGATGGGTCAGTCACGTTGAGGAAGGCCATCGCCGCCTGAGTGCCAAGACTGCTGCGACGTTGAGAACGGTCTTTTAGAATCGTACGCATGCGAATGGTGACATCACCAAAGTCAATGTTGACCGGGCATGGCGCCAGACACTTATGACAGACGGTGCAGTGATCGGCGACATCATTCATCTCATCAAAATGACGAATCGAAATACCGCGACGGGTCTGCTCTTCGTAAAGGAATGCTTCAATGATCAGGCCAGTGGCAAGAATCTTATTACGTGGCGAATAAAGCAGGTTAGCCCGCGGAATATGGGTATTACATTCTGGTTTGCACTTACCGCAACGCAGACAATTCTTGATGTCGTCATTGAGCGCACCCAGCTCACTCTCTTCCAGGATCAAGGCCTCTTGCTCAACCAGGCGCAACGATGGCGTATAGGCATTATCCAGACCCGAGTCAGGCATTAACTTATCGCGATTAAAATTGCCATTGGGGTCGACCCGTTTTTTGTAGTCGACAAAATGTCCCAGGTCATCTTTATTGAGATACTGAATCTTGGTCAGGCCAATACCATGTTCACCAGATACCACTCCACCCAAACCTGTCGCCAGTTCCATCACCCGATCAACTATCGCCTCAGCCTGTTGCATCATCAGATAATCATTCGAGTTAACCGGGATATTGGTATGCACATTACCGTCACCGGCGTGCATATGGGTAGCGACGAACAGACGACTGGAGCGCGTCTCTTCATGAATCTTGTCTAAGCGGGCACGCACCGCATCCAGCTCAAGGCCATAAAAGATCTCCTTGAGTGGTTTTTCAATCTCGGCACGATAGGAGATGCGCAGATCACGACGCAGCAACAGATTAAGCAGCGTATCACCCGGCTGCACCAGCTCACGTGCCGCCTCGTCAAGCAGCTCACTATTATCCAATGCCGCCGCATCAAGTGAATCCAGCAGCGTCTGCCAGCGCGTCTCAACCTTACCCAGATATTCCAGGGCGGCATGACGCTTGGCAGTAAAGATTTCGTCTGACTCGGCACTGGCTTCGTAATTGGCCTGCTGACAGCGCTCGGCCATCTCGCCATTGAGATACTCTTTTACCGCCGCAATCATGCGCAGCTTGTTCTGAGTCGAGTATTCGATATTGATGTGTTCGATGCCCTCGTTGTACTCGTTGAGGTGCTCAAGCGGAATCACCACGTCTTCGTTGATCTTAAAGGCGTTGGTATGGGCGGCGATGGCCGCAGTACGCGAACGATCAGCCCAGAAACGACGCCGCGCTTCGGGACTGACGGCAACAAAACCTTCTGCGCCGCGGCTATTGGCCATGCGCACCACTATAGATGAAGCATCGGCTACGGCATCTTCATCATCACCAGCAATGTCGATCACCAACACCATCTTGGGGCGATCACGCCGTGGCGCCTTGGTGCTGTAGCTGACAGCACGAACATAGCGCTCGTCGAGATGCTCCAGCCCAGCCAGCATCACCTCAGGATTGGCATCAAGATAATCCTTGGTTTCAACAATCGCCGGGACTGCACGACGCAGATCCGAACCAAAAAATTCAAGGCAGACGGTGCGGGTAAATTTAGGCTCCTTATGCAGGATAAACACGCCCGAGGTGATCAGGCCGTCACAACCCTCTTTCTGCACACCCGGCAGGCCCCCAAGAAACTTGTCGGTGACATCCTTGCCCAGCCCCTGCTTGCGGAAGGCCGAACCCGGCATCACAATCATCTCCGGCTCGCCAACCACGGTTTCACCATCTGGCAGATAACGGGTAACACGAAACTGCACCTCATCCTGGTCATGGATCTTGCCCAGGTTGTGATTAATACGCACCACTTCCAACCACTGGGCGTCGGGCATCACCATCCGCCATGAGACCAGGTTGTCGATGGTGGTGCCCCACAACACCGCCTTCTTACCGCCGGCATTCATGGCAATGTTGCCACCAATGGTGCAAGCATCCTGCGAGGTGGGGTCAACCGCAAAGACATGACCATTGGCCATGGCCAGATCAGAAACACGCCGTGTCACCACGCCAGCCTCGGCGCGGGCGGTCGCCACAGGTTGGTCAACACCCTCCAGCTGACGCATCTCAACGCCACTCAGGCCTTCCAGTTTTTCCGTATTGATCACCGCCGTATCGGCATGCAAAGGCACAGCACCACCGGTATAACCGGTGCCGCCGCCGCGTGGAATAATGGTCAGTCCCAGATCGATACAGGCCTTAACAATCGGTGCCACTTCAGCCTCGGTGTCAGGATTGATCACCACCAGTGGATATTCAACACGCCAGTCAGTGGCGTCGGTGACATGGGAAACCCGCGCCAAGCCGTCAAACTGGATATTGTCCTTGCGGGTAATCTTGCTCAAGCGCTTGAGCGCCTTGGCCCGTAACTCTCCCTGCTGCGGCAACCAGGCCTCAAACTCGGCCACTGCCTGACGCGCACTTTTCACCAGACTCAGGGCCAGCTCATTGCCATCAGCACGCGCCACAATCTGATCAACCCGGTGATGCAGGGCATGGGTTAGCGACTGCCAACGCTTGGGGTTTTCGATCAGATCATCCTGAATGTAGGGGTTACGGGCAATCACCCACATATCCCCCAGCACCTCGAACAACATCCGCGCCGAACGACCGGTACGGCGCGTATCGCGCAATTGATTCAGCACCTCCCACATCTCCTCACCCAGATAGCGAATCACAATTTCACGATCTGAAAATGAAGTGTAGTTATAGGGGATTTCGCGCAGCCTGCGACGAGACTCTAAATTCATGATTAGTTTGGCCGATAGCAATAGTGGGTTATTAAAAGCTGGCTAATTTTAGCACGCCTGCTTGCAAGGATTAACGACCAATTGGTAGTGGTATTAGCAATCTAGCTGGCGGCACTAAGGATGCAGATGAAATGAGCGGTAGCAACAACGGAGTTAACCTCATGGCGCTGATGCGCCTACAGCCGATCAATTCGCTGCTTGAAGACCAGATCGTCGAGCTGGCAGCACAAACTCAGGAACAGGCCTTGCCAGCAGGTAAAGTCCTGTTCAAAGAAGGTGAAAGCGATACCGACCTGATCTACCTGATCGAAGGTCAAATCGAGATAGTTCCAAGCAATGGCAACCCCTATAGGGTTAAAAGTGGTACCCCTGAAAGCCGTAAGCCTCTGGCCGAACATAACCCACGCCGCGGCACGGCCATTGCAGTCACGCCCATTCTATTTATCCGTATCGACAATGACCTGGTCGATACCATGCTGACCTGGGCCGAAAGCGCCTCGTCCGAAAATGAAGAAGTGATCATGAGTGGCGACGACATCATCACTATCGATACCGGCGGCCTGAAGAACAAAATGCAGCACTCTCCCAATTTTCGCAAATTACCGGCCGCCAACATCGACCTGCTGCTGGAAAAGATGGAACCCATTCGCATGAATGCCGGCGAAGTCATCATTCGCCAGGGTGATGAAGGAGATTATTTTTATGTTATCGAACAGGGCGAAGCCCTGGTGACACGCATGGTCGATGATGATGAAGACAGCGAGGACTCGGTTGAAATGGCTCATCTCATCGAGGGTTCCACCTTTGGTGAGGCGGCGCTGATTTCAGATAGTCCACGTAATGCCACTGTCTCGATGCAGACCGATGGTGTCCTGCTGCGTCTAAACAAGGAAAATTTCCTCAAACTGATGCAGGATCCAACTCAAAACTGGGTTAGTTACAATGAAGCCCTGGACAAAATCAAACAAGGCGCAACATGGGTTGATGTCCGCAGTCCTGGTGATTTTAGCAAAGGCCATTTGCCCGGCGCCATCAACATTCCCATGAACGAAGCACATCGTCGTTCGCAAGATCTCGACACAGATAAAACCTACATCTGCTACTGTCAAACAGGTCGGCGCAGCTCAGCTGCCGCCTTTATCCTGAGCCAATACGGCCTTGAGGTAAACGTATTGAAAGACGGCCTGCCCAGCATTGACGGTGATGTGGAAATGACAGCCGAGGCTTGCTAAACAAACCACAGCAGCAAGGCATAACGCCCCGCCTTGCCCAGAGCTATCAGGCACAAGGCCCAGACAGGATTTATTCTCAACCACCCCGCTGCGACACAAAGTGGATCGCCGATCACTGGCAGCCACGACAACAACAACACGGGACTACCCCAACGCCTCAGTCGCGCAACCGCCGCTTCATACTTGTGGCCAGAGACATCTTCCGGCGGATAGCGCCTCGCCAGCCACCAACCAATCAGCCACGAAGTCATGCCCCCCAGGCTATTACCTGCCGTCGCCACCAGCAATAAGGAAGCATCCGCATGAGCTTCGTTTACGGCCAGAGCCAACAACAGCGCCTCGGAACCACCAGGCAACAGGGTCGATGAGATAAAGGCGCTGATAAACAGCCCCCACAAACCCCATTCACTTAAAAATTCATCCATCTGCCCATGCTGCCACAACCAGAAAAAGCTGTTAAGTTAAACAAAGACTTACTCCCCCTCCCTTGACGCACCCACAGACTATAAAGAAGGGAGGGAGAAACAAATACTCGCTGACTTAAGAGACTTACCGACTAGGCCGACAAGTCCATTAACTAACAATAGAATCATCAGGGAATGAGAGAACAACGAACCCCCACGGAACGGCGACTACGCTTTCATATGCGCATGGCGATGATGGATAGACTCGGCCATCTGGCTGCCGTCAGCGTGCTGGTGGGGTTGCTCTCTGGACTGGTGATCATCGCCTTCCGACTGCTGGTGGAATGGGCCCAGCTAAGTTTTCTTGATGACCCGGAAAACTACGAAGGTCTAAGCTGGTATTGGCGCTTGCTGCTGCCAATTCTCGGCGGACTATTGATTGGCCTGCTGTTTAATTCCGTCGACAAGAAATATCGCACCGTCGGTGTTATTCATGCAATGGAACGACTAGCCTATCATCAGGCCAACCTGCCAACCGGCAATGCGGTGATGCAGTTTCTCGGCGCCGCTATCGCCATTATCTTCGGCCATTCGGTTGGCCGTGAAGGCCCGGCCATTCACCTTGGCGCCACCAGTGGCAGTCGCATCGGCCAATGGCTGCATCTGCCCAACAACAGCAATCGCACTCTGGTGGCCTGCGGCGTTGCCGCCGCCATCGCCGCCTCATTCAACACCCCGCTGGCCGGAGTAATCTTTTCCATGGAAGTGGTGTTGATGGAATACACCCTGGCGGGTTTTATCCCCGTGATCCTGGCCGCCGTCGCCGCCACCGCCCTGAGTCAGCTGGTATTCGGTGCCGCACCGGCCTTCAACGTCCCGGCCCTGCAATTGGGCTCACTCGGCGAGCTACCCTATGTGCTGGCCACGGGACTTGTCATCGGCTGCCTAGCGGCCTTATTCATTCATTCACTACAGTTCTTTTCTCGGCAGGCCAGCAACCGTCCATTATGGCAACGCACCACCCTGGGTGGCCTCATGGTTGGCCTCTGCGCCCTGTTCATTCCTGAGGTAATGAGCCTAGGTTATGACACGGTTAACAGCTCCATGATTGGTGAAATAGGCTTTTGGCTACTGATTGCCATCGTCGCCTTCAAACTGCTGGCCACTACCGCCGGGCTAGGCATGGGCATCCCCGGCGGCCTGATTGGCCCAACGTTGGTAATCGGCGCCGCAGCGGGCGCCGCCTTCGGTCTGGTTGCCGCTCAACTCAGCCCCGACTCTGCCTCCAACCCAGCGCTCTACGCCATGATTGGCATGGGCGCCATGATGGGCGCCACCCTGCAGGCACCACTGGCGGCGCTAACGGCCCTGCTGGAGCTGACAGCCAACCCCAACATTATTTTGCCCGGCATGCTCGCCATCGTCGGCGCCAACCTGATCAGCAGCCAGCTGTTCGGCAAGGAATCTGTCTTCATCATGCTAATGCGCGCCCGCGGCCTCGATTACAACGAAGACCCGGTGGCCCAGTCGTTACGTCGGATCGGCATCGCCAAGGCCATGAAGCAGAATATCGCCAACTGTCCAGCACAACTATCGCGACAACAGGCTGACGAGATACTGCAACAACAGCCACAATGGCTACTGCTGCAACCAGCGGACAAACCGGCCTATATCCTGCCCGGCGCCGATCTGGCCCGCCACCTGCAAAGTCGTGACTATGACATGATTGATTTTGACCAACTACCAGCCAACCGCCGCAACGTGGTCGCCATCGACTTACGCGCCACCCTGCAAGAGGGGCTAGAACAATTACGCCTGCAACGCGCCGATGCCCTGTATGTAGTTGATCAGGATTCAGTCGATCACCAGCAAGCATTGGGCATTGTCACTCGCGAGGACATCGAAGAACACTATCAGTACCCGGGGAGCGCGGGCGCAGACAACAAGACCACCTGAGACTGGCATTGACTGGGGCGGCTGTGATACAAACATGTCCCACTGATTCAGTCGACAAGGAATAGCCCCCATGCTGTGGCTCAAAGCACTACATCTTATCTTTATGGTCACCTGGTTTGCAGGGCTGTTCTATCTGCCACGCCTGTTCGTCTATCACGCCATGAGCGATGACACCATTAGCAACGACCGTTTCAAAATTATGGAACGCAAACTGTTCTACGGCATCATGACCCCAGGCGGGGTGCTAACCATAATCTTTGGTCTGTGGATGGTCTGGGGCTATGGTCTGGGCCTCGACAGCGGCGGCTGGTTCCACGCCAAAATGGCACTAATCGTGGCACTGATTGGCTATCACATCTATTGCGGCAAGCTGCTGCTCGACTTCAAACACGACCGCAACAAACGTAGCCATGTCTATTTCCGCTGGTTCAACGAAGCGCCAGTACTGGCACTGATTGCCATCATCATTCTGGCTGTGATCAGGCCATTTTAAGATCATAAGCACAATAAAATAGTGGTTAATAGCTCGTCTTTATGCACAATGTCAGGGCAATAACAAGACTTGACTTTTGTTTGCAACAAAATAATTACATCAATAGCAGTAATTAATTAAGTGATTGTTTTTACAAAGATTTAAAGATAGGTCATTCCGTCACCAAAATAACAAATCTGTAACAGTAACGGGCAGTTGCGAACGCTACTCAAGTTTAACCCACAAAGTTATCCACAGCTTCTGTGAATAAACCAGGGCAAAACCATAAAACAAGAACTTAGCGACAACAGTTATAAAACTAAGCCTTTGGATCAACTAAAACCCCCATCCAAGACAGTTAAATAAGGAAATGCTAGGCTTTGGCCATGCCGAAATCTGATCCTGTTTTACGGGTAGCGATACCCTCGCCGCTCTACAGCAGCTTTGACTACCTGCCACCAGACAACTGCGACCCCAGCCAGCTAAAAAAGGGCATGCGCCTGCGTCTGCCATTTGGCCGCAGCCAGACTGTTGGCATCCTGCTCGAGCTCAGCAACACCCCTCAGGTCGAACGTCGTAAGCTCAAAGCCGCCATTGAAGTACTGGACAGCGAAGCGCTGCTGCCGAATGAACTGATGTCACTGTTGCGGTGGTGCAGCGACTATTACCACCACCCTATCGGCGAAACCCTGGCCACCGCCCTGCCGACGGCACTGCGCCAGGGTGAAGGCGCTGTCGCCAAACATCGTTCCCTGTGGAGCATCACCGCGGCGGGGCGTGAAGTCGACAGTGACAAACTGGCCAAACGCGCCAAGCGTCAGGCCGATCTGCTGCAGCGCCTAAAGGCCAGCCAAGTCGGCCTCACCGCCGATCATTTCAAGGAGCTGCCACGTACCTGGATCGACGCCATGGCGGTACTGGTCAAAAACGGCTGGGCCGAGATGGAGCAGATCCCGGCGCTGGAATATGGCAATGCCGAACCAGAAGCCGGTCCTGAACTGAATGAGGCACAGGCCCAGGCCGTCGAACGCATCCAGAATTGTCTTGGCATGTTTAGCGCCTTTCTGCTCGACGGCGTCACCGGCAGCGGCAAGACCGAGATCTACCTGCGCAGCATCGAGGCAGTGCTAAACAAAAACCAACAAGCCTTGGTGCTGGTGCCCGAGATCACCCTGACGCCACAGCTGGTGGGACGTTTCAAACGCCGTTTCAACGTGCCAATGGCAGTGATGCATTCAGGACTTAACGACCGTGAACGGCTCAATGCCTGGTTGCTGGCCCGCAACGGTGAAGCCAGCATCATCATTGGCACCCGCTCGGCAGTGTTCACACCGATGAGTCAACCAGGCATCATCATCGTCGACGAGGAACACGACAGCTCCTTCAAACAGCAATCCGGACTGCGCTATTCGGCCCGCGACCTTGCCATCGTCCGCGCCCGCAAGCTTGATATTCCAATCGTATTGGGTTCGGCGACACCGTCTCTGGAAAGCCTGCTCAACGTCGAACAACTACGCTATCAACAACTGTCCTTGCCCAAGCGGGCCGGCAGCGCCAAACCACCCAAGGTGTCACTGCTCGATGTCCGCAGCCAAAATATGGAAGAACAGCTCTCTGAACCGCTACTGCAACTGATGCAAAGCCACCTCGATAACGGCAACCAGGTGCTGCTGTTTCTCAACCGACGCGGCTTTTCACCCAGCATCATCTGCCACGAGTGTGGCTGGGTCGGTCACTGCCGCCGTTGCGACACCCACATGACCCTGCACATGCAAAAACGCCATCTGCGCTGTCATCACTGTGGCAGCCAGCGACCGGTGCCACAGCAATGTCCAGACTGCGGCAGCGTTGACCTGCGCCCGCTCGGTGCTGGCACCGAGCGAATCGAAACCGTGCTGACCGAACAGTTTCCTGACATTCCCATCAGTCGCATCGACCGCGACTCAACCCGTAACAAGGGCAGCCTGAACGCTATTTTGAATGACATCCACACAGGCGAACGACGCATTTTGATTGGCACCCAGATGCTGGCCAAGGGCCACCACTTCCCCGATGTCACTCTGGTCGGCATTCTCGACGGTGACCAAGGCCTGTTTGGGGTCGACTTCCGTGCCGGTGAACGCATGGCCCAGCTAATCGTTCAGGTCACCGGCCGTGCAGGTCGCGGCGACAAACCCGGCCAGGTGGTGATCCAGACCCATCACCCCGACAACCCCATGCTGCAGTTACTGTGTCAGCAGGGCTATCACGCCTTTGCCAAGGCCGCCCAGTCGGAACGCCAGCTCACCGCGCTGCCACCTTATAGTCACATGGCGCTATTGCGGGCCGAGGCCAGCCATTCGCTGCCACCAGAAAACTTTCTCGACCAGGCCCAACACCTGGCCGAACAACTAATTAGACAAGGGGGCACACAAGGCGTCGAACTCTACGGCCCCATGCCAGCCGTTATGGAACGCCGTGCAGGTAAGTACCGCTACCAACTGTTGTTACAAGCACAAAAACGCGCCGACCTGCATCGACTGCTCGGACCATGGACGGTGCAACTCAATAAACTGCCTGGGGCACGCAAGGTGCGCTGGTCGCTGGATGTGGATCCGGTAGATTTGATCTGAATGTAGGGTGCGCACTGCGCACCATTAACGTGATGAATACGCAATGGCAAATGGTGCGCAGTGCGCACCCTACATTTATTCCTTCGTGGTAAAAAACACATCTCCGGTTGCACTAACAAACCCCAACAAGGGATAATCAGCCCCCAACAATCAACGCCCTGTAGGATTCCTCTGTGAAACACCATCTCGAACAACTGGTCAACGTCGCCATCCAGCAACTGCAAACCGATGCAACACTGCCTGCAGAACTCAGTTTCAAATTGCAGGTAGAGCGCACCAAAGACCGACAACATGGTGATTTCGCCTGCAACGTGGCATTGATGCTGGCCAAACCGGCCAGGCGTAAACCTCGTGACATTGCCGAGGCTATTGTTGCGGTACTGGGCAGTTCCGAGCAGGTTGCCAAGGTAGAGATTGCCGGACCCGGTTTTATCAACTTCTTCCTCACCGAAGATGCTTATCACGCCGTGGTTAGCCAGGTGCAGGAACAAGGCGACAACTTTGGTCGCAGCAATCTCGGTGCTAACAAATCAATACAAGTGGAATTCGTTTCTGCCAACCCCACCGGCCCACTGCATGTTGGTCATGGTCGCGGTGCAGCCTATGGCGCCACTGTCGCCAATCTACTCGACGCAGTGGGTTACAAGGTTCACCGCGAATATTATGTCAACGATGCCGGTCGACAGATGGACATTCTCGCTGCCTCTGTATGGCTGCGTTATCTGGAACAATGCGGCGAAGAGTTTGTGTTTCCATCCAACGGTTACAAGGGCAACTACGTGCTCGATATCGCCGCTAGCCTGCACAATAATCACGGTAACAAACTACAGCACGCTGCAGCCGAAGTGTTTGCCAACGTACCTGATGATGAACCTGCCGGTGGTGACAAAGAACTACACATTGATGGCCTGGTGAATAACGCCAAGCAACTGTTGGGTGCCGAGGATTACCGCGCCGTTTTCGACCAGGGCCTGAATACTGTTCTTACAGACATCCGCGAAGACCTTGCCGGTTTCAATGTTAACTACGACGATTGGTATTCAGAGCGTTCACTAACTGAGAGTGGTGCAGTTGAAAAAGCCATCGAACGTTTGAAAGCCAGCAACTATCTCTACGAACAAGAAGGTGCCTGGTGGTTCCGCTCAACTGATTTTGGCGACGATAAAGATCGCGTCGTCGTCCGTGACAATGGCCAGACTACATACTTCGCCTCCGACATCGCCTATCACATGGACAAACTTGAACGTGGCTATGATCGCGTCATCGATGTCTGGGGCGCCGACCATCACGGTTATGTGCCTCGCGTCAAAGCCGCCCTGGAAGCCCTGGGTGATGACTCATCCAAACTCGACGTGCTACTGGTGCAATTTGCCATTCTCTATCGTGGTGGTGAGCGCGTGCAAATGTCGACGCGTTCAGGTTCATTCGTCACCCTGCGCGAACTGCGTGAAGAAGTTGGCAACGATGCGGCGCGCTTCTTCTATGTCATGCGCAGATGCGAACAGCATATGGATTTCGATCTTGACCTGGCCAAATCACAATCCAGCGACAACCCGGTCTATTACATCCAGTATGCCCACGCCCGCGTTTGCAGCGTATTACGGCAAATGACAGAAAAAGGTTTTAGCCACGACAACGCCAACGGCCTTGCCAACTTAGATCTTTTGAATGAACAGCATGAACAAGCTCTGTTAATTAACCTGTCACGTTATTCTGAAGCGCTTGAAGCAGCAGCACTTAGCCATGAACCACATCAACTGGCCAACTACCTGCGGGATCTAGCCAATGAGTTTCACACCTATTACAACGCCCACCAGTTTATTGTCGATGACGCCAAACTGCGCGATGCACGCCTGAGCCTCAACCTAGCGGTAAAACAGGTCATCAAAAATGGTCTTGAGTTGCTAGGCGTTTCTGCGCCGGAGGCCATGTAGTCAATGACCAAGGACTACAAGAACGTCCCCCGTAGCAGCGATCAAAAGACAACAAAGCGACCCGTGAAAAAAAGCAGTCGCAGCACAGCCCAAAAAAGCAGCTCGAAAAAACCAACACCGGGCTGGGTATGGCTGCTTGGCGGACTGGCGATTGGCCTGAGCGTTGCAGCAATTGTTTATTTTTATGATCGCGGCGATGAAACAGTTAAGAACGCCACCAAGGTTGTCACCGACGCCATCAAGGCCGTGCCCAAACCAAAACTGCCTGAAAACATTCCATCAGAAAAAGACGATGCTCCGCGTTTTGATTTTTACACCCTGCTGCCCGAGCTTGAGGTGCTGATTCCCGAAAGTGAAATCAAAGAAGAACAGGCCCGCATCAAAGAAAAAAATAATGTCGCCTACATGATTCAGGTTGGATCATTCCGCGCCTATGGTGAAGCCGACAGCCTCAAGGCACAGATGGCTTTACTCGGCATCGAAGCCGACATCGATCCAGTGTCGAGCAAGGGTGAACAATGGCTACGCGTACGAGTGGGGCCATTTACCGACAAACGAGAGCTGAACAAGGTACGCAATCGTCTGCACAAAAACAATATCAATACCATGTTGGTGCAGATCAAAAAGTAGAGCATAAATGCCAAGTGCTTTGGCATCGAATTAACACGCTTATACGGCTCACCCCCAAGTTCATCAGGGGGAACGACAAATCCAACCCAAAAACTCATTCACTAAGAATAAACTCAACAACAGATGTAGGTTGAGGTAATTCTTTAAGGAATACTGGAGACATCCTTTTTCCTACCAGGGCGTAGCTTCCTCAGTTAAGTTTTGCGCCAAAATATACTATGAGAATCTATTTCTTGCACTGCTTCATGAATCCCATGCTGGGAACGAAAATCATTGATTGCGCGTTTACATGGCGGACAAGAACCATAATCGTCAACAATCACAAATCCTCCGCGCTCTACCTTGTCATAAAGCGGAATAAGGGCGTCCATGGTAGATTCGTACAAATCCCCATCCAGCCGGAGAATCGCCAACCGCTCTATCGGGGCTGTTGGAAGGGTGTCCTTGAACCACCCTTTAAGAAACTTAACCTTTTCATCTAACAAGCCATATCGATGAAACAACTCCTGTACCTCTTCAAGCGATACTGCAAGCACCGGTAGTACACTAGCACTTATGTCAAACCCGCTATCTTCCGGCCAGGTAGGCGGCGGCACCCCCTCAAATGAGTCAGCGGCCCATACTGTTCTATCAGTCTCTCCGTACGCCATAAGCAGCCCCCGCATAAAAATACATGCACCGCCGCGCCAAATACCGGTTTCTATAAAATCACCCTTTATGTTGTCCTCAAGTACGGTCTCAACGCAGAACTGTATATTTTCAAGCCGCTTCCTGCCTATCATCGTGTGTGAGAGTTCAGTGATATTGCGCAATTCATGCGCCGCTCTCGTTTTTCCATCGGCTGTAGTATGGTTTAAGACTATAGTGTCCCCAGTCAACTTTAATTCACGCAACGTTTTAAGAAGATCAGGCTGGGTTTGTGCGATGTTAAAGTAGTGACTATATTCAAGCGGGCTTTTGGTCAATATTTGCAGAAAAGTATGTATGAGCCGCGCCTCATTTTCCACATACAATTCATTAAGAAGCGATTTCTTGAGAAGTTCGAGATATTGTCTGGTGAGCTCAGTTTTATTCATTACGTTTATAATTAATAAAGAAAATAAAAGATAAAAAATCCATTTGCATGATTTGAAGTGTCTTAGTTTTCAACACCACCGTCAATTGCATCGCTCCATTATGCCCAATATTTTCATGGGCAGCAGCCCATATCAAAAAAGTGACATGGCTTTACTCTAGCATTGCTCTGGCAACCTGTCTGACTTAAATCTAATTCGTCTGACTGGTACCGATTTACAGATAGCAGCTATTCACTCCGGGAACTGGTGCTGCCCTCGCCAATAGATAGCATGCCTATGCACCCTACACATAAGCATAAAGTTCTGTGCTGATTATTTTCACTGCTATGCCATCCGCACACATTTCCGATCTTAAAACAGTTTTTTCATGTTGACCGCCAGGTCGTGGATGATTTCTTTTCATCTATCGAAGTTAAATGAAAGTTATCAGTATTAATTTTTCTTGAGTTTTAAACCGAAAAATGACCGGTTGAACTCACAGCACAACTCGGCCTGTTCTGATCTGTCACGACAAAGCAACTCTATTGATCTTCTTCAGTGCCAACCTTTTTCTCTTGCTTAGCCAACAGCCAGACGAAGACACCAATAAGTGAGGCGAGCATAACAAGTTCGGCAATTACGATATATTTCATCATCTGCTCCTAAACATCTATTTATTTTTTTTCATTGAACTAAAATATTGACCGGCCATCACAATCCAACCATTTTCATTCAGCCCAACATGGATCAATCAAAGCTGTAGTGTTTTCTCACCGCGGTACGAATCTCCCAGGTGCAAGACATACCGGCAGGAAAGCTAACGCGATCACCCTTACCCATTTGCACTGGCTCTCCGCCATCAGGCGTGACCACCACATCACCTTCGAGGAAGTAGCAGGTTTCGTTGGCATCGTATGTCCAGGGGAAGGTTGATACTTCTTTTTCCCAAATCGGCCAGACGAACACGCCATCGGCCTCTACAGTTTCACGCCTGATTTGGCGCTCGATTTTTATTTCATTCATTGCTGTTCTGTTTCCTTTAATCTTCGTGATAGGTGTAACCCTTCAACCCCGACTGCAACTCGGCGAGGTAAAGTCTTTTATTTTCATCGCTCAGGCTTGATTGATTCAGTTTCGCTTCATACGACTGCAACAACTCATCAGCATCAAAATGCACATAGGCAAGCAATTCATCAACGGCATCGCCGTATTCAGGGCTAACCATTTTATATCCACCTGCGGTTAATTCGACATCGACCGAATCAGTATCACCAAATAGATTATGCATATCGCCCAGAGTTTCCTGGTAGGCACCGACCAGCATCATGCCTATTAGGTAGGGTTTGTCGCTGGAATACTCATGCAGCGGCAGACTGGTTTCCAGGCCTTCGTTGTCAACATAGTGATCGATTCGACCATCGGAGTCACAGGTGAGGTCCTGAATCACTACACGACGGGTGGGCTCTTCATCCAGGCGATGCAGCGGCATGATGGGAAACACCTGCTCGATGGCCCAAACATCAGGCAGGGATTGAAACAATGAGAAGTTACAAAAATATTTGTCGGCCTGCTTTTCGTTCAGTTCATCAAGCAGCTCACGTTGCGCACGAACAGATGGATTGAGTCGCGCTTTGACCTTGGCCGAGACCAGATAATAAAGCTGCTCGGCACGGGCCCGTTGTTCCAGTGTCATCACCCCCTGGGTGTACATGTCCTGCGCCTGCTGCAACCAGTGCACCGCATCGTGATAGGCCTCCAGCGGTGAACCGATATCGGCCTGGCTCATCACGTTCCACAAATAATGCATCACCTTGGGGTCATCACTGTTATCCAGCGCATCTATGTCGGTCGGCAGCTCAATGGTATCGCTGTCGATGACATTAGTAATCAACATGGCATGATGGGCGGTCAGGGCGCGACCGGATTCAGAGATGAGCATTGGTTGCGGTAATAGCTTTTCTTCGCAGACAACCTTCAAAGCATGGACAACATTGTTGGCATATTCCTGCACGCTATAATTCATGGAACAATAACTGCGTGAACGGGTGCCTTCGTAATCAACCCCCAGACCACCACCGACATCAACATACTGCAAGGGCACGCTCAAACAGTGCAGCTCGGCATAATAACGCGCCACCTCACGCATACCACCCTGAATATCTCTAATGTTGGCAATCTGTGAACCGAGATGACAATGCAGCAACTGCAGGGCCGCCAGTTTGCCAGCCTGCTTTAAACAATTCACTACTGCCAACACCTGACTTGAGGTCAAGCCGAACTTGGATTTTTCACCACCGGTATTCTGCCATTTGCCGGCACCGATAGAGGCCAGCCGCACCCGCACACCCAGCATCGGTTCAATGCCGAGTTTGGCTGACTCCTGCAACACCAGCTGCAACTCGGATGGCTTTTCGATGACGATAAAGACCTTAAACCCAAGCCGCTGACCGATTAACGCCAGACGAATATATTCACGGTCTTTATAACCATTACAGACAATTACCCCATCCGGCTTGCTCATGCCCAGCACTGCCATTAATTCAGGCTTACTGCCCGCCTCAAGACCTATGCGCTCAGCACCGTTCTGACAGATATGCTCAACCACGGTACGTTGCTGATTAACCTTGATAGGATAGACGGCGGTGTAACCACCTTGATAGTTATCCGCCTCCATGGCCAGGTCAAAGGCAGCACAAAGCGTCGCCACCCGGTCACGCAGGATATCGGTAAAACGCAACAACACCGGCAAGGATAACTTCTGCTTGGCCAGCTGCTGGCTCAGCTCATAGACATCAACCCCCGGCTTGCTATTATCCCTATCCGGATAGACCACCAAGTGACCCTGCTGGTTGATGTCAAAATAGCCGCCCCCCCAATGGCTGACATTGTAGGTGCTGCGTGCCTGCTCCAGATTCCAACTCATTATTCCCTCTACAGACCCTGCCGGGTTGATATACAATTGGCCGACATTATAAGTCTCATAGCGCCGCGGATGGCACTGTTTTTAACTACTTAGAGGGTAGGATAATGACACTGGACAAAAACTGGTTCAGCGAACAGCACGCTGGCTTGGGCTCTGCCTTTTCACTCAAGATAAAGGAAAAACTGCACGAAGAACAAACCCCATTCCAGCATATCGAAATCTATGACACCGAAGAGTTCGGCAAGCTAATGGTCATCGACGGCTGCTACATGGTCACCAGCCGCGAAAATTTTCTCTATCACGAAATGATGAGCCACCCTGCCCTGTTCACCCACCCCGATCCGAAAAAGGTCTTGATCATTGGCGGCGGCGACTGTGGCACCCTGCGCGAAGTTCTGAAACACCGTGATGTGGAACAGGCCTGGCAGATCGACATCGACGAAGCGGTGACCCGCCTATCGGAAAAATACTTCCCAGAACTGTGTATCTCCAACGGCGACGGCCGTGCCGAGCTGCTGTTCGAAGACGGCATCAAGTGGATTAAGGAATCAGAACCAGGCAGCGTCGACATCATCATCGTCGACAGCACCGATCCTATCGGCCCAGCCGAAGGCCTGTTTGGCGAGGCCTTTTACAGAGATTGCTTCCACGCCCTGGATTCAGACGGCATCCTGGTGCAACAGAGCGAATCGCCTCTTTACCACCTGGACCTGCTCAAGAGCATGCACAAAGCCATGCGCCATGTCGGCTTCAACGCCACCAAAACCCACCACTTTCCTCAACCCTGCTACCCGAGTGGCTGGTGGAGTGCCACTATGGCCTGCAAGGAATCCACCGGTCTGGACGGTTTTCGTGAACATGATGTCCGTAACAAAATATTCAAAACCCACTATTACAACGCCGACATGCACAGGGCTGCGCTGGCACAGCCTGAGTTTTGCAAAGAGGCCGGACTCGGCTAAGATCAAATCCTGGCAATAAAAAAGGCCGCCCCTGATATATCAGGGGCGGCCTTTTTTTAGTCTGTTTCAAACAGTAATTACGAGGACTCGGCGTTCTTTTTTTCTCGTTTGGCCATAAAAATGGCCACGATCACCGGCAGCACCACCACAATAAGGATAGCCGCAGTTGCCAGCGTGCCATTAGCCGTATCCGCCTTGGCTATTGCGATCACAGCACCAATCATCGCCAGGGTAGCAATGGTATAACCAACAAACCGAACCAGTTCTTTCATCTCAAAAATCCCGTTATTTACACCGAATATGTGAAGGATTGTACATGATCTTTACCAGCCAGGGGCCGTGAAACTTACGCCCCCTGTGAAACGAAGCCGTATTTCCCATCCATTTTGGGGCATTGATATGCTAGCATCTACCCCCTGAATGGGAACTATTAGTACAACTAGCCCTCCAAACAAAGCCATACGAAAGTATCCATACGTGCTAATAGCCTGTTGTTGAGAACCAGATAAGGATTAACTGCTTCAATGTCCATAGAAATCAGAAAAGGCACTGTTGCCGCCATTAACCAGACTGAAGGCAAAAAAGCCAGCATCTGCCGTGTAGATGAACATGAGGTCGAGTTAAACCGCGACCTGGCAGACAAAGTTAGCGTTGGCGATGAAGTCGCCATTGCCGGCAATAGCAACGAACAGGGTATGAAGGCCCTCGCGGTCAACAACCTAAGCCTGAAGAGAATCTCATCGATTGACCCAACCATCATCGTTTTAACGCTGGGTTTTAGCGGTTTTGTATTTTTTGTGTTTTTTGTCCTTGGCGCACAGAATTTCACCGCTGGCATCATGTCTCTGGCGGCACTAAACCTGGCCATAAGCCTGGCTGGCATGGTGGGAGCTGGCATAATGATTCTCAACTTGATGCGCCTTCGGCAGGCACTGACCAAGTGTAAATACCTCTAAACCCTATGCCATCATTGATGGCATAGGGTTTAGGCTCCAGCAACCACAAATATATTGAGTCATCGCATATACGCCACTCGGTGTGCTCTGAGCCTTGATTTCGTTTGTACTTTATCCAGGCATTGTCGGCGTCACCAACACCTTCTCGCAACTTGGCCGCTGCTTCATCTCGGCATAATACTCAGCCAATCTCGTTACATTTTCTAACATGGTGCCGACTCTGCCGCTGCGGTAGAGATAATCAAGCATCGGCATGATCAGATAATCCGCAATACCGGGCCGTTGGCCGGAGTAATAGGGCTGGGCCTGCAGAGCGGTGTTGGCAATTTGAAGATTGTGTTCGATCTCAGGCAATACTGCTGAGACATTGGCTTCATTGACCTGGCCATTTTCACCCTTAGGAAAAATCAGTTCCAACACAAAACGGCGGATGAACACGGGATTGAAATAACAATTCGCAATACTAATCCACTGATCCATCCACGCCAGTTGCCTGATACCTGTTGGCGACAGAATACTTGTTCCAGAGCGCCGATCCAGGTATTGGCAGATTGCCGCGCTTTCAAAGACCATAAAGCCATCATCATTCAACACAGGAATTTTGCCAAGTGGGTGTGGACGACTGTTTTTGTCGGGAAACTCCAGTTGGTAGGGTATGCCGGCCTCCTCACAACACAGCATCACACTGCGCACATAGCTGCTGAATGCCGGGCCATAAATAATCACTGGGGGTTGCATGGTAATTCCTCTTTGGATTTGATTGAATCACCACCTTACGTTGCGACTAAATATGTTAAAGAACATATTTTAATTTCAGGCTAATCTCAATCCCTCCAAGGAGATTGACATGCCCTATAGCAAAGAACATAAAACTCAGAGCCGCGAACGCATCCTCGCCAGCGCCATCACGCTATT
>Ga0316207_10000978_pt1 | contig 39034 bp, 76 predicted proteins | sample 6weekpyrite_MG_FD_204943 | JGI IMG/M metagenome (GOLD analysis project Ga0316207, IMG submission 204943) | Microbial mat bacterial communities from mineral coupon in-situ incubated in ocean water Damariscotta River, Maine, United States -... | ecosystem: Environmental > Aquatic > Marine >... | reverse complement strand
TAGATCTAGAATATGAGTCGTTAAAAGATCATGAGTTATGGGTCGATAAAGAAGATCGAAAAGCCTTTCATGTCAGGCAAACCATTAAACAATTTCAAGCTTCTTTCATGACGCTTTATGGTGATTCATTTGAAGATGTGGTTATCGAGGCTAAAAGTAAGACTGACGCACATGAAAAGCTCACAGAGCGATACGGAACATTGGCATGGTTACTGATGAACTCGGAGCCCGATAGTGCCCTGGGTTAATGAACAACGCGATCGACATTCCAAGGTTTGGGAGGACGATCAAATACCAGGCCGAAAGTGGATATCCAGCTCCATGGTCCCTCTGCATCATGAATCCGTCCTAGACTCAGGCAATTTTGACACTGAAAACGACTTTATGCTAAACCCGGTCAATAATAGCCGTCTTAACGGCTATCTAATGAACCGTAACGGGTTTCATGTCACGGTTCAGACCACGCCTGCCAGGGGCGCACAATCCCCTCAAGGTACGCTTTCTTTTGGGGGCAGGAAGGGCCAGCATTGGATTAGTTTACGCCCTGAATCGCTAGGTTATTTCGATTGGGATAGTCGGGTTTACACTGATATTTCCAATGCCCCTGATTTTGGTGATCTAAATACTGAGATTCATACTGCCGATTTTGCCAAGGGTGGGCCGAATATTAGATTGAATCGGGGCTTTACCGGAACCTGGTCGAATGTGTGGACCACCCCCGGAGGCGGAGCCGTAGACTGGATTTTTAATGCTAATTCCATTGAATTAAAACAAGATCTAATTATCAACCAAGCCGCTCGGGATTATTATCAGGCTCAAGGCAATGATGGTTATTTCGGGGTTCGATACGAACTGACTTGGCGAGACATCCCCAGGGTCTTAGCGGATCGAATCGAACGAAACACCCAAGACGATGATTTCGAAGGGGACTTTGTTGAATTAGAAGACGCTGATTTAAATCGTTTAGGCGTCATTCTTCCTGGGGCCATTTATGTCCGCAATCGAGGCGGTCGGGTCCGGGTTAGGAAAAGACTCTACAAAGAACAAGGGACTTGGTACTTGTTCCTGGGCGCGCTGTCCAGTGAAATAGCCAACCTACTCCCAGGTGATTTGATTATCGATCCGCCTATCACGACGGAAGCGGTGGGGATTAACTCAGACGACGCCCATGAAAACAACATCGGCGCGATTGGGTTATCTGGGTACGCGAATAGACTGTATATGGGCGATTACTCCTCTGGGAATAACTCCAACATGCAGTCCGGGTTTCGGTTTCAAACTGTCCCGATTGATAACGCGGCCACGGTCAACTCGGCCTCGGTGACACTGTATCGGACGGGATTGTCTGGAACGCCTGAGCTTCGGGTTCACTGTCAAGACGCGGACAATGCGGGCACGTTTACTACGACCACCAATGACATTAGCGGTCGGGCGGTGACCACAGGCGTATTGTGGAATACCACCACCACGCCGAACTTAGGAACCGGAAACAACCAAGACATCACCAGTACCGACTTAGCCTCAGATGTTCAGACCGTTGTGAATCGAGCGGGCTGGGCGAGTAACAACAGCCTGGTCGTGATTATTCGAGACGTGAACACCGCTGGATTTGATTATTTAACGGTAGAGGATTTTAACAGCGCCAATACCAACGAAGCCCGTTTTGATGCGGATGTCGATGCGGCGAGTGGCGCCGCGTTAGTCGTGGGAAATTTACACCGAAATCAATTTAAACATATTTTAGTGAGGTAATTTATGGGACGTATTTATACCGTGTCATTTGAGGATATCGGGGTCTCATTGGCTCAGGACTTTTTTCAGATCGAGGCTGTAACGGTACCAGCCATTATTCATGCTGTTTACCTGAGTCAAAACTCAGATGTGGGCGATGCGGCTGCCGAAAATTTAACGGTACGCTTTCGTCGCGTCACGGATGCGTTAACCAATGTGACCGCAGAGGCCCAGCTTGATACAGGCGACAGTGCGGCGAACGCAGACTTAAACGTTAATGATACGACGGCCTTAGTGACAGGCGCACAAACCGTCCATGCTGAGTGCTGGAATATTGCGATGCCGTTTATTTATTTACCGCCACCAGAACTAAGAATCGTAGTACCGGTGGGCGATGTGGTGACAGTCAACCTGCCTACCGCCCCAACGGACGCGCTAACCATGTCTGGCGTGATGTATTTCGAAGAAATAGGAGCTTAATATGAGTGCAACCAACGCCACCGCCGCCGCTATCCTGGCGCTTTATTTTGAAAACGCAAATCATACCGGAATCGGAGATGCGGGCGGGTTAATTGGTGCCACGACCCCTGGATCGTATTACATCAGCCTTCACACCGCCGATCCGACGGAGACCGGCAATCAGACCTCGAGTGAAGCAACCTACACCAGCTACGCCCGTGTCGCGGTCGCCCGATCAACGGCGGGTTGGACCTCCGCTACTGCTGATCCGGCCACGGTCACCAATGACGCCGCGATTACGTTTCCAGCGGCGACGGGTGGATCGAGCACCTGTACTTATTTTGGTATTGGTACAGATGCAAGTGGCGTCGGCACGTTGTTATTCAGCGGTGCGTTGGATGCGAGTCTAGCGGTCACCAGTGGCATTACCCCAGAATTTGCGATTAACGCCCTAACTATCACCCTAGACTAATGTTTAGAAAGCCTTATCGAGGGTACTACACGCCTCGACGCCTCTTTATAGCCGGTGTTGTCGCTGCCTCTGGGGCTATATCAGCCACGACGCCGATTGTTTTTGGGCAGTCCGCCTCTGCCACGGGAACGGCTTCCCTAACGGCGACTGAGCCTGTTTTATTTGGTGAATCCGCCCAGCTTACCGCTCAAAACAGTAATGTTACGGCTACCGAAGCGGTTGTTTTCGGGGAATCGGCTCAGTTAACCGGGACCGGGGCTTTGGCTTCGGTCTCCGATGTAGCCGGTGTAACGTTTGTTTTCAATTCGGCTGAGCCCAGCGATGACGATCATGGCCGACTCTCCACGATAGCCGATCTATTCGTTAGTGATTTCAATTTTTCCGTTGAGATGTGGGTCAAACCTAGCGATGCCTACCCTTATGGGACGGTGGCCGGAGGCGGAAACGACGCGGCGACGAATTGGGCCTCCGAAGATCCGACTCCTACCGCCCCGAATGATCCCTATGGGGGTGGATCGACTTGGCAATATATGAACTGGATCATAGACGGTAATAATAACACCGATGTGGTCGATGGGACGTTCTCTTGTGGGGTCTATGGCTCGGGTCGAGTCCGAGGATTAATCGGGGATGGAACCAATTTAGTCTGGTTGCAACCTGCTGTGACGGGTGATGTCCCGAGTATTGTTGATGATCAATGGCACCAAATCGTTATCGGTGGTCGAGAATCGGGCGTTAATGACATTGATTACGAGCTTTGGGTCGATGGCGCGATTCAAGACAGTGTCACGATCACGAATGGTCGGACGGATTTTGATGCCACGTTCTGGACCGGGAATAGCTGGGCGACTTTCCCAGCTAGCCAAGGAAACTGGACCTTCGGTGCTGAAAAACTATCCAGTCTCAATCTTCTAGATCACCAGCCTGATTTTAAAGGCGATTATACCGCTCTTACCCTTTGGGATGTTGCCCCAACCTCAGTAGCCGCTCGATACGCCTCGGGTCCTACCGGGATTGCTGGGACTGAATCCAACCTAATCAGCTATTATCCCTTTGATGAAGGGACCGGAACGACCGCTAGCGATGATTTGACGAATAGCGGAGACATTACTTTTTATCTCGGCGCAACGGAGACCGCCCCGACTTGGGCCACGGTTCCGGCTCCATTGGTCGGGTTTTCGTCCTCCACCCAATTAACGGCAACGGGCGCGCTTGATTCAACCGAAGCGGTGGTTTTTGGTGAGTCCGCTGTCTTATCGAATGCCGGCGCCCTAGCGGGCACGGCTACGACTGGCTTTGGAGAGTCTGCTCAACTTACCGGAAATGGAGAATTAACCAGTACCACCGCCGTTACCTTCCTTGGTTCCCTGTCTACCACTCAAGAGAGCGAAGAGGCTTATTCTGGCGGGTTTTGGTTTGGGTATGATCTAGAATATCGACATCGCCAGAAAGAGGAAGAAGAACGCAAGAAACGCCGCGAGAAGGTCAAACGGTTAAAAGATAAGATTGACCGTGAAATCGCTGAACGTCTACAGAAAGAAGAAAACGAACAAGACCGAATCAACGAGTTAAAACGCCTTGCTGACTTAGTTGAGAAAAACAAACGAATCATCCTAGCCCAAACCAACGAAAAGGTAGTCAAGGCGGCGAATCGTGTTATTAAGCAAAAGAACTATTCCGCAATGGAAGCCCTTGAGCGGGAATTGAAAATGCTAAAAGAAGAAGAACTCTTTCTCATCGAAGCCACTAAACTATTAGTTAACCAATAGGCCCATTATGGAAGTCTTTATCAATACCCCACAACTTGCTTTCAAAGAAGGCTCCGCCTTTACCGCGACGGCTTACTTCAGAGACAATGACACGGCCTTAGCCCCCACCACGGCAAGCTATCGAGTGGATTGTTTAACAACGGGGAAAGTGCTCACCGATTGGACAACCCTCACCCCAGCGGCTAGTATTGCTATATCCATTACGCCCACTGAAAACGCGATACAGGACGACTCGAATCGGACTGAAAAGAAACAAATCACGGTCTCGGCTGATCCAGATACCACTACCCAGGTAAGAGGCACGGTCACTTACAAGGTACAAGACATAAGAGGGTTTTAACATGGAGATGAGATGCATGAAAGGATATATACATATACCTGAAACAAGAACAGGATATATAGGTGAGGTTTGCCGCTATGATGTTATGGTTGGCGATAAACAGTATACGGTGGGCTTTCTAGACAAAGACAATCAGGAAAATAGGGAGATAGCCAGGAGGATGATTACTGCTGAGATCGTTAATGATGGGCTTACTGTAAAGGATTCGGCTCCCGCCATAATTCCTGAAGCTGGACGTGATCCATCAGTAAAGTTTGAAATAGTGGAGGCTAGTCATGCCCTATAAAAGCAAAAGCAAGAAAGGCAAAGGAAAGGGCAAACGCCCTAAGTATTAATGTTCCACGTGAAACAATTGCATAATGCAATCAAATAGTTAAAGTTGAGTCAATCATGCCAGGCGGAGCCCCTTTAGGAAATCAAAACGCAGTCAAAGCCAAACGCTGGGCAACAGCCATTGATAACGCCCTAAAGAAACGCTCAAAGTCTGATGGAATCAAAGCCTTAGACGAATTAGCCGAGAAGCTATTGGCGGCGGCTGAGAATGGCGATGCCTGGGCCATTAAAGAATTGGGGGATAGAATTGACGGCAAGCCAGCTCAAGCGCTTATCGGCGGCGATGAAGACGACCCTGATATCAAGGTTGTTGGCGAGATAACCCTTGTCAAACCTAAAGATTAAGTGGGAATTCCCTGAAACACTCGGCTTTCTGTTCCACCCCCACCGCTACAAGATTGCCTATGGTGGTCGAGACGGCGCTAAGTCCTGGTCATTCGCCAGAGCCTTGTTATTACTTGGAGCTGAGAAACCATTAAGAATTGGTTGTTTCCGTGAGGTCCAGAAATCCATAAGAGATTCGGTCCATAAGTTATTAAGCGACCAGATAGAAGAAATGGGCCTAAGCGGTGTTTATACTGTATTGCAAAATGAAATCCGAGGCACCAACGGGACCGAGATTGTCTTTTCAGGTCTTTCCACCTTAACCAGAGACTCGATTAAATCTTTTGAAGGGTTAAATGTGGCCTGGGTAGAAGAGGCTCAGAGTGTTTCTAAACGCTCCTGGGACATCTTAATTCCCACGATTCGAGCCGTTGATTCTGAGATATGGGCTTCATTCAACCCCAACATGGACACAGACGATACGTATCAACGGTTTGTGGTGAATCCACCCCCTGAAGCGAAAGTTGTCAAGATTAACTTCGATGATAACCCTTGGCGGTCCAAGGTCTTGGATGCTGAACGGGAGCGAATGAAAGAACAAAACCCGGATGATTATGAACATATTTATCTGGGAGAATGTCGGCCTGCGATTGAGGGCGCGATATATTACAACGAGGTCTCTAAGCTTAGATCAACGAATCGTTTAACTAATGTGCCCTATGATCCCATGCTCAAAGTCCATGTCATTACGGACTTAGGCTTTAACGACTTTATGTCCTTAATCCTAGTTCAAAGGCTGGGGTCAGAGATTAGAGTGATTCGCTACATCGAAGATCGACAACGCTACATCCCTAGCTATCACCAGGAACTCAAAGATCTAAACCTGAATTATGGCAAGCTCTATCTACCCCATGACGGCAAAGCTAAGCATGTGACCGGCTCAAGCGCTCAGGAACAATTCGAAGCGTTAGGCTGGGAAGTCGAGATTGTTGAGGACATTGGGCTAGAGCAGGGAATCAGGAAGGCAAGAGAAGTGTTTGGACGTGTGATTATTGATCGTGAGAATGCCTCTGAATTATTGAATAGGCTGGGCCGATACCGAAGACGAGTCAATAACGAAGGCCAAGCTTCCACTCCCTTACATGATGATGAGTCACACGGAGCCGACGGGTTTAGGTATTTATCCATTGTGGCTGATCAATTAAGCAACGAAGACACGATCATTACCGATCCCTACGAGGCGTTTAGAGGCCATTATGGCGGTTAAGAAAAGAACTAAAAAACAACAACTGCAACGAATCCATGACCGATATGAGCTAATGGTGGACGCGGATCGAGAGAATCGTCTGCTGGCTATGGAAGACATGCGCTTCATTACGGTTCCCGGTGAGCAATGGGACGACAATATGAAACAGGAGCGAGGAGACAGACCTTGCTACGAGTTCAATAAGACCCGGGTCACGTGTAAACGCATCATCAACGACATGCGGGCTAATCGTCCAATGGGTAAGGTTCGGGGTGTCGAAGGCGGAGATAAGAAGACCGCCGAAGTCTATGAAGGGCTGATTCGCAATATCTGGAATACCTCAGACGGAGACTCGGTGATTGATTATGCCGCTGAGTACCAAGTCGGTGGGGGGATGGGGGGATGGCGAATCTTAACGGATTACGCCTCGGATTCGGCCTTTGAACAAGATATCAAAGTAGAGGCCTTACATAATCCTTACTGTTTATGGTGGGACCCGGCGGCACGCGATCAACAAAAACGGGACGCGATGGATTGTATCTATACCGAACGCATCTCCAAAGAAGCTTATAAGACACGCTGGCCAGATGCCAAGCCGGTGGACTTCCAAGACAATGACCACGTTGATACTCGGTCGGATAATGATTGGGAAGATGAAGAAACGGTCCGAATCGCCGAGTATTGGGAGAAGGTGCCGCACAAAAAAGAACTCTGGCAGTTACAAGATGGCAAGGTCATTGACGCAGCTAGTGATGAGGCCGCTTTAATCGACCCCAATGCCATCAAGAATACCCGAGTAGTGGATACTCATAAGATCATGCAATGCATTGCATCAGGTGACGCCATTCTTGAAGGCCCAACCGAATGGGCTGGGTCTATGTTACCGTTTGTCTCGCCTTACGGTGAATACATCGTGGTGGAGGGTGAGGTCTTTTGGTTTGGGGTGACTCGTTTCGCCAAAGACGCACAACGCTCTTACAACGTGTCTCGGACGGCCATTTCTGAGGCCATTGCGATGGCCCCCCAGGCGAAGTTTTGGGCTACACCAAAGCAGGCAGAGGGCCATACGGGCAGTTGGGCTGAAGCCCACAGAAAGAACTTCCCTTTCCAGCTTTATAATCCCGATCCTGTTGCTCCCGGCGTCCCTCAACGTAACGGTGGCGCCGATGTGCCGGTTGCCCTGATTCAAGAATCCCAGATCGCCTCAGAAGAAATCAAAGCGGTCACGGGGATATTCAGCCCGGACTTGGGCGCGGGTGATCAGGCTAAATCCGGTGTGCAGGAACGAGAACGCCGGGCCCAGGGACAGATTGCCACCTTTAACTATCAAGATAATATGGCCAAAGGGATCCGTCGGACCTGGGAGATATTGATTGATTTAATTCCACAGATCTATGACACCGAGCGAGAGCTAAGAGTATTAGGGTCAGATGGGGCCGAAGACTACGTCACGATTAACACCTTCACTCAAGACCCTGAAACAGGCGAACGTATCAAGATCCACGACCTGTCTATGGGCCGTTACGACGTTAATATTACGGTAGGCCCTTCGTTTACCTCTCAACGCCAAGAGGCCTCTGAAGTCTATATGCAGCTCTCCCAAGCCAATCCGGCCATCTTCGGAGTCGCAGGGGATTTAATTTTCAAATCAATGGATCTGCCTTATTCAGAGGACATTGCCGAGCGATTAAAAGCGATGCTTCCACCTGAAATCCAACAAGTCATTAATGAAGACAATCAAAACATGTCACCGGAAGTCATGGCCGCGATGCAGCAGGCTCAACAAGCGATGCAAATGGTCGAACAACAGATGCAACAGGTTCAGATGGCGGCCCAAGAGGTCCAGGACGAACAACAGCAAACCGAGCAACAAAAAACGGACGTGGTGAAAGCTATCGCTGACCTAGAGGTCAAACAGTCCCGATTCGAGGCCAAAATAGCCAAAGAAACCGCTAATCTCGCCATGAAAGAGGCCGGATTGGTCGTTAAAGAGGCGGGGGTCGAAGGGCTGGTCAACGAAATGGAACGAGCCAAAGCCGATGACCAAGAAGTCGAAAGCATGGTTGCCCAGCAAACAGACCAAGCGGTAAACGTCATTGAACAAATGGCCGAGCAGTTCAGCCAGGAAGCCTTACAGGTCATAGAACACATTCAGTCTCAAAAAGAGACTAAGCCTAAGATTGTGAAAGTCGAATCCAAACGCGTGAACGGCAAATTAGTCGCGGTTCCCGTGTACGAGGCCCAACCGGAGGGTTAAACCGGATACCAACACCAGAATGGTTTAAAACTGGATGTCGTCAGACTACGGAGTAATCCCCATGAGTGAAGAAAACGATCTCGCCCCAGAGGGCGATTTAGATGTATCTGTTGAGGAAAGCGCGGAGGCGCCAGAACCGGCAGCAAGTGACGAACTTGAGGCATCATCCCCTGAAATCGAAGATTCGCCAGCCGAAGAAACCGAACAAACGGTTAAATCGGAGGAGTCACGGCGAATCGGTGAGCTAGCGTGGAAGCAGCGAGAAGCGGAACGGATTGCTCAAAAAGCAACCCAGGAAGCCGAGTATTGGCGACAACAGGCCCAAAAGCCGGATGAAGTCGAGCCCGATAAAACCCTTGCTGATTTTGACTATGACGAAGATGCTTTTCGCACTCATTTGTTTGATCAAGCCACTAAACGGGCCGAGAAAGCCGCAACCGAGGCGGCTCGACGCGAAATAGAGCAAGATAACTCACAGCGTGAACAGCAAGCTCGTCAACAAGCCTATCTGAAGAGAGAACAGGAATATGCCGGGACGTTAGATGATTATTGGGATGTCGCTCGTAGTGATTCGGTGATTGTGAATCAAGACATGTACAACGCCCTGATTGGATCTGAACATGGCCCTGCCATCCTTTACTACTTAGGTAAGAACCTGGACATCGCCGATAGTATCTCTCGTTTGCCCGTCGCAGAGGCCGCGATGGAAATCGGTAAGATCGAGGCCAGGCTAACCAGTCAAAAACCCGCAACCGTCACCAAAGCGCCACCGCCGCCAAGTCAGATCAAAGGGCTTGACCCGGTGATTAATAAAAACCCCGACGATATGACGCAAGCTGAATTTAACGCGCATCGTCGCAAGGTGATTGCACAAAGGAGACGATAAATGTCTAATACCTTGAAGGTCACAGATCGGGTGCTCAAAGAAGCACAGCGAATCGCACATGAAAAGCTGTCGTTTATTGGGACCACCGACCTACAATACGATTCATCCTTCACTTATGACGCGAGTCGAGGCCCGAATGGCCAGACCTTACGTATTCGCGAACCCAACCAGTACACCCGCCGCCAAGGCTCGCGTGTCATGGACGTTCAAGATCAGGATGAATCCACTCAAAACATCACCGTAGCCACTCAAGACGGTGTGGATATGCGGTTTAACTCGCAAGAGCTGATCCAATCGGTTAACTCCGATGGCGCGTTTGATGCCTTAAGTAAAAACTACATCGAACCGGCTATCTCCGTCCTGTGCTCAGGCATTGAAGGGGATTACCTGTCTTACTGCACCAAGCGGACCTACAATCTCGCCGGTACCGCAGGCACCCCTCCGGTTGACTTAGTGGCCACTGGTGCAGCACGAGCCAAGCTAAACCAGAACCTCGCACCTAAAGACGGTCAACGTTGCGTCCAGATGGACTCGGTGACGATGGGCGGTTTGGTAAATGGGTTAAAAGGTTTATTCCAAGACTCTTCCCAGATCAAAGAGCAGTATCGCGAGGGCATGATTGGCCGGACGGGTATGGCGGACTGGTATGAGAATGAACGCATGTACTCGCATACCAACGGTGCAGATGTGGCCGGTGCGGTGAATCAGACCTCATTTGCTCAAGCCATGACGACCGTTACTATGGATGCCATGACGGCTGCGCCAACCGTGGGATCGGTCTTTACGATTGCGGATGTGTATGCGGTTCATCCTGAGACCAAACAGGCCTATTCTCATTTGCAGCAATTTGTGGTTACGGACAGTACGACGCCTTCTACGACTACGATGTCATTCTCGCCTGCAATTCGTTCGACTGGTGCCAAGCAGAACGTGGACGCGATGCCGGCTAACAATGCGGTGATTACGTTCGTGGGTTCGGCGTCAACGGCCTACACGCAAAATTTGATGTACCACAAAGAAGCCTTCCAGTTTGTCACGGCGGATTTGCCGATTATGGACGACGCCCACAAGTGCAAATCCAGTGTGTCGGAAGGGTTAAGTTTACGCTGCTGGATGGGATCGGATATTCGCAATGACGAGCTGTTAATGAGGATCGATATCCTATACGGCATGGCGGCTTTGCGTCCGGCGTGGGCTTCACGGATCACTTCATAAGGAGATTTAAAATGACAATAGAACGATTAGACTATGGCTCTCCTGATGGGTGTCTCGCAAAAGGCATCACTCAAGAGGTTATCGCGTGTGGCGCGGCCACGACTTTAGTAGCGGGGCAGTCCGGGGCCTTAGTGCTTCTGGATACCGCCGCCGGCAGTATTGTGACGCTTCCCACGCCTATTGTGGGCATGACCTTTGACTTTGCCGTCAGTGTGTCCGTGACCTCAAACAGTCACATCATTGGAGGCTCAGCGGGTGAATTCCTAATGGGCGGGATCCAGATGATGATTGATACCACGGGTGTGAGTGAAGGCCAGTTTTTAAACGGCACAACTCATTTGACCCTGACGCACAACGGTTCAACGACCGGCGGATTAATCGGGACCAACTACCGTTTTGTCGGCGTGAGCACGACCCAATGGATGGTGACGGGTCTTTGTGCCGGTTCTGGCGTATTGGCGACACCAGCTACCACTTAACCGTTAGCCCCTTCGGGGGCTTTCTTTAATGAGGAAAAGACATGTCTGAACCAATTTATCTAAAAAGCCCTGAGCACGGCTATCACATTGCTTATACGGAAAAAGAAGCGAGGGATCATGAGAAGCTCGGCTTCAAAAAGGTCGATATGGCCAAAGAATTAGAGGCTAAGAACAAAAAGGCCAAGAAAGATGCCGACTAATACGGCTTTTTTGGTCGATGCCCTAAAAGAGATTGGTGTCGTTGCAGATGGGGAAATTGCCCAAAACAGCGACCTGCAAGATTCTCTTGCGGTGATGAACCGAATGATGGCGGCTTGGTCCTTATCCGATAAAGAGGTCGGCTATTTTCCGCAAGATCAACTAGGCGATACGGTTCCTATCCCGATATGGGCTGAGGAAGGGGTTCAAGCCAATCTATCTATTAAGCTGGCCTCGTTATTTCGCATCCCGGTGACACTAGAATTGATCGATAAAGCGGCGGACGGTCGAAACGCCATCGCTCGCATCTGTATTAATAACAAGCTGGAAGGCGCGGATATGGACCACATGCCGTGGGGCTCAAATTATTACGATAACAACATTCTAACGGACAGCTAATGGGCATAAGATTACGAACCTATCCACGGTTTCAGGTATTACTGACAGACGGGACCAGGGCCTCTGGCGGGCTGCTGTATACCTATACGCCTGGAACGACAAACAATAAAACCACTTATCAAGAACAAGCCGGGACTACGCCTCATACTAACCCCATTGTGTTAGATGGAAACGGCGAGGCCGTGATTTGGTGGGATGGCAGTTATGACTTAAGGCTCGAAGATGCCAACGGGGTTTTACAATGGACCCTGGATGATTACGGGGTCGGAGAGGAAGATATCATTTCGGACAGTCTGACGACTGTGGCTATTACCGCGACAGGGCGGGTTGTGCTGAGTGGGGATGTCTTAATTAATGCCGTCGCCTCCATTATCGCCTTAAAAGCGGTGGTGGCCCCGGCCAGTAGTGGCATGCTCATCAACCTATTGGGTTACAGCTCCGCCTCAGACGGCGGCGGGGGTGTGTTTCGATGGGATTCATCTGACCTATCAACCGAGGTCGCCGCTGATCTACAGAATGGGATCTATGTTCCGCCTAACTCAGATACTACCGGGGCTACCGGAGCCTGGGTTCGTCACGACTTAAGGGAGATTGATTTTAGGTGGTTCGGGGCGGTCGGCGATGGGGTAGCAGATGACAGTGTTGCTTTACAGGCGGCGGTTGATAATGCGGCCAGTCATAAACAGTCCATTGTCCAGAATGGGGGGACTTACGGCATCACCACGGCGATTACGATTCCCGCGGATGTCTCTATCACCTTCAAAGGCGATGCGACGGTGTTTATTATTGCTGGGTTTACGGGTGTTCTCGTAGCTGGGATAACTAACGGTGTTATGTTCCATGTTCAAGGGGCCAATGTTAAGTTGGACGGGGTTACCTTTGATGCAAATAACCTCAATACAATTGGGGTGGTTTGTGTGTGGACAGACGTAGCAGGCGATTACAATGATATCCGGGACTGCACCTTTAAGAACATATTCTATTACGGCACAGGTTTAGTCTCGGCGGGGATTAATTGGCGTTTCAATAATTATTCTCGAACCGAAAGCTGTACTTTTATTAGCGTCCCGGCGGCTTGGGTCACCCAAGGTGGTGACTTTAATATCTGTGATGGTTGTATTCATATTGGAAACGCCACGGGCACCCGAGATACCTCGCTTGGTTTAGATGGCGGTGATGGGTGTCAGGTCACGAACAACATTATTGATTACTCTGGCGGAGTCGGCTCCATCACTTCGATTATCGGGGTGACGTCTGGGGCAACTAATTATCTGGTGGATGGAAATACTATTATTGGCCAGAACAACGGGCCGGGTATTTACGTCTGGGACGCGGGCGGTACGGCCCCGGTCAGAGGGATTGTGTCTAATAATCTTCTGGATAACACCGGTGTAACGGCAACGGCCACTGGTGTCGCATTACGCACGGCGACCAATTGTACCGATGTCACCATTGAGGGAAACACCATTATCGGAAATTTCACCGGCTTCGCCTCATCACTCGGCATTCAAACCGGCACCGATGCGGTGGTGGTGAGAAACAACACCGTTAATATAGTGGGTGTTAATGCCGGAGTGTATTTAGAAGCCACCCCCACGACGGGCGGCTATGCGGTGGTCGAAGGCAATAACATTGACACTAATTCAAGCTGTGTCTTAGTTGGGTCCGCCTCGAATCAAGGACTACCTATATGGGTTAAAAATAACACGTTTGAGAGTGCGGCTTACGGCGTGAATGCGACCGGTACGACTGAAGCAAACACACCAGTTTACATGCAGGATAACCAATTTAATAACATAACGACGGGCGTACTAGGGACTAGATGGGATGTCGCCTTCAATACTTATGGCGCCAAGGACGCCCCCCATTATTGCGGCGTTAGTACTGATATCGTCACTGGCGCGATTCCCGCCGGAACCTGGACCACAGGCGGGGGGAGTTTTGCGGTCGGGGATAAGTTTTGGAATGAGGCCGCGACCACCATTACCCCTATTGGCTGGGTCTGTACCACCGCCGGCGTCGCGGGAACGGGGGCGGTCTTTTCTCCCTTGGCGACGATGGAGTATGATGAGTACACTTCGGCTTCAACCGCGTGTACCGGAGCCGTGACCGCCTCAGTTTCGTGGAAGGTGACTAAAGCCGGTCGGATCGTGACGTTAACTCTCCCTGACACCCAAAGTGCCGGCGTGGCCGTGGCGAGTTTTGTCTATGGGGTGACTTTACCGACGACATTTCGACCCCTTGCCACGGTTCAATTCTTAACCCCTATTGTGAATGGTGGCGCGGCCCTGACGACCCCCGGCATGATCGAGGTTAATACGGCGGGAACGATCACCGTTTTCAGAGAAATCCCTGGGTCGGTTAATTTCACCGTCACCGCGACGTGTGGCTTAACTTCGACCTCTATGTCCTGGGTGGTCTAGTGAGATCTAAAATCCCTCTTTTGGGCGGGCAATCCACTCATCGGATCGCGAAGGTAAAAGATCAACAAACCATTAATTGGATCCCAAAAATAGAAAGCCCTGATTCGAAATCAGGGTTATCTCTGATGCCCGCCGCGGGATTAACCTTAGTAACCACTGTCAGCCCCGGCCCAGGACGGGCCAACATGAAGGTCTGGCAAGATGATTTATACGGGATCTCTGGAAATGTCTTTTTTAGTATCAACCCTTTAGATGTCGTGACGACCATTGGTACGCTCAATACCTCTGCGGGGTGGTGTGTTATCGCGGTGGGGCGGGCTTACATCATGATCACCGATGGGACGAACGGGTATACTTATGACGGGACCACGTTTGCGGTTATTTCTGATCTGGACTATCCAGACGACGCTTCGCACTGCGCTTATCTCGATAGTCGTTTTATCATTAATGATACGGGCACTGATCAATTTTATATTTCTGCCGCCGAAGACCCGACTTCCTGGTCCGCCCTAGACTTTGCCTCAGCAGAGGCCTCACCGGATGATATTCTGGCTTTTGAGACCACCACCAAGGATTTATACCTGTTTGGCGCCGACACGATTCAACCTTATTACAATTCAGGCAACCAAGATTTTCTCTTTGATCCCTATCCCAACACGATTGAATACGGTATTCATGCTAAATTCTCGCTAGCCCGTGATGATAATGGGTTATATTGCTTGGCTCAAAAGGTGGGCGGTGGGTTGGTTGTGGTTCACATTCAAGGCTTTACCGGACGGGCTATCTCCGATCCAGATATCACCTGGACTATTAATCAGCTCAGCGTGACGAATGATGCTATTGGCGCGATTTATGACATGAAAGGGGAGAATTACTATATTTTAACATTTCCCTCAGCCGACATAACCTATGCCTTTAATCTTCAGACCAGCCTACCCCATCGACTAAAAACCTACGGAATAGGGCGTCATCGGGTGCTAGGGTACGGCTCTTTGGGGGGTCGTCAATTCGGGATGGATTATGATAATGGTAAACTTTATGAGTTGGATTTTGATAATTACACCGAAGACGGAGAAGTGATCGAGCGGTATCGGCGATCACAGGTCATTCATAACAACAACCACATGGTGATATACGATCAAGTGGTGATTGATATCGAGTCCGGTGTGGGGAATACCGATGACCCCGATCCCGTCATTCAATTACGATATTCGGATGACGGTGCGAACACATGGTCATCCTGGCTAAATCGAAGCATGGGTAAGATTGGCGAGCATACGACTCGGTGTATTTGGCGACGCTTGGGCAGCTCAAGGGGGCGAGTGTTTGAATTTAGAGTTACCGATAAGGTTCTGGCGGGTATTATTGATGCCTATGCCGACGTGACCTCGACGATAGACTGATGATAGAAACCGGCATTGAACCCCCTAAACACTTAGAGCTAGACCCCACCAGTAAGATCTATAAATGGCTACTCAGGCTCCAAAGCGTGTTTGCCAAGGTTCAAACCTTCACCGTGACCATCGACCCGGCTTCGGTGGCGGCGAGTACGACTAGCGAGCAATCGTTCACCGTGAACGGACTAACCACCCAAGACATTATCACGGTCAACAAGCCTACCCATGATGCCGGATTAGGGATTGTTAACGCTAGAGTGAGCGCGGCTAACACCTTATCGATTACTTATATGAATACGACCGCCTTGGCTATCGATCCAAGTAGTGAAGACTATCTCATCATTGCTGTCAGGAGATAACATGACACAGGTTAAACGCGTTTCCAGAAACACCATGAATAAACTGTCCGGCCATCCCGATAACCCCGGTCGTGCTGAGTCCAGTAAAAATACCATTTATCTAAAAAAAGGGCTCAATCCACAGGAAGAAGCCACCGTTCTGGCTCATGAGTACGAACATATCGCCAAGGGGGAAGATGGTAATTTCTGGGGTGCGGTCGTCAGTGCAGCAGGTTCATTATTAGGCGGCGCGGCCAGTAATCGAGCCGCGAGCGATCAATCAGCGATTAATGCTCAATCCACTGAGAACGCGTCACAGCGAACTATGGAGATGAACCGTCGCGCCCAAGAAGAGTACCAACGTCAGTATGAACTGGCTCGACGTGACACCTTAGCCGGTCGGACCACCGGCATTGGGGCAATGAACTTCTTAAATCAAGCCCTCCTTCCCCAAGGTTATGGTAGCTATACCGATCCGAATATTGCGTTTACACCAGAATATCTACAACCGATGCAGTACAGTGCAGAAGGTGAGGCGAGTGTCGGTCAATCGGGTGACTTTCGTCCCCATTCCGTTTTATTTGGTGGTGACCCCAGCGCTGCTTTAAGTCGAAACCTTGATTACTATAAAGATCGCTTTAATCCCAGCAACATAGGGGGCCTTCTAGAACCCGAAGACCCGCTAAATTTCTTCGGGTTTCAAGACACAGGAACCTATACTCTACCTGATTACGTCCCCAGCGAGGGGACGCGTCTAACTGATTACACCGGGGGGCGAAATCTAAGGCCTTCGGCAGGCCCTCCACCGGCTGAATCCGGCCCTCTTCCTAATTTTATGCCTTCTGAGTTTGAGCCAGGGGAATTCCGGGCCGATCCCGGTTACCAGTTTCGCCTAAGCGAAGGCGAAAAGGGCATGCAGAACCAATTGTCCGCGTCAGGCATGAATGCCTCGGGTCGGGCCTTAAAGGAAATGGAACGGTTTAGACAGGGACTTGGATCACAGGAGTATGGCAATTTCTTTAATCGTGAATTGTCCAAACATCAACAAACCAATCAAGATAAACAAAATTATCTTTCTCGCATCATGCAAATGGCCGGATTTGGCCCTCAATCGGTCAATACCGTTGCCTCTGCCGGCGCGAATACCGCCTCCGGGGCCGGAAGTGCTAATATTAATACCGGAAATGCCTTAGCTAGTATCGGTATGCAGGGCGGGGCGAATGCGGCGAATATCGCGGGTCAACGCGGGGCGAATTGGAACAATGCGATACAGGGCGGGTTACAGAACTTTACCCAATGGCAACAACAACAGAACATGAATAATATGTTTAATCAGACGGATCCCCGTAATACGTTTTATCGCGGTGATGTCTGGGGGAATCCAAACTAATGGCACAAATTATCCCTCCTAAAATGAATGTTTTTAATTATGGTCAGGCTGTCGAGCAGGGAAATCAGAACGCCATGAATGAACAGCTCATGAAGCAAATGCCTGAACGGATGCAGATGCAAAGAGATCGACATCAGACTCAACAGCAAGGGGCGGAATTACAACAGGCTCAGCAAGGGTTAAATATGATGTTGCAAAAGGGTCGGTTTGTGTCCGATCAAGGCAGTTATGACGCCTGGCGTCAAGAGATTGGTGCATTAGGCATTGTTCAGCCTGAGCAAATGAATCCTAACTATACCCCTGACTATATGAATCGGGTCTTAGGAATGACGCAGGATAAGCTAAAAAACATGACCGCCGAGATGCGTAACTATACGTTTAGTCAGCAATTACCTGAAGATAAGAAAAAAGAGTTTAGAGGCTGGAAGCAGAGTTCTGCACAGGAACGGATCGCCCAAGATCCAAGCCTTGCCGGACAAGTCGCACAAACTCAGGCCCAAATTACAGGCAGCAAGGCCAGAGCCGGGGAACAGGCCAAGTCAGAGGTTCAACTCAAGATGCGCCCCCAGATACAGCGCGCCATTAAACAAGCTGAAGTCGAGGCCAAGAGTCGTGGCGAAAGCTTCACAAGCTTAACCAAGGCAAAAGCGGCGCTTCCTGGTCTTCGGGAGGTAGTTGATAAACTGGTTCAACTATCCGATGTGGGCACTTATACCCTGACCGGGCGGGCCTATGACGAAGCGGTTAAGCAAGCAGGCTTTGGTGCAACGAAGGGCTCAACGGCAAGGGTCAAAATGACCGCGATTGTCAATAATCAGGTCTTACCGTTGTTACGTGAAACCTTTGGCGCGGCCTTTACCGTGGCGGAGGGTGAAAGTTTGCGAGCGACCCTGTTAGATGTTAACGCGGCCCCCGAGCAAAAAAAGGCCACATTGGATGCGTTTATTGAACAAAAGATCCGTGATATTGAGACTAAGGAGATGGAATTGAAAGGGGTAGAGCAGCAACCATCTGGTATAAAATTTATAGGGTTTGAATAATGCCGATTGCCAGAGTACAACTAGAAGACGGACGAATTGCTAAGTTTGAAGTGCCCGAAGGCACCACGCCTGAACAGGTCACGCAATTTGCTCAACAGAATCAATTCTCCCAACAAGACCCCTCGAACGAAGCACCGCCGCGTCAGCACGAAGGACTAACCGCCTGGATTATGGGTCAAGAGGACATGTCCGCAAGCGAACGAGCCAAAGACATCGGCAAAAGCGCGTTAAGACAAGCCGGACTGGCGGGGCGCAATCTATTAACAGGCTTTGAGGGGATTGTGGATTTTGCCGGAACGCCTATCCGGGCCGCTGTGCAGTATGCAGGCGGTCCCGATCTAGCCGGCGGTCAGAGTGATGCCGCTGATGCTTTAGGGCTGCCTGAGGCTAAAGGAGCGGGTGAGCGTATTATCTCCCAGGGTCAGCAAATGTTAGGCGCCGGTGTCCCTGTATTGGGCGCAGCCCAGAAAGCCTCATCTGCAAGCAATATCGCTAAAACCATGGCCGCCGCTCCTGGCCAACAAGTCACTTCTATGGCGGGGGCCGGTCTTGCCGGCGGCGCAGCTAAAGAAGCTGATCTAGGCCCCGCCGGTGAGTTTGCCGCAACCTTGGCCGGCGGAATGGTCGCACCGCAAACCCTACCCCAGTCTACGGCGAGAACGTTTGTTAAGCGGGCAAGAGAATACGGCTACAAACTCCCTCCGGCGATGGCGAAAGGCACGAAGACGCAGCAATTCGCGGAAGGTGTGGCCGGTCCCGTTCCGACTAAACAAGCCGCCTCTGTACATAACCAAGGGGTGACCAATAGCCTGATTAAGCGGGAGCTGGGTTACCCTGATGATATCCCTTTATCCGCAGAAGGGCTGGATGGGCTACGGAGTCAAATGGGCTCGGTGTACGAACGCGCCAAACAGGCGGGAACGATTACTTTAGATGCGACTTTCAAAAAGGACTTGAACAGAATCGCCTCAAGGGGATCGGCGTTGGCCAAAGAGATCCCAGAACTCAAACAAGCCGATGTAGTCAACCTAGTGAAAGCCTTTAATAAAAAACAACTCTCATCCGAAGCGATTGTGGATGCGGTAAAACAATTACGCGCCAACTCATCGACCGGCTTTAAATCCGCCGATCCGGCGATTGTGGCTCAAGCCAGAGCGTCTGGGAAGATAGCGAATGCATTGGAAAAAGTGCTCGAGCGAGGGTTAAAGGGTAAAAATCCTGAACTGGTGCCAGAACTTAAGGCGGCTAGGCAAACCATTGCTAAAACCTATACCGTTGAAAATGCCTTGAAAGGCGAAAACGTGGACGCCGTGGCTCTGGGTCGGATGCTAGATAAGCGAAAACCTCTTTCTGGGGTTATCCGGGATGTGGCTAAGTTTGGTCAACAGTTCAAAGGGGCCGCACAAACCTCACCGCCTCAAACCACCAACTTTAGACCAATGGATATGGTCGCAGGGGTAGGCGGGGCAGCAGCCACTCAACAACCTCAATACCTAGCTTTAATGTTTGCACGACCCGCTTTGCGAAAAATATTATTATCTGCCCCTTATCAAGACAGATTAACAAAGATAACGCCGACGATGGTTGATCGATTGATGAGCTTACCAGAAGGCGTGCAGGCGAAAGCATTAAGCGATTTAATGGAAGGGCTTACCAATCAGGAAAGTTCGACTCCACCCAATTCGCTATCACCACAAAGACAATGAATATAATCAGAAGATCCATTTTTTAAGGGTAACACAACATCCTCAAGAATCTCTAAAAATTCAAATTCTTGCCGCTGTTCAAAGTATTTCTTAAGTGCTTCCATATTCATCTAATATTCTTAATTACTAATATGCTAAGGATATAGACTAATTTTAACTATATTGCAAATTGCAAACATTACACCCCCAACAAAAGAGGTATAATTCATGCCTAGATTTTCAGACGACAAGCTCGAAGGATTCTACCAAGAGTTTGTTCTACACCAGGAGGCGTTTGAGATGCACCGCACGGAGCAACAGCAATTTAACACTGAATTACTCGCCAGTATCAAAGAAAACACCACCGCCGTCGCTTCGCTGGCATCCAAAACAGAAACTATTATGGAGGTATGGGCCGCTTCTCAGGGCGCATTCAAGGTGATGAAATGGGTAGGAAGCGCCGTAAAATGGGTAGCTGGCGTCCTTATTGCTATCGGCGGGGTTTGGTATTATTTTAAAAACGGACACAACTAGGAGTCACTATGACCATTAAAGACTTAGCCGGAATCTTTCTAATCCTGGGCCTGTTAGGCTGGGCCCTCATTGCTAATGCAGGTGGACGAAAACCGCCCGTTATCAACAACTACCACACCCATAACACCTATGTGCTTGAAGATTGTTATGTGGGTGGTGCCAATGTCGCGCTCGATCAAATAGAGCAGGACTGGCACACTAACGACGCTCAATGGGGTTTCGGGTTTGGGTTAAGCTGTGATGAAACAGGTGCGGGATTTGGCATGGCTCAAAAATACAACGGCGTCATGTATAACGGATCGGTAGGTTACGACGAGATTAATAAGACCCAAGTCGGTATCGGGATAAACGGTCGATTCTAATGGGCTCCGCATTCAAAGTCTTTGATCGAGTCTTAACGTTCATTACCAACAATAAACTGATTCAGTTATTACTACCCTTATTGTTTGCGGGTGGGTTTGTGGCGGTCGGAATGGGCTCAATGGAGACCGCTGAGCGATTATCAAACCTTGAGGCAACTTCCGAAAAACCGGAAAAACCCGCAAAGACGATTACCATCTTGCAGGAAACCCCCAATAACTGCAAAGACGACCATGTGCAAATGAAGCTTGATATCCAAAGATGTCTTAATCACGTGGATAATCACTAATGCGGACAATTAACGAGATCGTGGTTCACTGTAGCGCGACTAAGCCGGATCAAGACATTGGCGTAAGCCAGATCGACCAATGGCACCGAGATCGAGGCTGGCGAGAAATCGGCTACCATAATGTTATCAGGCGTAATGGTGTCCTAGAACATGGACGGGATATCTCTGAAATCGGGGCCCATGCTTATGGCTATAATAGACATAGTATCGGCGTTTGTATGGTGGGGGGTGTGGACGGTAATGGTAAGGCAGAGGACAACTTCACCAACGAGCAATACGCAACACTAAAGGGGTATCTCGACACCCTGTTTGACGTATTCCCAGGTGCCCAATTAGTCGGGCATCGAGACCTATCCCCTGATGTGAATGGAGATAGCATTATCGATCGATGGGAGTGGGTAAAAGAATGCCCCTCGTTTGATGTTAGAAGCTGGTATAAGGAGTAACTCATGAACTGGAAAGGTTTAGTGAAAAGCGTGGCCCCTGTACTCGGTACAGCACTTGGTGGCCCGTTTGGTGGCATGGCCTCTAAGTGGTTAGCCGGTGAGTTATTAGGGGATGAAAACGCCTCTGAGGACGTATTAGAGCAGGCCATCTCTGCCGCGAATCCTGAGACATTCGCCAAGATAAAAGGGCTTGAACACTCGTTTAAGATCCGCATGAAAGAGATCGGACTGAGTGAGAAACAGCTCGAAGCCGAAGATCGCCAAGACGCCAGAAAATTATTCACGGTGAATAAATGGCCTCAAATTGCTTTATCCGCTATTTTTATTGGTGGCTATTTTGGGCTGGTTTATACCTTGGTTACTGGATCTATCACCATTCCAGACGATCAACAAATTCTGGTGACGGCGTTGATTGGTGTCTTAACGGCTGGGGTGTCCAATATTATGCAGTTTTGGTTCGGATCAAGCTCTGGAAGTAAGGACAAAACGGCGATGGGGCAGTAATGACTTACCTACTCTCCCTCCTTGTCCTAGCTTACCTGCTAAGCCGGTTCTGGGTGTTTGCCTGCATTTCTTCCCGAGACTATAACCGCAACTATGTTTATAACTACGTCCTGCAAAACAATAAAGAGAACTGGTTAAAACGGTTATGGGAACGAAACCCGATAGAAACCCAAAATGGCTGGGTATTGCTTCGAGCCGATAACGTCGATCACGGCTCTCAGATGAGTCGAGACGGCTTTATTCAATACCGAAAAACGAATACGGTTCAATTCTACCTTATCGTCTTCATAGCGTGGATGTGGCTCGATGACGACAGTAATTATGACACCACGGATAAAGGTCTGATTGAGTCTATTGCCAGTGGAGAACGAAAAATCCTCCCTATCCTGCCAGCGGATATCATCACGGTGCTATTTAAAAAGCAATTAAAGAAAGTGGACTTTGATGGGGTAACATTCGGGAACAGCTTCGACTTAGGTGATATTCGGGCAGAACATCCGTTTTATAATTTCTTTGCGACCCTGGTCTGGAATTCCAGAAACCCCCTTATGAATTTCAAATACTTATGGATGGATTATTAAAAGAAAGGCTGTTGTTTTATTAACTCGATCGCTAATCGTTTTTTAGTATGCGTATCATCACGCCATACAGAAACACAAGTGAACTCGCCGCCAAAGTCTTCTGGTAACTTTTCCAGCTCTTCGTAATCTTTCATAGATCTCTGTTTCCCATAACAGGGATTTACTAGTCCGTTTGTCATCACTCCCCCTTAAGGCTTTCAAGCCTATCGATTAGCTCATTTAAAACATAGGATGAGTATTCATCTATTCGCATGTTTTCGGCTACGTCTATACACTCATCTATCGTATCGTTACGGAGGGTGTTGAGTTGCTCTTGCAGCCCCTTTATTACCTTAAGCGGACAATCCTTGCAATGCCCACCCACACCGCATAAGCCACCATCGAAACATCTATATTTACCTTCCCATTCACTCATCACTACACCCATTACAGTTAAACTCCTTTGATACACCGTGCTTGTATTCACTGGTGGGTTGTTCTGGGAGATCAAAAAGAAAATCACTGGTTGTTGTATCCGTTCCGCCCGTATCTAAATACCTGATGTAAATACCTTGATTAATGTTTGGATTCCTGCCAAGTGTATCGACATATCTTAACCTTCCATAAGGCCAGCTAGACAAAAACAGTTTTCGCTCTGATACCCACTCACTCATAACATACCTCCTTTTAGGGCTTCATACATTTGACGTAATACTCTTTGCTGATACGCCTCTGGTGCTGTTTCAGGCTTAAAGCCATCCATTCCTGTAAATATTTCTTTTGCTTCGCGCACACTTTCTTTTAACTGCTCATTTTCAGTCTCAGCTTGTTCTAGGGCGGTGGCGAGTTGTGGCGCTATTTCATAAGCTAGCTCTTCTGTCGCGGTTGTTATTGAAAGCTCAGACGCTCTACCGGCCTGAATAAAACCAAACAGATATTTCTGCCTTTCAATTAATTCTTTGTTGTTAATCATGGATTCCTCCAAAAATAACGCCATAGCTTTATGTTTTTTAAGTGGTAGTACCATCCATTGATGCGCACAGATAAAGGAAACCACCAACATCCTTTATAAAAAGTAATCTTCATCACTCTACCTCTTAAGTTATGGGTTAGCCTTTATATGCTTACATCAACAATTACATAACCAAAGGCTTTGCATAAAGGGTTTTCGTCAGCCGCCTTAATAGCTGACGAGTAACTATCAAACTCCATAATCGGTGGACATGGGTTATTGTCTTCCCTGCTCTGCACTATTGCGGTTAATTCACCACTAACCTGCTTAGTAATAATTATTTTTGACATATCTACCCACCCTTTATGCTATTACTTTGGATAAAAACATATAGCATTGCCTTTTTTGCTCACACTAATTTCTTCGCGCTTTTGTAGCCATAGCAATACCCCTTGTTTCGCGCCTGACTTGCTTGCGTAATGGTGATCAATGCTTTCAATAATATCTTTGACTGTACAGCCCGGATTTGCCTGAACAAATTTAACACAGCGGTCCATGGTTCTACGCCAAGGCGATGAATAACCAGAGCTTGTGCCAGGGGCATAATTCTTCATATCTTCATCTAGTAAGGTCAACAAATATTCTGGACCACTACGGTACTCTCCTGTAAACCTTCTATTTCTATTAAAAACATGCCGACACATTCGTCCGTGCTCGATTCCATATTCATCAATAGTTAGGTCGGCACGACCATAAAATTTGATTACACCCAGCCCCATATCAAGAGCTAATTGCTTGTAAAATGACGACATTCTAGTCGGCGCTGCAATGCTGACAAAATGCGCATACCTTAGTCTTTGCTGGGCTTGCTCTAATAATGTCAGCGTCCACGACGTCTTACATTCAACAATATGAACGCATTGTCTGTGCGGCATAAACGGAAATGGGCGCACGCCCACAATATCGGCTCTACCACCGGGAAGCTCCACTTCTGGATAGCAATCCCATAACTGTCCAGTCATCCAGTTCATTACTACTTGCGCGACCTCGGCCTCGCTACGCTTTACGCCAACCATCTACCCACCCTTTACGCTATTAAGAAATTCACGAGCCTCGATTCTAGCTCCATCAATATCATCATAATCATCGGCATCTACTATCATCTCAATAACTTCAACCGCTTCAATTAAGGCTTTGTCTATCTCAGCTCTGTCTGACATAAGCTCTTTAGCCACACCATCCAAATTATCCCAAATAATTACTTCTTGATGGGCCTTCTCTAAGGTATTCATACTTTATGCCTTTAATGTGTTATGCAGAAGCCAGAGCTTTACGAACTTCCGTTCTAATCATTCTTGTTTTTCTGTTATGAATAACCGCTAAGGCGTTACTTAGGGCTAATATGTCGCCAGAGGTATTATGAAACCTATCCTCTTTCATTCCCTTTATGCCGTCGATCATAATCTTCTTTGCCTGTGATACAGTAAGCCCTGGATTGAGCTTTGCTGGCGCTTCAGACTCATCAACGGAATGAAGCAAGGTCATAATTTCAAATTTTGTCGTTGGTATTCTCATATCTCTATATCCTCATCTGTTAGTGTTAGGTGTGGTCGGGAGGATTCGAACCTCCAACGCACTAGCTTCATGCGCTCCTACAGTTATCCTAGATTCAGGTAAGTTCGATTTACTGCCTGAACAACACCACGTTTTTGTTACTAGAAAATTAGCCTGTAGTACGTATACCAATTCCGCCACGACCACATTGTTTGGTTAGCCAGGAAAGTCTGGTACATCCACGCCACTCGCCTTAAGTTGCGCCCTAGTTAAAGGGATGCCGATTGCACACGCGATCGTGTCATATTTACTTGTGGTGTTTAGATATCGAAACCAATAATCCCATTCTGCTTTAGTCATTTATCTGTCCTCTTGTTAGTGGGTGGCTGTTTAGGTGGCCAGTCGTTACTCTGGCTATGGTTATACCTATTCGACACTCGTCAGCGCCCCAATGGCCTTCCCATCACGAATCACCATGCTTGCAAGGTGTCGCTGCGTTTCTACTTTCAACGCCGCACCTAAACTGCTCCGTAACTAGTGGGCCTCTCACCCTTCCGGCTTTCGCTATTATTTGGTGGCGCTGTGTCAGTTGGCCAGTCGTTACTCCGGCTATGTACAGTAGGTTCAGTTTTAAGGCCCACGATGCTGTACCATCTCCAGCCACTTCCGTAGCGTGTCTACTTTCCACGCCGCAACCAACACAACAGCCATTAACCTTTCCCCATTACCCTCTGTGATAAAACCGCCCAATGCGCTGTCTTTTCTTTTTCTTTTTCCTTCTTCAGTTTTTGAGAATTTGCTTTATCCTGACACTCTACACACCAGCTTGATAGGCGATTATCGTATCGAGAGTCTTTTCGGAACTCTTTATCAGGCTCAAGGCATTTTGTGCAGCGTTTAGACATTTATCCAACCATCTCTTTGTATGAGACCTGTTCTGCGGCGTTAAGCTGCTTTATCAGGAGCTTTTCACCCATCGGGGTGATTCCATCAAGGTTTTCATGTAAAAGCCCTATATCCTGCTCTGATAAAGCCTGCTTGATGTTTTCGAGCATAACTACCCCGTCACCGCTATCACCCCTAATTTCTGACATTCGTTTGTCTTTTTGTCCCCTCGGGATACTTCCCCTTAAATCAAGCCATAGCCACACGGAGACATCCATCCCAACATGGCGATCAAACAGATAAAGCCCCAATCCGTCTCTTGCATCCACCATCTCATAAAATACTTTCTTATGCTCTTGAGTGTAGTGCGGTGAATAGTCCGACACATCGATAGTATGCAAGGTCTCTAATATTTTAGAGTTTACTTCATGGTTCTGGTTGTATCCTGGCCATTGCTTTGAGGCGATGTAAATCATGGTTTTCATGATCATCTCATCCTCAAAAGTCACCCAGGGCGGCGGGAAGGCGTTTTTGTCTTTTTTAAGTTTTGCCTGGTAGGCTTTCCATGACTCTGAACGGTTCCGATGTTTCTCGTAAATTTCAGAGATAGGCGTGACGACGGTTTGATGAGATCCATCAGGAAAGCGAGTGACAATAAAAGCTCCCTTCGGTCTACCCCTGTCCGCTTGACTGGCAAACCAATCCTTAGCTTTATGATCGGGAATATCAGCCGAAAAACCTGACCAGGTAAAATCATCTTCCTCAAAAACGACTCTAATCTCACAACGGTTTATTACGCCCATTCTCTGATGGATGGCCTCGACGCCCTTATACCCTGGCTGTAAGGTGATGACGGTCTTACCAAACTGGTTTTTACGAGGCAACAGCCAGCCCTGGCGTTTTCCTTCCGTTAGATCTAATCCTAAAACAGCAGCTTGCTGTAAAGCGTTATAGACGGCCTCAGGGTCACTGACGGCAATATCCATAATGTACTTATTTTTGGTTAGCGCCATTTTTGCAGCATGTAGCTGTGAGTCTGGCAGTAAGTCCCACTGATATTGTTTTATCGTATCGACATACTTTTGTGATGCATTCTCTATTATGGGTTGTATATTGCTCATATTAGTTACTCCACTATCACCATAATGCTCGCTATCGCCACCCCTGCCGCCACAATGCAGAGAAAGTCTTTAATCAGTCTCAACGCTTCATCAGTGAAGATAGAATAGCTTTTGTTAAACGGTTTGTTGATTCGTCGGTTCATAATCCCCTCGCTATACCTTATCATTTATGCTCTCTTATCCATGCAATCATTTCCTTGAACTCATTGGCAACGTACCTGCCAGGAGCGCCAACACCCATTTCATCTCTTAGTTTTATCAGGTCATCATTAAAACCAATAGCCTTTCTAATTAACTCCCTAGCGAAAATAACTATAACCATCAATCCTATGAAAACTAATATCGGCCTTAAAAACAAGTAGGCAAAAAACCAAGGGCCTGCTGTTTCTAGCAGCTCTTTTAAGTTCTGTCCTGACTCAAGTATAAATCTTAATTCTTCCATCCTATAATCCTCTCACTACGCCCAACAGGGCGTTATCTAAAAATGATGACGAATGGAAGCTGATTAGCTTTAAGCCTTCCGTCTCGGCTATCCCATCCACCCGTATATCCTTAACACTTCGATACCATCGGGTCTCACGGATTAATCTTCGACATTCTAACCAGGTCTCACCGTAGCAAGTCGTGACCCCTACTACGCCGTTGTAGTGGTATTGGCGTTCACCGGGTTCAAAGCTCATACATCACCATGGACTAGGTAGGCTACGATGTGGATTGAGCTTTTTGAGGTCCATAGTCGATCTGGTAGCTCGCTGGCGCTGACGTACTTCACAGCATCCATATCACTAAACCACACCGTCACCCGCTTATCCTTAATCTCTTCTGGACACTTATCACCACTAAAAGGGATGTAGATGTCTGGGAAGTCGATGGGGGCTTGGATGTTTATGTAGCCATTACCATCACTCATTCTATAAGGATAGGTGCTTTCATCGCCATCAAGAATCTTCTTAAGGCGGCCTACTCGCCCTAAACCCAAATCTTCACTGTTATCCCAATAATGATACAACCGCCCCACCACATACTTAGGTTCTTTACGTTCTTTGCAATACGCCTCGAAAACGTCATCATCTAAGTCGTTCATGTTTTGTCGTAGTGTTTTGTCTAGTTCGTTCATGATTGATCCTCATACCTAAGCGGGTCACTTCCAGGCTCATCAACTGCACCATCGTGGCCATCTGCCCACTCCTTGCAGTTACTTTCTGCGGATGTGTATTTTCCAGAAAAATAACTCTTGCTATTTATGCACATTGCATAAACGCCTTCTATGTCGCCGCCAGCTTGGGCTAGCATCTCAGACCAAAACCGACAGCCTTTACAGTCTTTTGTTTCTCCGTAAGTCCTATGGAACATATCTCACCCCTTGGTTGTTAAATTAAAAACTCCGTTGTGTCGCTTCTCTTTCGAGTGTCGGGACGGGCGGCTCCGACGTATTGTTGCAACTTCGACCTTGCTGCACCTGCATAGCAGGCTAGGACGTTCGTTGATTATTTATGTAGTGTTCCTTGACTGACTCAAGGTTAAACCCATTATTAATTAAACGCATAAAAGCCAAATTGCAGTTAAATTTACCTAGGTCGTTTATATGCTCATATTCAATTTGAGCTTCTTCTGTTGTGTATTCCTTACCATTTTCGTCTGTAATTGAAAAATCACTACTGCTGTTTAAGTAAAGTTCCATAGCCCACCTCTTATGACGTTGTTAATTCTTAACTGTGATTAACTTTAGCAAAGCCCCTTGACAGTGTCAAGGGTTTGCGCTAATCTTTTACAAACTTAAGTTAAGGAACAAAGAATGAAAAGAGAAAAGTACATTAATAAGTTTCATAAGCGATGGGAGCGTGTCGCCCGATTGCGGGAGGTTAAAGGATTAACCTTTGAGGAAATAGGTAAGAAATTTAATCCCCCTGTATCAAGGCAGAGGGCGTCACAGATGTATGATAGCTGGACGGAACTACAGGACAGGGCTTTTAAGGAGCTAACAAAATGAGCAAACAAGTAAAAGTAACAAAGAGCGACCCACGACAAATCCCCGAAGTCCTAACCGAACTCAAGCGCCGCTATCCAAATGGGGTGCGTTATGAGTAAATTCCAGCTAGACGAAATAGCAATAGTTATCTGGACTACTGATGGTGACGGTATTGGCGAGGAAGTGATTATAAAATCAGTTTTAACGTGCAGTCACAAAATTGGAAATACGGATGCTCCTACATATAAAGTAAGCTTCGCGGATGGTGATGTGGCGTATATGCAGCCTCACCACCTACGCAAAAAACACGCGCCCGACCAAGACATAGCAGAAACCCGCCAAGCCCAAGTCGATAGCTGGGACACCATGATGAAGAAATTAAACCAGGAGAAGGTGGTATGAATCCTGAATTTAGATGGCGAAAAGCTGATGGCGATGAAGACATAGCCATACCTAATTGGGATGGCACAGAAATCGTGCTTCAGGTGAGATACGAAACAGATGGTTTTACCGAGTCAACGCCATTCATGAGTGAATGGCAAGACATAAAACTAGAGGGTGGTGAGTGATGAGGCTGATTAAATTTAGGGCGTGGCAAAAGACTCATGAATACATGACTGATGACCTAGCTATGGTTCATAACGTCTTCTATTACGACGACCCTCAAGATGGAATCAGAATTGATGATGACTGGGTACTAATGCAGTTTACAGGACTAAAAGACAAGAACGGTGTCGAGATATTTGAGTCTGACGTATTACTAACTGAAGAAGATAGTGTTTTGCATGACGTTTATTGGAATGATGATTGCGCAAGGTTTGAGGTAAAGGAAAGAAATGGTGATGTTAACGACTTAGAGTTTTCTGATATTTATGTTGTCGTCGGAAACGCATTCCAGCACCCTAATCTACTAGAGGGAGATAACGAATGAGCATGTGGTGTCCATACTGCCAAGTTAATCCAGTTAAGAACGAGCACCTGCCTTATTGCCCGACCCAAACGCAAGGAGAAGACAGGGAAAGGCTTATACAGCAACTAAGGGATAGAGAGGCTAAGCAGATTATTGACGAGCTTGAGCGATGGATAAGTAAGGGCTAACACCCTAATAGGAGAATATAAATGAAGATAGTTAACCTATTTGAGCATTATCGACTTAAAAGCGAGGCCGACAGGAAATGTATTGAAGACTATCTTGATCATGGTTTTAATTTTTATCAGGCCGAGAAGATGTGCAAAGAAGACCAGAACAACGAGAAGAGGATAAGCGAGTGAGCGAAGAAATAATCGAAACAACCGTTCGAGTAGATAAAATGACGGCGGAATGGCATGAAGGTTTGCTAAAGAAATCCAAGAAAGAATTACGGGATATAGTTGTTAATACGCTCTTAGAAAAACGATTAGTAGAAGATGATGCCAAAGCATCTAAGCAAAAGGCTGAATTCTTGCGATCTAAATTAGACAATGCTCAGGCTTGCATAGGTCAAAGTAGAGCCATGATTAATGCGATTATGAGTAAATGGCCGTGATTAACAACCCCAAAGGAGAAGGTAATGAATAACGAAAACAGGATGTTTATACGATGCCCGGATGGGGATTGGCCTAACTGTAAAGACCCAGGGGGATGTGAATGTGTGGAGTGTGGCTGCATATTTATAGGATACGAACACCAAGATACTTGCAAGCGGTGCGATGAAATTAAGAAGGCCCCCAAGAAATGAGGGCCTATATTAATTCAAACTACTTCATGGTGCCGAATGACATCGACCGTATGCCCGTTGGCATTTTCGATATAGGCGACGTTATCAACAGCAATGTTTTGGTGGCTAGCGTTCGGGAGGTCTCCATCAGGCTTATTAAAAAGATGGATCCAGTAATAGGGCGATGGATCGCCAGCGGCCACAGGTTGATTAGGCGGGGTTACATGATAATGATCGCAGGCATAAACGAAACGAGTTCCTTTATCCGAGAAGTTCTTAACGGTAAACATAATATATCTCCTATCTGGTGTCTGGTTAGTACTAGATTTAATTATAGCGCAAATAAGAAGCCCCGACAGAGAGCCGGGGCTATTTACCACTTGCATCTTCATGCGGGGGTGGTTATTGTATACGTGCGACCGTATGGGCTGATAGTAGCTTATTCAAAAACCTTATTCCATAACTATTTACTTATATGTCGCCCCAACGGGTCTTCCCAACGGCAGGGTTATTGCGTGGCGACAAAAACAGTCTCATGCCGTCACACCCTACAGGATGAGGTTGACGCACCTAGCGCGTTACTAAGGTGCAAAAGTGGAAGGTTTAAAGGTGGAATGCCGGGAGGCAGACACAAGGCCCGAAGTGGATACGTTAACGCCGTTCTGCGGATATCAGTACAACCCCCTATAAGGTTGTATGGGTATGGGTACCAGGAGAGCCTCGCAAAAAGGCAAGGTCTCCACCCTTGGGAGAGATCTAACTGTAAACCGGAGTATTAGAGATGAAATTATGGAACCCAACCAAAGAAGATCGTAGAGCCTTACGCACTGGTGAAATGAAGCGATACGTCCGAAACCTTACCGAAGACCAACTAATCCACGAAGCCGATTGCCCCTTTTGTGGAAAACGGGTTTATCGATATGAATCCCGAGATAAATATTTAACCCTGACAGGCACAACGCATACGTGTAAGGGAATGTTGGCACCAAACAAACACAAAGCGGAATAGTTAAAGGAGGTTGTATGTTGTCACCATTTCAAAGGCTTGATGAGTTTGAGCAATATGAAAATGGCTGGAATTACGGCAAGGGGGTGGCATTTGATGACAAAACCATTGAGGCCGCGAGGTTTTTATCCATGATGCTCTCTGAAAGAAAAGTACACTTTCAATGTTTTCCTGGGCCGGAAGGACAAATAAGGATAACCGTCTACAACGATAACGACTCAGATTTTGAATACGATGTTATGGGTTATACGGGTGAGTTAGAGGACGACACCCCACAGGACAAGAAGGGTAAAGCAGAATGAAAGACCTTAAATTACACTTTGCAGAAAATGTTCTAGATATCATTATTGAGATTGATAACCATCAAATGGACTTACCAGATATTTTACTTGATTTAACTACGGAGGCTTGGAATTTAGCCGCAAAATATTGGGAGTGGTTGGATAAAAGACGAGAGGATATATAAACCATGACTGACAAGATAAGGGGTAAGGTATGAATGAGAAACTTGAGGCGTGTCCATTTTGTGGCGGTGAGGCAAAACTATTAGACCTTAAGCTATATGCGCCTCATTTCTATGTTGTCAGATGCATAACAGATTCATGTTGTATGAGGCAAGGCCATGTAGTCGAATTTCTCAGCAAAGAGAAGGCTGTCAAGGCTTGGAACTGTAGAGCAGATAAACAGGAGTAGTGGTATGAAGCTAATACAATTGCTTGAGTACAGACGACTTGAATCTTTAAGGCAAAGGAAGTGTATAGAGCGCTACTTGAAAAAAGGCTTAGATTTTGGTCAGGCAGACAGAAAGTGCCAAAAGAAGGCAGGCAAAGGTAATTAACAGGAGAATAGAAATGAATACCGATTTACCGGACATTATCGGCTCGACGTATGGGACGGCCACGAAGACGACAAGCATGTTAACGGGCTTAACGACTAACGCCATATACAAACAAGATGATATGGAGATGAATAGAGTAAACGAAATTATTAACAGCATGACTAAGGCGCAAGCCAGCAAACAATCGGAGAATAACACCATGAGCAAAAGACGATTAATTCAAGTATTTATTGTAGACCCTAACGAGCAAGTGCCTTTGACTGATGCCATTTTGTATCAGGGTGAAGTGCATTTAACCGACTTAACCGATGAAGAATTGTTCTTTGAAATTCCCGTAAAAGAATTACTGGCGGCCCATAACGAGAAACGGGAAAAGATTGTCGATAAAAAAATAAAAGAACGAACTGAATACCTTGAACCAGCCAAGATTCGTAATCTGAAAATGTCAGTCGTGACGCTCGCTGATTTCTGACAGGAGAAGACTATGAGTAATTGGATATCAACAGAAAACGACAAACCTCCTAAGCATGAGCGGGTTCTTTTCTGGCTCCATGAAATTGAGTCTTTTGCGACTGGCTCATATAGTTATGATCAGGAGCTATGGATTGACGAGGTTACTGATGGTCAGAACGAACCGATGAAATGGTATGAGCATGAAGTATCTCACTGGATGTTTCCAGAGCCACCCACCCAAGAGGATAGATAATTGACCTCCGAAGAGAAATGGAGCTACGTGATATCCGAGCTTGAGAAGCTCAGAGACCTCGAATCCCGGCTTGAAAAGCTTGAGAAGTCCTCTGCCATGCAAATCAGACCCAAGCCCGGAGGCGGCCATACCAAGCTTTACACCGGAGACCCCTCAGACGAGGGCCGACCCACAGCAGAAGAGATTGAAGCGAGGTGGAAATAATGCCCGGAGCACTTAACTTAAACCTAAAACAAGGCGAGCGAGACATCTATCAATGTCAAAAGCTCAAGACCTTAGCCAAAGCTAAGAAACGAATACGAGACTACAACATGACCCATAAGGCCCAGATTCATTTTAGAGTGATTGGGTGTGGGTTGGAGGTGTGGCGATGAGCATGACCATCGATATCCAGGCTGGCGAGGTCGTCATAAATGAATGGGATTTAGCTGGAAATAGCAAACCATTAAAGGGTGAGGCAACCAAACACATCTTATCATTAGCGGAAGCTATAAAAGATGCGGTTATAAAGGCGGCGATAGAGGTAAATACTAATGACTGATCAAGAGATTAACGAAAAGCTGGCTAGGATTTTGGGTTATAAGGTAGAACTAGTTAATAACACTGTTATTGCACGAAGCGAAGTATCTACCAATGTCTTTGATTATCACCATCCAGCCATCTTCGCAGAGAATGTTATTTGGTTGCTGGGCAATGGGTGCGCGTTTTATGGCTCAACCCCCTTAAGAATACTAAACAGTATAAGTCTTGAACTTTTAGCGGAAGACAAAGACCCCTACAAAGCCGTAGCTCTGGCAAGGATTGAGGCGGCGATAGAAGATGACTAAATATAATTTCAAGTTCATGGAAGTGGGTGATGTTTTACTGTACCGCGTCATTCTACTTAAGGCCCAGAATCTGGTTAGAAAAGCAGTTTACCGATACAACCGAACCCACCCAGGCCGGTTGATTGCCAGGGCAGTAGGGGGCGGCATAGAGGTTAAGCGGGTTGAGTGATTACAAGCTTGAGAAAAGCAAACTCAAAACTAGGTTGGGATGGTTTATTAAATACCAGAAAGAATTTGTAAACAGACACTATGCGTTTAAAGAGAAATGGAAAGCAGAACGAGAGCTAAACCGGATTAAAAAGTTTAGGAGTAAAATCGATGGAAACCAGAAATAGAGTCTATACCGCGTTGAATCCGAATAAGATTCATAACGATCATGAGCTATCGAGTTACACCGGGTTATCGATTGAAGATACCCGTTATCACTTGAGCAAACTGGTTGAGGGTGGACTGATTAACGAAGTCAAAAAGGTCCGAGTTAAGCGCAAGGTCTACCATGTTTACGAGACCAAGCAGCAGAGATTGTTCGATGATTGATCCAACCGAATTATACAATAAAGCCATGGCTCAAGCTGAGAATTGGGCCGATGCGGATTACGCCTCTGGTTTACTGGATGACGCGCTTGACACCTTAGAAGGCGTGATAACTGCCGAGCTAAAGGCCGACGGCAAGCCTGTAAGCATTATTAACAAACTGGCTAAGAATGACGAGCGCTGGAAAGAAGCCGCTCAGAAACGACGACAGGCCCGCAGGGACGCCTTAATCGAGAAGCTCAAGTACGAGCAAATGAACCGCTATCAGGACAACATAAGAACGAAAGAATCGACTGAGCGGCAGTTAGGGCGATGAGCGAATGAATATCACAAGAGGTAAAGGCGAGACCAGATATGGCCCTGGTGTTGAGATCAATTCAAAGACCTTAACAACGCGCTTAAGGCCTTAACCATTGCACAGTATTTGGTAGACAAGGTAGTTCAGGATATACGAGATAGGCAGATTCAGATAGATAGAAAACTATTAAAGGTGGTGAAATGATAAAACAAATTAGATTTATAATAGCCGAGACATTTATGAAATGGAGCATGTCTATTTTGCCACCAGGAACAGAAGAGAGGCGATTGTTTGCTGATTTTATTAGAGATAAATACTCGAAAGCAACTTATGACTAAGCGTAAAAAGAAATCAAAGCTTCAGAAGAAAAAAGACAACCCCAGGTCTAAATATTGGGAGAAAAAAGCCGATGACTTATGGAGAAAATTTATCCATAAAGAGTATGGCTATTGCATTATAAATGACGGATGCTCAGGCCCGATGGAGGCGCACCACCTGATATCTAGAGCCAACAAGGCGACGCGCCATGACCCCCGAAACGGGGTTAAGCTTTGCTCTAAGCATCATAAGTTTGACAATAAGCTATCTGCACATGGGGCGCCGTTGGCGTTTGCTGAATGGCTACAGGAGCATTACCCCGAACGATGGGAATGGTGTTGTGAGAATAAATATAAGATAGAAAAACCTGACTATAAACAGGCCTATGAAGACTTACAGCAAATATTGGAGGTTAGTGATGACTAACAATGCAACAATTAACTTAAGCAAAGAGCTAAACAATATAGCTAAAAAACTAGATTCAATGATAGAAAACGCTTCTGGTGAGCGAGTGGGGTTTACATTAATTGTATATACACCTGAACGAGCCTCTTATATTGGGTCTGTTGAACGCAAGTATGCCATTGAGCAAATGGAACATTTAATAGAGCTATGGAAATCAGAAATGCCAGATATCCCAGCCCATGACTATAAAGGATAAGCAATGAATATTGATGACAATGAACTAGTAAGCGCTAAAACTTTTTCTCAAATGAATGAGCTAGAAAAGCAAAAATTTACCCCTATTCCTCCTGAATTGCAAAGTGCGGCTGAAAGGAAGCTGAACGGCAGAGGCTCGGTCTCAGTAAGTAAGCATTCTGGTGGTAAGCTTTCTAGATGGGCAGCAGTGGAGAGGAAGAAAAAACGCAAAGCCCAGAAAAAGGCCCGCAGAGCAAATCGATGACCAACAAACAGGAGGTTCCACGTGGAACAATCATTATCTGAACATTTTGCTACACTAGTAGAAATGGGCTATAAGAGCGGTCTGATTATGGGTTTATCCATTAGGGTTAGCCTGGGATTAATGTCAGGTATCCTGCTTGGTGTTTTGTTTTACCGCGCCATTCATCGGTTTACCGCCGGAAAGGTGATCATGCGATGAGCGATCTATCTCTGGATATCGAACTAATAAAGCAGCAGGGCCAAGAACAACTCGAACTAACCCAGCAGACCTCGAAGCAAATAGACGAATTACGTGACAACTTCGACGCCTTAATTAGTTTATTAGCGGATATTAATGTGCTGGAAATCGAAGAGGTTGAGATCAGCGAGAGGGTGAATTGATGGAAGTTATTCACGCAGAGCATCGATTTAAGCGCCCGGTCTACCGAATTGACACTTATACCTGGGTCCATCATTGCAAAAAGCACCCCGACCTAAACGGTAAAACAGGATTACAAAAGATCCGATGCCATATTGAGATTAAGTGTCCCTTTTGTGGCGAGCACCCGCCAGAATGACGAAAATGAAACTAAACTGGCTACTCCGGGATTGGGTATTTGAAATAACCCAACAGATTGAAGAAAGCGCCTACCCATCCAGTGACACCACTACCCGCATTGGAACCGGATCGAGAATGTTCGGAGGTATCCTGGTCAAAGATAGTTGGTCACGCCCCGAACTGGCCGAGTTAAACAATGCTATCAACACTCTCCCGACCACCCTATCCAATATCATCGTTTCACATAGAGTATTAAAATATACTTATAGGCGAATGGCCGAAGAGTTTGGCTTTAGCAAATCAATGGCCCCGCATCGAATCAAAGACGCCGAAGATGCCTTGTTAAACCTTTTGTAATTTCGGACAGATGTGCTATGATTTTTGTAGATTTAAATTCCACCCCCTAAAATAAGTTCCATCCCCCAATTTATACCGGCCTCCATGCCGGTTTTTTTATGAGGCTCTCATGAAGCCAAGATACCTAATGTACATCGCTTTGCTGTATATGGCGTTTCTGTTCGTGATGTCTGAACCCTTAAGGGCGGCCCCTTATACGTCTCCACCGCAATCACTCGATACGACCTTCTTCGCGTTCGAGGGGAATATTGCTGCGTTGCTATGGGAGCAGACAGACGGAACATGGTATTGCTTAGCGGGTCAGTGGTTTAATACCATCAATTATGTCAATACCTGGCCGAAAGAACAGCCAGGAGAGTCAATTAGCCAATATGCAATGAGGGCGATGCCTCAAATTGCACCGAGAGAGCGAACGCCTGAAGAGCTGGCGGTTTGCAAGAAATTAACAGATGCTAATGTTGTGCAAGAGGTTTGGATTGTTGACCAATACCGAACCAGCTTAACCAGACCCGTCTATCAAATCACTGATATCTTTCCCAGCGTCAAGATTAAGCTTAAAGACGGAACAGGCAAAGAAGTTCGGGCCCCTCACTCTCAGGCCTGCGGAAATAAAGTCGCTGATTATTCAACCACTTCCAAGGTTTATGAATGGCGTGAGGTCACGGTTAATTCGTTAAGGGGCGTATCTGTCTGCCGTAGGCAGTGAAGCAATATATTCCTGATCGCATCCTTAAGGAAATGCGCGATAGTCACAATTTGATTGAATTTGTGAAAATACACCGCCCTACCGAACAAGAGATGGCTAATTTTGAGGGCTCACGAAGAAAAGGCGGATCCAGGGATTCACCTAAAAGCAACGCCAAGGCAATAAAAGACCTACAAGACTATGTTTCAGCATCTAAAAAGCCATAAAAAAATACTGGTCACCGGCCCTCACCGAGCGGGAACCACGATTGCGGCGACCATGATTGCCCACGATACACAGTCCTTTCTGGCTCTCGAAGAGAAATGCTGGCTTCCTGGTCAAGACTTACAACTGCTTGATTGGTGGATGAATGATTATAAGGGCTCAGTGGTGTGTCAGGCTCCCTTTGCGGCGGATCAATGCCATGTCTACAAAAATGCCTTAGTCGTGTTTATGCATCGAGACCTCTCGGATATTAAGAAAAGCCAGCAACGCATGTTTTCTGAAGACCACGAAGATATTAATTGGGAGCGGATTCAACGAGCTGAGACTCGAAAGTACCACACAGGGCAGCTTGGCCGGCCCATTGCTCAAATCAAATATGAACAATGGCAAGAGCAGAAACAAGATCTGCCTTACCATCTAGATCTAGAATATGAGTCGTTAAAAGATCATGAGTTATGGGTCGATAAAGAAGATCGAAAAGCCTTTCATGTCAGGCAAACCATTAAACAATTTCAAGCTTCTTTCATGACGCTTTATGGTGATTAAT
>Ga0316207_10000977_pt1 | contig 39048 bp, 43 predicted proteins | sample 6weekpyrite_MG_FD_204943 | JGI IMG/M metagenome (GOLD analysis project Ga0316207, IMG submission 204943) | Microbial mat bacterial communities from mineral coupon in-situ incubated in ocean water Damariscotta River, Maine, United States -... | ecosystem: Environmental > Aquatic > Marine >... | reverse complement strand
AAGCATGAAAATCGTACGTTTTCTAGTGGCGATGTACAAAACAAGGCGCTGGTTATTGCAGCAACCGATGATGAATTAATTAATCAAGCTGTGCATAAAGCAGCCGTTGACAATAATATACCTGTTAATGTTGTAGATAATCCGGATTTATGTACATTTATTGTTCCATCAATTGTTGACCGTTCTCCAGTCATTGCTGCTATTTCAACGGGAGGTGCTTCGCCAGTTTTAGCGCGCATGATCCGCTCACGTTTAGAAAGTATACTGCCAAGTGCTTATGGTCGACTAGCGAAAATGACAGCTAGCTTTAGAGATCGTGTCAAAGCCCGTTTTGATAAGCCAAACGATCGACGGGTTTTTTGGGAGAAAATTTTACAAGGTCCAGCCGCCGAAATGGTATTTGCGGGTCGTGATAGTGATGCTGAAGCTGAAATAGAAAAGTCACTTTTATCTGACGATACTGCGCAGAGTGATAAAATTGGTGAAGTCTATTTAATTGGTGGTGGACCAGGTGACCCTGATTTATTGACGTTCAGAGCGTTGCGTCTTATGCAGCAAGCGGATGTAGTGGTTCATGATCGCCTTGTCTCACAACAAGTCATCGATCTAGCACGTCGTGATGCTGAGCGTATATACGTTGGGAAAGAAAGGGCAAACCATGCAGTACCCCAAGAAGATATTAATCACTTGTTGGTGCGTTTAGCCAAAGAAGGTAAACGCGTTTGCCGATTAAAAGGTGGAGACCCCTTTATTTTTGGTCGCGGTGGTGAAGAGATTGACACACTTGTTGAAGAGGGTGTTCCTTTTCAAGTTGTGCCAGGGATCACAGCTGCTTCTGGCGCATCATCCTATACAGGTATTCCATTAACGCATCGTGATTATTCGCAGTCAGTTGTTTTTGCAACCGGTCATTTGAAAAACGGCATGATGGATATAAATTGGCCGGGTCTAGTTCAACCAAATCAAACGTTAGTTTTTTATATGGGATTAGTCGGTGTGAAAACAATCTGTAAAGAACTTATAGCTCATGGTATGTCCAAGGATATGCCGATGGCGTTAGTGCAAAAAGCAACAACGCCTGAGCAACGGTTGTTTTCTGGAACCTTGGAAACAATGCCAGGCATTGTTGAAAGGGAAAGTATTAAACCACCGACACTAATTATTGTTGGTGAAGTTGTTAAGTTACACGAGAAGCTAAATTGGTATTCTGAAGATGAGCACTTAAGCAATGCTTAAATACTATAGAACTTTTTGATTGTCTTTAATACTGTTATCAAAGCTCGCTACAAAATCACACACCTCATCTGCAGGAAGCGGTTTACTATATAGATAGCCTTGTATTTTATTACAGCCATGTTCGAGCAGCATGTCTAATTGAGCGAGATTTTCTACTCCTTCGGCAATCACATTCATGCCAAGGCTTTTTGACATCGCAATAATTGTTTTCACCATTACGCCGTTGCCCGGACCTTGTATATCGTTAATAAAACTACGGTCAATTTTAATTGTATCTACCGGGAAGTTCTGCAGCTGGTTGAGTGATGAGTAGCCAGTACCAAAATCATCCATAGAAATTGTGACACCGACTTTTTTTAATTTTTGGAGTGCATTAATTAAGTCAGCAGCTTCAGTTGCTGCCATGCTTTCTGTAATTTCCACATCAAGTTGCGTAGCTGATAAACCGCTTTGCAATAAAATATTACTAATCTCCTTACCAATATCATGATCAATAAATTGTTTAATTGACAAATTAACACCGAGTACAAATTTTCCAATACCAGCTTGAATCCATTGTTGATTTTGGCGACAGGCTTGCTCAATGATTGAACGACTAAGATCAAGTATTAAACCCGTTTTTTCCGCAATATCGATAAAATGAAATGGTGAAATGATTCCTTTGGTAGGATGATTCCATCTGGCAAGCGCTTCAAAGCCTGTAATTGTGCCTGTTATAACATCAATCTGTGGTTGATAAAATGGAATAAACTCTCCACGTTGAATCCCTTTGCGCATATCATTTTCAATTTCAAGGCGATCTTGCGCTTCTTTATTAGATTTTTCGTTATAGAAAAGATAACGGCCTCCGCCTTGCTTTGATGCGTTAAGCATCGCATTTTCTGCACCTAATATAGTTGATTCGGCAGATTTATTATCAATTGGATAAATTGAAATTCCAATGCTAACGGAGATAAAAATATCGTGAGTATCAATAGATATCGACTTAGATGTTAAAGCCATGATTGCTTCAGTCATTTGAGTGACATGACTTAAATCTTGAAACCCAGTGGACATGATAGCGAAGGTATTATCGTTAAATCTAGAAATGACGGTTGAATCATTTAATAATGTTTTTAGTCTAGAAGAAAATGAAATTAACACTGTTTCGGTAGCTTTATATCCAAGAGATTCTGACAGGTTACGCAAATTATCGAGTGTCAGCATATAAACAACGACTATATTGTCATCTTCCATAGTGACAATACTTTTAGTGACTGTATTGGTAAAAAAATGTCGATTTGGTAAATCTGTCAATAAATCATAATAAGTTTGGCGGTGAATAGTTGCTTGTGTTGACCTTAATTCAGTAACATCCTGTACAGTTCCCATTAATTTTATTGCATTACCGAAACGATCTTTAATTAAATCAGCATGTTGTAGAACATAAATTTCACTACCATCATTGCTAATTATTCTGTGCTCAAGTTGGTAACCGATCCCCTTTATCATGGCATCAAGAATGTGAGCTCTCACAGTTGCTTTGTCGGCAGGGTGCGAATAGTTAACTAATTCATTCAGATCAGATAATTTGTCAGAAGGCGACAACGCAAGTAAATGAAGTAATTCCTCAGAACAGAAAAAAGCATTATCTTCAATTAACATTTCCCAAGAACCAAGTTTTGCTAATGTTTGAGCTTGCGATAGCCTGCTCTTCTGATTTTGAAGTTCTTCGTGCATACTTCGCGCATTGAGTGCATATTGAACTCGTTGTTCAAAAAGCACCCAGTTAATTGGTTTACTAATAAAATCAGTCGCACCAGCATCAAGTGATGCTCTGACTGATTCAACATCATCTAATCCGGTAAGCATAATAATTGGTAGTTCAAGAAAATTTGCTTTTTCTCTGATTGCTTTGCAAGCATCATAGCCATTGATTACTGGCATCATTACATCCATTAGGATAATGTGGGGCTCGATTTCGTCGAAAAGCTGAATTGCTTCAGAACCATCCGATGCTTCGAAAATTCTGTAGCCAGAATTGCTTAGAATTTTACGAACTAAGTGTCGTGTTACATGGTCATCATCAACAATAAAAATTTTTGTTTGTTCGTTAGTTAGCATAGAAGGTTAATCTTCGCTTAATGTTGAAACAACGATGCCAAACTCTTGCTCGAGTAATTTTATTTGATTATCAGGGTCAATAATATTGTTATTTCTAGCTTGGACTTCAAGGTGTTCAAGACATTTGTACAGTCTAGTAAACCCGAAGCTACCGCTGCTTGACTTGAGTGTATGAGAAATTCTGAAGATACTGTCTACATCATTGCTGGTTCTTGCGGCTTTGAGGTCAGAAAATTTAGATGGGAAATCTGTGAAAAAATCGTTAACCAGATCAAAAAAATCATCGCCCAATAATTTTTTTAATGGTTTTGCTATCGTATCATCAATGGTAGGTAATTCTGTAAAAGGGTATTTACTTGTCATGATACAAGGCCACTAAACGGTTAAATGTTATTTAATGTTATCGGCCTTAGTTTCTCGCTTATGAATAAGCCTGTAAACAAGGCAGTAGTATATATTTGAGGAAAACAATTATTCCTTTAAAAATCAGATATTTACCTTTCCTGTTCAGGTCTAAGCACATTTTTGAAATAGGAGTCTGCCTCTTCAATATCAACAATTTGATTGTTGTTATTGGTCAATGGCTGTTCATAATCATTCCAACCACGCAATCCAGTCTTAAGCGAAGCGACTTGACTGTAGCCTAGTTCCTGCATGGTGGCAGCGGCCATAACACTACGATTTCCAGAACGGCAGATGACAATAATTTCTTTTTTTCTGGCCTCTGCTAGCATGGGTATTGTTTCTTCAAAGTTAAATTCACAAGCAGTTTCTAAAATACCTCTTGGTACCATGAGTGAGTCTTTTATGTGCATTGCTTCATACTCATAGGGCTCTCTTATATCAACAAGCATCGGTGGCTTATCTGAGTTGAGCTTTTCTTCCAAATCCCACGGCATGATTTCAGTAATATTTTTAGCTGTTAATTCGACGAGTTGCATGAATGTTTTCATTTTATTTTGCCTATCTTGTTTTGCCTTTATATTCTCATGCCATGTTCAACTGCAATGACAGCCGCTTCAACACGAGAATGAACCCCCAGTTTTCGTAAAATTGCTTTTACATGTAATTTTACAGTGCCATCAGAGATACCAAGGTGTTTGGCAATAACCTTATTGCTTTCACCTTCTGCAATATGTGCCAGAATTTCCTGTTCTCGGGGAGTTAGCTCAGATAAAGGGGTGGCAGGTTCGATTGTATCCGGCTCAGAAGGTTTTCCCTGGATGATGTTAGTTAATGACGCAATTAATTCTTTTGCGACAACATTTTTACCGGACATAGCATCATTGAGGGCAGGAATTAATTCATCTGGATCCATGTCTTTTAGCAGATAACCCTGAGCACCTTCGCGTAATGCACGAGCAAGATCTTCTTCATCGCGACTCATGCTAAGCATAAGGACTGGCGTTGTTATACCATCAGCTTTTAATTTTTCTAATGTTTCAAGCCCAGTCATACCAGGCATCTTTATATCAAGCAATATGATGTCAGGCGTCATTTTTTGTGCAAGTGAAATTCCTTGTTCGCCACTTCCAGCCGAGCCAACCACTTCAATGCCACGGCTTTGAAGTAATTCCTCAAGACCTTTTCGAACAAGGGCATGATCATCAATTAGTAGAACACGCAAAATAAGACTCCAATAAAATTGTATTAAATATGCGAAGAGGCGGGCACATGCAATAAAACGCGAGTACCTTCACCTGGTTCACTTTCGATTAGTAACTCGCCATCAATTGCATCTGCTCTTTCTTTCATAACAGATAAGCCAATGTGTTCGCCTGGCTCAGTATTTGACTCTGGTTCCTCAATCCCTTGACCATCATCTTCAATAAGTACATTGCATCCATCTTTAGGTAACCTATTAATAAGCACGCGTACATTGCACGCATCACTATGCTTTTTCACATTTACTAAAGACTCTTGAATAATACGATATACTTGAAACTCCTGAGCAGGAGATAGGCCAGAGTGTTCTTTGCTATCATTGCAATGAATGTAGGTGTTGATATTTGTTTCTTGTTTGAAGGTATAGAGCAAGTCGTTAACAGCATAGACTAAACCACGTTCATCCATTTTTGAACGGAAGTTAGAAAGTAATTCACGCAGACTTTTATGCGCGTCATCAATGGCTGTATTTAGACTTCGCACTTCATTTTGGGCGTGTCGAATGTCTTTTTTGTATAAAGTTTCACCCATCATTTTAGTTTGCAAGCGCATGCTAACTAAAGACTGGGCAAGTGAATCATGTAACTCATTGGCAATCATGTTACGTTCTTCCATAATAGCAAGGCGACGGGCATTTTGGTCAAGACGTGTTTTTTCAATTGCCAAGCCAAGATGTTTACCAATAGAGTTGAGTAAGTCTCTTATATCTTTGCCGAGCTCACGGCTTGGCCTATCCAAGAAAATATTATAAACACCGAGTATACGCTCTTGGTACTGTAAGGGGATAACTAGCATTTCTTTGCAATCACCCTTGATAATAGAGCATGACAAAAACTGATTACAGGCCTCAATCCCTTTTTGAATACCTATTCCACCATGTCGCGTTATCTTTCCGCATAAACAACGATCAATATCGACAAGTTTTTCTTGTTCTTTAATAACTTCACTGAAACCGCGGCTAGCAACAAGTCGTGTCATATTCTGACTATCTAATAACCTAACACTTGCCGCACGAGCATCGACAAGAGTCATTAATGTATCAAGAAATTGTTTAAGTAACTCGTCAAGGTTCTGAGCTGAACTAAGGCTTGTAGCGATATCATAGAGTATTTCTAATGAACGTGACTTATCAGCAATATGTTCAGTTTGATTTTGAACACGAGCATCCATTTCATCAGTTAGGCTGTGTAACTCATCCGTAAGGCTGTTAATATCTTGAATAAGCGTTGCGAATTCGCCTTTCGCGGGCACAATGATATGAGATTCAAGATCACCGGATCTAATTTGTTTAGACCATTCTCGTAATCCATCTAATGGCTTGAGTAGTTGTTGACGTATGCGATACACCACATGAATAATTAGGCCAAGTCCAACGATTAAAAGTGCAACTTGACACAACATGATGACTTGATAGCTTTGCGGTATCACGTACAAAACTACGGTACACACTGAAAGAAGGCTAAAAATGAGAAATAAACTCGCAATGGGAAATAATAAACGGTTACGAGACAAGGTACTGCAGATACGCTTTTCTGAAGTTTCAGGCGCTACATAATCTTGAGCAGTATCAAGAATATTCGATTTTATATCAGCGTTTTTAGTACCCATAGGTGCTTACTTTGCTTTAAGAGGAGTTAGTCTACCAAAAAAGTGGTTAGCTAATAAGTTGTTTTTTAAGCTAATTATTGACGGCGCAAGCGATATTCGCTGACAACTCGCATGATAGCGGGGAAGGGTAACTCGTTGATTGACTGAAATTCTCTAAGTGCAGATGCGATTAATGCAGAGATATCGTTGTCTGAGCGAGGTCGGTCAAGCAATTGCTGGAGCGCTTGTAAGCCGCCACACTTGAGTTTCATATCTTGTCCGTGCGTTAAAACAGGGTTTCCCTTAGCTAATTTTAGTGCAAAACGGGCATTTTTTTTAAGTTCGCTAGCCAACTTAACACAATGAAGACGAGCTGAGCTGTTAGTGCACACAATTCCTTCTTTTTCGCCAATAAAGGTCTTTTGCGATTGGCTGCATTCGAAGTGTACTGTTTGTACGGCTCGCTCAAAAGGGCAATAGTCTTGCGTCATTTGTTGGACTAATTGTTTTCAGGAGCCTTGTGGCTTGGATCATTAGGGTTAATAAAAATAAAATGCATGGTGTCACCATCCAATGCAACGTAATCAATCGTTGCACCAAATAATAAATCACGCGAACCAGGCGCAATCAATACTTCTAATCCTTCAAAATCGACGACAGCGTCATCATCTGTTTTATTGTCATCAAATCCCATTCCGTATTGTATTGATTCATCTTTATCTTTTGCTGCAGCAATCCTTAACGACAGTCCAGCATTATCATCAGTGAGTGATTTTTTGATTTGTGCGAGAGCAGCATCAGTAATTTTTAGCATAATTTAATACCTGTCAGGTTTTTTGATGATTTGTTAATAAGAATAAATTGAATAAATCGCTCTACCCACGGATTACTATCGACGTTGCGTTGGTGGGCATAGCAAGCAAGTAAATTTTTATACATGATACCATCAAATTTACCATTAATGCCGTGCCCGCGTTGCATCTCATAAGCAGGTTTAAATTCATCATTCAATGTAAAGTTGTCAAGGCTTGAATAATGGAACTCATGTGCCTGGTGCTGTTTACTTGCACCGTGCGTGAGTTGTGGCCAAATGAATTGGTCAGATTCTTTGATTTTAACGTAACCACGTCCTTGAGGTTTATCGTGCATAGTTGTGTCGCCAGGAATAATACCGACCATGGTATTTTTTTTCTCTTTCCATGAGAGTGAGCGGCTTAAATACATCATGCCACCACATTCAGCATAGGCAGGAAGACCCGCCTCAATCGCATCAAAAATGCTCTTGCGCATCGCCGCATTATCATCAAGTGCTTGCATGCTACTTTCAGGGAACCCGCCACCAATAAACAATCCATCGATATCATCGGGTAGTGCCGAGTCATTTAATGTATCAAATTCTATGATTTCCGCGCCGGCATTTCTCATTGCATTAATATCGCTTGCATAATAAAAGCCAAAGGCAGCATCTCGCGCAATTGCAATACGGCAGCTTATCTTTTTATTTACAATAGTCGTGTCTGTCTTTGGTGAAGCAGGAGCGGTGTTTGCAATTTCAATGAACTGATTCAGGTCGACAGAGTTTTGGATGTGCTTGCTGATATTAGCTATATAGTTTGATGCGCTTTCTTGCTCATTACTAGGAATGAGACCGAGATGACGCTCAACAATTGCCATATCATCATGTTTATGTATTGCACCAATTACTTTTACGTCGGTGTAATGCTCAATAACGCGACGAAGCTTACCTTCATGGCGTGAGCCACCAAGTTGGTTAAGAATGACGCCCGCGATATTAATGTTTTCATCAAAGCCCTGATAACCCAGAATCAGTGGGGCGATCCCGCGTGTCATGCCTCGCGCATCTAAAACTAAGACAACAGGCGCATTGAGTTGCGTTGCAAGCGCCGCATTGCTGTTGCTGCCATCGAGGTCTAGTCCATCGTAGAGCCCCTTGTTGCCTTCGATAATGCTAATGTCAGCGGCTTGATTATAGCGATGAAACGTTTGGTTGATTTCATCATTTTGCATTGTGAAAAAGTCAAGATTATAACAATCTCGACCACTTGCACTGGCTAGCCACATTGGATCGATGTAATCAGGGCCTTTCTTAAAAGGCTGTACAGTTAAACCACGATCGGCTAATGCCGCACAAAGACCAATGCTAACAGTGGTTTTTCCTGATGATTTATGAGCAGCTGAAATAATAACGTGAGGCATTATTTATACCTCACGTTAGTGCGTACTAAAGCGCTGCGTGCTGGCAGCATAGGCATAGGCCTAAACGGCGTTAGTCTCTGATTTGTCGGCTTCCGCAGTTTTTGCAGCATGATGCGGATCCATCAATTCGTCTGAAAGTGAATCAGGAATGAAAGGAAGTATTTTTATTGCAAATGTTGTCATGGCAAGAGCAAGAGTAATACCGCCAATACCTAGACCCAGTTCCCAGATACTTGGTGTATAGCTTGCTATTGCACCATCACCAAAGCTACTTGAAACTTCATAGCCCGGGAAAATAGTCATTGGAAACACTTGTCCGCCAATAATAATGACGTACATTGATGCAAGGCCACCAACAATAACCATGGCTGAAGCAATACCAATCCACGTACGAGATTTACTCATGCTAGGGTGATATACAATTCCAATAGGTAAAACTAATCCAATCACTACCCATCCAATCCAGAAGATTTGAGTGAATAATCCACCTTCTGCAAGGATGAAGTTTTCAAAGCCATGATTTTCTGTTCCGTATAAACTTGTTAAATGTAAGACGAATACAAAGTAAAACATTGCTGCGATGAAAACGCCAAGTAAGTTTTTCAACTGACGGATGACATTGTCGCCCAATTCTCGTCCAGTCCAACGACAAGTGGCCATTAGACTGAGAATGTAAATAGCCAAACCAAAACCGAATGACATAATAATGAACATCGGTGCAAGAACGGCTGCGTCGTAACCATTGCGTGCAACAACAAAACCAAAGATTGAACCGGTACCTGTAGTTAGCAGTAGACGCCAGACAAAAGCGAAGAGCCCAATTTGATGTGAATACTGATTCATTCTTTTTTCCATCATGAACCAGATGTAAACCGCCACAGCACCAAAGAAACCGGGGTACAGTAATATATTCCACGCAAAGACAGATTTTGGATTTAAATAAGTTGCGGCAATAACAAGGCGATCAGGCCGTCCTAAATCAAGCATTAATACCATTAAACCGCCGGCAAGAAACGCGATTGCCATTAATGCAGACAGTCGCGAAAGGGGTTTATACATTTTCTTGCCAAATACAGAGGCAATTGAAGCAACATTTAGAATGCCCGATGCAGCAATAATCATGAACACAGCAAATACATGGGGTAAGCCCCAAATTACATGGTTATTCATGCCGGTAACGTAATGGCCATTATGTTCCATGACCCAAACAGCACCTAAACCTAAAAGGAGAAATAAACCGAATGTACCCAACAATCCCCAATAAGCGATGCTACGACCTTCAATAGCACTGTAATGAACAACTGGTTTCATTATTATTGTATCCCCTTAAATGCCACGGTACCGAACACCTGTATTAAGATTCAGGTCGGCGCGTATTTGTGTCGTGGCGTGTTTTTTCATTTCTATTGCTATCGCACTATTTGGATCTTTTAAATCTCCAAATAAAATTGCTTGGTGCTTGCATGCTTCAGCACAGGCAGTGTTGCCATCGCCCCGGTCAATTTTATGAACACAAAGTGTGCACGATTCAACAGTGCCTTTACCACGAGGTACTTCAGGTGCTTGATCATGCAAGTTTTCATGAATAAATGAGCGTGCTTTGTATGGACACGCCATCATGCAGTAGCGACAACCAATACAAATATGTTTATCGACAAGTACAATACCATCAGCGCGTTTAAATGATGCACCGGTTGGACATACATCAACACACGGAGGTTCTTCACAATGCTGACACATCATAGGTAGTTGATGTTCGCTACCAGTCAGTTTGTTTTTCAGAGTAACTGTACGTATCCATTGCGCTTTTTGCTGGGCATCTGACTTTTGCTCGTCACTGCTGCCACTTCCCCATGCATTTTCTGATTCACACGCTTTAACACAATCACTACAACCATCTGCACACTTGTTTGAGTCTACTAACAAGCCCCAACGATTTTTGTCGGTAACAGCTTTATCAGCAGGGCGGGCTTGCGCTTGTCCCACTGACATAAGCATAACGCCAGGTGCTATTGCACCGGTTGCAGCGGTTGCAGTTGTTTTACTTAAAAAATCTCGGCGGTATTGGTTTATCTTTTGCTGGCTCATTTGGCACCATTCTTGATAGCGATAGCATCGAGCATAGATTTTGTGTTGGGGGTTTCATGAACTTCAACAAATGCTTTCATCTTATCTGTAACGATAGGGTGAAAAGCCGTATCACGCGGTTTTGTAGCATGACATTCAAAGCAATCTAGTTTAACACTTGTGTAAGCATGGCATGTTTGGCAAAACTCACCTGGCGCATTAACCGGAATATATTTGCCTTCCTCATCTTTATTAGCATGGCAGTTAATACATTCTTTGAGACTGAACTGTTTGGTGCGAATACCATCGTACATTGTATCGTCACGTTGGTGATTCAAATGTTTCATGTGATCCTTGCGGATTTCTTCTGCAGGAAGGACACATTCATCACCGTTAGCACGGTTGATCTTTAGTTCAGGACCAATGCTATCTGCCATAACATTGCCGCTCAATGAGAGCGACAGTATTAGGAAGATAAATAGATTGCGAATTTGATTCACGATAACCTCTATTTAGCTGGATTAGTGATCGCCAAGACCCATTTTGATGTAGCCAGTTGGGCAAACATCAGCACAGATATGACAACCAATACAACGATCGTAGTCAGTGTAAACATAACGACCCATTGTTGCTTCATCATTCGGTGTTCGTAAGACCGCATCTTGAGGACAGAATATGACACAGTTGTCACATTCGAAACACATGCCACAGCTCATACAGCGCTTGGCTTCGGCAATGGTTTGTTCTTCACTTAATCCAGACATACGCTCATGGAAGTGACCAAGCACTTGTTCAGAATCAGGTACATTTTCGCTACGTAAGTGTCGTAATTCTTTTTCAAAATGCCCAAGATAAAGTTCATCATTTGTAATGATTTCTTGTTCAGCACGATCTTCGTAGTTATGTACAGCAAAACCACCAACAGATTTACCATCTTCAGCCGTTCCGCGAAGTCCTGCATCAATAGCCCGGCTATCATCAGTCGGTGCAAATTGTCCTGGAGTCTTACCAGTTTCTTGCAGTTTTTCCATTAAATCGAAATGGTGAACATCGACCTTAGGACGTTTGCCGTAATCTTCTTTTTTGAAGAAATGGTCAATGGTTTCAGCGGTGATAGACCCTTGGCCGATAACCGTTGTTAACAGGTGAGGGCGAACAATATCACCACAAGCGAAGAAACCAGGCTTGTTAGGAATTTGGAAATGCTTGTCAGCGTCAATAAGGCCGCGTTCATTGGCAAATTCATCCATGCCATCAAAATTACCGCTTTGACCAATCGCAGAAACAATCAGGTCAGCCTCAATATCATATTCAGAACCTTCAATCACTTCTGGTTTGCCACTGCTGTAGTCTAGTTTAGCAACGCGTAATGCTGTTGCTCTACCAGAATCATCAAGAATAACTGTAATAGGTGTTACAGAACCTTGAATATCAACACCTTCACGAGTGGCATCATCCAGCTCATGTTGAGCAGCATTCATGTTTTCAAGTGGTTGACGTGAAATCAGAGTAACTTCAGCGCCTTCCTTATTAGCAATATCCATTACATCGTGGGCTGTATAACCAAGAACAACCTTTTCAGGACGGTCAGATTCATTGCCATTTTTAATGTGACCAAGACGACGAGCAACTGAGGCAACATCGATTGAGGTATCACCACCACCAACTACAACAACGCGACCTGATACTGCTTTGAGTCGTTCATCATTGAATACTTCGAGGAAGGCAACACCACTAATGCAGTTTTCAGCTGCTTCAAATCCATCAATAGGAAGACCACGACCAGATTGTGCACCGAGTGCAAACAAGACAGCGTCATAATCTTTTTCAAGTTGTTCGATAGTGATGTCTTTACCGATGCTTGTTCCAGTCTTGACTTCAACACCCATGTTGATGATGCGACCGATTTCGCCATCAAGTACGTCACGAGGCATACGGTAACCAGGGATACCATAACGCATCATACCGCCAAGTTCTGAGTGATTATCAAAAATTGTTGCACCATGACCCATGCGGCGTAATTGGTATGCAGCTGAAAGTCCTGCTGGTCCACCACCAATAATAGCGACTTTCTTGCCAGATTCATTAGAACCAGCTGTAAAAGTTAAGCCAGCATCAAGAGCACTATCGCCGATAAATTGTTCAACTGCGTTGATACCTACAAAATCTTCAACCTCGTTGCGGTTACAACCATCTTGACATGGGGCAGGGCAAACACGACCCATCGTAGAAGGGAATGGGTTCGCATCAGTTGAGCGACGGAAGGCGTATTCTTTCCAATCCATTTCGCCAGAAGGCTTTTCAATACCACGTACGATATTTAACCAACCGCGAATATCTTCACCTGAAGGACAGCTACCTTGACATGGAGGTGTTTTATGAACATAAGTTGGGCACTTATATGTTTCATCACCATTAAAGAGCTTTTCACCCCAGCTCCAGTCTTCAGTTGTTTGACCGTCTTCAAAGCGACGCTTTGTAAAACCTTCTAAGTTTTCTTCGATATCTTTTTTAGATGTTGCCATTGCTCTGTTCTCCTAAAGCAGGAAAGTTCAGTTATTCCTTAGTGCCCAGTTGGATCGCTTCGCTCACCAAACCATGCACACTACCAATCATATCCATCGGGTGATCATAGTAAGGAAGTGTCTTGGTAAACTGGCTCTTACAAATTGCACAAATTGCTGCAAGATAGTTTACGTCGTACTCCTTAACTACGTCAGTTAGTGCCTGCATACGTGGCATTGCGCCTTTAACACGCAATTCCATGAGATCGTCTGTTAAAAGACCACCGCCACCGCCACAGCAGAATGTACTGTCATGAATTGTTTCAGGTGCCATGTCAAAATAGTGATTGACTGACGCCTTGATGACTTCACGTGGCAGAATAAACTGGCCACCAGGTGTATTACCCATACGTGTTGCGCGGGCTACGTTACATGAGTCATGGAACGTGACGCGTTTGTCATCGTTTGCAGAAGGATCTAAATTTAGTGCACCACGCTGGATGAGGTCATGGGTGACTTCAATAATGTGTTGTGGAACAGGATAATTTGGATCCAAAAAGTCGAACGGACCTGCAAGTGTATTCCAGAATTGGTAGGCTACGCGCCAAGCGTGACCACATTCACCAACAACAATTCGTTTAACGCCAAGATCTAATGCCGCTTCGCGAACACGCATCGCAACACGCTTCATGTTGTCGTAACTACCAATAAACATACCAAAGTTTGCTGCTTCAGAGGCATGCGAACTTAAAGTCCAATTTATACCAGCCTGATGGAATACTTTACCGTAACCAATCAAGCCATCAATATGAGGTTCAGCGAAGAAGTCAGCAGAAGGGGTGACAACCAATACGTCAGCACCTTTTACGTCAAGCGGGTACTTAACAGCAACACCTGTTTCATCTTCAACATCTTCTTCAAGATCTTCCAATGTTTGCCCTAGCGCCTTGCCAGGAAGACCGAGGTTATTACCGATTTCGTATACCTTACCGATAATTTCATTACAGTATTTTTGACCAACACCAACGGTGTCAAGAATTTCACGTGCTGCCATTGAAATTTCTGCAGTATCAATACCGTAAGGGCAAAATACAGAACAACGTCGACATTGAGAACACTGGTGGTAATAAGAGTACCAGTCGTCGAGTACTTCCTTTGTTAAATCTGTTGCGCCAACGAGTTTAGGGAAAAACTTACCAGCTAAGGTGTAGTAACGGCGATAAACTTTACGTAGCAGATCCTGTCTTGCAACAGGCATATTTTTGGGATCAGCTGTACCAAGGAAGTAATGACATTTGTCAGTACACGCGCCACATTTAACACATGAATCTAGAAATACTTTTAATGAGCGGTATTTCTTAGTGAGATCACCTAATTTTTCAATTGCGACTTCTTGCCAGTTATCAACCAACTCATCCGGGTAACCCATTGGTTCCTGGAATGGGGCGCGTGAAACGAAAGGCGAGCTGTGCGCCATTGCACCTTCTTTAATAGCAGGGATGACTGGTATGTCTTTCAGCTCTGGTACTTCATAATCTGCCACGTTGCTCTCCTAAATGCTTTATCGTTATTCGCAACGCTTAGTTTGCGTCTTTTGCCCAAGGCGTTACGTGGCGAGTCTCACGAGGATCATCCACCTGTACACGTGTTGGGCTAAAGAATACACCCGGCGCATGGAGCAATTTGCTGTATGGAAAAACAATCATCAGCAAGGCAACCAGGCCAAGGTGAGTTAACAGAATAAGGTCTTCTGGCATCGGTTGAATGTCAAAATAAATCAGACCAAGCATAAAATTTTTGACTGCAATGACATCCGTGCCAGAAACAAATTTCATTAGTAAGCCAGTAACAGTGATACCTACTAACATCGCTAACATTAAATGATCAGATGGTGATGAAATATAACGTACACGATCAACGAGGATACGACGCGCCCATAGGCCTAGCAGACCCAGCAGCATCAAAAATCCAGCATAAATTCCAAATGGTTGAATCATATCAACCCAAGTCCAGGGTGTTTCAAGAACGTAACGAAGGTGGCGCAACAACACCAGCAACATACCAAAATGAAATGCCCAGCCGAATACCCAGGTCCACTTGCTAGATCTGAATAAACTTTCAAATAAGACCACTTCTCGCCACATACGGTAAACCACACCAGCTTTTGTAGTTGGCGCAGGGGTAACAACAATTTTTAGTGGTGAAGGGGTATTAGCGTACGTATATATACGATATGCCAAGCCTGCAAATAATACGAAGGCAGCAAAGTAAAATAATACGCTATAACCTAATGTCAGCATCGACATTGATTAAATCCTCATGGTATCAAGTTTAAAGCTAGGCCGGGGCGAACCCCGACCCAAACAACAAATGCTTTATAGCTTATACACAACCTGTTGGTTTTGGCAGGCCAGCATACTTACAAGCTTGCTTAGCAGGACCGTAAGGGAACAGTTCGTACAAGTACTTGCTGTTACCTTTGTCTTTACCAAGTTTTTTACCAATTGCTTTGGTCAATACACGAACAGCAGGAGCAATTTGGTATTCGTCGTAGTATTCACGTAGGAATTTGATAACTTCCCAGTGATTGTCAGACAGTTCACAGTTGTCAATGTCTGCCATGTGTGAACCAATTTCTTCGTTCCATACACTACGGTCAACTAAGTAACCTTCTTCATCTACTTCAACGCTGTTGCCAGCAACTTCGATATTAGCCATTTTGTTTCTCCTAAATAATTCGGATAAATTAAAATTTAATAATTAGCTTAGAGCCAAGATTGAACTTGACTGTGGTCAGCTGCCAATTTGACAAAGCCGGCATAGTCAACAAGCTCAATACCATCAATAACACGATCGTTAACGCCACGCGCATTGAGGTCTTCGCTTAATGCATAAACTTTGACAGTTTTCATGGCATCTTCAACCATCGAAGAAGATGATGCGCCTTTCAGTGCACCATAAACGCCGTCTTCAATTAGCAAGACTGCGCTTCCGTCTTTCGCAACACCGATAGCGCGCTCAAGAGAGTTTTTGTCAAAGGGTGATTTATTTACTGTATGTAAAATTGCCATAATCAGTATCCCTTAGAAGTTAAACATGACGTCTGAACTGTCGATGAGGTCAGCCATTTCAGCACGGCTAACGATTTTGATTGATGGCTTTTCAGCCCAATCATCATCTTCATCTTCATAGGTCAGTGGCATCAAGTCATCTTCAGTAAGACCGCGTTCGTCGAGAGATTCTTTTTCAACATAAATTTTGTTGACGTCGTAATCGCCCAGCGCTTTATAAGTTGGTGCAAAGTTCTTTGAACCAATACCGGTAGTGTCCTGACCTTTCATGATCTGGAAAACACCGTCATCCATAAATGCAAGTCTTACATCTTGCTCAAAGGCAGCGCCAATGAGCACAACTTCAAGTGATTCCAATGCGTAAACAGTACCATGAGGTGCTTTACGGTTTACGTAGAGGAATTGTTTTGTTGTACCTTCACTCATTTCTCGTATCCTCTAAATCAATCGCCGAAGACAACCAGGCGATCTGCCTGAATGCCGGCTTCGATGAGCTGACCAAGACCTGAAATGCGGAATCCTTCTTGGATGTTGTCGGCGTCCTTACCGTTACGCTTTGACTCATCAGCATCTGCGATGCCACGGCGTTGAGCCGCAGCAACACAAAGGACGAGATCCAGATCACTTTCTTTGGCCAGTTCTGCCCAACGGTTAACAACGTGACGATCATCCTGAGGAGGAGTCGTCAAACGCGTGCCATTATTAACACCGTCATGGTAGAAGAATACGCGCATCACTTCGTGACCAGCTTCAAGTGCAGCTTTAGTAAACATATAAGCTGAATCTGATGCCTCGTGCGTGTAAGGACCTTCGTTAATTTGAATTGCAAATTTCATTGTAATGAATACCTGTCAGTTCAAATAACTTAGAAGCGGATGTGCGTAGAAGCGTTAAGACTGTTACGCGCACCTTTCCAGTTGTCAATGTGGAACTTAGTAAACGGAAGTTCAGTTAGCTCGAAGAAACGAGGCCAGCCGATACGTTCAACCCAATCACCAGTACGTTCCCAATCCAAGGCATCCTTACGGTAAGCTTCAAGAATTGTTTTAACAATCGCCGCAGCTTCAGGCCAACGAGGTGGATTGTTTGGTACACCAGCAGCAACAAGCTTATGGAACATTGGCTTGCTACGTGCGTTAGAGTGTTTACCACCAACCCAAATAGCTAACTTAGAATATTCTGCATCGTTGATTTGCATTGGAGGACAAGGAGGGAAACATGCACCACAACAGATACATTTCTTCTCATCAATTTCCAATGAAGGTTTGCCGTTAACCATGGCAGGGCGAATCGCCGCAACAGGACAACGTGCAACAACAGAAGGACGTTCACACGCATTTGCAACTAAGTCATGGTTAATCTTAGGTGGCTTAGTGTGCTGTACGTTAATCGCGATATCACCTTGACCACCACAGTTGATTTGACAACATGAAGTAGTGATGTGAACGCGGTTAGGCATTTTTTCGTGTGTGAAATCTTCGTGCAACTCATCCATCAAGGCTTTAACAACACCCGATGCGTCAGTGCCTGGAATATCGCAGTGCAACCAACCTTGAGTGTGAGAAATCATTGTGACAGAAGGGCCGGTACCACCGATTGGGTAGCCAGCTTCTTCAATCGCAGCAATCATTGGTTCTACTTTCGCTTTATCAGCAACACAGAATTCCATGTTTGAGCGAATAGTAAAGTGAACATAACCGTCAGCGTATTCATCAGCAATATCGCAGAGAAGGTTAATTTCGTATGGTCCAAGCTGACGCTGTGTACCAAAACGGACTGTCCAAATTTCATCACCGCTTTTAGCTACGTGACGTAGAACACCTGGACGTGGGCGTTCGTGAAAATCCCAATTGCCAAAGTTCTTTTTCATTACCGGGTGCAAATACTGGAACCCGTCCGGACAACCGCTTTCAATTGGATACTGAGGAGTATCAGACATGTAAGCCTCCAATTTCCTACTTAATTAATTAAGTATTTCGTTACTATCTAATAATGCAGCCCGTCTGTTTCCAAACGGGCTGTAAAATTAATTAATGATTAACCTGCTTTACGCTGGTTCCACTTATCAGCTTCTTCGTCCCATGTATCCATGCGAACATAAGATGACTGACGAGCACTTGCGATCATGTTTGGATCTACTTCAACACCGATACCTTCAAGGAAGTTAACGAGGCCGATACGATCAATCATTTCACCACAACGTTCATGCTCAAGACCATTTTCTGCCCAGAAGTCGATGATTTCTTCAGCGAGTTCAGTCAGTTTTTCATAGTCTTCTTCAGTTTCTAACTTCATGAATGGGATAAGAACTGTACCCATGAGGTCACCGATTTTCAGTGTACGTTTACCACCGATAAGAACTGTTACACCTTTGTCATCACCAACAGACAATGCTTTGGTCATAACGTTAATGCAATGCATACAGCGTACGCAGTTACGGTTGTCAACATTCAATGTGTCGTCGTCATTCAAAGACAAGGCATTTGTTGGGCAACGGCTAACTACGTTATCAACAACGTATTTACGACCTTTGTCAGCAATGAATGTCTTAACTTCGTCTTGATCAACTTTCATGTCATCACGCCATGTACCGATTACGGCCATGTCTGCACGTTGAATTGAGTTCATGCAATCATTTGGACAACCAGAAACCTTAAATTTGAACTTGTAAGGAAGAGCTGGGCGATGCATGTCATCAATGAAGTTGTTCACTAAGAGACGGTGAATTTTCATTTCGTTAGCACATGACTGTTCACAACGTGCTGCACCGATACATGACATACCAGTACGTACACACGGTCCGGCACCACCAAGGTCCCAACCGTATGCATTAATTTCGTCGAAGAAGTGCTGAACGCGATCGTTGTCAGTACCGATGAACATGATGTTACCGGTTTGACCGTGGAACGCTACCAGACCAGAACCCCATTTGCCCCAAGAGTCAGATAGTTGACGTAACATATCTGTTGAGTAGTGGTTACCAGCAGGTGGTTGAACACGAATAGTGTGGAATTCTTTACACTCTGGGAACATTGGTTCGCCGTCTGCGCCCATTAACTCAGTGAAACGTGGAATGATACCGCCGCCGTAACCAAATACAGAGATAGTACCGCCTTTCCAGTAACCAAGACGTGTTTTGTAAGAATGTTCAAGTTGACCTAGAAGATCGACCATCATGTCGCCAAATTCTTCTTGCATTGCTAGTCGTTTCAGACCAGTAACGAAGCTAGGCCATGGGCCAGTTTCTAGTTCATCGAGGTTAGGTGTATCGTAGAAAGCCTTGCTAGATTTTTTCTCTGAAGGCATGAACGTATGATGACGTTCAGGGTTTTTTGGTGTATCAGCCATTTTGTGATGTCCTCCTGTTTTGCTACTTCATGTAGCCACAGTTATATCCAAATAAAACTTAAATCTTATGTTTTACAACTGGGCTGCCGATTGCCACTTTGTTGCTAACCTGATTGCTGTTAGCACGAAGGGACTGCATCGACACCTCCGTATTCAATGTTGAACAAGTGTACTCGTCTCACGTCATAGTAAAACCCGTCTTTGGGGGTGTATAAAAATAATTTTACCCCTCCCAAAAGGGATAGACGATGATACCTAGTTTCACTCGCATTATAACGACCAAGCAATGATAAACCTTAAATGCTTGTCTTTAGCGCTAGCCCCCCATAAGAGAGGCTTTGCCGGCGAAGCATAATACACTAAAGTGCGAGTAATCCAAAAGACAAAGTGATTATGTTGGTAATTGAGTGGTATTTAAATGAGCCTATTATTTACTCTATATAATAAGGGCACCAAATAGTCTAAAAATTAAGCAATGAAGGGATACGGAAAGTGGGCCAGGAAGAAGTAAATAGCAATAAAAGTCCATTCCTTCTCGATAATGAGCAGGCTTATCAGTTATGGCGGGCGAAAAAGTTAGCCGAATATCCCCAGACTGCAAGTGATCTCATCGTCGAAATTGAGGATCCAAGGTGCTTAACAGACAATGAAAAACACCTCATGTTAATTCTATTTAAAAAGGCTAACATGTTGATATATAAATCTAATACCTCCACTTTAGAAGATAAGAATATTCCTCGTAGGTGTGGCCAGCAACTTGGTTTAACACACCTTGACCCAAACATGTTGGCAGATGATGATGGGATAACCTCTCTAGCCGTTGTGCCTGGTAAACAAAAAAGAGGATACATTCCTTATTCTGATCAACGTTTGCTCTGGCATACCGATGGCTATTACAACAAGCCTGAGCAGCAAATTAGAGCCTTCATACTTCATTGCGTACGTCCGGCAGCGAATGGTGGTGAAAATTGTCTTATTGATCCAGAAATGATTTATATTCAATTACGCGATGAAAACCCAGATTATTTGCGCGCACTTATGCATCCCCATGCGATGACAATTCCTGCAAATATAGAATCTGGTAAGATTACGCGAGAAGCTCAAACTGGACCCGTTTTCTCCCTTGATTTAACAACAAACTGCCTCCATATGCGTTATACAGCAAGAACGCGTAGTATTGAGTGGCGTGATGATATTGTGACACAGCACGCGGTAAGTTATCTTTCAGACTTACTGAGTGATGAAAACCCCTATGTTTTCAGACATATACTGCAATCTGGTCAGGGCTTGATATGTAATAATGTTTTGCATAGTCGAACTGCTTTTTCAGATGAGAAAGCCAATGGTGGAGGCCGGTTACTATATCGCGCCCGTTACTATGACCGAGTTTCAAGCGACTTTGCGATTTAAATTCTAAGATAAAGGTGTGGATTATGCTCTATTTGAGTGAGGTGTTAATGCAAAACCACGATTGTCAGTCGTTTACCGAGTTACTGAAAATAGTAGAAGTGACCGCGAATACGAGTGGTGAAATTCATTTTAATATCGATGTGAAGCCGAGTTACCCTGATACACCTGCAAACTGGGAAGATCGCCTCGAAGGCGCTTTTGCCGGCGTTTATTCCGTTACCATGTGATATAAATAACATTAAGAGTAATATCTAACACTATGAAATATATAAAGTCAGAAGAAAGTAGAGATGCGGATAGTGCCGAAGATGTGCAACAGGCAACCGGCCTGCTAGAAGCCCGTTTACACGAGTTACGAGAAGAAATAACAGAGTTGCCGGCTGGTTTTGATCCAAAGCTCAAGGGTGAATTGTTAATTCAAACATCTGCCGTTTTGGTTGATCTTGAGCGTGGAGAAGAAGCATTTAGTGATGCCCGTGAAGCATTCGATATTTTTAAGGATGCCGAGGCATGGGAAGCACTGGCGCAAACTTGTAACAACATGTTTTTAGCCGATCAACCAGAATCATTGCCTGCACTTGGGCAGGGTATTTGGGTTGGTGTAACATTCCCCGAGGTTGATCCTGAATTAACCGTCGCTTTATTACAGCATGTGGTGAATGAAACGCCTTCAGATTCAGATGGTGGCGCATTGGCGGCTGCCGTTGCACATTATATTGCTGACATTCGTACCGAAGGCAAAAAACATGAAGATTTAACATTTTTCACCAATTCATTGTTAGGTACCGTGGCGAGACGCCATTCTGAAGTGGAATCACAAGAGCAATTTAAAGCATGGTTTACACGCATGGAACTGGATGACCCTGAAAAATTCCTTGTACGCATGAGAAATGTGATTGATGTACTAGTTCAGGAAGACTGGTGGATTGATCGCGATGCAATCTGGGCAACTCTACCGGTAAATTAGCGATGTATTGGCAGGAAGAAGAAGACAATACTACAAAAAAGCAGGTCTCAGACTCGATTGTTGATGTCGTTTGCAAGCTTGATTGTCGAAGCTTGCCTGTTGACCATGCCTTTGCACTCTCTGAAGCTGTCCATGAACATCTTCCGTGGTTTATTGATGAACCTGGAGCCGGCATTCACCCAATCAGTATTCCAGAAGCCGGAAATGGGTGGTTACGACCAGAAGGCGGAGATGAAACTCTGCATTTATCAAAACGAACTAAGCTTATTTTGCGGATCCCTTCATCGCGTTTTGATGACATTACCGTACTGATTCGAAAAAAACTTTCTGTTGCGGATAGTGAAATGACTATTTTGCAAATGACTGAACGCTTGTTACAGCCAATGGAAACGGTATTTTCTCGGTACAATGTGGTAGAAGAAGGCATGGATGAAACGGCATTTATGCAACAAACTATGCAATCATTAAAGTCTATGGGAATCACACCAAAAAAAATGCTACCGGGCCGGGAACACAAACTTCGAACGGATAAAGGTACATTAAAAACGTTAACGTTAATGATTGCTGATCTATCACATAAAGAATCGCTAACGATTCAACAAAAAGGAATTGGGCAGCATCAACATATGGGGTGTGGTTTATTTATTCCACAAAAAAGTATTTCAGAAGTCCACGAAGTACATGAGTGATTTATAATATTAGTGTGTTTATGGCTGGAGAATTCTGAAGATTCAGGTACAATTCACGCAAATTTTTTAACTATTGATTTAAACGTAAAGTAACGAGGAAATTCAACATGGCTTATGAACTTAACGGCAAAACAATTGAAGCAACTGAGGATGGTTACCTGCTTGAAGTAAACGACTGGTCTGAAGAACTGGTTCCTGTTATGGCTAAGGCTGATGGTATTGAATTAACTGACCGTCACATGGATGTTGTTAACTATTTGCGTAATGAACACGTAGGCAATGCTGGCAACGAGCCAAACGAACGCACTATCATGAAAGACATGGGGAAAAAATGGGGTTCAAAAGTAAGCTCGAAAGACATGTTTATTTTGTTCCCGTTCGCCCCATCTAAACAAGGCCGCAAGTGGGCTGGTTTACCAAAAAGTACTCGAAAGGGTGGTTACTAAGAAATACACTTAAGTAATTTTTAGTTTTTAGAAAAGGCTGTCAGATTGACAGCCTTTTCTGTCTTCACATAGATAAAACGGTGCAGCATGACAGACTCAGCTTACAAACTTCGTGAATTAAAACCGCATACTTTTATTTACGAAGTAGGTAATGCGTTATCTGATGAACTGTGCAATGAAATGATCGCTCGTTTTGAAGCAAACCCAGAGCAACAACATGATGGACGGATGGGACAGGACGTTGATGTAGAGCAATCTATAAAACGTTCTACAGATTTAAGAATTAGTGGACGGAATAATTGGACTGATATTGATTCAGAATTATTTAAATCGCTAAGTAATGCATTGAATCAAATTTCGGCAGAGTTTCCTTTTTTTGCAGTCAATAAATTTCGCGATATGGGTTACCAGCTGCAACGTACAAATAAAGATGAATTTTACCATTGGCATATTGATAGTGGGCCAGGTGAATTTAGCCAGCGACAACTAGTAGCTATTTGGTATTTAAATGACGTAGAAGGCCCCGGTGGCACAACAGACTTTGCCATGCAGGATATTAGTATTAAGCCCCAACGAGGCAAGTTGATATTGTTTCCTCCTTTTTGGACGCATATTCATCGCAATGCCACACTTGAACAAGGTGTGAAATACATCGCGACGACCTGGGTATGTTTCTCATAAGCATTGTAGTTTGATATTTCAATGAGCCTAACTTTAATTTTAATACTGACGTTAGTATGTGTCCTTACTTACGCATTTGAAATCACGTTCGGTCTTGCAGGCACGATCATGATGCTGGCAGTTATGTCTTATTTCATTGATGCAAAATTGTTAGTTATTTATTCAATTCTTCCGCAGATACTCGTGGCAACAATTGGTTTGTATCGTTCACCTAAAACTGTTCGATTGGAAGTGCTGGCAGGTATGGTGGGTGTAGCCGCATTAGGATCGATCTTAGGTTTTTATCTTTTTAATCAAATTCCGACAGATCCATTTCGCATGTTGTTGGCGGGCGTTATTAGTTTATTCGGTCTGTATTTGGTCATTGCCCCCGGAAAACTTAAAATTAATGGTATTTTGGCAAGAATTTTAGATTTTATAGCCGGTATTTCACAAGCGTTATTTGGAATCAGCGGCCCAATTGCAATGACGCGAATAATGGCGACACATACGGATAAATTGGTAATAAGAAATTATGCATTAGCATTTTTCTTATCGTTAAATATATTTCGTGGTATTGGCTATACGATGAATGGCTCACTAACAGAACCATTACTGGAAATGATGTTGATTTCGGCGCCAATACTAGCGGTGAGTTTATGGTACTCAAATCACTTACATTTTAAGGTGCGCGATAAGCATTTTAAAAAAGTGGTGGCGTGGATCATTTTATTCGGTGGTTTGTCGCTGTTTTTCGCTTAGACAAGCTAATAGGTTACTTTTTGCGTATAATTATGCCATTCAAATAAAGAAGCACAACAATGACTAATACTTATAAATTTGCAGCTAAACTTTCCCAAGTAGGCGTTGGTAAAATGTTTCGTGTACAGCTAGACGGAAAATTGCTTTTACTTGCGAACGTTGATGGCACGATCCATGCGTGTGACGAAATGTGCACACACGAAGAAGTATCGCTCTCACTGGGTGCGCTACAAGGCAACTGTCTTAAATGCTCGCTGCATGGGAGTCGCTTTGACCTATTAACTGGTAAAGCGCTAGATGAACCTGCAGATGAGGATTTACGTATCTACCCTGTGAAGATTGAAGACGATTCAATTTTAGTTAACATTCAATAAGGTAATTCCCGGAGATTTTTATGAATGATGTAGTAGCCGAAGCTAGAGAGTTAATGCGTTCAATTATCCAACGTGTTGCAACGGGTCCTGAGCTTAGTAAAGATATTGAACAAGAAGAAGCCCGTGCTGGGATGTTAGCAGTGCTTGATGGCTATATTGATCCTGTTCAATCAGCGATTTATTTAATCGGTTTACGAATGAAGCGTGAAACGCCTGAAGAAAACCGTGGCATATTAGAAGCTATTATTGACCGCACTGACCGTGTCACAGCAGATGTTGATGAATTAGTTGATATTGGCGATCCTTATGACGGTTATAACCGTACATTACCTGCCTCACCTTTTTTACCCGCAGTGATGGCTGCATGTGGCGTACCCGCTGTATCGCATGGCATGGAAACGGTAAGTCCTAAATTTGGCGTAACACACCGACAAATTATGCGTGCAGCCGGAAAAAATGATTCGCTTACGCCGCAACAAGCGGCTGATCAAATTGCAGATGTGAATGTAGGTTGGGCCTATGTTGATCAAAGTCAATTTTGTAAAAAATTAAATGATCTAACTGATTTCCGTACGCTTGTTATCAAGCGGCCGCCAATCACAACGGTTGAAACAGAAACCATGCCTATTAAAGCGCGCGGCAAAACGCATCATGTTTGCGGCTATGTACATAAACCTTATCCTCCCGTTTATGCCATGCTTGCAGCACATTCTGGATTTGATAGTGCATTGTTAGTGCGTGGTATTGAAGGTGGCGTAATTCCATCGCTACGCCAACCTGGAAAATTATTTAGCTTCAAAGGTGAAACGGTTGTACGTGAAGCAGATCCCTCTCCGCAAGAATTGGGCTTTTCTCATGATTTGCGAGCCGTCCCAGTTCCCGAATCTTGTAAACAGGAAACAGGCGGTATTGATGAAGTGACAGGTGATTATAACCGTGATGCGTTAGCGAAAGCCGCAGTTGAAGCTGGTCTTGCGGCTTTAGGCGGGGAGAAAAGTATGACTTACGATGCATTAGTTTACGGCGGTGCAAATATTCTTTGGCACTTAGGTCGGCATGATGAATTAAGTGATGCAGCTGACGCAGTGCGTGCCGTATTAGATTCTGGCGAAGCACTAAAACGTTTTAATGCGAGCGTGTAATAATTTATCCTTGCGAGAAGGAAAACGTTCGTCATTGCGAACGCAGTTAAGCAATCTATAACATTCATCATTGGAGATTAGGATGTTACTAGAAATACCTAACATTTTATCTGCTCAAGAACTTGAGCATGTCAGAGCAACTTTAGATAGCGCACCATTTATTGATGGTAAATTATCGGCAGGATCAGCTGCACAACGGGTTAAACACAACGAAGAAGTTGATGTCCGCTCTCAAGATGTTCAACAGCTTAATAACCTAGTCATGACGCGTTTGGTGGAAAACCCTGTTTATCGTGCCGCCGCGTTACCGATGAAGGTTGCTGCACCATATTACGCACGTTATAACACCGGTATGTCATACGGTGATCATGTCGATGATCCGATTATGCATGCCGATACACCGTACCGGTCAGATATTTCTATTACGATATTTTTAAACGATAAAACTGATTATGAAGGCGGTGAGCTAGTCATTAATACCCAATATGGCGAGCATGCAGTTAAGTTGCCAGCTGGTAGCGCCGTGATGTACCCCTCATCGAGTGTTCATCATGTTAATGAAGTAACAAGTGGTTCGCGTTTAGTGGCCGTGACCTGGTTGCAAAGTTTAGTTAGGGAACCAGCCAAGCGAGAACTTCTTTACGATATGTACCAAGTGAAAGAGAAGTTACTCAAAGAATCTCCCGACGATAAAAACACTAAACGTCTTGATCGAAGCTATGTTAACTTGATCAGGATGTGGGGCGATGTATAAGCAACCCATATCTGAATAATTATTGTTGATGTTTTTTCATATGTTGGTTATTCAGAACCACTGATGTGTATAGAAGTATTATATAAGAACAATCACTATGACACTGAACGCCACAGAAACATTATTAGAAAGCTTGTATTGGATAACAATATTGGCTGTGATTGGTTCATCAATATCTGGTGTGCTAAAAGGTGGCTTTAAAAAAATGGATTTATTTGGCGTGATGATGATTGCTATCGCAACGGGTTTAGGTGGCGGCTCATTAAGGGATATGTTGCTCGATAGAGAAGTATTTTGGATACGTGATCAGATATTTTTCATTGCATCACTAACGAGCGCCATTTTTATTTTTATTCTGGCTCGACTTGTAGCCATTCCGCATCGCTTTTTTTTAATACCGGATGCAGCTGGACTCGCCACGTTTAGTATTGCAGGGACATTTGTCTCGCTTATGTTTGGCACGCCATGGTTAGTTGCGAGCTTTATGGGGGTAATGACAGGCGCTATGGGAGGAATTTTTCGCGATATTCTTTGTAATGAGATGCCGGTTGTTTTCCAAAGCCCACTTTACGCGACGGTCTCTTGGTTAGGCTCTCTACTGTTTATTTTAATGATTTATTCGCAGGTTGATGTTACAGCAGCGGCAGTCTTTGCAGGCACTGCTATTTTTATCTCAAGATTATTAGCAATAAAATACAATGTTACTTTGCCACGATTTCGCTTTAAGACGTAGCAGGCAAGTCAAATGGTGCCTGATACAATTCAGACACCATTCAAATTTATTATTAATCCATTGCCTCAGATTTTTTGTACCATTCCTGGGCTTTGTCGGCATCTTGCTCAACACCTTGGCCTTGTTCGTACATCATGCCGAGTGTCATCGCAGCACCTGCCATGCCTTGGTTGGCTGCTTTTTCAAACCATTCAGCCGCTTTCGCTTCATCTTTATCAACGCATTCACCCATCATGTACATAAAACCAAGACCATGCTGTGCAAACGCATAGCCTTGTTCGGCTGATGCACGCATCCATTTCACTGCGGTTGCATCATCTTTTACCAGCCCTAATCCATTTTGATACATGATTGCCATGCGGTGCTGTGCTTCGGCATTACCTTGCTCTGCAAATGGCGATAAGAACTGTTTTGCACGGCTAAATTCTTTTGCTTCAAAAGCAGCCATACCACTGGTAAAGTCCATATCAAGACCGCTAGTATCAGACATCATATTCTCCATATTCTGTTTAAAATTTGCGTGCTATTTTGACAGAGCATGAAGCGAACAGCCAGCAAAAACTCTATATTTCCATGTCGTTAGCAGGTCTATAGGGATGTGGTATTTATGAATTTTGCGTATAATCTCGAACCGATTTCGACACATGAATAGTAACGGAGTAATAGATGATTTTAACTGCACACATAAACGACACTGTCTATAATTTTGACGTACCGCAGGAGATGTTAGACGAAGGCGAGTCGTTTTTTAGTAAAATCGATGCAGATATGGATAATGGTTATCAAATGAGCCGTGAATTTGTTGATAATCCTGGTCGAAAAGAACGCTGCCAAATTGTCGCAGACCGCATTTTAGATGCATTAAGTGAAAATAATAAAACACTGGCGTTATTACTTTGTGCTTACATTATTGATCGTATGCCCGGCGTCACCGTTGTTCATGTTGATACAGAAGGCGATATTAACAATACTCGATTTGGTAATGCGGCTGAACATGAGCCTAAGCCATTAGTCACCGATGAAGAAGCACGCGCGAAGGCAAATGAATCACTGAGTGAAGTGTATAAAGTAGGTCGGGTACACAAATTTTCAGTTCGCGATGCCTTGACCGGCAAATGGGAAGAATCCCCAACGGTTAAAACAGAAGAAGAAGCTAAAAAGTTACGTGCAGCGGCGTTTGACAAACTTTATCGCGAAGCAAAAGGGCGTGTTATTTCACTTGATAACGAAGCAAGTTAACGACAAACCGAGAGAGTACTATGGCGATTCGTATGAAAACAAAATGGCATCGTTCAAAACGAAGCCAACGTAATATTGAGGGTTCTCGTAAAGAGAAAACCATGAAAGAACTTGCCGGTATTATTGCGTTTAATGTCTGGAAGTTAACCCGTGAAATTTACAATAATATGGAAAAAGACGGTTTTCATTTCGGTGAAGATGAACAAGTGGTCAATTTTTTCATTGAGTTAATTGCCTTTATGGTTCAAGTTTCTGATCGCACCGTTTATGGAAAACTTACTGAAGAAGAACGTGCTGAGTTCGTCTCCGTGATGGCTTTAGATCTTACTGATATGCTTGAGACCAACAAACGTGAATTACTCGGTGAAGCAGATTATCGTGCCGGTATTGTAGAAAAACTGAATAGCCGTTTTGCTGATTATTCTGAATGCCCCTATGACGATGATGGCCCTAGTTATGAATTCCGTCGGCTACTTGCTCATAGCGTGTCACAAGTGATGGCGGAGACCGATAACAAGTGGGTATTAGAGCAAATTATGGACATTGAAATGCCAAAAGCCTTAAAGAACCTTCAAAGAATGTTAAAAGATGTTTTAGGGCTTAATAAAAGAAAGCCTAACGCAGCTTCATGAAAAAAGAGTAACGAAAAACCTGAAACGCTTAAACAAAAAAGCCCCGCATTGCGGGGCTTTTTTATTAAACATTTTTACTAGGAACGTTTAACGTTCACCAGCAAAAGCGCCAAGCATATGTAACAAACTCAAGAACAAGTTATAGATGCTAACGTAAAGTGAAACCGTAGCCATGATGTAATTTGTTTCGCCACCATGAACCAATGCACTAGTGTCATACAAAATCTTGCCACCCATTAGTAGAATGAAAGCACCTGACACAGCAAGAGATAGCCCCGGTATGTTAAATACGGCTGCGCCTAAGCCAGCCAGGAAGGCAACCAAAATACCAACCATCAAGAAGCCACCCATAAAGCTGAAATCTTTACGTGTTGTTAGCGCGTAACCAGACAGCCCTAAAAAGATGACGCCAGTTCCACCCATGGCCATCATGACCAGCTCGTGGCCGTTACTGAAACCACTCACGTATAAATTTACAATCGGGCCGATTGTTGCACCCATAAAACCGGTTAGCGCAAAGACTGAAACCAGACCCCAACCGCTATTACGAGTAGCATTGGTTAAAAACATCAAGCCAAAGAAACCCACTAATGTGACAATGATTCCCATTGGTGGCCAATTTTGTTGGTAAGCCACGCCAGCAACAGCTGCACTGAACAACAGCGTCATTGAAAGCAGGGTGTATGTGTTACGAATAACCTTATTAGTGGAGAGTATTGACTCGCGTGAACGGGTTATTGCAGGTTCATTTGTAAACATGGTGTATCCTCATCTCATATAGAGTTTATTTTACTAATTACTATGACCACTTTGGGTCGAAATTTATCCCAGCATACCTCTGAAACAAAAAAAAACAAGTATTGTTAGCAGATAATTACATTATCAGCTAACTACTTTATAAATATGGGCAAAATCGGCCAAAACAAGACTATACATACCGCCTTTGTCGTGTAAAATAGCCGCCACTTTGGAGAGGTGACTGAGCTGGCCGAAAGTACCGGTCTTGAAAACCGGCGAAGGTTTATCCCTTCCGTGGGTTCGAATCCCACCCTCTCCGCCAAACTAACAAAAGTCGCCTATATGGCGGCTTTTTTCGTTTTGGAACAGAAAAGACAAGAACCCACGGTTAAAAAGCCGGTTCGACAAACCAGTGGAACTGGTTTGGGCGCTGCAAGTGCAGCGTCAATCCCACCCTCTCCGCCAAACTAACAAAAGTCGCCTATATGGCGGCTTTTTTCGTTTTGGAACAGAAAAGATAAGAACCCACGGTTAAAAAGTCGGTTCGACAAACGAGTGGAACTGGTTTGGGCGCTGCAAGTGCAGCGTCAATCCCACCCGAACTAAAACCACAGCCCATCTAGATATAGTTGCAAAGTGCAGCTTCTTTTTAATGGTGGATTAGTTCGAAGTAACTGACCTAGCCACAATTAGTGTAAAATATTAAATTAATGTAAAACAATAAGTTAGAATAAAATTCCACGCTTAAACTGATGGATTACGTCAAAGACTACCTTAATGTAAGAAAACGCTTACATTTGCCTACAATATTATTCTAAAATAGCCTATATAAGCAGAATACTAATAAATTGGGATCTTAGCTGGTTCTAAATACCAGGGAGAGGGTAAATGACAATTAAAGTGCTGCTCGTCGACGATCACGAGCTGGTTCGAACTGGAATACGTCGGTTATTGGATGATTTCAATGATATTGAAGTGATTGCAGAAGCTGATAGCGGTGAAGTAGCCATTTCGTTAGTTCGCGAACACCAGCCACAAGTGGTACTAATGGATGTAAACATGCCCGGTATTGGAGGGCTTGAGGCAACGCGTAAACTTATTCAGATCGCGCCCAACACGAAAGTTATCGTTGTCACTATCCACCTTGATGAACCTTTTCCAACCCGCTTACTTGAAGCCGGTGCTTCTGGGTACCTCACAAAAGGCTGTGCGGTAAGCGAAATTGTGGACGCCATTCGTCAGGTAAGTAAAGGGAAGCGTTTCATAGGCAGCGACGTAGCCCAACAGTTAGCACTGACGATGCTCCCAGGCAGCGACAAATCGCCTTTTGATGCCTTATCGCAACGCGAACTACAAGTTATGTTGATGGTTACGCAAGGGCAGAAGATTCAGGAAATTGCAGATAAACTGTGTTTGTCACCAAAAACAGTCAGCACCTATCGTTATCGTTTATTTGAAAAACTTGACGTTAAAAGTGATGTTGAATTAACACACCTTGCAATGCGGCATGGCATGATAGATGAGAACAATAGCTTAGCAGAATAAAAAAACCAACAGGGAATAGCCAAAGAGGCTTGTATGAACGCACCACGGACACGCGCACCAGAGTTACCAGATAACTTAGAATGGTTTAACACCCAAGGCGAAGCAATTAAGCTGGCGGATTGCCGTGGTAAAATTGTTCTGCTGGATTTTTTTACCTATTGCTGCATTAATTGTCAGCATGTTTTACCCGAGTTAGCAGCTTTAGAGCGTCGTTATCCAGATAACCTTGTCGTCATCGGTATCCATTCTCCCAAATTTCCAAGCGAGCGAATAAGTGACAATGTGCAAAAAGCCATTAACCGTCATTACATCCGCCACCCAGTTGCGCACGACCCTTCATTTACGCTTTGGAAGCAGTACACGATCAAAGCTTGGCCATCGATTATCTATATTGATCCAGAAGGGTATATCGTCGGAATGCTACGTGGTGAAGGAAATTCAAAACAACTAGATACAATGATTCAACAATCTATCCAAAATGCACAAGAGAATCATTCTTTAAACACCGAACGATTGTCTTTTGACATAAAGCCGGAGCCAAACTTGGAATTAAAATTTCCAGGAAAAGTGCATGCTGGCGAGGATCGATTGTTTATCAGTGACAGTGGACATAACCGTGTTATCGAATGCATGCCTAACGGCCGTATTGTGCAAATATTTGGTTCTGGTGCACCAGGCTTAATTGATGGTAATGGTGAAGAAGCTGCTTTTGATAACCCACAAGGTTTAGTGCAAGCAGATAATTTTTTGTTTGTAGCAGACACCGACAATCATGTGATTCGCCGCATTGACTTATTCACACGTGATGTAACAACAGTTGCAGGCATAGGTCGTCGCGGAAAAGTCAAAAATTTTGATAGCTATGATGATGCCTTACAAGTGCCGCTAAATTCACCAATGGCATTAGATTATGATGAAGGGGTTTTGTACATTGCTATGGCAGGGGCACATCAAATATGGACAATGGATTATAACAAGCAAACTATACAAGTGCTTGCCGGGACTGGTGTAGAAGAACTTAAAGACGGTAATGCCCATCTAGCGATGCTTGCACAACCTTCAGGCTTAACCTTAGGTGAGGATTTAGAAAAACACCTGTTCTTTGTTGATGCCGAAACCTCGTCTGCTCGTTCAATTCGAATCCGCGATAACAAAGTAAGCACGATTATTGGCAAAGGCTTATTTGAATTTGGTGCGGTTGATGGTGATAAAGAAGTTGCGCGGATGCAACACCCGCTAGATGTGACATATGACCCAATTCGTAAAGTGTTATGGGTAGCAGATACCTATAATAACCGGTTGCGCAGAATTAAGATTATCAATGGTGTTATTGCATCAATCCGATTAAGCGAGGAGTTGCATGAGCCCGCCGGGTTAAGTATTAAGGGTAATACGCTATTTATTGCCGATACCAATGCGCACCGCATTTGCAGTCTCGATTTAAACAGTGGTCAAGTGCAAGAAGTTGAGATTTTTGAGGTAGAAACGAATTAAACTAACCGCATGAAGCCAAATGTATGTAGTTTTGATATCCATTGCCAGCGTTGCCCGCGACTGAGCCAATTTCTGCGCGATGTCCGTGAAGAATACCCTGAGTATTATGGTAGGCCAGTGCCCCCGTTTGGAACAAAGCAACCTGAGCTACTGATAGTTGGTCTTGCTCCGGGTATGCACGGTGCAAATGCAACAGGGCGTCCTTTTACCGGCGATTATGCGGGTATTCTTCTCTATGAAACGTTACACAAGTTCGGCTTTAGTAACAAACCGGTTTCTGAGTCAGTCAATGATGGTTTGAAATTGAAAAATTGCCGCATCACCAATGCGGTTAAATGCCTCCCACCGCAAAACAAACCGACGACAGAGGAAGTAAATATATGTAATGCCTTGCTGCGTGATGAATTAGATGCACTAAAGAAGCTTCGAGTGGTCTTAGTGCTCGGTTTAGTTGCGCACAAAGCGTTACTAAAGGCTTGTGATGTAAAAATCAAAGACTTTCCCTTTGGTCATGGTGAATGTACGCAGCTTCCTGATGGACGCTGGCTTTTAAGCTCTTACCACTGTAGTAAATATAATACGTCCACCAAGCGTCTCACTGAAAGTATGTTTCATGATATCTTTAGGCAAGCACAAAAATTACTTCGCAAAAAGGCTTAAAGATGGCTGAGCAAGAAGTCACGTTTGATTCAAAAGCTTTCCTGAGCAGTTTAACTAGCCGTCCAGGTGTGTACCGTATGCACGGCGCAGACGATGTTATTCTGTACGTTGGAAAAGCACGTGATTTAAAAAAACGGGTTTCATCATATTTTCGTAGCAGCGGTTTGGCGGCAAAGACATCTGCGCTGATGAAGCAAGTAAACAATGTCACAGTGACGGTAACACACACCGAAACCGAAGCGCTTATTTTAGAAAACAATTTAATCAAAGAATTTTTACCACGCTACAATATTTTATTACGAGATGATAAAAGTTATCCTTATCTGTTCCTTTCGACTGAGCAAGAGTTTCCGCGCCTGGACTTTCATCGAGGAGCAAAGAAAAAAAAGGGGCGTTATTTTGGCCCATATCCAAGCGCTGGTTCAGTACGAGAAACATTAAACTTATTACAAAAATTATTTCCTGTTCGCCAATGTAATGACAGTTATTTTAACAACCGATCACGTCCATGCCTGCAATATCAAATTAAACGCTGCTCGGCACCCTGTGTCGGGTTGATCGAAAAAGACCTCTACGCAGAAGATATTAAGAACACAATTTTGTTTTTAGAAGGGAAAGACGATGCAGTGATTAAATCGTTAGTTTCACGAATGGAGCGCGCGTCAGAGAAACTTGATTTTGAACAGGCAGCCGTTGTTCGCGATCAAATTGCCAGGTTAAAGAGTTTACAAGAAACACAATATGTCAGTGGCGAAAAAGGCGATGTTGATCTTATTGCGGTTAGTGTTGCTGGCGGGGCGAGTTGTGTACAAGTCTTTACCGTGCGCGGCGGGCATCACTTGGGTAATCGCGCTTATTTTCCCAAGCATTTAGCGAACACAACACCAGAAGAAATACTCGCTAGTTTTATTCCGCAATATTATTTAGGCGGGGGGCGTAGTAAAGCTTCCCGAAGACCGATCCCATCCCAGATTATCGTAAATGTGAAGCCCAACGAACTAGACTGGTTATCACAAGCTTTACATGATCAAGCGGGACATACTGTAAAAATCAGTCATCAAGTGCGTGGCGAACGTGCGCGCTGGTTAAAAATGGCACAAGACAATGCGGACTATGCTGTTAAACAGCACCTTAATTCTAAAAGCAGTTTGCTGAAACGTTTTGAAGCGCTTCAAGATTCACTTGGACTTGAAAGTTTACCGCAACGACTGGAATGTTTTGATATTAGTCACACCATGGGGGAGGCAACCGTTGCCTCTTGCGTCGTATTTAATACAGAAGGGCCGCTTAAATCTGATTATCGTCGCTTTAATATTGAAGGAATTACACCAGGTGATGATTTTGCAGCGATGCATCAAGCCTTAACACGACGCTATACAAAAATTAAAAAAGGCGAGGGGCTTGTTCCGGATATTTTATTTATCGATGGTGGTAAGGGACAATTGTCACAAGCAGGTGCAGTCCTCGACGAACTACAAATTACCGGCATAACAGTAATAGGTGTCGCAAAAGGTGAAGCGCGTAAGCCCGGTGAGGAAAGCCTGTTCTTGTTAGGGCACAAAACGCCCTTTATACTAGCGGCTGATTCTGCTGCCTTGCACTTAATACAGCATGTTCGTGATGAAGCGCATCGGTTTGCAATTACTGGCCATCGTCAACGTCGTGCTAAAGCTCGCCAGAAGTCAGTATTAGAAGATATTAGCGGGCTTGGCGTGAAGCGTAGACAGCGGTTATTAAAAGAATTTGGTGGCTTACAAGCTGTTGGCCGTGCCGGTGTTGAAGATTTAGCCAAAATTGAAGGTATTAGCCCAGCATTAGCACAACGTATATATGATGTTTTTCACACAGATAATAGTTAACAAATGAAACTAACCGTTCCTAACATCTTAACGTTAACCCGTATTGCGGTCATTCCGCTATTTGTGCTGGTTTTCTTCTTGCCGACTGATTGGGCCAGGCCGACATCAGCGGCTATTTTCGCCATCGCCGCCTTTACAGACTGGCTAGATGGCTACTTGGCTCGTAAATTGAACCAAACCTCCCGATTTGGCGCCTTTTTGGACCCCGTCGCTGATAAATTAATGGTCGCTGTCACGCTGATACTTCTAGTTGTCTCTGATCCAACTATTTGGCTAGCATTACCCGCCATCGTTATTATTGGCCGCGAAATTGCCATTTCAGCATTACGGGAATGGATGGCTGAAATAGGCGAGCGAACACAAGTTGCCGTGTCTTATATCGGTAAAATAAAGACAGCAGGGCAGATGCTAGCGTTACTATTATTGCTATACAGAGAGCCTATGGGTGGTTTTCCGACCTATGAGGTTGGCTTAGCATTGCTTTACATCGCCGTCATTCTAACGTTGTGGTCAATGGTGATTTACCTGAATGCTGCATGGCCGGCCTTAACCGATAAAGAGATTGATAATAATGATGAAAATAATGGCTCTAGCGCTTGACTCTAGCCCCGGTGTCTCTACAATACGCACCTCTTAAAGCGGGAATAGCTCAGTGGTAGAGCACAACCTTGCCAAGGTTGGGGTCGGGAGTTCGAGCCTCCTTTCCCGCTCCAAATACAATCGGGGAAGTGACACATCACTTCCCCGTTTTTGTATATAAAATATGGCGGAATGGCAGAATGGCTATGCAGCGGATTGCAAATCCGTGGATCTCGGTTCGACTCCGGGTTCCGCCTCCATTAATTTATAGAAGTAAGCCTCCTAAAGCCCAGGTGGCGAAATTGGTAGACGCAAGGGACTTAAATATTTTGAGCACCTAGTTGGGAAACCACTAGTGTGAATGGTGTCAAATTCGGGGAAACCTTCCAGGTCATGCTGATGGCAATCCCGAGCGAAGCCCAGATTAGTCTGGGAACGTGTAGAGACTTGACGGCACCCACCTACGTTTGTGAAAACAAATACGGTGAAGAGAAAGTCCAGCGCACGAACATCCTTAAGGATGGCAGTGAAAACTGTAGTGTGATGAAAATCCCTCGGTGGCAACACCGTGCCGGTTCGATTCCGGCCCTGGGCACCATTTTTATTGCAAAAGCTGTTTTGCGAACGTAGTGAAACAATCTTTTAATTTCAGCGTCCAATCTTATTCTGTAATAACTCTATTTTTACTTCTATATGTTGGCGTTAAAGCATGACAATTAGGGCAAAACGGTCGAAGGTTTGTCAATGGATCGTTGGGATTGAATTGACTAACCACGTTATGAAAAAAATTTGTTTAAATTTGCAAAGAATCATTAGTCTTTTTGAGCATCATTAACCGCTTTTTTTGCTGTGTTTCCAAATTGTAATGTAATAAAAGTCATTACGCATAATAAAATGGCAATTTCATGGCGACCCCACGCTACAGCGATACCAATTGCACCAGTTACCCATATGCTGGTGGCTGTTGCGATACCACTTGCACCTTCACTGTTTTTTAAAATTGCACCACCACCAATAAAACCGATCCCTGTGATAATACCTTGTATCACTCTGGCTTGCGCACCTGAATCATTAAACACATGGATTGCAATTAGCATAAAACCACAAGATGCAACACTGACTAATGGAAACGTTCTTAAGCCGGCACTACGTGTGTGTGTTTCTCGATTCCAAGCTAAAGGAAGCGACAATATATAAGCCAGACCCATGCTCAAACTGTGATTACCCAAAACAGTCCAGTTTAATTCAATCATTCTTAGCGACTCCTTTATCATCAAACTTAATTTGGTGTTTTATAATAACAGCCATAAAAAGTCTGTTTACCTTTTTTTATAAAACAAGTCTCGTCAATATTAAACGGGCTTGCCGACATCATCCACAATTTACATGTGTTTATATAATTTAATCATATGGTAGAGTAACAGGCGTAACATTATCAAAGAAAAATAGTCGACAGGGAGAAGAGAGTATGGGTATTGAAATTGGCGGCATAGTTGGTCTTTTAATTCTAATTTTAAATGTATACGCCATCATTAAAACCGTACAAAGCGCCGCGCCCACTGGAACAAAAGTACTATGGGTAGTACTAATACTGATATTACCGATACTTGGTTTATTGCTTTGGTGGCTTATGGGACCAAAAGGGTAGTATAAAAAATTACCCTGTTAACCAATTATTTTTCTTTATCAGGTTGATACAGCGCATATAACGACCAATCAATTTCTGGTTCTGGCGGGTTTTCGGCTGTAAACCAATGTAATTGATCATTTGTGTCGATCGCAAACAATGGCAACGCATTGTTTGCACTACTGTCTTTTTGCCAATCAGAATAATCGTATGACTCGCTAAGTTGAGTACGTTTTACCTGGGTCTTTGAATTGATTAATTTATTTAAATCGCTAAATCGAAGATCATCTTTAAATAACACTTGCCCTTTGTAAAACTCGCTAGCGCGATGCTTACTGTGTGCTTTATCATCTTCAGCAGAAGCGAGTGTAAAGACATGACGAATGCCAAAATCTTCACGAAATCGTAACGCGGCTGCCGTATTTAAGCTATGGAATGGTGATAAGCCTAACATACCACCTAGCCCTGAGAGATCGAGATATAAATCAGCATGATCGGAGATAGGATTCCCGTAGTATGTTTTTAAATTTTCCATGCGCGCTTTACTAATATTTTCCCACTGCGTATCACACAAAATGGTTTTTATCTCAGCAACTTCTAATGCCTTAGCGATAGCAATACTAACCGGAGATGCGCCAATAATTAGGAACCCTTCGGTATCTGGCTCACTTACTCCTAGCCATTTTGCAAAAGGCCTTGCTGTGGCACTTTGAATAACAACAGTGCCAATAATTATACTAAAGGCTAATGGAACAAGCAGTTCAGCATTTAACACTTCCAATTGTTCTAGGCGTAATGCAAACACGGCTGAAACAGCTGCCGCGACAATTCCTCGTGGGCCAATCCACGCAAGCAACAATCGTTCATTAAAGTTAAAGTTAGAACCAATGGTGCTAATAAATACTTTAAGGGGTCGTGCCAAAAATTGCATAATGAGCAA
>Ga0316207_10000976_pt1 | contig 39060 bp, 60 predicted proteins | sample 6weekpyrite_MG_FD_204943 | JGI IMG/M metagenome (GOLD analysis project Ga0316207, IMG submission 204943) | Microbial mat bacterial communities from mineral coupon in-situ incubated in ocean water Damariscotta River, Maine, United States -... | ecosystem: Environmental > Aquatic > Marine >... | reverse complement strand
GCGTCCAGGTCGGACACGGAAGCGACCGTCAGCGTGCCGCCGCTCCACGACCACGAAACCGCGCCGCCGGTCACGGTCCCGGTGCCAGTCGTCGGCACAGCGCGCACGAGCCACACGGACCGCGGGCGCTCGTCGAGCCGCACAGCCTGGTCGGTGGCGTTGCCCAGCGCCGTGTACGTCACCACCGGGCCGACGTTGTCTTCCCAGGACAAGCCGCCCTCAGCAGCCGTCAGGACGCGGCGCACATCACGAACAAACCGTGCGAGCCAGCTGTCCGACGGGTTGTACGTGGCGATCTTGGTCATCGCGCCACCCGTCGGCTCGTGGTCGTGTGGTGCGCGTAGGCGCTCGCGAGCTCCCAGTAGAAGCCAGCGCCGCAGATCTGCGCGTATGGGTACAGGTGCGGCGTCCGAACGCACGCTCGAGGTACGCCAGCCCGCAGCGGCTGCGAGTAGGTCACCGTGGGTGTGATCGTGGCGTTGACGGTGGACACGGCAGCATCGCGGTGCGCCGCGCCGCCGACTGCGACCGTCATCGTCGAGAGGTATTCGGACTCCACGCGCTCGAGGCCGAGGTGGAGCTCCTGCCAACGCTGGCCCAGCCCGCCGAGCTGCTGCGCCTGCCACTGCATGGTGGACGCGAAGCCCTGCGAGAGGGTCACGTTGCCGGCCGTCGCCACGCCGTCGAGCGTGATGTCCCAGTCCGTACCGTCCTCGGCAACGGCGGTGACACCAAAGTAGGTCGCGCCGCCGTCGGCCTGCGCGTTGACGACGTCACACACGGTCGGAGTCCATGGCACGTCCGCCTTGGCCACCGTCACCGTCGAGAACGATGCGCCAACCCCGGTCGCCACCGTGGCCGAGATCGAGCCGCTCGACGCGTCGAAGTACGACGCCGGATCGGTCTCGGCGGTACGCTCGTAGTACCCGCCAACGAGGTCAGACGCAGGCGGGCACGCGAGCATGCGATCCTCGTTCGGGTCGTACACCATGCACGCGTCGTCGCGGTCCCAGCGCTGCCACGCGCCGGTGGCACGCGACCACACGTACTCCTCGTCGGGCGCAGGAAAGCCGCCGCCGGACTGAGCGAGGCCAACGATCACCAGGCCGCGTCGCGCGTGAGCCTTGACCCAGAAGCGCAACCCGTTCAGCCGCTGCGCAGCTCGCAGCACGTCAGCGATCGGCGCAGAAATGGGCTCGCCCGCCCCACCCTCCGTCACCGGCACGATGCCGCGGTTTGTCCAGGCAAACGCCACCCCGCCGAGCACGTCGACGCATTGCCGAGCCACCAGTCGCTTGCCGCGGTCCAGCGCATCGACGACCCAGCCGCTCGGTGCGTTGCCGGTCACACGAAAGATGCCGTCTTCCTTGAACACGAGCAGCGCATTGCGCAGCGGCACCAGCGCGAGGATCGCCTGGTTGCGGTCGCCCACGTCGGTGAAGTTCAGCACCGGCACGGCCTCGGGCTCGTCTGGCTTGCTCCAGAACAGACGGCCCGGCGTGGTGGTCGGCCCGAAAGTCTCGCCCGCCTCGCCGGAGATGTTGAACGACGCCGGCCGAATCGGTGCGTCGAACGAAACCGTCACGCTCGTGCTGCCGCCGAGCATGGCCAGCGAACTCGGCCCGAGCGTGACCTGGTCGATGCTGTTCCAGCGGTTTTTGATCCGCGTGGCGTTGTCTGCGTACGCGCGCACCGTTGCGGGCGACTCGCGGATGTAGTGAACGTTGATCGCGGTCGCGATGCCGTCGACGAGTTCTGCGACCTGGTCAGCGTTTGTCGTCGAGCCGCTTCGGGTCGTGTCGATGTGGATCTGCCGGTAGACCGGATCCGCAGCCAGCGTCGCCGTGTCTTCGTAGTGCGCGATGGCTCCTGCTACGGCCGTCGTGAAGTAGAACTCAATCCCGCGGATCGTGACGTAGTCGCAGACATCAAACGACGCCGAGGAGTTGGTCGCCTTCGCGTTGGCGTCCATCCCGATGAAGTACTGCACCGTGGTGCTTCCGGCGGTCGTCTCCGTGATGCTGACCGGCAGCCCGTGCCCGTCGTCGCTCACCACGTCGACGTAGGAGCCGTTGGCCGTCGCTGTGATGCTGCCAGCGCCCCAGACCTCCTTGCCGGCCGTGTTCAGTGCTGCGGCGAGGTTCGTCGCGGCAGCGGTGGCAGACGCGCCCTTCGCTGCGCTGAACGCGCTGGTAATGGACGGGTCCCATGAGATCTTGGCGTCGCCGCTCGCGTTCGACAGGTTGGAAAACACAACCTCGTCGTTGGATGAATCTAGGTTCGTGTGGTTCGAGACGGTGATCCGCGTAGTGATGGACGCGATCTTCGTGCCTTGCGGGATGTTCGTTCGGTCCGACTCCTGCACCACGACGCCGTTGTTGAGCACCGGATATCCGGCGTCCATCATGTACTGGCCGACCTTGAGCCCGTTGACCCGGTCGACGTTCTGAAGCGTTGCGTTGCCGCTGCTGAAGTCAGCGACCACCGTCGAAAAGTGCACGCCGTCGAGGTCGTGCTCCGCGTTGGCCGTGTCGAACACCGAGCGCGGCTCGATGGTCAGCACCGGCTGCTCCGTGGTGTGGCCGTACCACATCACATCGGACCAAGGAGCAACGCAGCGAGCCATCGGCGGGACGCCGTTTGCCTGCGAGACGAGTCCGCCCTGGCTGGCGTTGGTGTACAGCGCCGCGCCGAGCTCGGCGTCGAGGGTCTGGTCCCAGAACGCGCCAACGTCGACGTACCCGGCGGTCACTTCCGCGGCGGTTACCTCGTGGGCGACAGCGAAAAACATCTCGTCGCCGGGGTCGGCCGTGTCGTCGTTGCTGTTCGTCGTGCGGTACCACTCGAGCGTGTCACCGGCGGCAATCTGGCTCGGCAGGTACAGGCGAGACACCGTCACGTAGGCCGCTGCCGCGCCGCTGTTCCGCACCACGATCCGCGGGCTCGGCTCGCTGCGCCTGACGTATTCGTTCGCGTCTCGACGCGTCCACACGTACCGGTAGGCCACTGACGACGTCTCATCGAGCGCGAAGCGGCCAGACGCTCCGGTCACTGCCTCGCGAGTCCACATCACCGGCGTGTGGTAGTCCGTGAACGAGCCGGCCCGCTCGAACGCCGAGGCGGCCGTGCTTTCGAGCTTCATCACGCCCGCGTTGTCTGTGACGTACAGACTGCCGCGCATCTCGGCCGCGTCGAACAGCGCGATGTCCGTAGGCGAAGCGAGCGTGTCGAAGATGCCGTCATTCGACCGGTAGAACTGGCCCGACGAGTACTCGACGAGCACCACCTCGCCCGAGTACGGCCAGCCCTGCGAGACGGGCGACAGCGACGACGCAGGCACAGACAGTCCCGTCGTGTCGCCGAAGCCAGGGCGCGGCACGACAAGACCGCGCCGGTCCATCAGCACGTTGTCGGCCACGCGCATCGCGCCGGCCGGCGCGTCAATGCCGCTTCCGTCGGTGTAGAGGCCAACGCCCTGCGGGATCTGCTTGATCGCCATCAGGCCCACCACCACCGCGAGCGGCCACGCAGGTGCGAGCTCCGCGGGATGATTGCTTCGTCTTCGCGGTTGCGGTCGTCGACCAGCGCCACGAGCTCCTTGCGACGCCCTGCAACGAGCTGCCCGAGGCCACCCATCGCCGCGGTGTCACCGAATGCTGTGGCAATCTCGAGGGCGACCAGCACCGTCAGGAAAGGCACGGCCTCCTCGGGCACCGGGAGCACGCATGTCTCGCCGGCAAGGCAGGCGTAGTCGCCCCCGCTCGGCGCGTAGGGTCCGGTCGTGTCGAAGGCCCCGCTCGAGCGCGTGAACGTGTCCGAAGTCGTCGAGCCAGGCACGTCGTCGGTGAGCGAGTCGCCGCTTGGGCCAGACCGCACCACGTCGATCACCAGGCCGCTGCCCTCGCTTGTCCACGCAGCAGGGAACGAGTCGGCGTCGTCCGCTACCACCGTCGACGAAGACGACGACCCGAGCAGCACGCACGCGCTCACAGCCACAAGCCGCGACGGCCGACGGCGGTACTTCACACGCAGCGACAGCCCTGCGGCCTTGGGCGTTGGTAGGAGCCGAATCACGTCTCCCTCGAGGGTGTGCGCGTAGGCCCGGTCGCTCTCGCCGGTCGCGGTGTCGTCGTTGCGCCAGCGCCAGGCGTCCGCACTGTCGACGTATGCGCTCGAGCGCTCATTGCCGGCGCTGTCGACGAGCAGCACGTCGTAGATGGCCGAGGCCACCGCGCGGTCCGGGATGCGGTAGTCGGACTGATCGGCCACGAGGGCCACGTCGGCCTGCGTGCGCACGATGCGGCCGTCGTCGGCGTTCCACACGATGCGCGCCACCGTCGAGCGGATCGCGTCGTCTGCGATCGCCAGCATGTCGGCATCGGTGAGCCGATCGTCAGCGTCGGGCACCTGCGCCCGAGCCTTGACCCGCGTCAGCAGGTCGTCAGAGGTGTACCCGGTGACAGCCACCGGTCAGTCCCCCTCTTCGGTCTCGTCCTCGTCTTCGGTCTTCTCGCTGGCCTGCTCGATGGCAAGGCCAAGGCGGCGCAGGGTGTCGTCGTCGAGCACCGGCGCTGCACGCTTCACAGCGCTGCGGCTTCCGATGTCCCGAAGAGCTTTCTGTACCGCCTTGGCATCCATCATCAAACTCCCATCGAGTGTGTGCGGGGCGTCGACTGCACAGCCGACGTCACGCCACCGAGCGAAGCGGCAGACAGCGCCATCGCGCCGCTGTTCGTCTCGCTCTTCACGACCGTGTACCGGCACACGTTGCCGGGCAGCGCACCTGTCACCGTCACGACCGCCGAAGCAGCCGCAGCGGTGACCATCCCAGAAAGGTCCGAGTGCGCGTTGATGGCGGCCGCGAGCGCCGTAGCGTCCGTGGCTGCCGTGTTGACGAACGCGACCTGGTCCTCACCGGACGGCGAAGCCTTCCAAGTGAGGGTGACAGGCCCGATCGCGATGGTGTCATCCGCCGTGAGGTTCGCGCCGCCGACCGTGATCGTGGCACTCGGCTTGGTCTCGTCCCCGGTCTCGACGACCACGGACACCGCCGCACGGCGCAGGCCCCCCGCGACGCCAGCGAGCTCGGCAGAGCAGCGCTGAATCGCGGGGGAAGCGTCGGCAGCAGGTCGGGCAATCCGGCCGGCCACCGTAGCGGCAGACTCGGTGCTGTCATACGCGACAGCGATATGTGCGATGGCCATTCGGGTACCCCTCAGACGCTGTTGACGATGCCGCTGATGCGCGTGATGCTGCCGGGGCGCCGGGCGAAGTGACCCTGGTCCCAGTAGCAGCGGAGCTCGAACCCGGCGTTGTCGGGCAGCTCGCGGAAGAACCGCGCCTGCTGTCCGGGAGCGCCGATGCCCCACGAGTGGTCGGACGAGCCGATCCGCTTGTGCTTGGCGGGGTCCATGATGTAGGCCTCGCCCTCCTTGAGCAGCGGGTGCTCGATGATCTCGAGCGACTGCTTGCCGTGACGCACCGCGATTTCCTCGGTGCCGAACTCGACGCCCGACTTCTGCTGGGAGTTCAGGAACCGCTGCAACACCGCGGTGTTGTTGTTGAGGTCGGTCCACGTCGCCGTGGAGACGAGCGCGCAGCGCTTGCCGGTGCCCGACTTGAGGCGGTTGGCCTTCAGCCCGCGGAGGAGCAGAGCGACCGTGGCCTGCGCAGAGCCGGCAGCGACGCTGAGCGACTTCCACAGGGGGTAAGTCGTCGCGCTGATGCCGTACAGGCTGCCGGTGTTCTTCGCGACCTTGGCGAGCCCCGTCATCATCTCGGAGTCGGCTCCGAGCGGGATGAGCACGTCACCCACGGCGAGCGCCGCGGTGTCGGTGGCGTTGCCCGTGACGGTGACAACCACGCGCCCCTGGCTGTCCAGGTCCACGGTGGACACCGCGAGCAGCGCGTTGGTGTTCTGCTTGGTACCGCCGGCCGCGTCGTACGCGTCGAAGGCCGCGCCCGTCATCTGCCACCAGAGGCCAGCGGACGTGCTCGCCTTGGTCAGCGTCAGGCTGTTCGTGCCCGAACTGTCGTCGACGGCTTCGATCTCGCCGAAGTCGTCCTGCCCGTAGAGCAGCGACATCTCGCGAGCGAGGATCGAGCTCTCGTTCATGTCCTCCACGATGTCGTCGAAGATGCGGCCAAAGCTCGCCGAGGAGCCCGCGCCGCGGCTGACGACGTCGTACGCCACCGTCTCGCGCAGCACGAAGCTGCTGCCGCTGACGCTGGCATCCTTGGTCACGCCGGAGCGCGCCGCGTTCAGGGTGTACGCCGTGCCCGCGAGGGAGCTGCCGGCGAAGGTCCAGCCGCGCGCGCCGCCGAGGCGAACGGGCTCGTGGTAGCTGTCGCCGATCTTCTCGCCCGAGGCGAACGCGATCTTGTCAGCGAGGATGCTGTTCGCGGAGCTCGGGAGAAGGTTGCCCTTCTCGCCGTAGCGCTCCTTGAACATGCCGTCGAGGGTGCTCTGTTCGACCGTCATTTTCGAAACTCCGAGTGATTCCCGCTCCGTTGGCGGGGTTCAGTCGGTCGCTGCTTCGATTGCGACGGCGGAGGCCGGGGCTTGTGCTTGCCGGCGACACCGAGGGTCTACGCTTGACCTGTGTGGTGTGTGATAGGCGCAGTCTATGGCACCGCGCGGCACCATGCAAATGGGCTATGGTTCGCCCGAAGGGTGAAGGCAGGCGCCGGCCCGATTTCACCCTTCGGGATTCGACCCCAGAAACCCCAGAAAGGTCACCCAGCGGCCTTGGCGTCGCGCTCGGCCAGCCACGCCCGCCACTCGGTCGGTGTCATCTTGCTGACGTCCACCGCGGGCGCCTTGGGCTCGCCTGCCGGCCGTCGCGGCGAGCTCGCGGCTTTCTTCGTCTTGGCGGCGTACGCACGGGCGATGCGTCGCTGCACGTCCGCCGGGATGCGCTCGAGCAGCGCTGCGTCGTCCTCGACGTCGAGCCATGACGTGCGCGCCTTGCCCAGCTCGTCAGCCGCGAGGCCTACCGCTTTGTCCATCGCCGCCGCGAGCTGCGCGTCTGGGATGTCTCCCTTGGCAGCGACGAGCCCCTGCATGATGGTCACGGCCCGCGTAAACACGTGGCCGTCGCCAGCCACGCCGGCCCGCTCGAGGGCTTCGCCCATCTGCGTGCGCATCGTCTCGACGTGCTGCTGATGCTGCGCCTGCGCCCGCCGCTCCTTCTCGGCACGCTGGTATTCCTCAAAGGCCTTCGCCTTCTGTTCCATCTCCCATTGCGCCCGCTCCTCATCGGTCATCGACTCCTGCTCGAACTGTCGCAGTAGTGCCGTCTCCAGCAGCGCGCGTCCGTCGAGCGGAACGTCCAGCTTTTGGCGCTCCGATTCGATCCTCGCGAGTTCCTGCACTGCCGAGAGAGGGTCCTCCAGCATCAGGCGACGCATCCTTGCGGCCTCGCGCATCTTGGCGTCAGCGCCCTCGGCCCTGCTGACCGCCTGTAGTGCGTCCGCAATGGACACCTCGCGCTCTTCACCGTTGACCTTCACGGTGCGCTTGAGGTTGCGCAGCACATCGTCGGGCAGGTCCGCCAGCGCAGCCAGCGGCACAGCCACGTCGCCGAGCATCACCGTGTCGGCGCCCGGCTCGGCCACGGCATCGATCGTCGATGCTGTCTCCACCATGGCGTCGTCGGGCGCGCTGGCCTCCGGTGCTGCCGCTGCCTCGGGTGCGCTTGCCGTCGTCTCTTCGCTCATTGCTGTGCTCCCATCGGCGGCGCCATGCCCGCCCCTTGCTGTTGCTGCCCCGTGAGGGGGTTCGTCGGTGCGCTCGGCAGCGCGTCAGGCGGCACGTCACCGCCGGGCGCTACGGCTTCGGGCGGCGGCTCGGGCGCGGGCGGCCCACCTCCACCACCGGGCGGCCCCATCGGTCCACCACCACCGCCGGGCGCTGGTGCCTGCCCCGTCGCTGCGAGGATCTCCGGCGGCGCCATCTGCCACATCTGCTGATGCTGCTCGATGTGCTGGAGCGCGGCGGTCTTGTATGCCTCGGCCTTCGGCGAGCGGTCCAGGCGGACAGCAGGGTCGTCCAGCTCGGCGATGTGCTCGCGGATGTGGATCGCGTGGTGGTCCCACAGCATGCAGACCACCGGCATGTCCTCGGGCGCCATCTGCACGCCGGGAGACGGCGGCTTCCACTCGCGCAGCTGCTGATTCTCGCGGCGCGCGTTGACTTTGTGGGTCGCCTCGCGGTTCGTGAGCTCGTCGAGTCGGCCCGTCTGCTTCAGCAGCATGTACCGATCGGGGCTGATGACCTCGGGCCCGTACTGCTCGAGCATCTTGTCGGCCGTGGCTTCCTTGCCCTGAACCGTGCGCATGAACGCCGAGCCGAGGTCGATGCGCACGCGCCGCACCTTCGACAGATCTTCGGACGTGAACGAGAGCACGTGGCCGAGCGAGTCGCGGCCGGTGAGCTCGACTAGCCGCTCTTCGGTCGCGTGCTGCTGGTACAGGCGCAGCCGGCCGTTCAGCACCGAGCGCATCAGCTTGGCGTACGCGCGCTGCTGGCCGCTGTTGGCCTGTACCGCCATCGAAGCGATGAGCGCAGCGTGCGCGCCGCTCTTCACGTTCGCGTCTGTGTCGCCTCGCACGGTGGCGTTGATGCCGCTCACGCGCTGCATGCCACCGCGGTAGTGCTCGGCCAACTGCAGGTCGCTCGAGCGCACTTCGGGCCGCTCCATGAGGCCGGGCGGCTTGTCGCCAGGGTCGCCGTCCCATTCGATGAGCCGCAGCCGCTGCGACAGCTGGCGCGCGGTCACGCCCTGCCCCTTGCGCCCCTGCCAGTTGGGCACAGCGCCGGCCTCGTGCGTGGTGAGGATCGCGCCTTCGACGGCGTTCAGCGACTGCTGAAGCGCGAGCATGTCCCAGCTGTCGGAGTAGCCGTTCGCGCTGTCCATTTCCTCGGCCGGCATGTCCGGGTGCACCAACGGATGCTCGCCGGGGTGGTCAACGTCCGACAGCACCGTGGTCTCGCACACCTCGACGCGGCGGCCGGTCGGGAGCGCGGCAGTCGGCAGGTGGTAGAGCGTGAGCACGTCGACGAAGTCGGACTCGCCGTGCCTGTAGCCCGCGCCCTTCGGGTAGAGCTGCTCGTTCGACGCAGACGGTGCTGGCGCGTCGAGCACCTTGGCCGCGTGCTCCGGGTACTGCGCCGCGAGCTCCCAGCGGTTGACGCGGTCGCGCACGATGTACCAGCGGTGCTCGGCGGATCGGTCGACATCGAAGTCGCGGCCGACGTCCCACGGGCTCTTGTAGCGGGCGCGCGGGCCACCCTGGTACACCACGCGGTCAGTCGCGACAGACTCGGGGCGCGCGTCGTCCGCCTTAACCTCGGGCGCCGGCTCGATGCCGATCGGATCGCCCTCGCGGTGGTCCCACTCGTCGACGATGTAGCTCTCGGCCGCGACAAGCGCACGCTCGTGGCAGCGCTCGAAGCACTCCTCCAAGCCGCCGCCGCCTTCGTCAAGGTCGTACTCGAGCACCTGCCGCGCGGTGAGCGTCTGGCTGATGGCTTCGGGGTCGTTGCTCGTCGCCGACGCCTCGATGTTCGGCCGGGCGCTGGTGGCGAGCGTGTGCATCTGCCGCACGAGCTGCCGGTAGTCGCCCGAGTGCACCATCAGCAGCTCGCCCTGCTCGCCGCCGGTCGTGATGGCCGCGCTGTTGGCGTACCCACCGTCGGGATCTTGCCCGTAGTACGCGCGCACGTTCGCGCGCCACATCGACACAAGTCCGCGGTCGTCGGCCTCTTTCCAGAAGCGCTTGAACCGCTCGTCGATCTTCTCACCGAGCCGCTTTCGGTCGGTCTCGCTTGCCCAGTAGGTGTCGGCCATCGTCTATCGTCCTCGCTTCGGGAACAGCAGGCGGTCGAGCACCTGCGCCTCATCTGGTCGGCCGGCATTCGGTCCGACGTGGTGGTCTGCGGTCACGCCCTCGAGCCGCGGGTACGGGTTTGTGTGTCGGTCCAGGTCGCGCACGAAGTAGCGGAGCGCGTCGAGGCCGTCGTAGTGGTGCTCAGCGCCGTCAGGCCGCTCGAGGTCGGTTCGCCGTTTGTTCCATCGGCCGTAGCGCGCGTGGGCAATGATCGTTGCGCAGGCCGGGTCGACGCGTAGCCGCTGCCGCTTCACGCGGATGCGAAGCTGGTTGATGCTGGCGCTCTTGTCGTCCTTGCGTACCGCGGTCCACGACGCCGTGTCCTTGCTGCCGTCCGAGCCGAACCGGGCCATGTCGGCGCGCGTGATCGGCGTGGCATCGATGCGGCGACGGCTGACCGGGAGCTTGCCCCACAGTTCGGCCTCGATGCGCTGGCACTCGGCGTCAATCTGCGCGCTGGTGGCACGGCGCAGCACGAGCTCAGCTTCGATGACGTCGAGGTCGGCCGTGAAATCGTAGTACCCGAACGCGATGACCGTGAGGTCTTCGTAGCCAAGGTCACCGATGACGCAGGGCGCGATGTGCCGCGGGCGCTTGTGCTCGGCGACAATGACCGGCTCGGCGGCGGCCCACTCGGGCACAACCACGTGCGACGGGTCGACGAGCACGCGCGCCTCACCCTCACGCTGCCACGCAATGCTGTCCACGCCGCCCGCGTCCTCGATGGCGTCCGCCAGCATCTCGGCGGTGATGTGCGGCGCGTCGGCCGTGCGCGCGCGGTAGCTGCCGCCTGCCGCCTCTGCCTCGGCGAGCAGCTCGACGAACGGGTGGTCTGGCGACTCGGGCGGCGTCGACGGCAGCAGCATGCGCCCGCGCGTCTCCCACAGCTGCGGCCCCATGATGCTGCGCACGACGTAGCCGAGAATGGGAATGAAGCCGCCCTCGTCGGCCACGCCCAGGTCAGCCTCGGCGCCGCGCAATCGGTCGGCTTTCTTCCGGTCCTCGCAGCCCTTGATGACGATGCGGTCGCCGTCGGGCCACACCCACGAGCCGTCTTTCTGCGACGGTCGGAGCTCCGGCGGCGCATGGCTCGCCAGGTGCAGCATGTGCGGCTCGATGAACTCGGCCACCATGCCCGCGGTCGGCGCGGCGTACACCACGCGGGCCGGGTCGGTCGTGCGCATGACGATGGCTCGCCACCACTCGGGGCACCACGTCGGCGGCTCGATGCCCTGCCGCCACAGGATGCGATGCACGACCATCAGGCAGCAGACGACGACCATCAGCCGCGACTTGCCCCACCGCCGGCCGGTGCACAGCACGAAGCGGCGCACGGTGGACGCGAAGAACGCCGCGAGCGCAGCCAGCTGGCCAACGTGCAGCAGGTAGCGCAGGTCGCCCGCGCGCCACATCGCCCAACGCGCAGCACGACGCAGCTCGGCGCGGCCGTGTAGCCGCTCGAGGTCGTCGATGCTGTGCGTGGGCGCGGCGCTCACAGCGAGGCCTGCTCCCCGCGGAGTACCTGGCTGATGACGTCGACCACCGAGCGCGCGCCTCGGCTCTGCCCGTTGCGCTGCTGCTCGGCGTGCTCGCGTGCGACGTGCCCCGCGAGCTCACAGGCCGCCGTCATGCCGGCTCGGTGGTAGTCCAGCGCGATCTGCTGCACGTACGCCGTGTGCAGCTCGTCGAGGCCGTCGGCCCACGCCTGCATGTCGTCGCGCGTGAACGTCTGCTCTTCGCTCATCGTCTGCCCCCAACGCGAGCCAACGACAGGTCGCGCATCGTTGCCTCAGCCGCCGCGATGCGGTCGGCCATCTTCGCGAGCTCGGCGTCGACCGCTCGAGCGTCGCGCTCCTTCGCATGCGCTAGCTGCCCGTCGATGGCGCGGAACGCCACGTCACGAGCAACCAGCGCCACCGCCACCACGGAGCCCAGCAGGGCCAGGCTCACGCTGATCGCGATGACGCTCACGACGCTGCCTCGAAAAGCCATGCCGAGCCGGCCTTGTGCATCGCCGTCCACTCGTAGAGTCGGGCGGCCCAAGCGCGCACCTCTGCCTCGTCGGCACGGCGAGCCAGGCGCGATGCGGCGTGCCGCGCGATTACGGTTGCCTTGCCGTCTGTAACCGTGAGGTACGACGGCATCCACGCACCGCCGAACATGCGCCACTCGTCGGCCGTCGGGTTGAAGTCCACCGGCTGCCGCACCGCCCACGAATCGCGCTCAGCCCGCCAGCGGACTTGCTTCGCGGCCTCAGCGGCGACAGCGGTGGGAGCATCGGCCGCAGCCTTCCCGATCAACGGCCAGCAATCCTGGCCGAGCAGAACATCCTCGCCGTATTTGTCGGAGAGCCACGCGTACAGGGCGGCAAACCTTGGCCGCTTTGGCATCTGCTCCGCCTTCACGGCACGCCCTCCACCCACTGAACCAGCTTGCCCGCAACGATGGCGCGCAGCTCGGGCGGCTCCGTCGAGACGGCGTACTGCTCGACGACCGACGTCGGCAGCGACAGCTTCACGATGCTGTGCCCGCCGCCACCGCGCAGGAGCGCCACTGCTTCGACGCGGTTCTGCTTGAGCATGTCGACCGCATTGGCCACCCCTGGCGGCAACGGCGGCTGCTTCGGCTTGCGACGGCTCACTTGTCCGCCTTCGGCTTCGCCGGCTTGCGCTTGGCCTTCGGCTTCGGTGCCGGCTTGCCCTGGACAGCGTCGATCATGCCGTCGACCATTCGCTTTCCGAACGTCTCCCGCGGGTCGTCGCTCTCCGCACACGGCACATACAGCGTGCGGATGCCTCGCTCGTGGTCGTACGCGCCCAGTTTTGCTTTGCTCAAGTCCATCAGTCGTCTCCCTCTGCGGCCAGCTGCCGCGTCTGTTCCGGTGTCATCGCGACGACGATCGCGCCGCCGCTGTGCTCGACCTGCTGCCGCTCGATGAAGTCGCCCTGCACCTTGCCCAGCAGTTCGGCTGCCTTGAGCCGGTCCTTGTCCTGGGCGTCGCCGCGCATCATCGCGGTGTAGAACGCGAGCCGCTCTTCACGCGTCGCGATAGCCGCCTGCTTCGCCGGTTGCGACAGGCGCTGCACTTCTGCTTGCACACGAGCATTTTTGAGCAGCCGGTAGCCCTCTTCGCCCGGGTGCGCGTAGCCAGCGATGCGCGCCGCCTCCGTCGCGTTGCCCATGGCCTCGCCGGTGTACGCATCAACGAACCGCTGCCGCTTTGGGGTGAGCTTGCGGGTCACAGCCGCTCCCATTCACGACGCCGGCGTTCTTGCTCCTGTACATCGCTGAGCAGCTTGGCGGCCGCTCCCAGCTTGATTACCAGCCCCTCGAGCACATCAACGCGCCGCTGTAGCCGGCGGATCTGCCAGCCCCACAGACTGAACAGGAGCACCAACGGCACCACGGTCCACCAGGTCACGACGTCACCTCGCGCACGGTCACCTCAACGCGCGGCCGCTCGCGGTCCACCGCCTTGGTCACCAGCAGGCTCACCACCTGGTCGTCGTCGCCGAGCAGCGCCGTCCCCTTGCGCCTGCCGAGCTGCAGCCCGTCGAGGACGCTCTTCGCTGCGTTGTCGAGGTCGCGCCTGCGCTTGTCGGGGAAGTACACCGCGAGCTCCACCGCGACCGGGCCGGCGAAGTAGGCGAACTGCGCTTGACGCGACCCCACCGGCTGAGGCCTGCCGATGCCCGCGCCGCTGGCGCAGAGCAGCGCCGTGCGCATTACGTGGGCCTCGTAGTCGGCCGTCGTGCGCGGCGTGTAGATGCGCCCGCGTGCCATGCGTGGCCGCGCCTTGGGCACCGGCTTGCCGAGGACGTCGAAGCGAACCGAGCGGGTCACTGCTCCGACCCCAAGCCATCGCAGAAGATGCCGATCTTGGCCATGCAGCCAAAGCACACCGTGCACGAGCGCTCTACCCAGTAGGAGCGAGCAATGCGTGGCAGCTGCATCTGGTACCAGTGCCGGCCGTGGTACTCCATGTGCGCTTTGCCAGGCGGTGTGCGGCGCTCCTTCTCGCTGGCATCCGTCATCGTCTCGGACTTGCCGCAGAGGTCGCACGTGTAGATCTTTGCTGAGACCACGCTCATCGGAACCCCCATTCGCACCACTGCGTGCCGTCGCTCATGACCACCTCGCGCACGCCGACGCGCTCGGGCCGCACGCCCTGCGCAGCCTCGTACTGCTCGAGCAGGCGCGCGCGCTCGTCGTCGGGCGGCCGCTGCCATGCGCCCACGTCGTGGTCGTGATCCGCAGGCTGCCAGGTCGGGCACGGCCGGGTCATTCCGCGGCCTCCCCCTTCAGCTTCGCCAGGAACGCCAGCCCTGCGGACGCGAGCTCACCGGCCGCCATCGGCTCGGCTTCACGCGGCGCAGGCAGGGCACGAAGCCGCGGCTCAGCGCCGGGCGGCAGCAAGCCCATGCGCTCGTGCTCGCCTCGGGGCAGCCGCCCAACCTCCTCGGCGTCACACACTGCGCGGTAGCGAAGACCGGCATCGTGACCCAGCGACACGCCCCACAACGGTAGGCCGCGCGGCGCTTCGGCGACGAGACGCTGATAGGCATCCTTGAACGCGAGCCGCGCCGTGATGTCGTTGGGATCGGGCGCCGCGATGCCCCACGCCTCAGACATGGGCTTGGTCCACACAACGGTCGCGCCCTCGTCGCGAGCCTGGCGCGCGATGGCCCACGCCTCCTCAACGCCCGGGTGTCCGCCGGGAATGCGATCGAGCACATCCGCCAACGTCAGCCGATGCCGACACTCGCGCGAGCAGCGCTCGAGGGCCTTGGCGACGAGCGCCTCGGGGTAGGCCTCAAGCGTCCGCGCCATGAGCGCAATCGCAGGGGGTGCGAGCGGCTTGCCCACGGTCTCCGCTACCGCATCGATCAGTTCGATCAGGTCCATCGTCAACCCTTCCCCGCCAGCCGCCGAGCAGCAGCTACGCGTGCCTGTCGTTCGTCCACGCTCGCGGCGTCGCTGGCCTCGGCGCGGGTGATGTTCTGGCCGCGCATCCACTCCATGCGGAGCTTCGCGGCGTCGCGGTTCAGGTACCGCAGGTCGTGGCCCTGCTGGACGTACCAACGGTCGTTGTGGTCGACGTACCAGGCCGCGATGTGCGGCGCGTCATCACACCCAACCACGCCGATGAACTGGGCAAGGCACCCGGCGGCGCGCTTGTTCCACGATGGGCGCACACCGTGCCGAAGCTCCATCGCTGTGGCGTAGGCGTGCCACGCCGGGCCGGTCTTCGTTTGCATACCGGGCTCGCTCGAGCGGCGCCTCGGAGCGGTCGGCATTTCGACCACGGAGAGTTCGAACGAGGCCGGGGTGGTCACAGACCCCCCGGAGAGACTCTCTCGTTCCTTCTCTAGTTCTCTCTCTAGCTCTTCTCTAGTTCTGGGTGACGTCAGCGTCACCACAGAGGTGACGTCAGCGTCACCCCCCCCTGACGTAGATGTCACCAGGGGGGTGACGTCAGTGTCACCATCCCCATCTGCGGGGGGTGACGTCAGTGTCACCACAGGGGTGACGTCAGTGTCACCAGCAGCGATGGCCGAAACGACGATGCGACGGTGCGCAGAGCGCTCCGAAGAGACTAGCAAGCCGACGTCACGAAGGGCCGCTGAGGCACGAAGGACCTGCCGCTTCGACACCCCGAGGTCGTCCGCGAGCGTGGCCGTCGTGAGCAGGCACGCGCCCTTGCTGAGCCCCTGCATGTCGAGGATGCGGAGCGCGAGCAGACGCGCCAGCGGTGTCAGATCGGACCGCTGCATGAGCTGCGCGCGATGTGTGTAGCTGCTCACGCCTCCACCTCCACAGCACGCAGCACGCGCTTGGCCACGACCATCACCGCGCCGCCCACGTCGACCTGCGCGCTGCGCCGGCCCACGGACACCACGCGGCCGAGCAGCGTCTGCGGCGGCCCGTCCTCGCGCACGCTCGGCGCTGTCCACGTCACGGGGTCGCCCGGCTTCATGCCTGCCCCCATGCGTGCGTGCCGCACGTGCACGTCGGCGTCTCGTCGAAGGCGCGGCATGCGGCCGCCTCTTCTTCGCACTCGATGATCCAGCCAGCCTCCGTCTCGGTGACGTCGCCGCCCTCGAGCATGATCGCAAGCCGCTCGGCCCTGTAGTGCGCCTGCACCTGCGCGCGTACCTCGGCGCGGGTCATTCTGCGGCCTCGAACAGTCCGCGCTGGCGCGGGTCAACGTGTGGCGTGCTGCTCGGCTTCTGGGCGTTGCGTACCTCGACGGGCGTCGGCTCCAGCACCTTGACGCCGGTCACCTCTTCGCAGCCCCAGACGAACCACGCGTAGGTCGCCGAGTCGGTGCCCTCGCCGTCGAAGCTTGGCCGGTCCGGCAGCACCCGAAGGCCGAAGGGCAGGTGTGCATGGTCGCGCCAGAACTGCACGCGTTCAGCGCTGCCGAGGAACCCGACGCGGAGCAGGAAGGCGCCGGCCTCAGACATGCTCAACGCATGCCGGACGATGGCCTCTGCGAGCGTGTAGGTCGGGTTTCCGACGGACAGGCAGTATCCGCCGGGCGGCCGTTCCATGGCGCGAAAGTCACCCTCCCACAGATGGCAGACATCCGCGGCACCGGCGTTGGGCCGAAGCTCGCAGCCATACCAGTCGAGCACATCCCATGCAGCCGAGCGCGCCCGCATTGCTCGCACGATCGCTCCATCGCCAACAGTCGGCTCGAGCACACAGCACGTCTCACGCAGCAGATCGACGCCGCAGTCATCGAGCAAACGATCGACGCACCACGCCGGCGTCGGGTAGTAGTCGAACGGCACGCTGCCGCCCTCGCGTCGCCCCTTGGCGCTCATCGCCGGCACCCCGCGGCACGCAGCTCGCAGCCAACGCAGCGCGCGCTGCCGTCCGGTCGCCAGTGTGGCCAGCTGCACACCGAGCATGGCGCACGCGTCATGCTGATACGCGGCTGCTCGTCCTTCTCGCGCGGCGTCGCGGTCGTCTGCCGCCACGGGCTGCCCTCGGGGCAACCGCGGGTCACTGCGGCGGCTCCGTCAGCAGGGCCACCATCAGCACGAACGCGCCCATGACCCCAAGGCCACCGATTGCGGCGAGCACGCTCATTCTGCGGCCTCGGGCTGGTTTACGCCGAGCAGGTAGTCAGTCGAGACACCGCACAGTTCGGCCCAGCGCTTCAGCGTCGGCACGCTCGGCGTCTGGCCTGACTCGATGCGGTAGACCGTTGGCTCGCTTGTGCCCAGTGCCTCAGCAAAAGCGGTCACCCGCCTGTACCCGGCAGCCACTCGCGCTCGCTGCATCCTATCGCCTGTGTGCATCTTGACCCCTTACACAAGAGTGATTACACAAGTGTACGTGTTGGTCAACCTCGCACGTGAGTGTCCCGTTGCATTCGTGTATGCGCCGACCGACGCTTCAGTGGTGGAGGACACCAAAGAGGCGCGGCGAGCCATCGGCGCGCGGATTCGCCAGGCACGTCTCGCGTGCGGCCTCGACAACGCCAGCGAGTTCGCTCGACGAGTGAGCGTTACCCCGACGACCGTCTACCGCTGGGAGGCTGGGTCGGTCGTGCCTTCGGTGTTCACGCTTTACGACATCGCGGCGGTGTGTGGGGTCAGCATGGAGTGGCTGATTGGCGGCGAGGAGCCAGACACAAGTGCGGTGCTCTCCGCTTGGCTCGACTCGCCCTCTGGCCAGTCTGCGGCCCCAGACGCGATCGCCTTCCTGCGCTCGATGCCGCTGCTCGGCTACGAACCGTCGCCAGTCTTCTACGACCTAGCGATGGTCGCATGGCGGAACGGACTGAGCCGCGACGAGGCTGCTCGAGCGGCCAAGGCTACGGCGCTTCGGTCATGAAAACCGCTCTGTTTTGGGCCTCCGTGGCCTCGCTGTTGCTCATTGGCGGATGTGGTCGCTCGTCGTTTCGAGAAGCCAACCTGTCAGCGCCAGCGGTTACAGGCAGCGCTGGCAACGAAACGGTTTGGTGGGCCGAGCACCGGGCCAGCAACCGAGGTCCGAACGCGGTGTGGATCATCATGTGTCAGCGGGGCGCGAACCCGCCTTGCGTGCGCCTGCGTCCCCGTGAAGTCCCCCAGCAATAGGCCCAATCAAGCGCGTCTGTGCTGAACAAATAATCAGCAAAAGGCGTCAGTCCTGATCCCTCGCGCGCGTCCCTACAGTCTGTTGGGGAGGTCGAGGCGAGATGCTTGAGGACGTGTTGCGCGTTGCTGTTCGAAGGGGGCTGCTGATCTTGCCCACCATGGGTGTGCCCAGCCTTGCCCGACGCAGCGGCGACGTGCTGCGCTACGAGAGCGGCGGGCCGCCGGACCTCGTGGCGTCGGCCATCCTGCGCGAGCTCGCCACGCACCAAACTGTCAGGAGCGTGTCAGCAGACTAACACTCGTGTATGCACATACACTTGCGTTAGTACACGAGTGCAGCTAGGTTCACTCCACCAACCCGGAGGAACCGAAGATGCTCACGCCACCCGCCAGCCTGCCCGCCACCCTTTCCGACCTGCGCCCAATGCCCGGCGTGCCCGGCATCTGGACGAGCGACCAGCGCGGCGACGGCGAGCGCGAGCTGACGCTGCTTGAGCGCGAGTGGCACCCGGCCGAGAAGCGGTGCTTCGCCCGCTACCGCGACCGCTTCTGCCAGGTCGAGGCGTACGGTGCCGACCCGCAGTCCTGCCTGGCCGCGCTCCGCGAGGAGTACGCCGCCGCCCGCGAGCGCAGCCGCGCGCAGCTCCGACTGTTCGCCGCAGTCGAGCGCATGCAGGTGGCCTCGTGATCGCGGACGCCATCAGCCCGCCCGGCATGCAGGAGCGCATCGACCGCCTGACGGTCGCGCTCGCGTGGGTGCTCGCCTGCTACCCGCACGTCTACCGCGCGCGAGCGTGGGGGTTCGGCCTGCGGCCGGACGTCGAGCCGGCCGACATGGCGCGCCACGAGGTCGCCAACGACATGACCGCGGAGCTGCTGTCGTGAGCGGCTCGTGGATTCGCATCTCGCTCTGCGACGTGCCCGGCATGCTCGCCGGCGCGATGGAGGTCGAGGTGCGCAGCGAGAGCGGCGGCACCGGCGCGACGTACTACGTCGGCCGCGAGGAGGAACACGGCGAGACCGTCGTGCGCCCCGTCGACAGCCGCGGCCACGTCGTCGGGCCGGACTGGGAGATCGACGGCGCCGAGCTCGATGCGCTCGAGGCCATCCAGGCCGGCGCCGGGTGCAAGCACTGCAACGAGACGGGGCAGACTGCCGTCGTCGACCCGCTCGACTTGGCGCGGGTGGTGGTGATCGACTGCGAGGACTGCGGCGGCGGCGGATGGGTGCAGCAGTGACCAGCGACGAGCACGCCGACCGGCTCGGCCTCGGCGCCGACGACACGCACGCATGCTGTCAGGGCTGCGGCGCGGACTGGGCAGCTGACGAGGACTGCGCGGCAGGCTGCCCGGGCTCGCGTGAGCACTGCGGCGACTGCGGCGGGCTCTGGCCCGAGGCGTACGGCGAGCGCTGGCTGTGCCTGGCGTGCAAGCCCGGCGCGACCGCGGCTGACCGCATGCGGCAGGGCGCGGCGTGAACGGTCGCAACTGGTCGTCGATGGCTCGGTACTACGACCGCGAGACAGTGTGGGACGTCAGCGAAGGCATGTTTCTGCACGCGGTTGAGGATCGGATGCGCATGGAAACCGGCTGGGTCATGGCTCTGTGCTCGCTGCTCTATTGGGCGCGGTCATGACCGCTGCTCCCGACCTGTCGGCCGACTTCGCCGCAATGACGGATCCCGCGCCGCCCGAGGCAGTGCCGGTGCCGCCGCCGGCTGACCCGTGGCTTGCGCGCCGCCGGTTCGGCTTCGGTGCGAGCGAGATCGCGCTGGTGCTCGTTGCGCTCGGCTGGCGCTCTGAGGACATTCTCGCGAGCCACCAGAAGAAGAAGAACACGCGACCGCGCCGCAAGGGCATCCCGCGCGTGCATCGCGTGTTCCTTGAGAAGGCCGGGCTCGTGGCGCCGCTGAAGATGAACCGCGAGCCGAACAGTCCGCCCGAGGTGGGCAAGCGCCGTGAACCCGAGCTCGTGCGCCGCTGGCTGGACAAGGTGAAGCGCGGCACCGCCGGTCCGGACTGCCTGCACCTTCAGCCGAGCACGGCGCACTACGTTGAGCGCCGCTGGCCGCGGCAGATGCTGCCGATCGTCGACCCGCAGTGCTTCCGGTTGCGCGTGTCGCCCGATGTGCTCATCAGCGATTGCTTCGGCGCGCTCGAGTGCTGGGACGCGAAATGCAGCCTGAAGCCGTACGCCGAGCTGACCGACGAGCAGCGAGCGGCAGGTGTCACGCCGCTACGTGAGCATCACCGGATCCAGGTCAACGCGCAGATCGCCGCGTGCAACGCCGGCGCCGGCGGCGTGCTCGAGGGTGAGGGCTGGTCAGCGACATACCGCGATCATGCCGGGGAGGCCATCGGGCCGATTGTTTCGCGCGCCGTCGAGCGCGACGACGAACTGATCCGCGAGCTTCGAGCCGCGGCAACTGAGGGATGGGCACGCGTCGAAGAGGCGCGGTCCGCATGGGAGGCGACACAGTGAGCACAGCAATCACGACCGCGAACGGCGCGGCAATCACGACGGGCGAGCCCGGCGGCGAGATGACGCGCGAGCAGATCGAGCTGCTCAAACGCACGCTCGCGGTAGGCGTCACAGACGACGAGTTTTCGTTGTTTCTGGCGACGTGCCGCAGGCTGCGGCTTGACCCGTTCGCGCGGCAGATCTTCGCGGTGAAGCGATGGGACGGCCGGCAGCGCCGCGAGGTCATGTCAACGCAGGTCAGCATTGACGGCCTGCGCCTCGTGGCCGAACGCACGAAGGCATACGCCGGTCAGACGCCGATTCAGTGGTGCGGCCCGGATGGCGTGTGGCGCGACGTCTGGCTTGACCGCAACCCGCCGGCAGCGGCGCGTGTCGGTGTCTACCGACACGGGTTCGTTGAGCCGCTCTATCGCGTGGCGCGGTTCGCGAGCTACGCGCAGACGAAGAAGGGCGGCGACCTGAACCGGATGTGGGCGCAGATGCCCGACGTGATGATCGGCAAGTGCGCCGAAGCGCTCGCGCTGCGCGCCGCGTTCCCGCACGACCTGAGCGGCGTCTACACCCGCGAGGAAATGGAGCAGGCCAGCAACGACGCGCCGCCCACGCGCTCGGCGCCCGCTGTCGTCGCAGAGCCCGAGCCGCAGGCCAGCGGCGAGCCGGCGCCCGTGGAGGACATCGTCGACGCAGAGGCGGCGTGCATGGCCGAGCAGCCGCCAGCGGCGACGAGCACGCCGCGCATGCGCGGCACCGACACGCGCACGATGGGCGAGCTCCAGACGGCTGAGGACCTGCGCGCGTGGCTGGCGAGCGGCTGGGATGGCGCGGTCATTCAGCGCGGGCGCGTGGATCGGGTGCTCGAGCACGCGGACAAGATCGGCGTGACGCACGCCGACGTGAAGAACTGGATCGGATTGGAGGCGGCAGAATGAGCGGACTGAATCAGTGCAGCATCATCGGAAACCTTGGCAGCGATGCCGAACTGAGAGACACGGCGGCGGGACCGGTGCTCAAGCTGCGCGTGGCAGTCAGCGAGCGCGTTAAACGCGGTGACTCATGGGACGAGCAGACGACGTGGTTCGGTGTGGCCATCTTTGGGAAGCGCGCCGAAGCACTCTCGCGGCTTGGCCTGTCCAAGGGCACGAAGGTCTACGTCAGCGGTCCGGTCCAGGCGCGCGCGTACCAGAAGGACGGCGAAGCCCGCGCGTCGCTCGATCTGATTGCCCGCGAGCTCGTGCTGCTCGGCGGCGGTGGCCAGCGCTCGAGCGGCGGCGGCGGATACGGCGGCAAGCCTGCGAGCTCGCCAGCTGGCGGCGATGACTTCGGCGACGACGACATCCCGTTTGGCCCAGTCGACGAGCGGGCGCACTGATGGCGGGCCGGCGCCGAACCGACGCGGAAGCGCTCGCCGATGCGCAGCACCGATGGACCGGCCGGCGGCGCGGGCATCGCACCGTGCTGGACGTCACCGAGTGCAAGGTGGTTGAGAACGGCGCCGGCACGCCGAAGCGCGCCTACCGGTTCAAGATGCAGTGCCGCTGCGGCCGCGTCGGCATGGCTTGGGCGCAGTCGCCCGACCGGGTTGGCAAGGCCTGCAAGCCGTGCGGCAGCGCGAGCCGTAGCGGCTGGGCGAGCGAGTACCACGACCTGCCGACCGTGCAGCAGCGGCGGCGCGAGCTGCACGCGTTGTACGAGGCCGACCCGGACATCTGGACGGAGGACAGCATCGCGGGGCGCATGGCGCGCGCGTTCATCCGCGAGCGGTTCGGGCCGCTCAACAACGCCGAGATCGGCATCCTCGAAGGGCTCTCACGCGAGCGCATCCGGCAGATTGCAGAGAAGGCTATCGCGAAGATGCGCGGCACCATGGAAAGCGAGCGCACGCCGCTTGAGCGGCAACTGGAGGCGACAGGATGAGCGATCCCGACAACGACGCCGAGCCGGCTGAAGGCGATGCGTTCGAGGTGCGCCCCGTCAGCTTCGCCGAGCTCGCGCGCTGGCGTGACCGTGCGCTGGCGGCTGAGGCTGAACGCGAGCGGCTGGCCATCGAGACGGCGCGGCTCGGGACGGAGAGCGTCGCGCGGTCACTGAAGCTGGCGAAGCTGGAAGCGGAGACCGAGTGCCTTTCGCGCGGCTTCGCGGACATGACCGACGGCTGCATCGAGGTCGAGGCGTCGCTCCGACACGCCCGCTTCATGGCGGCCGGGTGGCGGCGGCTGGCGGTGGAGGGTCGCCTAACTGAGGCCGCACTGATGACTGCGTCCCGGTGCATCATTGACTCCATGCGAGCCGAGCGCGACCGCATGCGCGCGGTGGTCGAGCGGCTGCGCAAAGTCGAGCGGCGCACTCGGTCTCTACTCTCCGCGCGCCGTAACGGGGCGATCATGATCCCGCGCGACTGTGGGGCCCGGATGGCGGTGGAACGCGCCCTCGCCGCGCTCGACGAAGGGGGTGCGTGATGGCGGAAGGCAAAGCGACGGCTCGCGTGCAGGTGACCTTGGAGATCAATCCGCGGGGTGGACACTGGGGAGCAGATTGCACCGTCGGGCAGGTCCACGAACAGGCGCTTCGCGAAGCGATGAGCGAGCTCTCGTTCCTGCTCGCGGCGGCCAAGCAGGGGTTTGTGGTGAAGAGCGACGGCGCCAAGCTGGAGCGGCGTATCAACGCCAAGGTGATCGGCAAACCGAAGGTGTTGGCCGTAGTCGTGGAGCGGCGGGACATGGTGAAGGTGGACTTGCCCCGAGCCAACGGCGGCAGCTGTCGGCAGCGGCACCCGCGCGGGTCGGAGGCTGGCACATGCCGGTGCGTCGGCCCGACGGATTGCCCGCTGGCCGAAGGCGGTGCGCGATGAGTGACCCGGCCGAGACGCTGCCGGCGCTGATGACGGCTGCCGAGGTGGGCCGCGTGATCGGGGCGCAAGCCAACGGCGTCGCGAAGATGGTGCGCCGCGGCAAGGGCCCGCCGGTGTACGGCCGCGGAGCTCGCGGCAAGCTGCTGTTCCGCGTCGTCGATGTGGACGCGTGGATCCGAGGGAGAGGACGACGGGATGCCAAGAAAGAAGCACCCGGGGGTGACCCCGCTGGGCCGCGGGCGGTACCGGATACGCGCCGAGCTGCGGCACCCGAAGACGGGCCGCGTGTCGGAGATCGATCGCATCGTGCAGGCGCCAAGCGCCGCCGACGCGGCGAAACTCCGCGCGAACGAGCGCGCCGCCTGGCTGGCGGAACGCGGGCGACGAGCGGCAAGCGCAGGCCCGGCGAGGCTGGGTGAGGCGATGCAGATGTGGCTGGAGCAGAAGCGCGCGACCGTGCGCCCGTCGACAGCCTCGACGTACGCGTCCGCGGTCAAATGGTGGGAAGCGGTGCTCGGCGACTACTACCTCGCCGAGCTCGAACCGTCGGACGTCCGCGAAGCACTCGCCGGGGCGCGCGAAGGCGGCGACGCATCGAGCACGATCGACGGCCGGCTCCGCGTGCTGCGGACGTTCGCGCGCGAGGAGGGCATTCCACGCATCGTCCACCGCGTCAGCGTGCGTCGTGACGTGCGCGAAGAGGAGGCCGCCGAAGACGCGGGCCGCGGGCTGACGCTGGCCGAGCTGCGGCGATTCCTCGCGACCGGGCCGACGGTCGGCGTCACGAAGCGCGGCGAAATCACGAAGGCATGGCGCCGCTCATGGGCGCTGGTCGCGACGATGGCGTGGACCGGGCTCCGCTTCGGCGAGGCGTCGGCGCTCGAGTGGCACGACGTCGACCTCGACGCGCGCACGATTCGCGTTCGCCGGGCGGTCTGGCGCGGTGTGGTCGGGCACACGAAGGCGCGCGCCAGCAAGCGCACCGTGGTCATCCCGCGCGAGCTCGCCGAGACGCTTCGCGAGCATCGGCGCGCGATGGTCGCCGGTCAACAGGTCGGGTGCGATTCGCCGCTGGTGTTTCCGTCGCGCATCAACGGCGGGCACGTCGCGAACATCTACGCGCGCAAGGCTGTGTTGCGCGTCTGCGCCGCCGCGAAGATCGCGCTCGATGGGCGGCCGGCGGTTCACATGTTGCGCCACAGCTATAACAACCTCGTCAGGCAGAACGCCTCCGAGCTGGTGCGCCGCGCGCTGGTCGGACACGCAGACGAGGCGATCGGCGAACGGTACTCGACGGTTACGCTGGACGAACGGCACGCGGCGGTTGGCGCCGTGGTCGCGATGGTGAGGGGTGAGGGGTGATCGCCGCGCTCTACGTTGAAACGGGCGGCGCGTACTTCGGCCTTCCCGACGTCGACCCGTGGGATGAGCAGCGCGATGCGCGATTGTACGCCGGGCCACATCCGGTGGTCGCCCATCCGCCATGCAACCGGTGGTGCCAGATGGCCAACGTCAATCAGGCTCGCTACGGGCAGGCGGTCGGCGACGACGGCGGCTGCTTTGCGGCAGCGCTCGCGGCGGTCAGACGTTTCGGCGGGGTACTTGAGCACCCGGCCTATTCGATGGCGTGGCCTGCTCACGACCTGCCGCGCCCTCCGCGGGGCGGCTGGGCGCGCGAAATGTTCGGCCCCGGTTGGGTGACCGAGGTATCGCAGTCCGCCTACGGCCATCGAGCTCGTAAGCGCACATGGCTCTACTTCGTGGGCGCGGCACCGCCAGCGCTCGACTGGTCAGACGCTCCCGGGGAGGCGTGGGTGTCATGGGGAGACCACGACCGCTATCCTGACGTTCCGCGGCTGGGCAAAGTGGAGGCGAAGGCCACGCCGCCCGCGTTTCGCGAACTGCTGATCCGGCTGGCGCAGATGCCCCTTTCTGCGCGTTTGCCGGGGATCGAGCCGGGGATCCCGCTAAAGTCGGCCAAAGAGGCGCCTGGCGCCGAATCCGTAACCACTGGGGATTACATGAGAAACGAGAGAGCGGGCGACCGGGTTCGAACCGGCGACATTCAGCTTGGGAAGGTAGCAGTCAGCTCGGCCGGCGCCTCTGAGCCTGGGATTTCAGGCGTTTTCATCTCGGCAACAACTGCCGAGCAGGGCCACGGGGGGCCCGATCGTGACCGGTAGCCGGGGATCGGGCCGGGGTGCTGACGGCACGGAGCGGCTCTGCCGCGCGCTCTACGGTCGCGACGCCGAGCCGGCGGACTACCTCGGCGGATCCGAGGCGCGGATGCTGCACGACGCGGCGGACATGCTGCGGGCCATCGCTAGCCAGGGTGCGTGTCGCTGCGGCGTGCTGAAGAGACACCAGCCGGAGTGCCCGCGATGGGCCATCCCGGCGCTCGACATGATCGCCGCCCCAGCATCCGCAGAGGGTGAGGTGAGCGATGGGTGAGCGCGACGCGATCGCGGAGATACGTACCCTAGCGGCTGCCAACGGGCGGCTGCGTGGCTTGCACGAGGCGCTGGCGCTCGTAGCAGAGACCCGGGCGGCCTACAGCGAGGACGTCTTCCCGTGGCCGAGCAGCCGGGTCCCGCCGACGCTCGATGCTGTGTCCGCGCGGGTGGCGCGGCTTGTGTGCGACCTGGTGACGGAGCGACTCCGCGACGCCATCGACGCGGACGAGGATCTCTGGTGACTGTCCTCGACGAGCGCGGCGAGCCGGTGCAGGTCGAGTACGTCGGGCCGGGGCGCTACCTGGCGTCCGGGCGGTGGGGCGGTGTAGGTCGGTATGCTAAGGGCAGGCGCGCGCACATTGCGCTCGGTCGCTGGGCGCTCGGGATGCTCATGCCGAAGCGGGTACGTAGTGCACGCAGTCTCGCCGACGAGCACGGGTTCGCTCCGCTGCCTGAGCACGAGCGCTTGGCTGGCATCGACCGGGAGACGTCAGACGAGAGGCCGGGCGGACGTCCGGAGGAGGAGGAGGAGTGATGGAGACGAGCGAAGCAGACAATGAGGCGATCGAAGACGCGGGCGGCCTGGAGGACATCGTCGAGCGGTACTCGACGCCGCCACTGTCTCCGGACGACGTGTTTGCGGGGGCTCTTGCACGGCATGCGTTGCGCCTCACCCGCGAGCGCGACGAGGCGCGGGCGGAGGTCGCACGGATCCGCGATTCCGAACGGGCCATGTACAAGGCGGCGCGGCTGAGAGACGCCGACGAGATCGGTCGGCTGCGGGACCTGTTGGCGGTGGCACGCGGTGCCCTTGTGGCCTTGGGAGGAGGCGAATGAGCGACCTGACGATCGAGCACGACCCGGACAGCGGGTGCGAGGGGTGCCCGCTCTTCGCCGAGGACTGCGGTCACGACTTCTGCGCCACCCTGGGCAGCCTTGTGGCGCTCCCTGGTCGCCATTGGTGGATCGCCGCTCCCGACGAATGCCCCCTCCGCACCGCCCGCGTCGTCGTGCAGCGGCCTGAAGGCGAGTCATGAGGCCGGTCATCGTCGCGGGCCGCAACTGCGCCATCTGGCTGCGGCCCTCCCGCGTCGTCGTGGTTGGCCGCCCACCTCTGCCGTCAGGGCGCATCGGATGGCGCGACCACTGGACACGCCGGACGCCACGATGGACGCGCATTCCGTCAGTCGACCCCGACGCCTGACGTCCGTCGAGCATGCCCCTGCTCAGCGAACAAGCCATCACCGCCCTTCGACTGCTTGCCGCGGAGCGCACGCACCGCGTGCCGCGCGACATCGGCGCAGAGCACGGCGCCTGCTGCGAGCTCGAACGCCTCGGCCTCGCCGAAACGATGTGGCTCGGCCTGTACCAGCCCAAGCGGCCGGCTTGGTCCGGTGCTCGCCGTCAGCCGGTGCGCAAGCTGTTCCGCGTCACGCGTGCTGGACTGCGGCGCCTCGAGCGCATCGAAGCGGGGCGGCGCCGCGAGGCAGGCTGACGTCAGCAGACGCGAAGCGAGCCGAGCTCACCAGCGGCACGTAGCAGAATCTCCCGCTCGGCTTCGGGCGCGCCGTCCGCCAGGCCGTAGAGCACCGCGGCGCGGTCGATGTCCTCTGGCACCGCTGGCGTGCCGCGCAGGTCGTCGATCGTGCCGTGGAAGTGATTGCAGTCCACCGGCTCGTTGATGCCGCGCACGCGCCCCTTGGCGCTGTACTGGTGCAGCACAACGTCGCCGAGCAGCCACGGGTTCGGGATGCGCCCGCCCGCGCCGATGGCCAGCCAAAGCGGCGTCTGCGCGGCCCATGCCGGCGGGTTGCGCACGTAGTCGAGCCACGCGCGGCCAGTGTACAGCCAGGGCTGCTTTCCCGTCAGCGCGTAGGCGTGCTCGATGTACTCGTGCGTACGCTCGAGCACCTCGGCTGTGTCGGGGTCGGGCGTCGGGCTGACGTTCTGCCATGCGCCCTTCGCTTTCCGCTCGCCTTGGCCGTCAGGGTCGGGCGCGCCCTCGAGGTCGGGGCACAGCGGTAGGTCGAGCTCGACGCCGGCCGCATCGAGTACGCGCTTGTCCGACTCCACCATCAGCGACAGCGGGTGATCGGCGCGAAGGTAGCGGTACGCCCCGACGAGCAGTCCCGCGGCCTTGGCGTCGCGCAGGTAGCCCGCGCCCTTCGTGTCGTCGGTCTTGCCATCGCCGAGGCGCACGATCACCGCGGCGGGCTGCTGGATGTCGCCCGCGACCTGCTCGAAGTCAATCATGCCCTGCCAGTGGCTCACATCGAGCACGAGCCGGCGCGGCCCGGTGTATTCCTTGGCCCTGGCGTAGGTGCGTCGTCGGCTCATTCGGTGTCGTCCTCTTCGTTGGCATCTTCGGGCGCTTGGCGTTTGGTAAAAACCAACGTGCGCCCCGGGTCGGGATGTCCTGCCAGCGTCGCGATCTTGCGTGCCAGCAGCAGGTGCGCCGGCTCATGCCGGCCGGCGTGAGCGTCCAGCACAGCCAACGCGGCGCTGATGATCAGCGTGCGCTGCTCGCTCATTCGTCTTCGTCCTCGCTGGCGTCGTCTTCGAGCCCGACCACGCCGAGCAGCCCTTCGAGCCGGCCGAGGGCTCGCGCTTCTGCCCTGCGCTCGCGGCGGCCCTCGACGACGGCAGCAATCACCGGCCCGACGGCAGCGGCGGCAAGCGTTGCGGCGGCACCGATCAGCGCCGCGCCGAGCCATGGCTGCGGTGGGCATTCGTCGTCGCACTGGATCATTCGCACGCCTCTCGGAAACAGGCGGGACACATCCACCAGTCGAACCACAGCCAGAGGTCCGGTACGCGCTTCTTGCACTCGTAGCAGGTACCCGGGTTCTTCACGCGGCCTCGCTTTCTTCGCGCATCAGCCATTCGAGCCACTCCGCGTCAACGCGGTTTGTGGCGATCTGCCCGCGACGCTTGTGCAGCGTAAGTCGTTCCATGCTGCGCCCGCTGCTGTGTCCATGCGCGGCGGCGTGTGCGTCGTTCGGCGAAAGCGGGCGGAAGACTTCGACCGTGACGCCTCCGAGCTCGTGGCGTTCGGTGTGGTGCGTGTGCCCGGTGTACATGTAGCGGCGCGTCGTCGCGCCCCACAGCTTCGGAGCGAGGTTTGGCACCTTCTCCGCCATCTCTTTGATCTTGATCGTGTGTCCGTGGGTTCCGCCGATGAGGCATTCGCCCCACTTGTGAAAGCGCACCACGCGGTCTGACTGCGACACCTGCACCCGCGGCTCGTTGCGGTAGTAAGAGTCAAGCACCACCGCCATTGCCGACGCAGAGTGCTGGTTGTGGTTGCCCGGCAGGATCTCCACCACCACGTCCTCGTGCTGCTCAAGGCAGCGATCAATCGCGTGGGTCATCATGTCCCGCCAGCGCTTGAACAGCCGCGGCCAACGCTCCGACACATCGAGCACGTGCTTGCTCCTGAACGTCTGATTGCTCGTGTCGTCCGTGTGCAGGAAGTCGCCCACATCCCAGATGTACGCGCGCGACGCCACCATCCCCTCGACGGTGAGCGTGTCGAAGGCGCGACGAAAGATCTGATCAGCGTGCTCGGCGTCCCATGCGGCGCCCCCGGTCTCGTTCGGGTCGGCGTACATGCCGAGGTGGTGATCGCCAATGACGTAGCAGGCAGCGAGCTCAGCCGGTCGTGGATGCGCCGGCGGCGGCACCACGTAGTCACGCGTGCCAACGATCGGCGGCAGCTCGGCGATCATCTTCACGATGCTGTCGGCATCGTCCATGCGCTCGGGCTCGGCGATGGTCCACTGCCCGTTCCGGTAGGTCGAAACGCGCTTGGCCTCGAACCCGGGCGGCACCGGCGGGAACAGCTGATCCCCCTGCGTCTCCCTGGCAGCAGATGACGGCGGGCGGTGACCCACGTACGGCACGGGCGCCGACGCTGGACGCCCGGCGGCCTCGGCGTAGAGCTCGGTCCACGTCCCCTGAACGTCGCGGTTGACCGCCCAGGCGTGCCCTGCGTCGCGACGGTGCGTGCGCTGCCATGCCGTAAACGCGCGCCGCCCGCTGCCGTCAGCCTCAGCAGAACGCCACGCCGCGATCTCGCCGAGCACCCAATCGCGATGCTCGTCGGTGCCCCTCACCGGCCCGCCCGGCATCAGTCGCGCCCGTGCTTCGCCTCGAGCGCCGCGTCGTCCTCGGCACGCTGCCGCAGGTACTCGGCACGCAGGCTGGCGATGTCGCGCCGCACGAGCTCTTCCGCGTCCGCCGCGCTCATGCCCGCATCGACGAGCCCACCGATGAGCTGCGCCACTGGGCCAGCCAGCCGGCCGACCGCTTCGACAATTTGGATCGCTTCCATCTCAGGACTCCCCACCGCTCGTGAGCCGCATGATCTGCGGCACCAACCCCTGCAGACGGCCCCATGCCGCCAGCGCTTCGACGATGGCCGCCTGCGCAGCCGCCTCGAGCCCGCCGTCGATGGCCGCGCGTGCCGTGATCTGCGAGCCGCGCAGCAGCTCGAAGCCCTCGACGATGGAATCGCAAACCGCGTGGATCTGATCCATATCGGCGCGGTCCTCGGCATACGTCGTCCCCTCGCGTGCGATGATGAAGTCGCGCGCCGCGTCGCAGCCTTCGACGGCGGCCGCATACGTCGGATCGGCAACGTCGGTGATGACCGTCAGCGTGCGGTGTTGCTCTGCTGCCGCGCCGCAGCCGGCCACCGAAAGGCACAGCGCGCCGACGCCGAGCAGGCCGAAGATCCACGCCATCCAATCCGGCTTGCCGTCGCCGTCAGCGTCACGCGTCAGCAGCGCCGTCAGGATGGGCGCGAGCGCAGCCGCAACCCACACGCCAGCGTCACGCAGCCACGCACGCGACTCCGGCGGGCCCCACGTCATCACGACGGCGATGCCCGCCAGCCCTACACCTACGACAGCAGCCGCGGCGTACCATTTGCCCATCTTCATTGTTCGCTCTCCCTCTTGGCGCGCATCAGTTCCGGTTCCGAATCACGGCGAGCTCGCCTCTGCTCTTTGTCGACGCGGCGCACGTTCTGCCGAATCGCAGACAGTTCCGCGCGCACCTTGGCCAACGCTTCATCGCAGCCAGCGTGCTCTGCCTCGGACGCGGCGAGCCGACGCTGCAGCCCAGCCAGTTCCACCTTGTGTTCGGCGGTCGCCTCGTGGACCGTCGCCGTGCTCTCGACGATGAGCCGATGCACTTCGATCAGTTCCATACGTGCGGACTGAAGGTCGGCCTCGAGCGCCTCGCGCTTCAACACCTCGGCCTCCCATTTCGCCCACAAGCGCACGGCCTCGGACTCCTGCCCCCGCGCGCGCTGCAGGGCCCACCGGCCAAGCGCGGTCACAGCGCCGCCGAGCGCGGTCGAGCCCGCGACTGCCGCAACGATCTCCGCTGTGCCCGTCACGCGTCATCCGGGTCGTGTGGCTCGATGGCGAGCAGCTGAACGGTGCAACGCGAGTACCCGCGTCGGTCGAATGTGGACGCGCTCCATACGAGGTGTCGACGGGTGCCATCACGCGCAACCCACCGGTTCTCATGGCCGAGGATCATGAGGTTTCTGGCTGTGTTCTTCCGAACCGTCTCTTCCGCTCGCTTGAGGTCGTGGGAGTCGATCAGCGTGCGGTAATCGCCGTGCTTCTGCAGCTCGCTGCGCGTCCATCCGACCGCCGCCTCGGCCGCCGGGTTGAGGTAGACGCACCGATAGTCCTCGGTCGTGACGAACACGCCGATCGGCAGACGCTCGATCGTGTCGGCCAGCAGGTCGGCCTCGATTTGCGGGCGGCCCGTCGAGTCGCGGTGCACGTATCCACGGTCGCCATCGCCGTAGACGATGCGCGGTCGCCACGTCCAGCGGATGTATGCGAGCACCGATGCCGCGCCCGCGAAGGCGCCAACGACCGGCAGAATCGCCGCCCAGTCAGTCACGGCGCCGCCAGACAGATCAACCCGCCACCCGGGCCGCTGTTACTGACGCCCTCGTCGGTCACGCACACGTCAAGCAAGCCGTCCCCGTTGGCGTCGACCACCACGGGCTCGTCTGTCTTGAGCACCGTCGCGTCGATCGTCTCCCACGCTTGCCACGTCCGAAGCAGCCGCACGCGGCCCGGCGTCACGAGCGGGTCAGGGTCCCAGAGCGTCACGAGTAGATCGGGCGCGCCGTCCGCATCGACATCGGCCACCGCGCAGCCTTTGGCGATGGTCGTCGAGCCAGTCAGCCACGGCACCGCGATCGGGTGTCCCAGCCACGCCGCGCCGCGCTCGTACCATGCGAGCGTGCCGTCCTCGCGGGGCACCACGTAGTCCGTGTCGCCGTCTGAGTCGACGTCACCGGCGCATGCGATGTTACTCGCCCCGCCGCCCGCGATGACGGTCTGCGGCCACGTGCCGCCGGGCTCGTTCTCGGCCCACGTCAACCCCGAGCCGAGGCGGTCCGTCCAGAGCACGTCAAGGTCACCGTCTGCGTCGATGTCGTCGCAGCCGATGTAGAGGGCCCGTCCTGGCGTTGCGATCTGCCGCTGCGACCAGGCACCCGCCGATGCGTTGCGCGCTTGCCACCACCACAGCACGCCCGCGCCTGCCGCGAGCAAGTCAGGCTGGCCGTTGCCAGTGATGTCGCAGCTCGTGACGGTCTGCCAGTGGTGATTGATGCTGTTCTTCGCCCGCGTGTACGCGTAGCCGAGCGACGACAGAAACACATGAACGCCAAGCCCTGTGCCCTCTGCCGCGCCGGCATAGTCGGGCAGTTGGTCTCCGTCCCAGTCGTCGATCCTGACGTCCTCGTAGGCGCGCGAGCCGCCAGCCCAGTCGATCGCAATCGTGCCCGCGCCGAGTGGATGCCACGGCTGCCCGCCGCGCGTGACGGTCAGCTGACGCCCGGCCTCCCACGCGACCGCTAGGTCCTGGTGCCCGTCCCCGTCGACGTCGTACAGGTCGATCCCGTCGGCACCGCGGTACGGGTGCGAGAGTACGTGCGGCGTCCACGGCCCGGACTGCGCCTCAGCCGTCGGTACGCACGCGCGCAGGAGCATCACCGTGAGCAGTAGCGCGCGGGTCATGAGACCGCCCTCCACGCATCCCACTCGTCCGCGGTGATGATCGACGACGCGAGCGAGACGCGCCGAAACTTGCCGTCGAGCTGGATATTCGTGCTGGTTGAGCGGTTTCCGATCGCGAGTTTATCGGCCGGCGTACCGCCCGCGGCGGCATTGCTCACCGCTGCCTGCGACGCGCCGCGAGTGCCATCAACCCAGATGTCAGCGATGCGAGAGTCACCGTCGCTGTCAAACACGGTCGAAGCGAATCGCACCATCACGCGGTGCCGCGCACCCTTACTCACCGCGCCGGTTGTGATGTCGACGACGTTCGCCGAGCCGTTGCCCACGAGCAGCCGGATCCCGCCGCCCGATTCGTATCGGATCATCACACCGAGCGCCGTGGCGCTGGTGTTGTTCGTCTCCATGATGATTCCGCCGCCTGACTCCGTCGTCTCGACGAAAAGATCGAAGAGAGCCGTCATGCCCGCGCCTGAGTGCAGAAACGTGAAGGACGCGCTCGCCGCGCTATCTCGCAGGATGGCGGTGCCAACGCCAAAGTCGATGGACGCCTCCCCGCCAAAGTCGGAGTCCGATGTGATCAGGTTCGGCTTGCCTGACACGTCAGCCAGCGCGAGCGACGCGACCTGATCTGTCCACGTGTCCACGCCGGGCGGCGGTCCGGCGCCGTCGTCTGCCACGCCCGCGCCCGCCTGCCAGTCGTAGGCAAGCGAGGGCAGGCCGTCGCCACCGGCACTCGGGGGAGGCGTGCGAATGCCGCGACGCAGGCCAGCGCCGCCGAACCTGCGTCCGGTGGACATCAGGCGGGCCCTGACGGGCTCTGCCGCACGTAGTGGGTGCCGCTGCCGATGGCGTACACGCGAATCTGGTCGCCAGGCGTGAACACCAGCGCGCGCATGTCAGCGGCGCTGTAGTACTGCGTCCGGCCGTCGCCGCTCGTCGCGGTCGGGCTCGGCGCAGTCGGCGCTGCCCCACGGGCCGTCGTAATGTACGCGCCCACGGCGGTACCCGCGCCGTCGTCGATGCTGATCGTCACGTAGCGCGAGCTCGTGATGGTCGCGATCTCGATGGCTGCCGCAGCACTGCCGGCGGTGATGCTGGTCACGGTGATCTGCCCCTCGAGCGCGGGCATCACGTGGTTGGCTGACTGCTCGTTCATTGGCTGTTCTCCTCGCCCGCGGGCGCTTCGCTTTCGGCCGCCTCGATGGCCTGCCTGTAGATGGGGTCGCTTCGCATCAGCAGCGCGTGTGCCGCCGCGATTGCGGCGCCGCCGCGCATGCGGGCGCCCTGCAGGGCGCGAGCTGCTCGCTCAAACTGCGGCCCGCTGCGGATCACGCGCTCGATTGCGCGGTACTGCATGCCGGGCAGTCGAAAGCGCGCCTCCTGCTGGACAAACGGCGCGACCACTGCCTCACCAGCGCCGGCAACGACATCACCTGGCGCTGCGTTCGTCAGCCCCTGAACCATCCGCCCGAGACCGGAGCTCCGGCTGTTTGCGCCCCCGATGCCGCCTTGCACGTTGCGTCGGTAGTCGCCGCCGCTGATCTCGTCGAGATCCATCAGGATCGCGTGAGAGCGCCGGGCATCGCGCCAGTCCGCACCGAGTCCGACGCTGTCTGCGGTGTTTCCGAGCTCGTTGGACAGCATGCGCCGCGCCGCGCCGAGCCTGCCGCGAACACGCCCAAGCCCTTGGGCTGAAGCGTCGCCACCGAGCTCCCGAATGCTGATGTCCTCCCCCCACGCGCCGCCGATCTGCGAGCCCCCGACCGGGTCCGACACGTGCTCGACGAACGGCACGCCGTCGGGCGCTTGGGCAGCCTGACGAGCCCATTGGTCACGCACGTGCGTCCTGATGTAGTCGGCAGCCGGGCGCATACCTGACCTGTTCTCGACGCCAGCGGCAAGCTGCTCGGCCTGCTCTGATAGGCGCCCCATGTCGACCCGACCGCCACGCTCGGCGATCTGATCGGCGATCTCGCCAACGCGCGGCCCTGACTCGGCCTGCAACTGCGACAGTCGGCGCGCAGCTCGGCGGGGATCTAGCGGCACGTCGAGGTTGTCGAGGTTTCGCGCCACCTGCTCGATGCCGCCGGGCAGTTCCTGCGCGCGCTGCATGGCGCGGTTGCCGTAGATACCGCGTGCCTCGAGCCCGGCCTGGTTCCACACGTCGCGCAGAACAGGCGACTGTGCGCGCTCGGCGACGTTGGCGAGCATCGGCGCGCCCACCGACGACACAAGGTCAGCCGCGCCGCTCATGCCGCCCGCTAGCGCGCCTTCGACACCTGCTGCGATGGCCACGTCCTCGAGGTCGTCTCCCCGCGAAAGGCTGCGCATGCCGCCCGTAGCAGCGCCGGTCAGCCCAGCGACCGCGGCGCGGCCCAGTGCGGTCGGTGCGGAAATCGGCGCCGTCAGGCCACCGATCGTCAACCCTTCGCCCATCGCGACCTCGTTAGGCGCCTGCTCGGTGGCGAGATCTGCGAGCGCAGTATCCTGGTCTGCCAGGCGCTCGCTGCCCGTTGCCCGAGCGAGCGCGTTGCTTGCCCACCGCACTGGGGCCGTTGCCCCCGTCAGCGGCGCGAGCGCGCGCACGTCGGGACCGATGATCGGCTCGTCTGTCTCAGCCGCCGGGAGCAGCGCAGATAGGCGGTCGCTCATGTCGCCGTCCGTGGCGATGGCCCGGCGAACCGACGGCAGCGAAGGGAGCTCGCGGCCGGCGAACTGGCTGCGTCCCTGCCCAACGAGCGAGCCGAGCGGGTTGAACAGGTCGAGGTCGCCAACCTCGCCCATCGCCAGCGGGTCGCCCTCGACATACGCTGTCGGGTCAGCCTGGACCGGTGAACGGCCACGGCGCAGGTATTCATAGAGCCGTTCGCCAGCGCCGCGCGTGTCGCGGTCAGCACCGGGCGGCTGCGGCGTCACGCCGGCTGCTTCCATCGACGCACTGGGGTCCGTCTCCCACTGCTTGTCGACAATCTGGTACTCGGTCGCGGGTCGATCGGCCATCGTGACCGAACCGGTGCCCTCCGGCGTGCCCTCGACGGTCGTCTCCGGGAGCTCGAGCACGCGCGCACCCGTCGGCGCGTAGTTCTGCGGCACCTCGGACGGGTCCTCTTCGAAGCCGAGGCCGTCGTCCGCTTCGAAGCCAAGCGCGGCCAGTTCTTCGTCATCCATCGAGAACCTCCGTCCCTTCGGGCAGCCGGCTCACCGATGCGCGTGGCACCGTGCCGGTGGTCCCGTTCGGGAGTCGAACGCGCACGCGGTTCGCTGCGGGGGCCTGCTGTCGCTGCCCTTGCTGGCTACGTTCGCCGCCGCTGCCGCCGATGCCTTCGCGCGCAAGTCGGCGGCGGTACGCCTCTACGACCGGGTCATCGAAGCGAGCTCGGATTCGCGACTCCATCGTTCCGGCCTCAGTGGCGGCGCGCGCCACCCATTGCCGGATGACTGACGGATCGCGCGTGGGCATCGAGCCAAGCTCGCGGCGTGTCCGATCGAACTCCTGTTCGCTGACCGCCGAGCCGCTTCGGTCCATCAGCAACTGTGCCTGCATCGCGTTCACTGCCGACGCGATCCGCTGCACGTCAGGCGGCATGGCATCGGCCGCGAGCCCGTCCAGGAACGCAGCACGAAGCTGCGCGTTCGATGCGTTCGCCACCATCTCAGCGGCGCGCGTCGTCGAGCGCCGGAACGCGCGGCCGTCGTCCAGGCTACGACCGAGCCGCTGCACGTCGCTGTTGACCTGATCCTCGTCGCGTCGCCCCGCTGTTACGGCAGACGTCGCCATGCTTCGGGCTACACGTGCGCGCTCGGCGCTGTTTCGCGCGGTCGCCTCGGCGGCGGCTCGCGGCACTCCGCTCTGAAGCATTTCCTGAAGCAGCGGATCTGCGTTGGTTCCCCACTGGCCGCGAGGTACGCCCTGCGCAGCTGCACTGCCACCGCCGCCACCGCTGCGTCGCCGGCCAACGTCGCGCCGAGTGCCGATGGCGCGCACGTGCTCGGCCTCCATGCGCTGGATCTGCTCGGCGGTCATCTCGCTGACGTCGGACATGCCGAGCGAGCTTCGCAGCCGCTCGGGCAAGCCGTTCCGCCACTGCGTGTACGCGTTGCGCGCGCTCGCGCTGGCCTCGCTGTTCGGGTCGCGCTGCTCCTGCTCGTGCTGCGTGCGAAGCTGGATCGCGCCGGCCGCTGCCTGACTGCGACTGATCTGCCCGTCGGCCACTGCCTGCCGAATGCGCGCCATCTGCTGCCGGTAGTCCGCCAGCGACTGCGTGCGTGCCGCTGCGTCCTCGCGACGCGCCACGCGGTCGGCCTGCTGTGACTCGAGGGTCGCGCCCGCGCGCTGCTCGCGCATCTCGGCGAGCCGCTGGCGTGACGCCTGCTGCCGCTGCGCCGTGTCCTGCTCGATGCTCTGTCGCTCGCGCTGCCGGCTCTGGTCGCCCATCGAGCGAAACTCACCAGGCCGCATGCCCGCAGCACGCATCAGGCCGGCCGCAAGGCCGTGCAGAGGCCGCCGGAACGCGTCGGCGACGTCTGCGCCGGTATGGTCGACGGGCTGCCTCTGAGGGGCGCTGGCGGCCTTGCCGGCACCGTGCTTGGCCTCAAGTCGCGCCCGCAGTCGGTCGCGGGGCGCCAGCGGGCGGGATTCGCTCGCCGATTCGCCGGCTGGCGGCACGTAGTGGCCGCCGTTGCGGTCCTCCACCCACGTGCCGCCGACTGCGGCGGTCTCTTCGGGGTAGGGGTCGACGGGTGAGCCGAGCTGACGGCCCGCGGAAGGTGCAGCCCGCCGCGGCTGGGATGTGGGAGGGGATGCAGCCGCGGCAGGCTGCGAAGGGTCGTCGAAGCGCAAGATGTGCGCGTCGGGCATGGTCCGCGAGGTCGCACGGTCACGCACCGGGTGCGTGCGCTCGGTGGCCGCAAGCCCGCGGTCGGCGTTCGCACGGTAGCGGTCACCCACGGCCTGCGCCTCGGCGGCCCCGGGGGGCGCCGCAGGGTTCGGCCCGAGCTCCGGCGGCGGCACCGCGGGCGGCGGCACGATCGGCTCAATCTGCGCCGACACCTGAGCCGCAGCAGCTTCGGCTGCCTCGCGCGCGCGTCGCTCCTCTTCGGTCTCGTCGAGGCCGCGAGCGCCGGGCATCTGCACGGGTTCAAGCTGAATGGTCATCCTAGCGCCTTGTCCAAAACGGATCCGATGATGCCGGTGGCGTTCGCGTCCGCCTGGTCCTGGCGCTGCGCGTCGAGGCGGCGGTTGCTCTGCCCTGCCTGGTATTGCCCAGTCGCGCCGGCGGCCTGACGTTCGCGGTTTTCGTACGCGGTCTGATTCGCCTGCGACGTCGACTCTCGGCCGCGGTTGTGCCAGGCGTTGTTGCGCTCCTGCCGCTGCCGCCGCCAGTCCATCTGCCGCTGGTTGTAGTCGTCGAGCGCGCTCCGGCGGTTCATGTCTTGGCCGTAGATCTGCCCAGACAGCTGCCCCGACGCCTGCAACGCCTGAAGCGCCCGCTGTTGCGTGCTCGCCATCATCGACGCGTCGCTGCGCGCGTTCGCGTTGGCCAACGCCTGCCCGCCACCCATGCGCGCCGCGAGCTCGGCGCCACCGCCGCCCATGCCGCGCGCCTGCATCTGCTGAGCGGCCGCGAGGCTCTGCGAGCCGACGGCCTGCGCGTTGTCCAGCCGGCTCTGTCGCATCGCTGCGCGGTCGGCGTCCGTGTAGCCGCCGTCGCTGAGCGCCTGAAGCTGCTCGAGCGCCCGGAGCTGCCCGGCGTTGGCCTCGGTAGCTTCGTCGAAGTGCGAGCGCTCGCCGAGGAGGTCACCGTACTCGTCGTGCCGTACCTCGTGCCGGTAGTCGGTCGAGAGGTCGTCGACCGTCGGCGACGTGCCAGCCAGGTTTGACCACACGTCTTCGGCTCGGCGCTGGTCGCGTCGGTTCAGAGCCGCGTCACGACGCGCACCGGCGCCGCTCAGCCATCCCCAGATCGGGATGTCGGCTGACGTCTCGTCGAAGTCGGTCACATGGCCGTCGTCGCGCAGGTTCGGGTCGAACCGTCCCTCTTCGTCGAGCCAGTTCGGGTCAGTCATTCGCGCGCTCCGTCATCGTTCCAAGGGTCACCGCGTACGTCGTCGACGCGTCCAGGTCGGACACGGAAGCGACCGTCAGCGTGCCGCCGCTCCACGACCACGAAACCGCGCCGCCGGTCACGGTCCCGGTGCCAGTCGTCGGCACAGCGCGCACGAGCCACACGGACCGCGGGC
>Ga0316207_10000975_pt1 | contig 39090 bp, 39 predicted proteins | sample 6weekpyrite_MG_FD_204943 | JGI IMG/M metagenome (GOLD analysis project Ga0316207, IMG submission 204943) | Microbial mat bacterial communities from mineral coupon in-situ incubated in ocean water Damariscotta River, Maine, United States -... | ecosystem: Environmental > Aquatic > Marine >... | reverse complement strand
TTATGCGGTCCTCGTGCTCAATCCCTATTACCGCGATGTCGCGGGCGAACAGTTTGCCGACTTTGCCGCATTCATCGGCGATGATGGCTTTGCCAAGGTCACCCCTTGGCGTGAAAAGCTGACCGCCGATGCAATCGGGCGCGATGCCGCGGCTGCGGTTCGCTGGCTCGATGGACAAGGCAGCGTCGATACTTCGCGCGGGATCGGAACGCAGGGATATTGCATGGGCGGCCCCTTCACCGTGTGGAGCGCAGCAGCAGTGCCATCGCGGATCAAGGCGGCGGCCAGTTTTCATGGGGGAGGGCTGGTGCGTTCGGACGACCCGCTTAGCCCGCACCGCACGCTAGACCGCGCTGAGGCAGCTTTCTTGATTGCCGTTGCACAAGATGACGATGCGCAAGCTCCGCAAGTGAAGGCGGATTTCTCTGCTGCTGCCGAGGAAGCTGGACGTCCGGCCAAGGTAGAGGTCTATGCCGGCGATCACGGGTGGACCGTGCCCGATAGCCCGTCCTACGCCGAGGCCGCAGCCGAACAGGCCTATGCCGACCTGCTGGAGCTTTATTCAGCCAATTTGTGAGCCGATGCGGCTGGCTGCTCTTTGAAGCTGCCAGTTTGCGCGCGCGTTTGGATTAGGCGCCTTGTGCCCGCTCTTTAGAGCGCTCATTCGAAAGACCAAAGCGACCAAACTGGCGGAAACGCGTCATCCATTTGTCTAGGAACAGGCCCATCGGGCGCGGTTCGATGCCCAGTTCGGCAAAGCCGCGCGCATCGTCGGAAACAACGCTGCCAGCTTTCAGCAACAGGTATTGATCCATGCTCAACGGGGTGAAGGGAATACGCGCGAACAATTTGCTGCTGCTATCAGAGACTGGCCAGAAACGGCGGTCACGCCCTTGTGCTGCGGCGATGCGTTCGTTGATCTCAAGCATGGTCAGCTGTTCTGGCCCACCCAGTTCATAGGTGTGGCCGCCATGGCTGGCCGGATCTTCAAGTGCGACGGCAACCGCTTCGGCAACGTCGTCGACATAGGCGATCTGCAACTTCGCATCTGCGCCAAAGACGGGCAGGATGAAGAAATTCTCGATCAGATCGGCGAACATGTTGATGAAATTGTCGTCCTTGCCAAAAATGATCGAAGGACGAAGGATCGTCGCTTCAGGAAAGGCCTCCAAAACCCGTGTCTCGCCCAGCGCTTTCGCCTTGGCATAGGCGGTGGGCGAATTGGCGTCAGCGCCAATCGCGCTCACATGGACGAAGTGCTTCGCGCCATTTGCCTTGGCAATCCGCGCCATATTGCCCGGTGCTTCACCCATGAGCATGTCGAGGTCGCCGGAAAAATCGCCAACCAGATTGACCACGAAATCGGCCTCGTGAAGCGAAGCGGCAAGGCTGTCCTCGCGCGTAATATCGCAATGTGCGAACTGGAGTTGGCCCAGATTGGCAAGCGGTTTAAGCCCCCAACCTTGCTGCGTCTCGCGGCTCGCGACGCGCACTCGTGCCCCGCGCGCGAGCAACGCCTGGACAACATAATTGCCTACAAAGCCGCTGCCACCGAATACGGTGACCAGCTGATTGGATAGAGGCGAGGTTGAAGTCATGGTCTTTGGTCCCTTGAGGTGCAATTGCACCTGTTGAGATTGGGGTTGAGAATGTGCGCCGCGCAATGCGCCAATCTAGACGATTGGGCAAGGCTTGCTGTCGAATACGAATGATCTTGGGGCTGTGCCAAGCGATCAATTCTTGGGGCGCATTACGTATTTGAACGTGGGGTCTATCCCTGCAATGCCGCCTCGATTGCGATGCGGGCAACTGCTCTTGCGTCTTCGGCGACTTGCGCGGGTTCATGAAGGTGCGCGAGCACAATCGCGCCCTCTTTTATGACCAAGAGCTGCCGGGCAAGCGCATCTGCGTTTTCAACACCTGCATCTGCCGCCAATTCTGCGAAATAGCGGTTCAGCAGCGTCTTATGTTCAGCCGACATCGTGTGTATCGGCTCACCACGGGTTTGGAATTCAGACGATGCTTTGATGAACATGCAGCTTCTAAAACCCGGTTCAGCAAACCACTCGCCCAGTGCCACAAAGATCGCCGATAGCCGCTCGCGCGGTTCTTGGGCCAATGCCTCAATTCGCCGCATCAACCAGTTGCGAAACTGCTCGTCGCGCAAGCGTAGCGTTGCAAGGATCAAATCGTCCTTTGACCGGAAGTGTTTGTAGATAGCGGTTTTGGAAACGCCTGTTTCCTTAGCCAATCTATCCATGCCGATTGCATGGAACCCCCCTCGATAAAACGACTCGAGTGCTTTTTGCACCAGTTCTTCTCGTTTTGAAGCGCTCATTTTTGCGACCTTTGCGACATCTAACGTAACTGATCGGTAAATAATACCGAGTTGAAGCATATGCAATGCGTGAAATTTTTAATTGATAAGAATCAATTTCTTAGATGCTGTTCGACAGCTCATAGCCTCAAGTTTCCGAAAAAATGACGCGCGCACATTGACAGATCAGTTCACCTTTGCGATTTAAGGTTCACCGATCGGTTACGGTTGGTCAATTCGTCAGGAGGAATTCATGCTTTCAACTACCCCGCGCATTTCAATCATTTCCCGATGCGCCTCGTTCGCATTGGCTGCCAGCATGGCTGGCTTCATGCTTGCCCCAGCTTCCATAGCCACTGCCCAAGACACACAATCTCGTGCTGCAACTGCTACGCAGCCGCCAGTCAATGACGGGCTCCCGATGCCGAGTTTCGAGATTGAACCGGGCGCAACTGCAATCGTCATCACCGACCCCCAGAACGACTTTCTGTCCCCCCAGGGCGTCACGTGGGGTGTGGTTGGTGAGAGCATCACTGCGAACGGCACAGTCGAGAACATTGGCGCGCTGTTTGATGTCGCCGAAGACACCGGGATGCCGGTCTTTGTATCTCCGCACTATTACTTCGAGCACGATCACCGCTGGCAGTTCGAAGGCACTCTGGAAACCTTGATGCACGCCATTGGAATGTTCGATCGTCCTCACGCTTTGACGCTCGAAGGGTTCGAAGGGTCCGGTGCCGATTGGCTTGATCAATACAAGCCGCACATCAATAACGGCCGCACCGTCGTAACCAGTCCACACAAGGTCTATGGACCTGACAGCAACGACCTTGCGCTGCAGCTTCGCAAAGCGGGTATCTCAAAAGTTGTGCTGGGCGGTATGTCGTCAAACCTATGCACTGAATCGCACATGCGTTCGCTTATCGAGGCCGGATTTGAAGTCATGGTGGTCACCGATGCGACCGCAGGCGCGATCACCGAACACTATGACGGTTATGCAGCTTCGCTCGTCAATTTCCGGATGATCGCAAGTTCCGTCGATAACACCGACAATACAGTGCAAGCGATCCGGGCGGCCTACGCGCCTCAGTAAGCGATTGAATCCGGCTGAAGCGCACCCCGATTCCGACCTGCTTCAGCCCCCTGGACGGTGGCCAAGTGCGCCACACCCCCGACCCCCTCCCGGCTCGCTTGGTCATCGTCCCTTTTCTCAACTGGCCACCTCTGGCCTCAAAATTTGGAGAACAAAAATGCGTAACACCCCAATCAAACTTGCCCTTGTTGCTACGATCGCATTTGCGGGTGCCACGCCTGCTGTTGCTGTCGATGAATACAATGTGACAACAGGCTACACGCTCGATGGTGCCGGACTTGGCGTGCACGGTGTCGACCCGGTTGCCCTCAGCACACTTAACGCAGTTACACCCGGTTCAGCGCAACACGCTGTCGTGCACGATGGCGTTGCATACTACTTCGCCTCGGAAATCACTGCCGATCGTTTCAAGTCCGACCCAGCGCGCTATTTGCCGCAGTTCGGCGGTTTTTGCGCCTATGCGGTTGCCATCGGCAAAAAGCTCGATGGCGATCCGCGCTATGCCGACATTGTCGATGGCAAGCTCTACTTGTTCGTCAACGCAGCTGTCTTTGAACGCTACCTTGCCGACAAGGAAAACACTCTTCGCAAGGCCGAAGAGCAATGGCCGCAGATCCAGCATACCGCTGTTGACGCGCTTTAGCAGTGTTCCGGGCCGGTCCCGCGATCGGCCCGGCCTGCATCCGCGTTCAAGGAGCAACAAAATGTTCTTTCCAGACGAAAATCCCGAACTTGGCGTCGCACCTGCGAGTTCTGGTGCAAAACGAATTGCCGCATTTGCCGTTGCTATCGCCGTCTCATTGACCAGCTTTGCCGCAGTCAGCGACGCCATGGCTCAACCAACTTTGGAACTGCCGAACCGAACCAATTCCCAGGGCTGAGCTTTCCCGATCAGCCTTGCGTGTGGGGCGCAGCTCTCCCCCTCTCCCCCAAAGCTGCGCCCCAATTCACGTAACCTACCTTGAGTATCAAACCAACCATGTCGAAAATTGTGCCCCCATTCACCGCCGAAACCGCTGCCGCCAAAGTTCAAGCCGCAGAAGATGCATGGAATTCGCGCGATCCCGCGAAAGTCGCTCTGGCCTATTCACCCGACAGCGAATGGCGCAACCGAACAACGTTCCTCAAAGGGCGTGATGAAATCCGCGCGTTTCTATCTGACAAGTGGGAAACTGAACTCGACTACAGGCTCAAGAAAGAACTGTGGGCCTTTCATGAAAACCGGATCGCTGTTCGTTTCGAGTACGAATGGCATGACCAGTCCGGCCAGTGGTTTCGCAGCCACGGCAACGAATTATGGGAGTTCGATGAAGACGGCCTGATGCAACGTCGCTTCGCCAGCATCAATGACGCCCCGATCGCTGCGGCAGACCGCCGTCTATTCCAGAACTAGAACGAGGAAGAACGCTATGCCGCGCGCCTATGCCGAACTCACCTTCACGCCCAATGTCCGTGCAATGCAACAAAAACAGGGCAGTGCCGCAAGCTACGAGAAGTTTCTCTCAGCTGATGTGTCAGGTGGCGATGTCCTCACTGCGCGAGAGGCAGAGTTCATCCAAGACCGCGACGGCTTCTACCAGGCGTCAGTATCTGAAACAGGTTGGCCATACGTCCAATTCCGCGGAGGCCCTCGTGGCTTTCTCAAAGTGCTGGACGCCAAGAGGCTGGCCTACGCCGATTTTCGAGGGAACCGCCAGTATCTGAGCGTCGGCAACCTGCAGTCGAATGATCGAATATCACTGTTCTTGATGGATTATCCCAACCGGCGGCGGCTCAAGATACTGGGCACTGTTGAAATCGTCGATATCGAGGACGACCCCGATCTAATCGCAAGGTTGCATGATCCCGAATATCGCGCAGTGCCTGAGCGCGCCTTGATCATCACATTGGCCGGTTTTGATTGGAATTGTCCTCAGCACATTCCACAACGCTATACACTCGAAGAACTTGGCGAGATGGAACTCAATCTGTGAAAATGAATCAATACACCGTGCCAGTTTCGGATTTCGATGCATCGGTCCGGTTCTACGAAGCGCTCGGCCTAAAGTTGATCGTTTCTGCGCGCGGTGAATATGCGCGCTTTGAAGTGCCGGGCGATCTCAGCACGCTTTCGCTCTCACTGGACCCGGAAGCCAAGCCAGCAAGCGGTCTCATCTATTTCGAAGTCGAAGATGTCGATCGGACGGTCGCGGCTTTGAAGGGCAACGGGCTAGAATTCGACGAGGAAGCGGCCGACAAACCCTACCTTTGGAGAGAGGCCAAGTTGCGCGATCCTACGGGCAACAGAATCTGTATCTTTCACGCAGGCGACAATCGCCGTTTTCCGCCTTGGCGAATTGCAGACTGAACCGTTCGTTGCAGAAGCCTCCTCTGCATTGGAAGCGGTGATGAGCCGTTACTGGCAGTAAGGTTCAATCGCAGCGGCCAAAGCCACGCCGACAGCTTCGTCGCTCTGGCTCAATGTGCGCACATTGCCTTCGAGAATCCCGCAGTCAAAACGCGATCCGTTTTCCTGTGCGACCTCAACAATTTCAACAAATGCATCGGGCGGCATCACCCGGGCACCGCGGCGCAGGAACTGGTTGTGCCAACGATCGCCACCAACGACGATCCCGACAAGCGTTTGCCGTCCCTCTCCGCCCGGTTCTTCGAGGACCCGTGGTCCCAATTCTTCGAGCAGTGAATCCTCGGTATCTCGGCGCAGGAACAACGCGGCATAACGTCGCGCAGCTTCGTCCATATCGCCGGCCTCAAGGGCAAGCCGAAGCATTGTCTCTTGTGCCAATGGTTCGCGCCAGCCGCGCTGTGCAGCGTACTGAATTGTCAGTCCGCTCTGTTCGGCTTGTCCTGTTGCGAACTGCGCTTGGGCAAGAATGCGCAAATGCACCGCAGGTAGCGGCCGACGTCGAACAAGCAGTTCCGCTTGTTCCAGGGCATATTGCGGATTGTCGCGATCCAATGCGAATGCCGCCATCGGTCGTTGGGCCACCGAACGAAACGCTTCTGGCACGCTGTCTGCGAACGAAGGAGTGCGTTCGGTTTGCCTATCGAGTTGAACCCCTGCCGCAACTATGGCTACCGCGACCAGTACGGCTCTCCAGATGATGCCCGAGATCATGTCTGGTCCTCCTTTGCAGCAGTTTTTCTGCCTGCACCAAACCTTATCAAGACCAGCAGTGCGAAACTGGCCAGCACCAGCAAGGACTGGTTTCTCAAGGGGTAATCAGTGATCGATTGGAGCGCGACAGCGCCAAGAACTAGCGATCCACTCCACGCGATCCAGCGATCGTGCGAATTTCGCGCCTTCCAACTTAGCCAAGTTAGCAGAGCTAGCCAGCCAGCGATGAGGCCGAGCCCCAAAACGCCGGTTTCGATTGCAACTTCGATATAGTCATTATGCGCGCGTCCGGCGCGCCGGGCGGTCATATTCTCAAGTGATTCGTCAATCTGGAACACCTCATCAAATGTTCCCGTTCCAGAGCCTATCGGCCAATAGCGATCGACCGCATAGGCCCCGTCATCCCAGATATAGACGCGTGCATCGGCGGGCCCTTCGTTGAATCGGTCGAGAACCATGCCAAACCGCCCCGGTGACGCTGCAAGCACCGCCCCTATGACAGCAACAGCCAACACCGCCGGAACAACTATGACCCAAGGGCTGCGGCGATCGGACGCGCCGTCGCGTGCACCTAGTTTGGCCAAAACAATTCGCAGCGCTGCCAGACCCAACGGCAACAGCGCGAGCACAAGCGCCGTGCGAGAACGGGTAAGAACAATCGCAACAACCAGCAGCGCGCATATAAGAACGCGAATGACGACAGCCTTTCGCGCCCATTGCAGTGGTGCCGGTAGGAATGAGGCAAGCGAAAGGGCAGCGACCAAAAACAAACCCGTTGAATTGCGGTTGGCAAAGGTGCCGAACAAGACGCCCGGCATCGGGTTTTCAGGATAAAGCACACCCATTTCGCTGTTGGTGAGCACCTGAGGAATGCCGATCAGAAAGTTGATCAGGCCAAATCCGACAGCAATCCAGCCTATCGTGATCAGTCGATCTCGAGGCGCACTCCAGCCGATTGTGAGCAAAGCCAAGGGGGCTATAACAGCCGTGAGCGCCAGAAGTGTGCGGATCGGATCCACGCTGAGTGTTGACCAGACTTGGCCACCTTCTGCGCCGTTCACCAATTCGAGCGACTGGAACACAAGATCGCGTCCTGGCAGCCCAGCCCATATGCTTGGCGGTAAAGGAACAAGGTAAAGCGCGGGCAATAGAACACTTAGCCCGACTAGGCAGCGCAAAGTGATCGGTGCCGTTTTCCAGAATTCGAAAAAGGCCTGCCGATGAAACGACAGCGCAACCAGCGCAGCGATTTGCACCAACAAGTTCGCAAATCCATATTTTGATCCGCCACCTCCAAATGCGAGGGCGAAAACCAAAATGGCCGCGACTGCCAAAAACAGGCTTTTGGGGCTGGCGGCGAGTGGTTTGCTGGCTTGTTGCGTGTTCATTAGCGCTCGCTTGCTTACGTAACGGGGCAGGTTGAGCTGTAATGTGTCGCGCAAACTTGCGCGTCAGGCAAAGAAAAAGCGCCCGGGCATCCCGCGCGCTCCTTCTTTACCGAAACCAACAAACGTTGGTTGGTGTTCGACAGGCTTAGGTGCCCGGCGACTGGTCGTCTGAGTCGTTACCAGCAGCAACGACGATGCCGCCGATCACAGCAGCTGCAGCAAGCAGAGCCAGGATGATCGAAGAACCACCGCGCATTTCTTCACCTTCTGCAGCGCGGGCAGTGCCGGGCTGAGCGGTTTCGCTGGTGTATACCGGAGCATTGTCGCCGGCACGGGTGTTAGCCTGTGCAGCAATCGGCGCAACGACCATGCTGGCCGCAGCGGCGGTCACCATCAGGCGAGACATCGTTTTAATCATTGTATTGCACCTCTTTAGAACTCTTACGGACAATCCCTAGTGCAGAGCAGCAAGTTTGACAACAGGTCGATTACCAAAAATTTGTAAATGAACCCTGACTCTAGCGGGATTCTGGCCTCAAAAGCGCCATCCTTGGGTTAATCGGGCTTGCCTAACGGCTTTCTAACCTCCGAATCAGGGTTAAGTCGCGAATCGGAAAGGATAAGATCGTATTTCTCGATATCGCCGCCCGTGACGATGGTATCTTCGTATAACAGCCAGGCGTGTGCGCCAAATTCGCCATCTTGAGGATGTTCGACGCCAATTTGGATCTCACTTGCTGCTTTATAGGCGGCCAGCCAGTTCTGGCCCGCAATCGCCTGCACCATGCAATCGCTACGCCACGGCAGCCGGTCAGATATGCGCGGCAGCACATATGTAATGCGCGCCACACTGGCTTTGGGGAGGGCTGGCTTTGCGATTGAGGCGTCTTTTGCACGCTTGTTGCGAACAGGAATTTCATGTGTCTTCAATCGCGCAAACGCGATTCGCGCGCGAATCAATTCCCATAGACCCCGCAAACCAAAGACGAGGAGCCAAGGCAGATCACGAAGCGCCGGTTTGCGGCCTTCAGCAGGGATGTGGGATGATTGCGCCGGATTCATTTTGTGCCTATTGACCGCCCCCTCATCGCATGGGGCGCCGACCCTGCCAAGCGCCGCATTTTGTTTGCCAGTCAGCCAAGGGTCTTTCCTGTCTAAATGTCCGCGATCGGAGCTATTTTTGATCCGCAAGGGATCCATGCCGAACAAGCGGATACCATGTTGGCTTCATTGTCGCAGGTGCCTCATGATGAAGCGCGCGTTTGGCGTTCGGGCCCGATGGCATTGGCGGCGTGTACACTTCACACCAGTGCCGAATCGCGCGAACAGTCACAGCCACATGTAAGCGCTGATGGCAGGTTGGCTGCGGTGTTCGAGGGGTTCTTGCTCAATCACGAAGACCTCACCCGTGACCTAACAGCCAAGGGCGTGCGGCTCGCCAACAGATCTGACGTTGAGATCGTGTTGCGTGGTTATGAGGTCTGGGGCGATGGCTTAGCCGAAAGGCTGCGCGGCGAATATTCGTTGGCGATTGCAGACCTGCGCGCTGGCAGGCTCTTTGTGACACGCGATCACCTCGGCTTTGTCCCGCTCTATTATAAGCAAGACGGCGATCAGCTGGCTCTCGCCTCCGATTTCCGCACAATCGCGGCAGTGAGTAAACGGCCACTCGAACCCAATCCCCGCTACCTTGCCCAGACGATCGCCAACAAATGGTTCCTGCGCGATGATACGCCATGGCGGAATGTAAGACGGGTCGTGCGGGCGCATACGCTTACATTCGACGGGCAGCGACTTGAGCAGCACAATTACTGGGTGCCGCCGACCGAAGTCACAATCCGCTACAAACGCGAAGAAGACTATGTCGAGCATTACCGCGAGGTTCTGTTCGATTGCATGCGAAAGGTGTCGCGCAGCGATCGACCGGTAGGGGTGGCTGTCAGCGGAGGGCTTGATTCCTCGGCCCTGTTCTCAATCAGCCATCTGCTCGAACAGCGCGGAGAGCTGGAGGCACCTGGTTTTCACGGTTACTCGCTCGCGGCGACCGAAGATGGCAATGCGTTTGAATTGCCTTACGCGCGCGCAGCCGCAGCCCATATCGGCCGCCCGTTGACCGAAGTGCCTTTGTTCGATCCGGACATCGATTGGTACACTCGCGATGCAATCTGGCACAACGATATCGCCATACCGTCCAACGGGGCGATGATGCTGGGCATGGAACAACGCGTCGTCGATGATGGCAGCCGGGTGCTGATCAACGGCAGTGGCGGTGACGAGTGGCTGCAAGGCAATGCCCAATATTATCGCGAGTTTGTCGCAGAAAAGGATGTCAGCGGGTTCTTGCAAGCCTTATCGCGCGACGGGTCCTCGCTTGGATGGCCCAAAGCACTAAAACAAGCATCGCGGCAGACAGTGGCGGAATTGACGCCAAGTTTCTTGCGCAAGAAAATCCGCAAGCGGTTGAGAGAGTATCGGCGCAAAAATGAACGCGAACCGGTCTGGTTGCCGATCGAATATCGCGAAATGCTGGCCGAGGCGGAAGAAGTCTATGACGCCCAGCTTCCTGAAAACGGTGTCCATTGGGCCAAGCGCAATCTGCTGCTCAGTCCGTTCAGCGACCTGACCCATCAGCTTATGCGCCGTCAGCGGAACAAAATCGGGCTGGAATCGCGCCATCCAATGTTAAGCCGGGCGTTCATTGAATTCTCGCTCGCGACACCGGCGCATATCAAGCGCAAGGGTTCGACAACCAAAGTGATTCACCGCGAATCGATGAAAGGCATTCTTGCGCAGGAAGTGCTTGATCGAAAAACCAAAGCTAACTTCACTAACGTCAAGATTGACCAGCAATTTGCCGATTACGTTCGTGCGCATGCACGCGAGCAACTGGTAGGAATCTGCGATTTTGACGGGCTGGAGCAGGTCACGAGTGTTGATTTCAGCACACCAGAGGGCGACTTTTGGGCCTGGGAAATTTGGGGCCTTTACGCATCATCAGCATTTTTGTATCAGTATTACCGCGTAAACGAAATTAACCCTGCCACTGGGGTGCAACAGGACAGGAATTGGAAATGACCAAGACGATTGAAAAAGCAAAGTACGAGGCACCGCGCCTGACCGTTTTCGGTTCGGTTCGCAACCTCACCGGTGGCAGCGCAAGCAGCTTCCGTGATGGTGCGGTAACTAACGTCCGCTTCTGATTTGGTTAGTTTCGCTGCCTAACTGGGCAGTGAAGCAACGGATCAAAAACAACGGGCACTCCATGCGGGGTGCCCTTTGTTTTGCGCGGCGTAAATTTCTGAATTGCAAGGGTTTTTACGTAGGTTCACCAGTATGGTGACGGCCGACTACTTCAGCTTCATCTTCGGAGAAACTGCCGCGTTGATCTAATGTTAGCGCGCCATTCGATGCCGCGAGCCCCTGCGATTGATGTTTCGATCCAAGGGTTTAATCCTGCGAAGCAACGAGGCCTCGCGATTGGAATTGCAGCGGCCGCTATCAATTCGAAAATTGGCGACCCAAAGATTGCCGCCATCCTTCCGAATCAGTCCGCATGCAAAAGACAAAGCGATTGTGCGAATCACGATGCTCGCCGGCTAAATGGTTGCAATTGTGTAGTTTCAGATTTCCCAGCGGAAGGCTAAAGACCGAGTTCTGATGGACTGGACACTGCAAAAACCGCGCTTGCAAAAACCTTTGCCAAGCCAGCCTTACGATCGGTGGGTTTCGCCTGCTGGCGTTTGCATGGCGGAGTTCCATCGAGCTGAAGGGGGCTACTATCTGCGCTTCCCTGGACAGGCAGACTTCCTGCTTTCAATCCCTGCTTCCGGCGAAGCACAGGCCGTTACGGCATGGCCGTTGCCTGATTGCGATACCCAGACCGTAACGAACCTCTTCCACAATGCGATCCAACCTATCTTGGGCAACCATACCGGAGGTCTGTTCTTGCACGGTAGCGCGGTCAAACTGAAAGACGAGCGAGGAGCCATCGCCTTTCTTGGCCTTTCGCGCGGTGGCAAAACCACGTTGGCGGGGTCATTTGCCAGCGAAGGCAACCCGTTCCTCACCGAAGACGTGATCGATCTGGAAAGGCGTGACGGACAGTATTGGTTGCAGCCCAAGCGTTCCAAATTGCGTTTGTTTATCGACAGTGCGCGCCACCTAATCGGAGAGGGGCATGGCTTTCTCGATGAGGACCGCAAGCAAGATGTGGATGCAGGCGATGCCTTACCCTTCGCAGATGAAGCGGCTCCCCTACGGCAGATCTATGTTCTAGGCACGGATCATTCAGCATCGCTCTCGATCCGGCAATTCTCCCTCCAAGAGGCATTGGGTGCACTGATGCCGCATGCGTTTATTCTGGACGTCGAAGATAAAGAACGACTGCGCGGCCATTTTGCGCGCATGGCTGACCTAGCGCAGGACATTGGGTGCTTCGCCCTTGACTACACCCGTGATTATGCCGAATTGCCGCGCGTTAAGGCCGCCGTCTTGCAAAACCTTTCGGCGGCATAGAACCGTTTCGAGGGATAGCCTGAGTTAAACTATGCAACTGAGCCAAATCATTTCTGCGTCAAAAGACGTCGTCGCACGCGAGGTTGGCGGTGAGATGGTTCTGCTTGATCTGGCAAGTGGTCAGTATTTTGGCCTCGACAGAATCGGCGGACGGATTTGGGAATTGCTTACCGAGGGGCCCCGCTCGCTCAGTGATCTTTGCGATGTGATTGAGGCTGAATTTGACGCGCCCCGCAACACGATCGAAACTGATCTGCAGGCGCTTTTGTCGTCGCTTGGCGAACAGGAGTTAATCCTCGCCAATCCTTCCTAGGGTTCACGCACCAGGTCGCTCACCCCGTCTGACCCCAGTTTCAACACCCGTTCAGCCAGCGCCAAACTGGCAGGGCGGTGGGTGATGATAATCACGGTGCGACCACTTAGCGACTGAATGCAGTTTTCGACAAAAACAGCTTCGCTTTCGAGATCGTACATGCTGGTCGCCTCGTCGAGGATATATATCGGCGGGTTGCGATAGAGCGCGCGGGCAAGCGCGATACGTTGACGTTGCCCCCCTGAAAGTCGCACCCCGTGATCGCCGATTTGGGTGTCGATGCCATCGGGCAGGGCGGCGATGAAGTCATCAGCCTGAGCCAGCTTTGCCGCAGCCAAGATGTCCTCTCGCGAACTCGCCGGGCCTTGGCCAAAGGCGATATTGTCTGCGATCGTACCATTGAAGAGCAGGGCGCGTTGAGGGACATATCCAAACTGCCGACGCAAATCCTGCACCTTCAATTCAGCGATATCCGTCCCATCGAGGCTGATTGTGCCGCTGCTGGGTTCATAGAAACGCATCAGGAGGCGGACCAAGGTCGATTTGCCGACCCCGTTCTCTCCGGTGAGCGCGATGATTTCACCTGGAGCAATCTCAAGGTCGAGACCGCTAAACACCGCTTTGCGGCCCGGATAGGCGAACCCAACATTTTCAAAGCGGATTGCGCCATCGACGCGGCTTAGCGCCGCACCATGCGCGTATCCCGGCTCAGGAGCTAGCGCGAGAACATCTTCAAGCCGGGCCAAAGTGCCGCGGGCCATTTGATAGGCGCCATACATGTTCGCAAGCGATCCAACTGGCCGGGTCAGCAGTGCTGCATAAAGAAGGAAGGCAAACAGCTCGGCCGGACTACTTTCGCCAGACAACAATTGCCCGCTTGCAAAAACAAGCACCGCGATCGCCGACAGTGCAGCGAGCAGGGCCACAATTGGTCCGATAAAAGCATTGAGGATTGCCTGTCCGACAGCAAGGTTGCGTGACTTTTCGGCAGCGTCTGCAAAGCCGGCTCGGTGGAATTCCTCGGTCGCAAACGACTTGACCGCGGGGAGCATTTCCAGATCGCGCTCTGCTATCGCGATCAATTCCACTTCTGCTGCCCGGACTTTGGAAGACACAGCCCGCAAGCGCCGTCCAGCGAGTTTCATCATAATGAAGAACACCGGGATCAACATCGGAACTATCAACGCCAAGGTCGGGTCGAGCCAGAACATGACGATGATTGCGCCAAGCGCGGTGAGGATCATCGCTGGTGCGTTGGCAAGCGTATCGGCTAGAAAATCGCTTAAGTTGCCAACCTCGTAGGATGTCAAAGCAAGCACATCGCCGCGCCGAGCATCGTCGTGAAAACTGATCGGCATCATCTGGACGTGGCCGTAAATCTGTTTGCGCAGCTCGGTCAGAATTCGGGTTGAAGCGGTTTGCGAGACGATAATTGCCGCGATCGAAAGTGCCGTCATTGCAACAAGCGAGACGACCAGAAGGCCCAGTGTCTGCGTTATGTTCAGCGCTTCCGTCTCACCGCCAAACACATCGCCTAGCAACTGGGCAGCAAGCCAAGGCACGGCAAGCGTTGCTAACGAACTCAACATCGTAAGGCCGCTGATCAATGCCAGTTGCCAACGGAACTTCTTTGCCCATTTAATCCAGAATTGCGCGCTCATTTTGCAACCGCCTTGCGTAGCACGCGCCCAGCGGTTTCAAGCAGCAATCGGCCTTGCAATAGAAGCGTTGGCCAGCCGGCTTGGGCAGGATATTTGGTTAGAAGATATTCGCGCGGCGGCAGCCCGCGTTTTCGGATCATGCGTGCGCGCTCTTTCCATGAAGATGCAGAGCGCAAGTTTAGCCAGAATTCAGTCAGGCTATCGCTTGTCGCGAAAAAGGTGGCGATTTCGGCGCGCAATTCCATGCTCTCCAGCTCAACAATATGGCTCTCGGGCATTTGGGTGCCAAGATCGCTAGCCGCCCCTCTTAACGCTTCGGCGACCAACGGACCAATTCCGCGATCATTGCATAGGTTTTTCAACCGTTCCCAATCTTGTTGATCCAACTCGTCAGTCAGAAGGCCAAAATCGAGCGACCAAATCAGACGCCTTGCGCCACGGATGTGTCCGTGCTCGGTCCAATAGCCATGTGCTTCATGCCATTTCTGGTTGATGACCTCATGGATGATCGTGAGCGCCGGATCTGCCCGCCACGCGTTTGAACAAAGGCGAAGAAGCGGGCGTTTATGTTCGAAAAAATCATCTGGTTTAAGCACGCTTTGCAGAACCGCACGATCGGATGGCTCCCAATGAAGATCAACTGAATGCTCAAAGTGCGCTGCTGATTTGTGCAACCAGCATTCCTGATGATTGACGCCGTGTATTTGAGCATCTCGGTGCCAATTGCACTGGCTAAATATGTTTCGCGCTTGTTCAAGCTTGCTCGGTTGGATCAGCAGATCGCTATCCCCGCGCCGCCGAGCGGAAGGTTCGTGATACACCGAATAGGCAAGCGCAGTGCCCTTCATAAGCACCGCTTCTATGCCGGCCTGGTCTAGGGCTTCGAGCAAATTGGCCAATGCAGCGCCATGCGTGAATTCCCATAATCCGGCCAGCCGCGCTTCTTCGGCGATGCGCGATTTTAGTTCTTTAGGCCAGTCGTGGAATTGAGCGTTCGCGGCATGAAGCAGCACACATATCCCATGATAGTCGATGCGTGACCAAATCATTGTGAGAGCGGTTTCTGATTGAAATTCGGTTGGCCATTCATTCGGCCAAGGCAAATCATCACCGCTACGACAGGCGCGCAGAGCATTTTTCAAAAATCCGTCGATCGAAGCTGCATCAACCATAAAATTGGCGTTGCTTTCCCCAAACCCTGAAACGCAAATTCCGCAGGCCTGCTCTTTGAGCCCTGTGTGCAGTCCATGGGCTAATAAGCGGCATTTGACCAGCCGCGATGCAGCGCGAGATTAGCCATTGACCCCTTGAGGTCAGACTGCAATGCGCGCACCATTGATCGTGCAGGGTAGTTCAGGAGCAATTTCGGTGTCTAAACCACGCAAAGGCATAATCCTTGCCGGGGGTTCGGGCACGCGGCTCTACCCGCTGACGCGCGGCGTTTCGAAACAGCTGATGCCAATTTTCGACAAGCCGATGATCTACTATCCTTTGAGCACGTTGATGCTCGCAGGCATTCAAGACATTCTGATTATTACCACCCCCGAAGACGCCGAGCAGTTTCAGCGCGTGCTGGGCGACGGCAGCGATTTCGGCGTAAACCTCAGCTATGCGGTGCAGCCTCGTCCTGATGGGCTCGCCCAAGCATTCCATATCGGTGCGGATTTCGTGCGCAGCGGACCGAGCGCGCTGATCCTTGGTGACAATATCTTTTATGGCCACGGCCTGCCCGATCTGTTGCAGAGCGCCAATTCGCAAGACACAGGTGCGAGCGTCTTCGCCTATCGCGTCAACAATCCCGAGGCGTTTGGCGTGGTCGAGTTTGATGGAGGCGGCAAAGCGGTTTCGATCGAGGAAAAGCCAGTCCAGCCCAAATCGAACTACGCTGTCACGGGCCTCTATTTCTACGATGAAACTGTTGTCGATCGTGCGCGTGACCTTAAACCTTCGCCGCGTGGCGAGTTGGAAATCACCGACCTCAACCGACTTTATCTCGAAGAAGGTTCGATTGCTGTTGAGATTATGGGGCGCGGTTTTGCTTGGCTCGACACGGGTACGCATTCCTCACTGCTCGATGCGGCGACATACGTTCGCATTACCGAAGAACGTCAGGGCCTCAAGATCGCCTGCCCCGAAGAGATCGCCTGGAGGCAGGGCTTTATCAATGATGCCGAACTTGCTCGCATTGCGGAGCCTTTGCGCAAATCGGGATATGGCGAATATCTGCTCCAACTGCTTGAGCGCCCGGTGCTGAATTGAAGATCGTCGAAACCGACATTCGCGGACCTTTGATCATCGAGCCGCGCGTATTCGGCGACGAGCGTGGGTTTTTCATGGAGACATGGAACGAGGGTGCTTTTGCCGAAGCAGGCCTCGATCTCACATTCGTTCAGGACAACCACAGCCGTTCCCAAAAAGGCGTGCTGCGAGGGCTGCATTTTCAAAATCCCGGTTCGCAGGGCAAGCTGGTGCGCGTCACCAGTGGTGCGGTCTTTGATGTTGCGGTCGATCTGCGCCGTTCATCAGACCAATTTGGTAAGTGGGTGGGCGTCGAACTTTCGGCTGAAAACAAGCGGATGTTCTGGGTGCCAGAAGGCTTCGCGCATGGCTTTCTGACGCTCGAGGACAATACCGATTTCCTCTACAAGTGCACCGCACCCTATGCCCCGCAATCAGAGCACACGCTTGCATGGGACGACCCGATGGTGGGGATTGAGTGGCCGGTTGACGATCTGGACCCGATTATCTCTGAAAAAGACGCCGATGGCCTAGCGCTCGTCGACGTATTGAGCTTCGCATGAAGGTTCTGATCACCGGCGCGCATGGACAGTTGGGCGGAGCGCTACAGCGAACCGCGCCTGCCTCCGCGAAGATCACTGCGATCGATGTCGAACATGTCGATCTCACCGATGCAGATGCCTTGCGCAGCATAATCGCGTCCGAAGCTCCCGACCTCATCCTCAACGCTGCTGCCTACACAGCGGTCGACAAGGCCGAGGAGGACGAAGACCTTGCCCGCGCCATCAATTCAGATGCAGTGAAAGTCATGGCAGAGGAGATGGAGGCAAGCGGTGGTAAGCTTGTCCACGTCTCGACCGATTTCGTCTTCGACGGCCAGTCTTCGCGCGGCTATCGGCCCGATGATAAGCGCGCCCCGATTTCTGCCTATGGCCGCACCAAAGCCGAGGGTGAAGATCACCTTGGCGCTAATGACATCCTCGTTCGCACCGCATGGGTCTATGAGGCAGGCGGCGCGAATTTCGTGCGTACCATGATCCGGCTAATGAATGAGCGCGACGAGCTCGGCATAGTCTGCGACCAGATCGGTTCGCCGACATGGGCGACTGGATTAGCGCAAACGATCTGGGGCTTGGTTGAGAAAGGTGCGAGCGGCACGTTCCATCATTGCGATGCAGGAGTTGCAAGCTGGTACGATTTTGCGGTTGCGATCGCCGAAGAGGCGCATTTGCTCGGCCTTGTCGGCTCGATCCCCGCGATCAGTCCGATTGCATCTGCCGATTATCCCACTCCTGCCAGCCGCCCTGCGTTTTCCTTGCTAGATTGCAAGAAGACGCGCGCGCTGCTCGGCGACAAACCTGTTCACTGGCGCACTAACCTACGCGCAATGCTTAAAGAGGAAGCGAGCCTTGGCTAACCTTCTCGTCACCGGCGGTGCCGGATTTATCGGCGGTAACTTCGTCCACTACTGGAACCGGCAGCATCCCGATGATTACCTCATCGTTCTCGATGCTCTTACCTATGCGGGTAACCGCTCGACTCTTGCCGGTGCACCAAGTGCAGAACTGATCGAAGGTGACATTCGAGATCAGGAATTGGTCGAGAATCTGCTGCGCGAGCGAGACATTTCAACGATCATCCACTTTGCAGCGGAAAGCCATGTCGACCGATCGATAAGTGGCCCCGATGCATTCATCGACACCAACATCCTTGGTACAAATTCGCTGCTGAAGGCAGCGCGTTCAGTATGGCTGGCAAGCGATGGCCGTGATCACCGTTTCCACCATATCTCAACCGATGAGGTGTTCGGTTCGCTCGGACCGGAAGACCCGGCCTTTAGCGAGACGACTGCTTACGCACCAAACTCACCCTATTCGGCCTCGAAAGCAGCATCCGATCACCTCGTGCGCGCCTATCATCACACCTACGGGCTTGAGGTGACGACCAGCAATTGTTCGAACAATTACGGGCCATACCAGTACCCTGAAAAGCTAATCCCGCTGTTCTTTTTGAACGCACTCTCGGGCCGCCCTCTGCCGATCTATGGCGATGGTATGAATGTACGCGACTGGCTTCATGTTGAAGATCACTGCCGAGGGATTGAGGCGTGCCTGGCGAAAGGCGAGCCGGGTGAGACTTACAATATCGGCGGCGGCGCAGAGCTTCCCAATATGGAAGTCATCGACACGATCTGCCGCGAGGTCGACCGCGCGTTTGATGAGGTGGATGGCCTTGCCGCGAGATATCCAGACGCACCGGCTGCGAAAGGCGGTAAGTCCGATAGCCTTAAGACCTTCGTCACAGATCGCGCAGGACACGACCGTCGCTATGCGATTGATGAGAGGAAGGCGCGCGCGGAACTCGAGTATGAGCCCCGGCGCGGCTTCGAGGAAGGTTTGCGGCAGACTTTGCGCTGGTACCTCGACAACGAGGATTGGTGGCGCCCGCTCCTAAGGTCCTGACGGGCCAACAAAGGCGCCAACAGGGGCCAATTCTTCCCGCGGGGAGCCGGATCGATCGAACTGGGCGACCGGCTGGCGCAGAGTAGTCAGCAGCTCGCCTGCGGGGGTGAAATCGCCTGTGATTGAACCAACAATCTTGCTCTCCGCAGTGCCCAATGTGACCGTCCCTGTAGAACCAGTTGGCGATCCAGCTCCATCGTCGAGAAGCAGGTCTGCGATCACCAAATCTTCGTCAAGTTCACCCACCGCTTCAACCACAGCCGGAAACGCGCAATTGGCCACAAGACAATAGGCATCGACGTCGAGGTTTGTCTGGGTTTGACGGTTTAGAGACTGAGTGGCTGACGTGACATGTGCGATCACGACATGGCTGAGATCACCTCGTAGATTGCTGACATTCCCGCTCGCAGGATCGTTGTGAAATGCGCAATTCACGAAAACGAAGTCTTTTGGATTGCCGGCTGTGAGGAAGATATTCTGCGCCCACATGTCGTAGCCAATCGTGTCGGCGACGATCACGTTTTCTCCGGGGCCAGAGACAAGGTGCTGATAGAAATCGCCGTGCTGGTCGAAATAAGTGCTGAAAGTGGTTCCGGCGGAAACGTCGACGTCTCCGGGCCAGGTGCCCTTTTGACCCACAACTGACAGCGCAGATGCTCGCCGGTCATTGCTCAACACTGTCGCTGACCAGCCCGGAAGGCCGTTTATCCAGTCGGCAACGTCCTGAACGGTGTAACCATCACCTGTTGAACCGGTAAAATAGCCCTCCAGCCTGCCAACTGCGAAGGTGGAGACAGAAGACCCGGATTCCTTCGCAGTGAAAGTCCGGTTGGCCGCATCGTTTCCGCCTGAGAGGCCTAGGGTAGACCCCGCCGGTCCGCTGACACTGAGCGCATCTACATCGAGTGCCCAGTCGTGTTTGGCGGTCCAATCATGGACTGTGCAGCCAATCACACATTCAGCGTCTGTGAAGACGTCACGATAGCCGCCCTCAACCACGCAGCCGCGCACCAGCGGACAGCGCAGGAAGGGATCGCTAATATGCTTCACCGAGCATTCGGTCCAATAGCCGCCATCCTTGGCGAAATGGCCGAAGGGGCGAGGGCCAGCGCGCCAAAGCTCTTGTCGCCCGGTGCCGGAGATCTCGACATTGATACCATCGAACCATGGTTCACCTCCGGGGAACTCCCATGTGATCTGGCTTATGAACCGTGCGTCGATCGTGATGTTCTGCCCGCGCAATGTCAGCTTGTCGTAGAAAAGCCGGACGGTTCCGCCGCCATCGCTAGTGAATCCGGGATAGGAAATGGTGACCGGAACGGTTGCTTGCACCGTGCAACGACCCGAACCTCCGTCATATTTGGTAAAATGAAGCGGAGGGCGTGCTGGTGAATAGGTTCCAGCTTCGGTTATCGTGATCAGCGGATTATCGGCACCTTGGTCGGCAAGAAATTTGATTGCCTCCCCGATTGATTGATATCGCGCGCCTGCGATCTCGGTCTGGGTCGCCGCAACTTCGATCTCGAAATCGTGCAGCACACTCGTTGATGTGAAATCATAGGGACCAATGACCCGCGACTTCATCGTTGCGTCAGCGGGGATTGCGGTTGCGAATAGCTGACCGGTCCCGGTTTGCGATGCCGAGCGCCTGAGCTTCACCCAGTAACCGAAGTAAGTGCGTGAGACACCATTGGCATCGGCAAAGGTGCGCAAGCTCGGTTCGACAACATCAACACTATTGCCTTCGAATTCGAACCGCACCCTGTCGACGCCGCCGATCAGGGTCCCGTTGTCATTGGCGAAGGCAGCTACGCCAACAACCAGCGAGTTGGTGAAATGCTGGCTGGGTGGTTCGATCAGGCGGAGCGCGGGCTTGGCCGTTGTTCTTGCTGGATCGACCGGTGTCGTAACAAAGCCGCTACCTGCGGTGCCATCCCAGCTTTCTGACGGTGCGATCGAGGCCAATTGGCCGATTGTCAGCAAGGTCTGCGGTCGTTGGCGCCCCCCTGAATGCCCTGTGCCGAATTGCCCCATTAGGCCAGCCCTACAACATCTGCTGCGGTGGTTCCCGCTTGGCGTACTGCCCGCACGCGTAGGTCAAGAATGCTTCCCGAGATCACGTTACGGAATGTGACGTCGCTGTCGGATTTGACAAGGCGCACAACCAAGTCACCGCCAGTCCCGACATAGATGGCCTTTGCCGCCCGGGCCAAATCGGCGTTGTCGTCGGGAGTGATTTCAAAACAATCGCTTGATGGGGCGACAAGGCTGCTGGCGGCGTTTTCGAATGGATCTGCGAACATGTGTCATCCTTTGTTGCGGGAAACAAAACAAGAACACGAATACTGATTCGCCGCCATGTAGGAAAATGAAAAATGCCGCCGGTGGCGGATAACTACTTCTAGATGGAAGTATCAGGCTGAGATGACATTCAGGATTAGCATTGCGTCGCCATCAGATCATTTTATACCGGCCACATGGCGAGCACTGCCCCAATCCGACCTATTCCGCGTCAACCAGCAAGACCGCCCGTGCGTCGGCGTCCGGCTGCGGCCAGCAACATAATGGTTCTGCTGCCGGCGGTGATCTTGTTTTATACAGTCATTCTGCCGCCAGAGGTGCGTGTTTCGCTTGGTGAGCAAGTGCTGTTTGCCCCGCGCATCGTCGGTTTCGCCCTGTTGCCGTGGATATTGTGGCAGCTTGTCAGAGGGCAAGTGCGCTTTGTCATTTGGGACTATCTGTTCTTTGTCGGCTCGTTCTGGATGGTCTTCGCCTTCATGGTTTACTACGGTCCTGCAGACGGCGTCGTGCGCGGCGGAGCGCTCGCTTTCGACTACACGATCCCATACCTGATGGGGCGCGTTTGCTTCAAAAACACGACGGACTTGCGGCGTTTCCTTATCATGGTCGCTCCTGGCCTCATTCTCGCGGGTCTTTCAATGCTGTTGGAGGTCTTGGCGTCGCGGCCCTTGGTCCGTCCGGCATTTGCATCGATTTTCGGTGATTTGTCCGCTTTCCAAGACGGCAAGGCGATCGGTGCCCGTGAGAGCTTCATTGACCGACGTTTGGGCATCCTGCGTGCTAACGGACCTTTTGCGCACCCAATTCTCGCGGGCGTCCTTATGGCCAGTTTTTTGCCGCTCTACTTCTTTTCAGGCCTTCGCAAGTGGCCGTTCTTTGCTGGCGTCACGGCATCTTTCTTTGCCGTCCTTAGCGCGAGTTCGGCTGCGTTTCTTGGACTGATGATCGGCGCCGGGGTGCTAATGATTGACTGGGGGCAAAGGCTGGTGACTTTCATCAGTTGGCGCCTGATCATACCGGTAGTCGGTGCAATCATGCTCACATTGCATTTGCTTTCCGAGAACGGAATTTTTGCGTTGTTGGGCCGGTTTACACTCAATCCGCAAACCGCATTTTATCGCCGGCTAATCTGGGAGTACGGAACGAGGTCGGTCTACGAGCATCCGTGGTTTGGTATTGGCTTCACATCCTACCAGCGTCTGGACTGGATGATCGCCAGCGTCGACAATCACTGGCTTTTGCTCGCTATCCGTTTTGGTTTCATTCCGGCGGTCTTGTCCGTGGCGGTTGTGGTTGCCGGGATCACGCTGCTCGCACTTTCAACCAGAGGTGTTGACGAGAGCGAACGAAAAATGCGCGTCGGTATTGCGACCGCTCTTTTCGCTGTATTCATCCTGGGCTTCACCGTCGCATTCTTTGGTGGCGTGCAAACGTGGTTTTACATGCTTATCGCGATCGCGGTTTCGATAGGAACCAGTTCGGCTCAAAGCCCGAGGTTGGTTATGCGGCGACCCGGACCGAAGAACGGTGTTCGGCCTATCCAACACAGGCGCACCGCTTAGGTACCGTTTGCAGTCAATTCCCGCCTGAGTGCATTAAAGCGCGTCATATGCGGCGCGAATTGTGTGTTCAGCGCGTCGATCAAGCCGGCATTTTCTGCCAGCTCATCACGGTCGACTTCGTTTGAATTCATCTCGCGCACTTTGGTCTTGAGGGCGCGGATCAGAGAATTCTCGGGCAGGGCGCGGGCCAGCTTTCCGCCATATTTCTTAAGCAGGCGGCTCTTTGTCACCACCGTAGGATTGGATCGCTCAATCTCTGCATTGATCAACGGCTGCGGAGCAATGCCGAGCCATTCGGCCAGACCGGTTAAAGTGCTTTCGCGTTCCGAACCCAGCTCCTCAACGGAGGTCACAAAAAGCCGCTCTGGCGGCACGACCTTTGCCCAATCCTCGAGCATTTGGTCATATTGAGAATCGACCCACGCGTTCACCAGCATCTTTTGATCGGCGATCCTTGAATCGATCGGTGAACGGATCTCGTCGATAAATTGTGCGAAGCTTTCGACATGGGGCAGGCGGCGCTGGTGATAGCGCGCATATTGGTAAAGCGAGAATAGTCGCCGCACCGGGTCACGCACGATAAAGGCGACTTTGGGCTGCGGATCGAGCGCGGCGATCGTCTCTTTCGCGATGCGCTGGTACTGATACTGCGGCGATGCATCCATCCAGATGTCGAAATCGCCTTTTCCGTCATCCTCGAATTGCGCTGCCCACGCTTTGAGGCCGCTGTCGCGAACATTGACCTTGGGACAAAGCTCTTCGTCGGCATCCATCAGAAAGCGGACTTCCTTTTCCTTGCCGCCTGTCACGCGAGGATGCGCGTCGAGCAAATCATGCAGCGTCGTTGTGCCGCATTTTGCGACCCCGGCTATGATGAGGTTCGGTGTCCACGCCATGTGGTCTGAGGCTGTCCTTGTGGGAAAATTCAGGAGCGGCCAGATTAGCCCATCGCGAACAGGAAAAACAATCAAAACCAACAGGCGCGATACGCAGCCGTCACCCGCTTGTTTGACCCTCTTGGCGAAGCGCGGTAATCGCCTTTCATCGGGGCGGAACCAAGCTTGACCGGTGCCGACACACTTTTCAGACCGGGGCCACGCAAGACCGCCGTGAGTATTCGCCGCAATTCACTTTACAATTTGATCGGGGCCGTGACGCCGCTGGTGCTAGCGCTGGCGACCATCCCGCTCTACCTCGCGGTGGTCGGAACCGAGCGATATGGCGCGCTTGCAATCGCGTGGCTGATCCTTGGCTATTTCGGCTTGTTCGATCTGGGGCTGGGGCGTGCTGTTGCGCAGCGGATTGCGGCCTTGCATGAAAGCACGCAAGAACATCGTGCGCAGGTTTTCTGGACCGCCGCAGTTGTCAATATCGGGATCGGCCTCGTTGGGACGGTGCTACTATACTTCGGCGCGCGCTATTTCTTCTTAAACCTGTTTGAGGCCGATGAGGCACTGATCGCAGAGATGCTTGCAGCTGTGCCGATCCTCGCTGCTGCGGTGCCCGTCGCGACGCTGACGGGGGTTGCGACCGGCGCCTTGCAAGGGCGCGAGAAGTTCCTGGATGTGAACATCGCAACGGTGATTGGCACAAGCTTGTTCCAGCTTTTCCCGCTCGCGGTCGCCTATGCGGTTGGCCCGACACTGAAATGGCTTATCCTCGCCGCTGTAATCGCGCGTGTTCTGGGCTTTCTTGTTATGTTCAGCAGGGTGCGATTGCATCTGCTCAAACAGCATAAAGCGCAGTTCGATTCTGCTGAGTGGCTCGCGCTGCTCAAGTTTGGCGGTTGGGTTTCGGTCACGACGATGGTTGGCCCGCTCATCATCATTGCAGATCGATTGATGATCGGCGCAATCCTTGGCGCTGCCGCAGTGGCTATCTACGCAGTTGCCTTTGATATAGCGCGGCGGATTTCGCTGCTGCCCAACGCCCTTGGCCAAGCGATTTTTCCGCGCATTGCCAAAGGCGATCACGAACAGCGCAACGCACTCATGCGCCAATCGCTCGGCGCGCTCGACCTGTTTATGACAGCGCCGGTGATCGGTGCCTTGTTTATCGCTGGGCCGTTCCTTGAATTGTGGGTTGGGCCAGAAGTTGGCGGACCAGCTGCTAATGTTTGCAGGATCCTGCTCATTGCCTACTGGGCCAATGCCTTTGCGATCATTCCTTTCGTCCGGCTGCAAGCGCAGGGACGGCCTGATATCGTAACCAAGATCATCCTCGTTCAAGCGCCTTTCCACCTTACCGCCCTCTATCTCGCACTCAATGGATATGGGCTGCTCGGAGCCGCGGTTATCGTCGCCGCGCGCAGCATCATCGAAGTTTTCGTGATGCTTTACTTTGCAAATGGCGGCGTGCTCGTGCCGCGCTCCTTCCTTGTAAACATTGGCTGGCTGATTGCGGCCTATTCGGTCGCGTCGAACATCGAGGTAGTTAGCGTCTTGGGGGCTGGGGCCTTGGGTGTCGCAGTGTTGGGGAGCTTTGCGACATCATGGCTTCTCATCCCCGAGGAATCGCGAGCAACATTTCGCAATATCGCTCGCCAGACGCTAGACCGGCTCCCGCTCTCGCGTAGCAAAGGATAGACCACTCCCATGTCGATGCGCCGCAGATTGAGACGTTGGAAGCGTCGTTTGACCTCACCTTTCGTCAAGCATACGCCGGTCCAGCTTAGCGAGGAATTTCCGCAATATGAGATGGGTCGCGGATCCTACGGCGCTTCGCTCAAAATTGTGCCCTATGTTTCTGGCAAACAGGCGAAGATCGGCCATTATTGTTCGATCGCCGCAGATGTAGAAATCCTGCTCGGCGGCGAACATCGCTATGAATATGTGTCGAGCTTTCCCTTCAACGTCTTTCACGAAGAATATGCCGATATCGATGCCTTCCGCAGCAAAGGCGATGTGGTGATCGGCAACGATGTTTGGATCGGACGACGGGCAATGATCCTTTCCGGCGTCACGATCGGCGATGGTGCGGTGATCGCGGCTGGCGCGCTGGTGGCAAAGGACGTGCCTGCCTATGCGGTCGTCGGCGGCAATCCCGCCAAGGTCCTGCGTTATCGTTTCACCGAGGAGCAAATTGCCGGGCTGCTTGCGATAAAGTGGTGGGACTGGCCGGAGGAGAAGATCCACAAACATGTGCCGCAATTGATGAATGACAATGTCGATGCCTTCATCGAACAATTCGGCGCTGGCAAATCGACCAGTGATCCTTCATAGCGCCTCTCGAATTTCCCGCTTTTGAGACGGATAATGGCTTTACAGGACATCCTTGCGCGTGTGCGCCGTCGCCTTCGCCTTAAGGCGGGCAAGTCGCCCAATCCCTATTTCCCTTTTGCCGCACAGGAACTCGACCCGTCCGAAGCCGCACGGCTGGAGGCAGAGGCCGACACCGACCTTGCAAAGATCATTTACGGTCACAAGGGCCGCGTGGTTCATAAATGGCTGCAATACCCGCAAGTCTATGAACGCGAATTCGCAAACTATCGCGGCACCGATGTCAACTTCCTTGAAATCGGCGTGTTCAAGGGTGGCTCGATAGAGTTGTGGCGCAACTATTTTGGCGAGAAGGCCGCGATTGCAGGCCTCGACATTAACCCAGATTGCGCGGGCTATGTCGATGCACCCAACAAAGTGTTCATCGGTTCACAGGCAGACCCTGCTTTCTTGCGTAGCGTGATCGACGATATTGGCGCGCCCGACATCATCCTGGATGATGGCAGCCATGTCGCGAGCCACCAGATGATCACCTTCAAGACACTGTTCCCGCTTTTGAAGACCGGCGGACTTTTCGTGATTGAGGACCTGCATACTGCCTATTGGCCGGGTTTTTATGAAGGTGGATACAAGCGTCCGGGCACAGCGATTGAGCTGGCCAAGACGCTTATTGACGACATGCACGCATGGTATCACGACAAGGGCAGCAAGCTTGCTGATCGCACAACGATCCGAAGCGTGCGTTTTTACGATTCCATCGTAGTTATCGAAAAAGGCGAGGTGCCCATGCCTCAGCACATCAAAGTCAGCGGAACCGACTGAGCACGTCCTGTAATGACGCTTCGTCCGCGTCGCTCATTGGTTTGGACGGGCGGACCGGGAATTTATCAGGCGCTGTGCCGCGATCTTGGAGGGTGCAACCTCGCGCCTCGGCAAAGTCACGGATGCGTGAAAGGGCGGCCTCAGGCGCAGCGCACATTTCACTGTAATCGACACTCAGCAGCCGTTCGCTTCCGATAGCCTGCACGTCCTCAGCAATGTCTCGCTCGACCCCGATAACCTGCGCGATGGCGCGCTCGGTGTCGGGTTTGCCTGCATAAGAGCTTGCGAGTTTTGGGCGCACAGACCACCAAATATCGCCGTGCTTGTCTGGCCCTGCTTCAACCCGTTCGGCCCGCACGATCGATCGGGCGTTGTCGAGCACATCGCGCTTCACTTCCACGAACAGGGCATCCGGCCAGATCGCATCCATCAGCCGCAACCTATTGGAGTGCATGACGTTTTTGTTGAGGAACGGGCCGCCCAGAATAGTCTCGAGCCCCGCCGTAAGGCGACGCAGCTGGTCCTTTGAAGCATCGCCAAAGCCATCTGCATCGCGCCAATCGCCATCTGCCAGCCAGCGTTGCCAGATCCACCCGCCCTCATTGGGGGCGCCCCAGCCATCGATATGGCCGTATTTGCTGGTGAAGTTTCCCTCCCACTCGCGGATTGTACCTCGAAACAGGCGGCTGGCGGTTAGAGGGGTGCGATAGAAGCGGTGGGCGGCGTTCGACATATAGGCGAAACGAAAGCGCGTGATCATCAGCTCATAAAGCAGCGAGGTGCCCGAACGCGGCGCGCCGATGATAAAGACAGGAGGGCTGGCCTTGCTGCCATTCGCCATCAGGCTGCGCTCCACCGGCATCATGGCGACGTGCCCGGCAGCGCGGATGGTGGAGATGGCAAGCTTTTTCACTTGGCGACATCCCCAGGCTGGGGAAGAGTTATGCTCTGACCTTTAGGTAGAGAAATCAGCGATTTCAGCACGAAACGCAGCCGTGCCCACCACGTTTCAGCCCGCTTTGCGCGCCCGACAAGTGCAAGCGCGATGAAAGCCGGAGCACGCAACAGGTCGCGCAACGTCATCAAAAGTGCGGCAAACCAGGCAATGCCTGCACCGCGGGTGAAGCGGAGGAAAAGCAGCTGCCCGCGCGCCATCTCAACCGCTTTCCACGCACTCATATGCTCAGTGCTTGCCGCGCCGTGGTGGAGGATTTCGACGGCCGGATTGTATTCGATTTCCCAGCGAACAGCGCGAATGCGATGGCACCATTCGGTCTCTTCGCCATACATGAAGAAGCGCGTGTCGAGCCCACCCACTTTCGCAAGCACCTCACGCCGCACCATCATAAAGCAGCCGGATACTGCATCCACTCGATTGACCTCGGCGCGCGAGTGATCGGCATAGCGAATGTCGCCAAACCACGTCGTCTTGCGCAGCCAGCGATTTGGAATGACGATCGAGGAGGCAAGTGCCGTCAGGCTCAGGAATCGGATCATGCTCGATTGCTGTGAGCCGTCCTCCAGCCGAACCAGTGGCCCCATGATGGCCGTTTGCGGGTTTTCTTCCATATAGGCGATGCTATCTTCAAGCCCGCCAGCATAGACCTGTGTGTCAGGGTTTAGCAGCAAAACATAGCGCCCATGCGCCTGCTCAAAGCCGATCGCGTTGCCATAGGCGAAGCCACCATTGGCGGGCGCGTCAATCACGGTAATGTCGGGGAAAGCATCGCGAAGAGCGGCGCTGCTACCGTCGCTCGACTGGTTGTCGACCACGATGACTTCAACCGAAAGCGCTCCCTTGTGCTCGAGAACAGAGCGCACGCAGGCCAGCGTCATCTCGCGCGTATTGTAGCTCACGACCACCACCGACAGATCGTGCGTGACCGCGTCGGGCAGGCGCAGTTTCGTGGTTGATGAGGGCAAGGCTGAGGCCATCGGTTTCCATTCGCGCCATCAGCGCCTGAGTAACTTTCAAGCCGAGGCGGTAAACAAGCCGCTCTGCTATTTCAATCCGTTCCGGTAGTGGCTATCCAATCGCGCAATGTCGACGCAATCGCCAGCAAGCCGGGGTCTCCGGGTCGAGAATGTGGATGAAGCAGAGGCTTTGGCACTGTTGGCATCGGCCGGTTCTGCCAGTTGGCGCCAGTTTCCCGCTTACTGCCGCGCGGCGGCCAATGCGCACGGGGCACAAAGCCGCTTTTGCAAGGTTTGCAAAGGTGGCACAGTCATTGCGCTGGCAAATGTTCGGATCAAGTATCTACCACTGGTGAAGCTGGGCATTGCGATGATCTCGCAAGGTCCGGTGATGATCGCAGGTGAGGATTTGCGTGCTGCTGCGGTGACAGCTCTGCGCCAACAACTGGTTCAGCGCGAGGGATTAACATTGCAGATCGATCACCCGATCGTGAGGGCCGAAAAGCGCACGGGTGTATATGCAGGTTTTGAGAGCTTGCCCGCATCTGGATATGAGACCTTTCTGATCGACATATCCAAGAGCGAAGAGGAGCTGCGTGCTGGGCTCAATGGCAAGTGGCGCACGGACCTTCGCCGAGGGGAGCGCGGTGAGGTGACGATCACCCGGTCCAGTGAACCGGAGGACATCCGGAAACTTCAGCCGCTGCTTGACCAGCTGTCCGCGAACAAGGGATTTGATGTCCCTCAGGATGCAAATTTCTTTGCCGACATCGCCTGCAATGCGCGCGATCCCGAGCACTTTGCCATCCATCTGGCATGGAATGAAGGCCGGTTGGTCGGCGCGCATGTCGGTGCATTCAGCGGCGATATCGCCGTTTATCTGATTGGCGCCACCAATGACGAAGGCCGTGACCTGCGCGCAGCTTTTTTACTGCAATGGGCAGTTATCGAATATGCGCGAGAGCGCGGCCAGCGCTGGTATGATCTTGGCGGCGCAGACGAGGTCGACAATCCGCACGTCTTCCGCTTCAAGAAGCGTATGGGCGGAGAGCACTACATCGGGCTGGAAAAGGTCGAGGCCGACGCTCCTTGGCCCAAGGGTGCGATTGTACGGACCGCCAAGGCAATTTACGAACGGGTGAGATGATGAGTTTCGTCCTCAACTTCCATGGGATCGGCGAGGCCAAGCGCGCCTACGAGGACGGCGAGGAGCCGTATTGGATCGCAGACGACCAATACCGCGCCGCGCTCGACATCGTCGAGGCTGCCAGCGAACCGGTTTCGATCACCTTCGATGACGGTAACGACAGCGACTATCTTTTGGGTGTGCCTGAACTGCAAATGCGCGGATTGGAGGCAACCTTCTTTGTTCTTGCAGGCAAGATAGGGCGGACCGGTTATCTTACGCGCGAAATGGTCGCGCAGATTGATGCAGACCGGCTGTTTTCCATCGGTTCGCACGGGATGGATCACCGCGCATGGCCCGACCTTGATGATGATGAATTGCAAGGCGAAATCGCAGGTGCGCAGTCGTTACTGGGTGAAATTTGCGGACGCCTTGTGACCGACGCAGGGTTGCCGTTTGGCCGCTATGACCGCCGCGTGATGGGGTTGTTAAAGAAGAGCGGCCATTCTTGCATCTATTCAAGCGACGGCATGCCGCGATTGCGCCATACCAACCCGATACCGCGCTACAGCATCCGCAAGGACACCGATATGCGCAGCCTTGCTGAAATGATTGCAAATCAGGGGTCAATTATGGCGCGAGCAAAGAGCGAGCTGAGAAGCACCTTAAAAGCACTGAGATAAGGCTAGGGGCGACTGAGAGCGCCTGAGAGGCCCTTGGCAAAGGTCGCGCTGATCGAATTGCGCGTGAACAATTCTGCCCGCTCCGATTTTTGCCAGTCGGCAATTTCCTGTTTGAAGGATTTCTCGTTCTCGATCGCCAAGCGGATGGCTGCGGCGATACTGTCTGGGTCTCGGGCATCGACGCCGATTGCAAAACTCTCTTGATCGAAATAGCCATCCACAGATGAGCCGTGCGGATGGATTATCGGGATGCCTGCAAACAGGGCCTCGACAAAAACGAGGCCGAAACTTTCGCGCAGGGACGGCATGACAAAACCGCTCGCCCGGTTCATGCGTGCGCGCAGCTTGTCGCGGTCCATCTTTCCGGTGAAGGCGATCTGCGGAAATTCAGCGGCGATTGCTTTGCATTGTGCGAGTTCTTCCTCAGTCCCGCCTCCGATCACATCCAACCTTGGTGGAGCCTCGCCTGATGCTGCGATCCGGCGATAGGCTTCAACCAAACCAGCGAGGTTTTTGGCAGCGTAATTCTTGAGGTGAAAGACCGAGATCAATCCGTCACCTCCGGGGGGTGAAATCTGCGGTTGATCGAGCTCGGTTGGACAAGGCAAAAGATGCGTTAGCCCATCGCGTTTGCCGAGCATCGCATCGACTTGATCCAAAGCCCACGGGGCGAAGGGGAAGACGACTTTGGCCCCATGATAGATTTCGCCGAAATGCTTTTTCAGATCGGGGCGGGTGCGCAGGATCTTGATATCGGTGTTGCCCTGGATCGACAGAGCATAAGGCACGCCAGTCAGCCGAGAAGCCTCGCGAACGGCAATCCCCTCGATGGTAAGCTTGTGCCCGATGAGCAAATCCGGCCGGCGATCGCTGGCTTCGATCTGGGCCGCGATATGTCGGCCCAATTGTTCAAGATTTGTGCGGTGGCGTACCCCTTTGCCCGGCGCGACATAGCTGAGCGCGGTGCCGAACTCGAACTCGCGAGACTCGGTTGAGAGAGTGTCTATTCCGATCAGGCTGCGCACCAACTCGCCATGCGTCGGGGCAACCCGGTTTATCGAGACGACCCGGTGTTCGAATGCCTGCCCTGTCAGTTCGATCAGCTGGCGAATGACCGGAGTCTTGAACCGCTCGAACGGGTCGGGAAAATCGCCAGAGACGTGCAGGATGAGCGGGCGATCCTTACAGATGCCAGCTGTGTCATTCCCGCCCGGCATGTGCCGATCAGGCCTTGTCGTCGCCGTACTGGTAGTATTCGTACTGGTATGCGTAATCCGACCCAGCTTCGAGTGCGCGATACTTGGTCAGGATGCCCCCGACGACATTCGCACCTACAGCCTGGAGACGACGGATCGCGGTTTTGGCCTGCGAGAAACTCGTCCTGTTGGCTTCGATCACAAAGATCGTTCCATCGACGATCTGCGCAATCTGAGGAGCATCGGCGAGGCCGAGCACAGGGCTCGTATCGATCAGAACCAGCGAATACTCTTCGCGCTGTTTGGCAACGAAATCGCGGAAACGGCGTGAGGACAGCAGCTCGACCGGATTGGGCGGAATGCCAGCGACCGAGAGGATATCGAGGTTCTCGTGAACCCCGTCGATCAGCGCATCTTCAAGCGTGGCGTGACCCAGCAGGACTTCGGCCATACCGGCATCCTTGCGCTCGACATCAAGCAGTTTGACGATCGACGGTTTGCGAAGGTCGGCGTCGATCAGGAGCGTCTTGCGGCCAAGGCGTGCGAACAATTCGGCGAGGATCAACGAAGTCGTCGACTTGCCTTCCGAAGCCTGACTTGAAGTTAGCTGCACCACTGCGCCATCGCTTGGCACGGCGAAGTCGATGGTTGACCGGATCGAGGCATAGGCTTCCATCAGCGAGCTGAACTGGTTGGCTTCCTGCTGATCGATATCGTCGGACTTCACGTAAGGCGTGATGCCCAGAACCGGAAGACCCAGACGTTCGTCGATGTCCTCAGCGCGGCGGAATTGGTCAACAAAGACCTCGCGGATGAGCGCCGACGAGCCTGCCAGCGCAATGCCTAGGACCAATGCAAATATCATGTTGCGCACGATGTCGGGTGACACAGGTGTGTTGGGTACCACCGCATTGTCGAGCACGGTGATCGCACCTGACTGCACATTGGCAGCGGTGCTGATCGAGTTGTAGCGATCAAGCAGGTTGGAAAGCTGGCCGCGTAGCGCTTCGGCTTCGCGTTCAAGCGCGGTGTATTCGATGTTCTGATCCTGCTCGACCAAGGCATCCTGCGTCACGCTGGTGAGTTCGCCTGACAGGGCGGATTCCTGATTACGCGCAATGATAAATTCACTGCGGATCGAAGCTTTGATGTCCTGACCGGTCTGTTCGATCTGGTCGTTGATTGTCTGGATGCGCGAGCGCACATCGACGATCTGCGGGAATTGATCGTTATAGCGCTGACGCAGATTGGTCAGTTCGCCTTCAAGCTGAGAGCGTTGCGAGATCAGGCTCTGGATGGCCGAATTGCCCTGAACTTCGGGCAGCTGTGCCGCAGGAATATTCTGCACCGCACGCCAGCGCTGTTCGGCCGCGATCCGCGCGGCACGGGCATCGGCGACAGTCTGATTGATGCTGGTCAGGTTCGCGCCTGTGATCGTCTGTCCGGTTTCTCCGTCAGAACCCGTTGTGCTTGGAGTGACGATCCCGGCGCTGCGGGCAAAGCCATTGGCAGCACGTTCGGATTCAGCCAGCCTTTCGCGTACCTGCCCGATCTGCTCGAGCAGATATTCGCGCGCATAGGCGTTCTTTTCGACATTGGTTCGAATGTCGGATTGCTGGTAAGCGGCGGCGTAGGCGTTCACCACCTGCGCGGCGAGAGCGGGGTCTTCCGACTGGAAGTTGATCGTGATGATCTGACTGTTGGTCGGGACATTTGCGCTGACCCGCGATTGCAGCACGCCCATGGTCATGCGCTTTTTGTCTTCGACCCATTCGGCATCGCTGCGTTCAGGAGGGCGCTGTTCATCGACCTGCGGGTCGAGCAGTGCGTTGCGCGTCCCTTCGGAGAGATTTTCCGCGACAACCTCTGCAAGGTTGCGACTCTGAATCACCGCGCCCTGCGTTTCCATGAACAGATCAATCTCGTTCGAGGAACCGATCGAGGTGTTCACGTCCTGGCCTTCGACGATGAAGTTGCCCCAAGGCTGAATGCGGACTGTAGCCGACGCCTGATAGATCGGGGCCGACAGCAATGTAATCACAAGACCGATCAGCAGCGCTGTCAGTATCGAGGCACCGATCAGCCACCGCTGACGGAACAGCGCGCCGCGCAGCCAATCAGTGTTGATCTGAAAGCCAACGCCAGGAGGCTGTTCCACAACAGCGCCAGGCAGATAGCTATCAACCCACACTTCGCCGCCCCGGCCGGGCTCGGGGGTCTCGATAATAGAACGATCGTTCATGTTTTTATTCAGTCATGCAGCCCGGCGCCACTACGCCAAGGATCAGTTGTTATTACTATCCAGCGCGTTGGCACCAATCGTCGCAAAGACGCCGAATGCGGGAAGCGCGGTCAAGAAGTCCTGCCAAAACACCGACATTCCATCTGTGCCAACGACGACGCGGTCGTTCGGTTCGAGGATCGGGTCAAGCATAGTGCCCTGCTGGACTTGGCCATAATCGAACTTGGCGATCATGATGCCATTGGGGCTTTCGCGGAACACCGCGACCTGTTCGGTCCGGGCGGTACGGGCAAGGCCGCCACCCATTGCAACCGCAGCCGACAGACGCGAACCGGGCTGGAAGGCATAAACGCCTGGGTCGCCCACGGCACCCTCAACGGTGACGAGATGCGAGGCATATTCGTTGATGTTAACCGAAACCATCGGCGAGCGAAGGCCCGCCGAGGTCAGGCGTTGAGCCACAGCCCGTTCGAATTGAGCCGCTGTCATACCTGCCGCCGGGATCGAGCCAAGAAGCGGCATAGAGACATTGCCTTCGACGCCAATGCGGACATTTTCCATTGAGAAGTCCGGCTCGCGGAAGACGTTGATCGAAATCTGGTCAGAAGCACGCAAGAGATAGGTGGTCGAGCGCATCTGCGTATAGCCCTGCTGGCCAAGATCGGCACGCGCGGTGCTCGAAGCCATGCCGATTACCGGTTCAGGCGTCGATGCACAGGCCGAAAGCGCCATGACTGCAACTGCGCCGATGCCTGTCTTAAGGCTAGCGGATTTGGTAAAGCTCACACATCCCTCCATTGTTACGCGAAGGTGCTTAGACGCTCGACCTTCGCAGTGCAACACGCTTGGCCCATCGAATGCGCCCGTGTTGCTCTATCGTCACGATTGCAAAAAAGCGCATGAAGTTGTTGAATTAGAACACCAAAAACCGACCTTATACGAACGCTATCCGAGTTTTCGACCGGAGCTTGAGCAGGCGCTGTTGCGGCATTTGCATGTGCCCCTATCATGATGTCCCGCGTTGGCACGGATTCGTGGACGTTTGATCGACAGGAGGGCGGCCACGCCGCCGGGTGAAAGATGACAGGAAACATCTCGTTCCTCTCTCTCGCAGCCGCGGCGCTCTATGCGCTGGTGGCGCTTGGGGCGATGGCGGCTTGCGGGACAGCTGCGTCGAGCGGCCAGCCCAATTGGAACCGCAATGTCTGGCTTGCGCTCGCGATCCTGTTCGTGGTGCTGATCGTCATGCGCGGGTTCGGGATTGAAGATCTGGTGCGCGACGCGATCCGCGATGCGATGCGCGGCGATGGCAGCTATGCTGAACGCCGCCAGATGCAGGGCATTGTAATGAGCATCGCGCTCGCGATCGCAGCTGCGGCAGGTTTTTGGTGGCTGCGCCGTATTACCCGTAATTTGAGAGGGCGCCGCAATGTCGCGACCGTCGCTGCGATGGCAGCGGGAGGCGGGATGGTCTTCCTGGTGCTGTTGCGGATGATCTCGCTGCACATGATTGACCGCGCGCTTTACGGCGCGCTCAAGCTGAACTGGATCGGCGATATCGGCACGAGCCTCATCGTGTTGGGGGCGGCGATCTACTACGTCCGGCTGGTTCGGGCGCGGCCCTAGTCTACCGCCAATTCAGCTTTGCGCGAGAATACGGGCGATCTGATCGCTAGCGGTTCCATCGCCATAGGGATTGTGCGCGCGGGCCATCGCCTCATATGCGCCCCTATCATCAAGCAGCCTTGTAGCTTGTGCGACAATGCTCTCAGCGTCTGCGCCCACCAGCTTTGCGGTACCCGCTTCGACGCCTTCTGGCCGTTCGGTCGTGTCGCGCATGACGAGCACGGGTTTGCCGAGGCTTGGGGCCTCTTCTTGAATGCCGCCGGAATCGGTCAGCATCAGTTCGCTTGCCTCCATCATCGCAACGAAATTGAGGTAGTCGAGCGGTTCGATCAGGGCGATATTGTTATGGCCCGACAGCGCCGGCCGCATCACTTCTGCAACGTTGGGATTGGGGTGCATCGGATAGATGATCGCAACGTCCTCGCGGCTCGCAAGCTGTTGAAGTGCAGCTGCAATCTGCTCCATCCCGTGGCCGAAATTCTCGCGCCGATGCGCGGTGACAGCGATAATGCGCTTGCCTGAGAAACGCTCTTTGAGAGGCGCGATTTCGGGTGCCAGCGAAGGGTCGGCGGTGAGCTTGGCCTTCGCTGCAAGCAATGCGTCGATCACCGTGTTGCCGGTGACGTGGATATTGGCATCCGCGACATTCTCTGCGCGCAAAGCAGCCGCGGCATTTTCGGTCGGAGCAAAATGCAGATCGGCCACTGCGCCTGTAACCTTGCGGTTCACTTCTTCGGGCCAGGGCGAATAGATGTCGCCGCTGCGAAGGCCGGCTTCGACATGGCCGACCGGGATGCGGCGAAAGTAGCAGGCGAGCGTTGCCATCATCGTTGTCAGCGTATCGCCATGGACCAGCACCCGATCAGGCTTTTCCACATCGAGAGCTTCGCCAAACCGGGTGATGATGCGCGCGGACAGAGCATCCAGGCTTTGCCCCGGCTGCATCAAATCGAGGTCGATATCAGGCTCAATCGCCGCAATCGCGAGCACTTGGTCCAGCATCTCGCGGTGTTGTGCGGTGACAGCGACGCGCACATCAAAGCAGCCTGCCTTGCGTAGAGCAGAGACGACTGGAAACATCTTGATAGCCTCGGGCCGTGTCCCGAAGGTAACAAGAATTCGCGGCTTACCGCTTTGGTTCATTTCTTGAGCATTCCGCGCGTATCGAACACCAATTTGCCCGCAAGATCAGCAGGGAGGAGATGTTTGAACGCAGTGTGATCGACCAACACAACTACAATCTCCGCTTCTGCCAGCGCGTCGTCAAGCCCGGTCAAAGTCGCGCCGCCTTCTGCAAGCTTGCAAGGCAGTTCCTCGGTGAACGGTTCGACGATCAAAATCCGATTGCCAAGGTCGGCTGCAAGGTTTTCCGCGATCTCAAGCGCAGGGCTTTCGCGGAAGTCATCAATGTCGGGTTTGAAGGCAAGGCCAAGCAAGGCGACCTTTCCATCGGGTGCTGCATCAAGCAGTGCGCGGATACGCTCTTGTGTGTGTATTGCCTTGTAGTCATTGACCTCGCGCGCGGTGCGGACAATCCGCGCCGATTGCGGAGCCGCAGCGGCAAGGAACCACGGATCAACCGCGATGCAATGTCCGCCAACGCCGGGGCCGGGTTGAAGAATGTTGACCCTTGGGTGACGGTTGGCGAGCCGGATAACGTCCCAGACATCAATACCGATTTCGTCAGCTATCATGCTGAGTTCATTGGCAAATGCGATGTTGACATCACGAAAGCTGTTTTCGACCAGCTTCACCGTTTCGGCAACGCGGGAATTGGTTGTCAGGCAGTCACCGCGCACAAAGCTGGTGTAGAGGGCCGCGGCGCGTTGTGCGCAATCTGTGGTCACGCCGCCGATTACGCGGTCGTTTTGCACCAGTTCCTGAACGATTTTTCCCGGCAGAACGCGTTCCGGGCAATAGGCGATTGCAATGTCGCCGCCTTCTTCCACGCCAAACTGAGGCATTGAAAGGTCGGGGCGTAAATCACCAATGATTTCAGCAACCTTTTCGGTTGTCCCGATCGGCGATGTGCTTTCGATAATGATGCAGGCGCCGGGCAAAACATTGGGCGCAATCGCCCGCGCTGCGGCTTCGACAAATGCGGTGTCGGGGGTGTTTCCTTCGCCCAGCGGGGTAGGCACTGCAATCATGTAGAAATGGGCAGCAGGCACCTCGGTCGAAGCGAGAAGTCGTCCAGAATCAATGGCTTCGCGCACCAGCCTGTCGAGGTCACGTTCCTCGATATGGACGCCGCCGGCATTGACCGTTTCAACAACTTTCTTGGAGACATCGACCCCGCACACATTCCAGCCATAGCTCGCCAGCACCGCAGCGGTTGGCAGGCCGATATAGCCAAGGCCAATCACCGCGATCTGATGATCGGGAGCTGGTTGGATCGCAGCGTCCGGCCCGAAGGCAGTGGCTGCGTCGAAAGGTGCGTTCATGGGTTCGTTTCCTCGGTTTTTCGCGAGGATGCCATGCACCTAAAGGGGTAAATATCGCGTTAGGGATGAGCTGTTTTTTACGCTGTTTGTGCAAAGAACACAGCAGCGACACAGGGGCTACGCAGGGGCCTTCAAAGCGACAGAGCCTGTTTGTATGCCGACAGAAGGGGGTCAATCTGGTGCTGCCAGTTGAGTTCGCTCACAACCCGTTCGCGGCCAAATTTGCCCATCGCGGCGCGGCGATCGGGATCATCGACGAGTTCGCAAATCTTGTCCGCCATATCGATCGGATCGTTCGGATTTGCGTAAAGCGATGCCTCGAGCGCTGAGAATTTGCCTTCGGTCACGTCGAATTGAACCATCGCTTTTTCGAGGCTCATATATTCCATGATTTTGTTCATGGTCGATTTGTCGTTCATCGCGTTGACGCGGTCCGGATTGACCCCGAGATCCATGGTCGAGAGCACTTCGAACAATTCCTGATCGGGTGCGCGGCCAGTGAATGTAATGAAATCGGCCAAGCCTTTTTCAGCCGTTAGCGCCTTTAGGTCGTCGAGCGCTGGGCCGCCGCCAACCAACACGAACTGGATATCTTCGCGCTGCTTTTCGCGAACGATGTGCGCAACCGCATCGATCAGCAGGTCGATGCCTTCTTGTTCACCCATCACGCCGACATAGCCGACCATGTGATTGCGTCCGTTCTTCCAGCTCGACACTGGCGGCACGAGTTTTAGCCGCGACAGATCGGGGCCTGAGCGCACGACATGCACCCGGTCAGCCTCCATCCCGCCGCGTTCCACCGCGATCGCCTTGTAGCTTTCATTGGTGGCAATCGAGACATTGGCCGACAT
>Ga0316207_10000973_pt1 | contig 39111 bp, 35 predicted proteins | sample 6weekpyrite_MG_FD_204943 | JGI IMG/M metagenome (GOLD analysis project Ga0316207, IMG submission 204943) | Microbial mat bacterial communities from mineral coupon in-situ incubated in ocean water Damariscotta River, Maine, United States -... | ecosystem: Environmental > Aquatic > Marine >... | reverse complement strand
ATTACGTTCATTGACGGTAATAGAAATCACGCCTTGCCCGCCACGACCGTGCACCGGGTAGTCGACAATGGCTGTACGCTTGCCATAGCCATTTTCAGTCGCTGATAAAATTTCACCTTCACCAACAATAATCAATGCAATGACCGATTGGCCTTCTACAAGCCTGATACCTCTGACGCCACAGGCTGTTCTTCCCATTGGCCTGACATCTGCTTCACTAAACCGGATGGCTTTACCGGCATTGCTGAACAACATCACGTCCTGCTGTCCATCTGTGATTGATACACCGACCAGATGATCATCATCTCTTAATTCGACCGCGATGATACCATTTGCCCTGGGTCTCGAGAAATGAGACAGCGGTGTTTTCTTCACAGTCCCGCTGCTGGTCGCCATGAAAATATATTGCTCCTCACTGAACTCCTTGACGGGCAATATAGCTGTTATGCGCTCGTCTTGTTGTAATGGCAGCAGGTTAACAATCGGTTTACCCCTGGCCGTACGGCTGGCCTGCGGTAACTCATAAACCTTTAACCAATATGCTTTGCCCAGGCTGGAGAAACATAAAATCGTGTCATGCGTGTTGGCAATAAACAGCTTGTCGACAAAATCCTCTTCCTTGACGCTGGTGGCAGCCTTACCCTTGCCGCCACGTCTTTGTGCTGCGTAGACGCTGAGAGGTTGGGATTTGGCATAGCCGGCATGTGACAAGGTAACAACTACATCTTCAGGATTGATCAGGTCTTCAAGGACAAGGTCCTGCTGCGTACTGACAATTTCGGTACGGCGCTCATCGCCGTACTGGTCTATTATTTCCTGGAACTCTTCCTTGATAACCTGCTTGAGGCGTTCAGGATTGCCCAGGATATCGAGTAAATCATCTATTTTTTCGAGCAGTTCCTTATACTCGTTGACAATTTTATCCTGCTCCAGACCGGTCAGGCGCTGCAAGCGTAATTCAAGAATGGCCTGCGCCTGTGCTTCAGACAACTTGTATTCACCACCATGCAAACCGTATTCAGCCGACAGGTCTTCGGGTTTAGAGGCCTCGGCTCCGGCACGTTCAAGCATGCTCGACACAACCCCAGACTTCCAGGTACGCGACATCAGGCCTACTTTGGCTTCTGCCGGCCCCGCTGATGTTTTGATCAGCGTAATAACTTCATCTATGTTGGCCAGGGCCACTGCCTGGCCTTCGAGTATGTGGGCTCGCTCTCTGGCCTTGCGTAAATCGAACATGGTTCGTCGTGTAACGACTTCACGACGGTGCCGGATAAAGCATTCCAGAATTTGCTTGAGGTTCAACAGACGTGGCTGGCCATCAACTAGCGCCACCATGTTAATACCAAATACCGTCTGCATCTGGGTATGCTGGTAAAGGTTGTTTAATACGACTTCAGATACTTCACCACGGCGTAACTCGATAACCATGCGCATGCCGTCCTTGTCAGACTCATCACGTAGTTCAGTTATGCCTTCCAGCTTTTTGTCCTTGACCAGTTCAGCGATCTTCTCCATCAAGCGCGCCTTGTTGACCTGGTATGGCAATTCGGTCACGACGATACGCTCACGGTTATTACCGTGTTCTTCAACCGCTGTACGTGCACGAACCTTGATACGACCCCGCCCGGTCATATAGGCTTCATGTATTCCGCGTGCGCCATTGATACTCGCTGCCGTCGGAAAATCTGGCCCTGGTATCAATTCCAGTAAATCCGCAATCGTCATCTCCGGATTGTCTGTCAAGGCAACGCAGGCGTTCATAACTTCAATCAAGTTGTGCGGCGGTATATTGGTAGCCATACCAACCGCAATACCAGCCGAGCCATTAACGAGCAGGCTGGGCACACGTGCGGGCAGTACCGTGGGTTCTTTTTCTGATTCGTCGTAGTTGGCTACAAAATCGACTGTTTCCTTGTCCAGGTCAGCCAGTAATTCATGTGCGATCTTCGACATGCGCACTTCGGTATATCGCATGGCCGCGGGTGCATCGCCATCGACCGAACCGAAATTACCCTGGCCGTCAACCAGCATATATCGCAACGAGAAGGGTTGGGCCATACGCACTATGGTGTCGTAGACTGCCGTGTCACCGTGCGGATGGTATTTACCAATCACATCACCGACAATACGGGCTGACTTCTTGTATGACTTGTTCCAGTCGTTTCCAAGTACATTCATGGCATATAAAACACGCCTGTGTACGGGTTTCAGACCATCCCTGACATCGGGTAAGGCACGCCCCACAATCACGCTCATTGCGTAATCCAGGTAAGACTGCCTCATTTCATCTTCTAGATTGACAGACAGTATTTCTTTGGCGAATTCAGCCATGTGTATTCTTGTTTTCCCTAATTTCAGTACAAAATGCCTGACAATTTCTGTTTCTTAAAAATCAGGCTGCTTATCACCCGAATCATATCATAAGCTGTTACCCACTTCATTATAAATAAAGACGCTGACATCGGCTCTGAGCGCTTCTGGGGACAAATCAGGATTTATTTTTAAGATTATTTAATAGCGGCAAAAGTGTCGTGTATGATTCACATGCAATAATAACATGAATTCTTATATGGAATTGTTAGCTGCTCATTAATTTTAACAATTTATCGGCATTTGGCTGCATGATAACGCCTTTTTCTGTGACAATAGCATCAATAAGTTCGGCAGGGGTTACGTCAAACACAGGATTCCAGGCCTCGCTCCCCTCGGCTGCAAATGTGTGGCCATTCAAACTCTTCAATTCGTCGGGGTCGCGCTGCTCAATCGGGATCAGTTCACCTGATGACAGATTCATATCTATAGTTGAAGTCGGCGCAACAACCATAAACCTGACACCGTGATACCTGGCGCAAATCGCTGCTGCATAGGTACCAATCTTGTTGGCAACGTCGCCATTTGCCGCTATACGATCCGAGCCGACAATGACCCAGCTTACGCCACCCTGCTTCATGAGATGCGCCGCTGCAGAATCCACGATCAACGACACAGGGATTTCGTCCTTTACCAGCTCCCATGCGGTCAGGCGGGCACCCTGTAACCAGGGCCGTGTCTCATCTGCATAGACATGTTTTATCATTCCTGACTCATAGGCACTGCGAATAACACCGAGCGCGGTGCCGTAGCCGGCTGTTGCCAGAGAGCCTGTATTGCAATGGGTGACAACGCAACCAGGTGTCTCTATCAGTGCTGCTCCCAATTTGCCCATCGTCTGGTTACAACGTACATCATCCAGCAGCATAGCGTTCGCTTTATCAAGCAATACTTTATGCGGGTCTCCCTTGTCACACCGCCTTATAACCTTGCTCATTTGCTCAATGGCCCAAGCCAGGTTCACCGCTGTCGGTCTGGCCTGGGCCAGTGATAGCAAATCAGCCTGCAGCGCTTTTTGCCAGTGTTCATGATGCTGCCTGTAACTGTCTCGCGCTGCCAGCACAACGCCAAAAGCTGCAGTCACTCCGATTGCGGGCGCCCCCCTTACCACCATCTCTCTGATTGCAGTGATCACGTCCGCAACACTGTCGCAAATATAGTCGACCTCTTTTTGTGGCAGATAACGCTGATCCAGTAGTACAAGTGCATTATTCCGCCATTCTATGGCGCGAATAGAGTCATGCTCCATTATCTGCTTCCCTGCGCTCCAGGCGGTAACCATGCTGGTAAACGGCTCCCAACTTCCAGCCATTCTCACTGGATAATGCCAGTTTATTACGAATTCTGCTGACGTGGGTGTCTATAGTGCGGGTATTGAGATCAGAGTTTTTCCCCCAGACACTTTCGAGCATATGCCCGCGCGAAATAATCCTGCCAATGTTTCTGAATAAGAAATAGGCAAGATCAAACTCCTTATGCGTCATCTGGATTTCCTGGCTTCCCCTTCTGACCGTTTTATTTTCCGGGTCAAACTTAAATTCATTGACTTCCAGCAACCTGTTGACAACAGAATCCGATGTCGTCCTTCTAACCAGGGCATTGATTCTGGCAAGCAATTCCCGTCGCTTTATTGGTTTAACCATATAATCATCAGCCCCGCAGCTCAGCCCATGAACGATGTCATCCTCTTCATCACGCACCGTTACAAACAGGACAGGAATATGCCAGCTCAGTTCCGATCGCAACCATTTAACCACCTTGTCACCATTCAGGTCGGGCAAAACCCAGTCGAGAATGACAAGATCGTAACTCTCATGCGAGATATCACGTATAAACGTCCTACCATTCTCGAAACATTGACAGGTGTGCCCGGCTTCTTCGATCCATAATTTAACAAGGTTCAGCTGCGCCGGATCATCTTCTACTAGTGCAATTCGCAATATAATTTCCTTCTATAGCCTTCCAACCACTACTTTCAGTATAAACTGGCCGAACCTCTATGGCCGGGTACTTTAATCTAAATATAATAAAATTTAGATTACTTATCATCCTGCAATATATTAAGATAAATTATTGTAAATAATACACTGTTTAAAATATGCAACAAATTGATCTTCTCATTAAAGCAGGCTGGATAATCCCCATAGAACCAGCCAATACCCTGTTAAGGGACTCGGCCATTGCCATACATAACGGCCGAATTATGGAAATTCTAACAATTTCTGATGCCCAAAAAAAATATCTGGCCGACATTACCCATGATCTGCCAAACCACGTGCTGACACCCGGGTTTATCAATACCCACACCCATTCTGCCATGTCATTGCTGCGCGGCCTGTCAGATGACCTGCCACTCATGCAATGGCTGCAAGACCACATCTGGCCAGCAGAAAGCAGACATGTCAACGAACATTTTGTCAAAGACGGCTCACAGCTTGCCATCGCCGAGATGTTACGCAGCGGAACGACCTGCTTTAATGATATGTACTTTTACCCTGACATTACGGCCAGACTGGCTAACGAAAACGGCATCCGGTCTGTTGTTGGCCTGATTGTACTGGATGCGCCGACAATCTGGGCCAGTAATGCTGACGAGTATATAAACAAAGGACTGGAGGTCAATGACCACTTTCGGGACGAAGAACTGGTCAACACGGCCTTTGCTCCGCATGCACCCTACACCGTCTCGGACAAACCCTTGCAACACATACAAACCCTGGTCAACGAGCTAGATATCCCTGTTCATATGCATGTGCATGAAACCCGGGATGAGATCGAACAGAGCCTGAAGGTACACAAACTTCGCCCGCTGGCAAGGCTTGAACAACTCGGTTTATTGTCGCCTAATTTGCTGGCCGTACACATGACCCAGCTCGAAGACCACGAGATAGACAGTATTGCTGAATATGGCGTTAATGTCGTGCATTGTCCGGAATCCAACCTGAAACTGGCCAGCGGTTTTTGTCCTGTTAGCCGCCTGGCCGCGGCTGGCGTCAACGTGGCACTCGGCACAGACGGCGCGGCGAGTAATAATGACCTTGATATGAGTAGTGACATGAAGACCGCTGCATTACTGGCCAAGGCTGTCAGTAGTGACGCCAGTGCCTTGCCTGCCATGCAGGCCCTGGAAATGGCAACACTCAATGGCGCACGCGCGCTGGGGCTGGAAGAGACTACAGGCAGCCTGGTTGCTGGCAAGGCCGCAGATATCATTGCCTTTGACCTTGAGACGATTGAAACCCAACCCCTGTACAACCCTTCATCACAACTGGTTTATGCCTGTAGTCGTGATAAAATCACGGATGTATGGGTTAATGGCCAACACCTGCTGACAGACAGGGAACTAACCCGCATTGACCAGGATGAGATATTGCATAAAGCAAAAGAATGGCAGCAACAAATTAAAGAATAAATTATTATGACCCCGCAAGATACAAATCAACAAGACCCGACACAGCAAACGCACAATGTTGACCCGCTTGAGATCAACAAGTTTGAAGAACTCGCTTCACGCTGGTGGGACCCTAACAGTGAGTTTAAGCCATTACATGAAATCAACCCACTACGACTCAATTACATTGATCAGCATGCAGAGCTGAACAACAAGACCGTCCTCGATGTCGGTTGCGGTGGCGGCATTTTGTCAGAAAGTATGGCTACCCGCGGAGCCCACGTCACCGGCATCGACATGGGTGCGGCGCCTTTAAACGTTGCCAAACTTCATTTGCTGGAGTCTGGTCAGGAAGTAGATTACCAACAAGTTACGGTCGAAGATCTGGCGATCGATAAACCGGCGCATTATGACGTCGTCACTTGCATGGAAATGCTTGAACATGTGCCCGACCCTTCATCCATTATAAAGTCGTGCTTCAAGCTAGTTAAACCCGGCGGCCATGTTTTCTTCTCGACGATTAACCGCAACCCCAAATCTTACCTATTTGCCATTATTGGTGCGGAATATATCCTGCGAATGCTACCAAAAGGCACACATGATTATCGCAAGTTTATTAAACCTTCCGAGCTACACCAATGGTCAAGACAGGCTGGCCTGACGATTGAGCAATTGACCGGTATGAGTTACAACCCACTTACAAAAACCTACAGTCTGGGTAAGGATGTTGACGTAAATTACATACTCTATTGCAAACGTCCTGAAGAATAGGCAAACCCGCATTTATGCTGCAAACAATTTTATTCGACCTGGACGGAACATTACTGGATACCGCACCCGACCTGGCTGATGCACTTAACCAGGTCAGACAGGAACAACAGCTTGAGCCGCTTCCGTATGATGCCATCAGGCCTGTCGTCTCTCATGGTGGACGCGCCTTAATCGAACTGGGCTTCAAGGGTGAAACTTTCCAGCAACGCCATGAACCACTCAGACAGAGACTGCTCGAAGTCTATCTCGATAACATTGCCAGCAAAACATCATTGTTCAGCGGTATGGAAAAGGTCCTTGACTACATTGAATCCAACCAGATGCAGTGGGGAGTGGTCACCAATAAACCTTCCTGGCTAACCGATCCACTAATGAAAGCGCTTGGTTTGTATGACCGCTCCGCATGTGTTATCAGTGGCGACACAACCTCAAACAGAAAACCTCACCCGCAACCGGTATTGCATGCATGCGAAATCAGCAACAGTCCGGTTGAAGCATGCTTGTATATTGGAGATGCAGAACGCGATATCCAGGCAGGCAAACAGGCAGGCATGAAAACCCTGGTAGCACTGTACGGATATATTCAAGATCATGACAAGCCCTCAACATGGGGAGCTGATGATTACGTACAAAGTCCTGAAGACATAATTGACTGGATACAAAGACAAAATCAGTAATAGAAAATTTCTGTTTCGCACCCGAATTTACGTTATCATGGACTTACTATGACGACAGAAAACTATATAGGCCTAATCGTAGTTATTGCGTTGGCTTTTCTTGCAGGCTGGCTTGTTGCCACATATCGGCAGCATAAAACCATCTCGGGATTACGCGATCAAAACGCCAGACTGGAAGTATCACTGGATATGGAAAAAAAACTGGCCGAGCAAATCAAACAAACCCAGGATGCCTACCAGCAGGAAATGACACAAAAATTTAGCGCCCTGTCTGGAGAGGCGCTGAAAAGTAACACCGAATCATTTCTCAAGCTCGCACAGGACAAGCTGCAACAATTCCAGGCTCATGCCCAGAAAGATATGGATCACCGGGAAAAATCGGTTGAAAACATGGTCAAACCCATCAGGGAAGCACTGGATAAAACTGAAAAACAGATGCGTCAGATGGAGAATGAGCGCAAGCAGGCCTACGGCTCGCTGACAAAACACCTGGAACACATGGCCCAGTCACAATTATTATTGCAAAGCGAAACACGCAATCTGGTTCAGGCGCTTCGACGCCCCGAAGTCAGGGGACAATGGGGTGAAATAACCCTGAAACGCCTGGCCGAGCTGGCAGGCATGGTTGAGCATTGTGATTTTTTCGAACAGGAACACACCCAGACTGATGACGGTGCCATTCGCCCCGATATGATTGTTCGACTGCCCGCGGGTAGAGAAATCGTGGTCGATGTCAAAACACCACTGGATGCCTACATAGGCGCCGTTGAAGCCAAGGATGACGAGCAGCGGGAAAAAGAGCTCGATCGACACCTACGTAATGTTAAGAACCGTGTGCGTGAACTGGCAAGCAAGTCTTACTGGAACCAGTTCAAGAATTCACCGGACTTTGTTGTCCTGTTCATTCCCGGCGATCAATTTCTTTCTTCTGCACTGGAACGGGATCACTCACTGCTGGAAGAGGCACTGAAAAATAAGGTGATACTTGCTACTCCTACCAGCCTGGTCGCCCTACTTCGTGCTGTTGCCTATGGCTGGCGACAAGAGGCCCTGACAGAAAATGCTGACAAGATCAGACAGCTGGGCGAAGACCTGTATAAAAGACTGGCCACGTTTGGCGATCACCTCAGTAAACTGGGCAAACATCTTGGTAGTAGCGTGGAGAGCTTTAACAAGACGGTCGGCTCACTGGAAAGACAGGTTGTCCCTGGCGCCAGAAAATTACATGAACTGGGGATTCATCCTCACAAGCAACTAGACACACCTGAACCAGTAGAAAAATCAGTTCGCTCACTGGAAAAAGACTAAGCTTCCCTCATGTCGACCATATCCACTGCACAGGCTTACAAGCACTGCCAGAAAGTCACCGCCAGCCATTATGAAAATTTTCCTGTCGCCTCAGTCTTGTTACCTAAAAAACTTCGTAAACCTGTTAGCGTCATTTATACATTTGCACGACTGTGTGACGACTACGCCGATGAAGGCAAACTGAGCGCACAGGAACGATACAGGCTGCTTGATGAAGCCAAAAACAACCTGCTTGATGCAGCGAACAATAAAGCGCACCAGGACCCGCTCTATGTTGCACTTGCCGATACCCTGCAGCTGCACCCCGGACTCACTAACCAATTATTGAAATTACTCGAAGCTTTTAATCAGGATGTTGAAAAAAACCGCTATAACTCATTTGGCGAAGTCATAGACTACTGCAAACATTCAGCAAATCCGATTGGTCACATGTTGCTCGTGTTATTCAAGGCAGACAGTCAGAAAAATATCGCCTTTTCAGATGCTGTCTGCAGTGCATTGCAGATTATTAATTTCCTGCAAGATATCCAGTCTGACTACCTGCAACGAAATCGAATCTACATGCCTGCGGATGAAATGGACAGTTACCAACTTACCGAAACGGACTTTGGTCAAGGCACTCAAGCAGCCAAGCTATCGGCATTCATGGACTTTCAGATACAACGCGCCTTTAAGCTGCTACAGTCAGGCGCCCCTCTTGGCCTGGCGCTAAAGGGACGCGTTGGCCTGGAGCTGAGGATGGTAATTCTAGGTGGCTGGATGATTTTAAAAAAGCTTAATGACAGCAAGGGCGAGATCTCGATCCAGACAAGACTTGAGAAAAAAGACTGGCTATGGATTATTTCACGCGCATTGAGCAGTCGTTTTATTATATACTTGAAAAAATTATCACCGATTTCAACCGCATCATGACCCCAGACCAGTATTGCCAGCAAAAAACTACTAAAAGCGGCTCAAGCTTTTACTATAGCTTTCTTTTTCTAACGCCTGAAAAAAGGCAAGCCATTACCGCACTGTATACCTTCTGCCGTGAAGCAGACGACATTGTCGATGACTGTATAGACCCGGCCGTAGCCGAATCAAAATTAAACTGGTGGCGCGAAGAAATTTCAAATCTGTTTGCTAACAAGGCCAATCATCCTGTTACCCATGCGCTGACTGACTCATTAAAAAACTTTGACCTGCACAAGGAGTATTTTGAGGAAATCATAGACGGCATGCAGATGGACCTCCATATTTCGCAATATGAAAGCTTTAACGACTTGCTTTTGTATTGCCACCGAGCAGCAGGTGTCGTTGGCTTGCTGGCCACTGAAATATTCGGCTATCAGCACAGGGAAACACTAAAGTTTGCCGAAAATCTCGGCATCGCCTTCCAGTTAACCAATATCATTCGTGATATCAAGGAAGACGCCCTCAGGGGACGCATTTATTTACCTATTGAAGACCTGAAGCAGTTTAATGTCACTCAAGACGACCTCCATTTACCTACCACCAGGGACTCCGTTAAACAATTAATCCGCTTTCAGATAGATCGTGCCAGGAAATATTACGAAAAAGCATTCGCACACCTGCATGATGACGACAGAAGCAAGCAACGAAGCGCCGTCATCATGTCCAGTATCTATCAAACCTTGTTAACTGAAATCGAAAAAGATGATTGCCGCATCATGGAACATCGGATCAAGTTAACACCTATACGCAAATTCTGGATCGCCTGGAAAACTGCGCGTCGTGAAAAAAAACTTTACCAGTAACCCACCAGTGGTTATTGCCGGCGCTGGTTGGGCCGGTCTGGCTGCGGCCTGCAAACTGACATCATGCGGCTACCCCGTCAGACTATTAGAAGCCGCGCCCACCCTGGGTGGTCGCGCCAGAAGTATACAGGTCAATAACAAACAACTTGATAATGGCCAACACATATTTCTGGGCGCTTATAAAAACATGCTTGAGTTGCTCGATATACTGGGTATACCGGAAACTGACCTGTTCTACCGCATGCCACTTGACCTGAAAATCAAGGCCAGCCTCAGTACGCTGCATATACGTGCAACCAGGCTACCATCCCCGTTCCATATGCTGGGCGCACTGCTGACATCCCAGGGCCTGAACTGGACTGAAAAACTGGCGATCAGTCATTGCTGGTTTAAAATCCAGCTATCTGGTTTCAGGCTAGAAAAAGACATACCTGTGCTGGAATTTCTGAAAACTCACAAACAATCAGACTATATTATCAAGATATTCTGGGAGCCATTATGCGTGGGGGCCTTGAATACCAACATCGATCAGGCTTCGATGCAAATCTTTCTTAATGTACTGAAAAAAAGCTTTACCCGATCCAACCGCCACAGCAATATCCTGCTGGCCAAAAAATGCCTGGGTGAGACATTACCTGGCCTGGTAGCCGAATTTATCAGGCAAAACAACGGACAAGTTTCAACCCGTGAAAGGCTTCTGTCGATCAATGTTAAAGATGGCTTGCTGCAGAGTATCAATACCAGTAAAGGTGAATACGACACGGAACGCCTCATTCTTGCAACCCCTTTTGAGCAAACACAAAAGCTGTTAGGCCCGTTACCACAACAAGCCACTGTGGTTTCAGGATTACAACAGTTTTCACATGAGCCGATCGTTACGCTCTATTTACAATACCCTGACAATGTCAGCATTGAGGGCAACATGCTTGGGTTCACGGATTCACTGACCCAATGGCTTGTTGACCGAAAAGTATGCGGTCAGCCAGGATTGATTGCTGCCGTGGTAAGTGCAAACGGCAAGCATATGAGTATGGACAAAAACACCCTGGTACAAACCATCATTTCAGAAATCAACTCACATCTTCCTGATTGGCCCAAGCCGCTTGATTCATACCTGGTCCGCGAGAAACATGCTACGTTTTCATGTCATTACAAAATAAATCATCTACGTCCTAAAAATGGTAATATAGGACAGAATATCTGGCTGGCAGGAGATTACACTCATACCGGACTGCCAGCCACTATCGAAGGTGCTGTCATGAGTGGCCTCGATTGCGCATTAGAACTAATACAGACATCTGCACAGGACTAAAGGAAAAAACATGGCTCAATACCAGCCCCCCGAGTTATCATTAAAAGACCGTGTTATTTTAATTACCGGAGCCGCCGACGGGCTGGGCAAGGAAATAGCTCTCGGCTATGCCAAACACGGCGCCACCGTAATCCTGCTTGACAAGAATGTAAGTAACCTTGAAGCCCTGTATGATGAAATTGTAAAACACAAATTTCCGGAGCCTGCCCTGTACCCACTGGACCTGGGCGGTGCAACTGCCGATGACTATGTCACTCTGGCTGAAAATATCGATAAGGAATTCGGCCGGCTTGATGGACTGGTTCATAACGCAGCCGTAATGGGCCCGATTACGCCTATGCAGCTTTATAATCCTGAAGATTGGTACAAAGTGATGCAGATTAACCTTAATGCGCCATTCCTCATCAATCAGAATTGCATACCCTTGTTAAATCAGGCAGAAGAAGCCAGTTTGATTTTTGTAACCGATAGCTGCGGTACTCAAGGCAGCGCTTACTGGGGGGCCTATGGTGTTAGCAAGGCCGGGCTGGATAATATGATGCAAACACTTGCAGATGAACTCGAATCCAGTACAAATATCAGGATCAACAGCATAGACCCGGGTAATATCCGTACGAAAATGCGCGCATTTGCCTATCCGGCAGAAGACCCGGAAACCCAGCCGACTCCTGATCTGCTAGTCCCCGGGTTTCTCTATCTCATGGGGTCAGACAGCAAACAATTTACCGGCAGAAGCTTCATGGCCGAAGATTTTATCTAGTCTTAATACAGGGCGGTCATCAGCAACACACCCTCCACATTCCTGCAGACTTATCAAGTAGACAAAGCACATGCATCTATTTCATTAAATCAACCTTGATTCCCTTTTTCGTCATATCTTCATTCACTTTTTGTAAATATCGCTGAAAGCTCGGGTATTTTTTATAGCTATCGGTTGAAACATAGTTCATGGCACCTGCTATGTGAAAGGTTCTGAGATAGGCTTCAGTTCTAAATACTTCATCTCCCGACTTGTCAAAAAACACCAGGCTTGGTGAATGCTGAATATTTAGCTTCCCTGCCCACTCATTGATTTTCATACGTTTGCCTTTTGGCGTAACCAGGATGCCTTTTGAGTTTTTGTCCAATAAAACCACATCAAATTCCTTGATCGCCTCAATGACCTCTGTCTTTTTCATGATATCCAGATGCAGTTCATCACATAATACACAACGATGCTGCTCAAACATAACCAATAGCGGACGAGTGCCTGTTTTCAGGGAATTGGCAAGGTTGTAAGGTGGTTGCAGATAAGAGTCCTGAATATGTAATTTTCCAGTTGCCGTTTTTTGTTTTTTATTCTTGTAATATTGCGTGAAAGCAAGCTGTGTTTCTTTTTTACCGGATACATAGTCCAGCACTGCACTGAATTTTTCGGGATGATAATAACCATTTATACGCAAGATTACTTTACCCTGCTCATTTAAAAATAACATGGTCGGCGTGTACATTACTTTGAGTGATGCGGCAAAATCCTTTTCGATGGTCTCTTTACCATTCAGATCAATTACCTCTTTGTCCCCCCACATATTAATGGCAATGAGCTCGAAACCTGACTTCATCTTCTCAACGATGCCTTTATCAGTAAAATTATCCTTCAATAATTTCTCGCAATAGGGGCAACCGTCCTGAAAAAAATACAATACGAGGCGTTTACCCTGCGCACTGGCCTCAGCCACGTCATCAGACAACTCCATCAGCGACAACTTGAACCAGTCTGGTTTTTCGTGATATCCCGGATTAACCATACCTTCGCCCAGTTTCTGGATAGGGGCTGCTGCCATAACGCTGCCAGAAAAAAGCGCACTTAAACCCAGGATCAAACTAATAAGTAATTTCACTTTCATTGTTATACCTTACGTTATCATCTTAGCTTCAATACTAAACTATTAGAAAGCAACTTATACAACAAGTTGCCGCTTTGGCACAAAAATTACCGTCAATATTCTGTCATTTTAACACCTTGTCAAATTAATGCTTATATATCTATTTGTTTTAATAGATAATTATTAAATATAACGATATTGGCATGGTTTTAGCATTACTTAACACAGGTTCAACAAACAGGTACTTGATATGGCTTTACATAGCGGTGTGGTTTCTGCTTCAAACATGCAACACAGTGGAAATATAAATAATATGCCAATACATAAAAAAACAGAAGTTCATCATTCCCTGAAGAATGAAGCAATCAGTGCACTGGAGCTCAGTAATCGACTTCACAGTACACTTGACCTTGAAAAGTTGCTCGATATCTATTGCAATGAAAGTAGTAAAAAGGTGTCTTTTGATAACCTGAGCTACAAGCATCCGACTGAACCCTTCAGCTATGAATCAGGTAATCGCAAGCGACATTCCTGCCAGTACAGATTACTGATGGGTGGACAGAATCTAGGTGAAATTGAATTTACTCGTTCCAGTAAATTTACCGATGACGATACTATTCAACTCGAATACCTGTTATCGACGCTGCTTAATCCGCTACACAACAGCTTGATGTATAGACAAGCTGTCATCAATGCACAAATCGATCCATTAACGGGTGTGAACAACCGTACCTCCTACGATACATGTATTAACAGGGAAATTTCCCTGGCCAGCAGGCATAAAAATGACATTGCTCTACTGGTTGTTGATATCGATAAATTCAAAGGCATCAATGATGAATATGGGCATTTATTTGGCGACTGTGTTTTAAGGGATGTGGCAAAACGTATCCACGACTGTGTTCGGAATTCAGATATGGTGTTCCGTTATGGTGGCGAGGAATTTGTTATTATTTTAAGCAACACTACTCAGAAAGGCGCATTACTACTAGCCGAAAGAATCCGCTCTTCGATTGAAAAAATGACCTGTGAATATGGAGGCAATTCGACCTCTGTCACTGTCAGTCAGGGCATAGCCTGCAGGCAAAGCAATGAAACAGGTGAGCAGTTGTTTGATCGCGCTGACAAGGCGTTGTATGAATCCAAGCATCACGGCAGAAACCAGTCCACACTAGCAGAATGAACTTAACCGGCACTGCCAAACAGTGCCGGTTCTTATCCTTCACAGCTCTCACATAACCCCTTGCATTCCCCTCTTTTTAGCGAATACTAAATGCTGTAGAATGGTCAGCACTATAGAAAATCACACAGGTTTGACAATGAGCGAGATCATGGCCGTCCTTCTAAATGGTACAGCAGAACTGGAATACAATCGAAATACCCCCTTGCCTGACTATCAGGCGCTATACCTGGATAAAATGGATGAAAAAATGAGTCAGGGGATTTTAATTGCTGATAATATGATTAAAGATCCTGATACCAATCAGCGCGCGCAATTTGTCGCATCCAACCTGTATCATGCTATTAAAAACAACAACGAAAGTGTTGCCGCATCCATGTGCACTTATCTTGCTAACCGCATGCAAGACCTGAAGCAGGTCAAAATCATTGAACATGATGGAGATGTTACGATTGATCTGGTTTTTGATGAGAATTATAAAAAACAGGTGGCCGTGCAATTCACCCACTGACCCGCTCGTTATCGAATTCAAGCGATACTATCTGCTTTTCATCTTGTTGGCTGATGATTATTTTAATCAGACCGGCCTGGCGGCTACCAAGGTAAGCCGATGTCGATTTAACCAGCCCCGATTTACTGTCCTCAATTCCCTGAATGAGTTTAAACACCACATACTTTAGTCGTTGATGTGCATCTGGCATTTCTATTTGCTCTCCTCCCAGGCTGATACCCTGATCCATATCACGATCCATGTCATCGAGAAATTGCCGCTGATGACCCGGAAGCCTGGCTTTGGCTTCATACTCATAAATCTGTTTACCATTCAGGATCACTGTAAACATTTCACATATTCTCATTTTTGCCGAGCCATGAACTTGATTATGACTGTAAGCATGACATCCTCGTTATTATAATCGATCGGTAGATGCAACAAACGATCTCCTGACTTCAGTACCAATGATGGAAAACTCGTTGCTGACAATTGCTGACTGAAAGCTATTTCATTCAACAACTCCTGTTGAACTTGTTCGCTATTCAGACTATCAGTAAATTGTCCCGGCTGTAAGCCCAATTCTCTTGCCAGTTTGATCAGCACTTTCACATCTGAGGGGTTTTGTGCCTCTTTGTAATAGGCCTGCTGGATTGCCATCGTCATCGCTTTATCGTATTCACCAGCTTGCTGGCGTGCTGCAATTACTGCACGGCAAGCGGGATAGGTTGATCGCCTCGGCCGATTAGCAGACCAGAACCCGTAATTAAACTTGATCCCTTTAACATGTTGCTCAATCCGACCCCAGGTATCCTGAATATTTTTTTGCATGGCCTCTGGCATGGGTTCATCAGTATCTGCTGCCAAGCCACCGAGAATTCGAATAAGGCTTAAATGTGCTGGCAGTTTTTCGATCAATCGTTTCAAAACTGCATCAAACGCCCAACACCAGCTGCACATGGGATCATGTACATAATACAGGATTTCATTTCTGTCTGAATCATCCATGTTTATTAGGCCGAGTAAGAAAAAGGCCGACTTCACAGCCGACCTTCATAGTCTACCATACGGACCAATCAGCTCTCCAGCAACCGATTCAAGTGATCCAGGTCATTCAATACCTCCCATTGACCACCTCCTGAATAAACGCGTTTTTCCCAGGCATCCAGACGTTTGAGGTATTCACGCGGATCAATATTATCACTCCTGAGCTTGGTTACGTTTAAGGCAACTACTTTCGTCTGCACCAGAGGAATATCAAACTTGCGCACATGCCCCTTTATAAGGTCCTCTTCCAGGTCAGAAAATATGATGATGTATTTCTGCTCTGCCCGGGTTTCCCTGAGGTATTCCGATGCCTGCAAAACGGCTCCGGATATATCTGTATGGGCACTGGGTTTAGCATTTGACACAAATTCATCCAGCTTACGTTTGAACTGGTGTTTTTGCGCCGTTGCCGTGCTGGGTCTGATATCAAAAGTTACTTTCGCGACTATATCCTTCTCACTGAAACTGCCACTATCAATTTTAGCCATGGCCAGTGAGTCTCCACCATTCAGGTTTGCCAGAAGGTAATTGGCGATCTTCTGGGCCTTGTCAATTTCCTGAGTATAGGTGCCGGAAATATCAATCAGCATGTAGACGCCCTTTTTTTGTGGTTTGTGTTCGCTACAGGCAAACAATCCTGTAGCGAGCAAACCGATCAACATGGTATTTAGCAATTTCATGATTTATTACCTCCTATTTCATCAAGTTCTGAATATTCATCACCAGACTCCTCACGAGACTCCCGGTAATGACGGGCCCATTGTTCTATAGTCAACGGCAGAAATATAATCAGGTCGTAGGCATGCACACCAACACGACCCACCTGGTCTGCAAGTTGTGAAAATACATTCGCCAGATAAACCAGTACACGTACAAGAGTAGCCAACAGCAGGCCTGTTACTGTACGACTGGAATGAATGAATGATTCCAATGGTATGGCGACGAAAGCCAATGCAAAGGGCAAAACAAAACCCATTACCATTTGCCCTACGGACGGGATCCATCTGAATTCCACATTACTGGTGGCGACACCCGCCAAAGACTGCATTAACAACTCACGGTCCATTGCCAGCAAATCTCGCATATAAGCCAGTGATGCCTCAACAGTGGCAAGGATGGTCAGGATGGATAAAGAAACAATCATCATGCGTCTACGCATTTTGTCGTCCATACTGCCTATCAGTGAAAACAGATTGGTAATGCGTAATGACTCAAGCAAAAACAGTCCCATTGCCACCTCAACCATAATGATCACCATGGCTGCAATATCTGCTGTTTTCCAGCCTCCTATTTCACTCGTACCGCCGACCATCTCTGACATGGGTAAGGCAATCAACTGAAAATTGATAACGCCGCCCATAATGGCAATAATCAACACCAGCGTTGAAATAAAGAACTGTGTTAAGGATGAGGCACTCAGTAAATGTGCGACCTTGTCATCTTCTGCCCTGATTTTTTCATAAACGCCCATTTGCTTATCAATAAACTCGGCACGATCACTTAAATCAGTAATTGATTTACTCATTCCTGTAACCGTCTGTGACAGGTTCCTCCATGAAGGTAACATCTTCTTCAGGTACTGTAATCTGCTCAAACTGTTCTTTCGATATTCGCGCATGGTTTGTTCATGCGCATTGACCAATGACTCCTTGATATTCGTCAGTACCTTGTCTACTGCGCTATCACCATTACTCTTGATAGTGGAAATAGATTCCACAGCCTCCAGCCAATCAGGAGGTGAAGGAGGCGTTTCATTTGATGACTGATAGTCCGCTTCTATCTGATTGATCGTGTCGGTGATTTTTCTCTGTACAGCGGGATAACCACTCAGATCCATTGCCACGAGTGTGTTAACTCGATGAAATTCACGTTCGATCAATCGTTCTGTAGCCAGCTTGCCTTCATGCAAAATAACCTGCTTGTTGCGTTTAACAACCTTTTGCTCAAAATTACCAAGCGCCTCAGACGTCGTCTTCAAGGTTGAATTAAGCATGCCTGTAAAAGCCGTGATAAACCGATGACCGGATTGGCGACCCAGGTACATCGCGAGGATGATCAGGGATGCCCATATCACCACCGAGACCGACGGGTTATCGGACCATAAGAGTAATAGTTCTGAATTGTTCATACGTCACCTCTTGTGAATTTGCAAATATAAAAAACCTTGAACCGGAAATAACGTATCCGGTCCGCTTGTTATATTTGTATCAAGAGGTTGTAAAAAAACTGTGAAAAATTTAAAATAATTTTATAAGTTATTGTTGTTTCTGTATATTTAATTTACAATAGTGAAGTACAAATCTCGTACCGCCTAATAGTCATCCTCGTAATCGTCATCATCCGAGCTACCGGGCGTCGATAATTCCTTGTTGTCGTAATCATGGTAATCCGTTTCCATACGGGAGGCCGCCGTAGGTATTCTGACGACAAACTCTACTCCGAGAGTGTCCAATGGCTTGAATGTAATTTCTGCAGACCTGGACTTTTCCCTGACATCCATATGCCAGTTTGGCCTGGCTTCATGCTCGGGATCAAGAAAAGTAGTTTCTCCTGACGGATTCATCTCACTAAAGATATAGGTTTCATTACTGTTATATGGAGAGACTTCAATACGTTTGATGGGCTCATTTACCTTGAACCGGTACAGTTTGTTGATCGCTTCATCATCTGTCTTACAGGAAGGTTTTCCATTCGGATTGATGACGACTTCCACTATCTGATTTACTACGGTTCCGGTTTCACATTCGACACGAATAATATATTTATGTTCCTGATTATTTATATTACTGAAATCGATACTACCTTCATACCCTGAAACAATCTGCTTTACAAAATAAAGCCCAAGCCCTTTACCCTGATGACCCTTGGTACGCTTACTTGAGTAGCCCAGTTGATAAATCCTGTCTTTTACATCATCCGGTATGAGTGGCCCCGGATTATATACGCGGATCACTGCATATTGACCTTCCGCCGTCAGCGTCAATGATAATTTTACGTATTGGTTTTTATATTTTTTCTGGTCAGCATAATACAACGCATTATTAAGAAGGTTTTCCATTATCAGAATAATATAATTTTCATTGCCGAAAAACTCGCCAACGTTTTCGAGTTTCACCTGAATTTGGTCGTCACTGTATGTATAGATATCCAGGTTCGTGTTGATAGTATCAAAATAGGCTTGCTGTTCTCGTACAAAACCCTCAAGCGATTTAATGATTGTATCCTTGACAGAAAATGAAGGTGAAAATGGAGCTTCCTGACTACTGTCCAGGACCTTGCGGTAATATAACTCCTCACATTCATATAATTTGTTAGCAATATACAAGGCTATATTATCTGTTGTCGACAAATCCAGCAGGTCCCACAAGTAAACCATACTATTCAAGGCCTTCTGATAAGCAACCCTGTCTTCCTCATTATCCGTAGTCAGTAACAACTCTTTCAAGATTGAAGTCACCTTATCATAACTGATGACACCATTATGCCTGACCTCCGATGCTATATTTTTAAAGTGCAAAAATTTCTCATCGTATTCTATATATTCCAGTAATTTATCACTGATAAATAATTTTAACTTGTCGGCATGACCAGAATATCGATGAGCCTTGTTTTGCAGTGCGTATTTACTCTTGAACAGCTCATCTATCTGCTCTTCCCTGGACTGCAGCCGTTCATCAAAGTCCTTGCCTGCTTTTTTGCAACGAATGAAATCCAGCGCAAAGGCAAATACCACCAATAACAACAGCAATGTCTTTAACCAAGCCTGATTAAGCTCATTAAAATACATCCCGCCTAGCCATTCAGTTCCGTGAGGATCTGTCATCACCATGAGCAGCAAAATGAACGCCAGGCTACTGGTCACTCCAAACCATGGGAATTTAATAATTGTTTTATCCATCTCCTGATCCTGTCATGACTATATTTTTACCCAGCTGTAAGCTCCCTTGTCACCACAGTTTATGATACCCATACCGCTTTTGCATTGATCAAGAAACTTTTCATTTCCTCCATCGGCCTTGTCTATGGCGCGGCGCAGGGTTTTTATATGTTGCCTGTATGTTGCATAGGAGTAGTTATCCGGATCAACATCCAGAAATTCTGCAATTTGCCATGTCGTGACTGGTCTGGGTGAACGTTCAACCAGGCAGCGTAGTATTTTTCTGGGTGTAGGCGCCAGTGGTCTTTTAGGATTATCCGGGTTCATTAATTTTACGCCTTTCCAGTACACCTCCCATGTATCGAGGTCCATTTTCAATTCACCACTGATAAGTATGCTGCCAGACTGCACAGAAGCTTTGCCGGTATTGACTGCTTTTTGCCGTAGTGCCGCTTTTAACCGCCAGCACAAAACCTGTTCAATATTATTTTGGTGCTTGGCAATAAAGTCGGTTACATGATGTTCTGATAAAGCGTCCTTTTCGATCTCGGTACCACTATGCTCGGAAAAAAATATAATAGGCAAGTCGGGCCATTTCTTTAATAACGCAGTTGAAACTGTAAAACCCGCCTGATCATTTCCATTCATTTTCGCATCCAGGATCGCGATATCCGGCCCGTCTTTCTGGCTGGTCAGTGATATCTGCTGGCGCGCTGATTCACTGTATTTGTATATCTCAAGCTCATTTTGCACACCATCAAGATCTGCATCCTTCAACACATCCTGAAACTTCTCTATCCAGTGCAGCTGGTCTTCAACCCAGAATATTTTTGCCATCACTGTTTATCTTTATCGTTTATATTCATTGATTACTGTGATGAGCATCGCATGCCTGTTATTAATCCACCTGAATCATTATTTCATCGAATTCGACGATTTGTCCAGATCGTATTTTACATCGCTTGCGTAACTCTGGCTGACCATCAACCCGCACGAGCCCGTTACTGATCAACTGATTGGCTCGCCCGCCACTTTCGCACAAACCCGTCACTTTGAGTAGGCTGTTCAATTCAATATAGTCTTTTTGCTCTAGCTTAAACTGCACAATAAACCACCTGTATATTAGATATCACTTAATTTAATTATTATTAAGTATTATTTACAAGGCTGTAGTTAACAGACATCTCATGACATTCCAATGCAGGTATGACTAGCTTGTTGTCTGCCGCATTTGCAGTTTCAACACACAGCATATGCCGAAACCCTTGATAACCCATATCACCCATGGCTAATGATTTTTGTTCCCAGGGGTTCCACACAACGGTTGAAAGGCTACCTGATTTTCTTATTCTGATACTTCTATTAAAGCTATGATCTTTTATGATTACCTCATCAGTAGTATTAACATAAACACGATCTATTTCCTTGTCGATGGCAATATCCCCTTGCTGTTTTTTACGTGTAAAATTATCCGTCTTGTCCAGATACTCACAACCTGTCAGACCAGAAACACTGGTGGATGCAATGTCATTAATATAAAAATAGGTATGTAGCGCTTCAGAAATTATGATTTCAGATGTCGACAAATTTTTTGTCATCAAGGTTATCTCAAGCTCTTCACCAACAATCATCCTTATCTCCAGGTTGGCCTTGCTTGACCAGTAGCGGCCATAATCATCTTGATGATGCAAGCAAAATAGCAGTTCAGTCGCCCCGTTTTTATGATCCTGTACATGCTTGAGCTTCCAGTCACAAGTACGTGCAAAACCATGCGCAGGCAATGATGAGTCAGTATCATGATCACCAAACCATGGCCAGCAGACAGGAACACCGCCTCGGATGGAGGCTGCGTGTTTGAACGCGGCATCTGATGACAGCCATATCACCGGCTTCTGGTCGGACGGCATCCATTCCAGAATTTGGGCGCCTTGCAGGGAAATACGCGAGTACGCATGTTTATTTTCAACATTGAGGATAATGATACCTTCACCTGCCTCAGTAAATGAAACAGCCGCATTCTGAAAAGACGACCGTAGATAATCAATCTTGCTCATTTAACCTCCGGGTTATTACAGTAATCACAGCTGGAAGATATAGGACATTCTCCACAGGCGGGTTTTTTCCTGCAAAACTGTTTGGCATGGATAACGATCAGCGCATGCAATTCATTCATATCACTTACTTGATAGTCTAGTGCTACTTCGAACTGCTTCCTTAATTCCTCGTATTCCTCGTCACCGTTGATACTGCCAGTCCTTGAAAACAGACGTCGCGTATAGGCATCAATAACAAAAACAGGGCGTTTAAAGGCATACAACATGATGTCATCTGCTGTTTCCGGGCCAATGCCATGTACAGACAGCAGCATCTCGCGCAGCGTTCGTGTTTCAATTTTTTCCAGCTTCTCAATCCCGCCTGTTTGCAAGAGCCATAAACACATGGCCTTGAGACGTTTAGCTTTTACATTAAAGTAGCCCGATGGCCTGATTAATGTTGCCAGCTTTTCATCTGCCAGATCGAGTATGGCCTCGGCACTTAAAGCCTTATGCTGCTGCAGGTTGACGATGGCCTTCTCAACATTGGTCCAGGCGGTATTCTGGGTGAGCACAGCACCCACCATAACTTCAAATGCCGTATTTGCTGGCCACCACATTTGCGGGCCATAGTAATTAAACAAGGCCTGGTACAGGATAGGGACTCGTTCTGCCACAGAATTCGTCTTTAGTGACGTTTACCGGAAGACTTCCTGACCGTTCTGGATTTATATGGTGATTCCTTCTTTCCAGCTTTGGTGTTGCGTGGCTTATGTGATTTATGTGGTGTATTGGGTTTATGTTTTTTCTGTTTAACGGTTTCCATGCCCGTAATATCTAACAGTGTGTTGATCTGTTTTATATCCAGCTCTTCCCATCTGCCCTGCCGTAGTGATCTTGGCAAACTGATTGAACCATACCGAACTCGCTTGAGTCGGCTAACCCGGATATCTTGTGATTCCCACAAGCGCCTGACTTCTCGGTAACGACCCTGGTGCAAGGTCACATGATACCAGTGGTTTGCACCGCTTCCACCTGCATCCCGTATACTGTCAAACTTTAAAATGCCATCTTCCGATTCCACACCGGCCAGCATGTTATCAAGCGCTTGCTGTGATACTTCCCCCAATACACGCGATGCGTACTCACGTTCTATTTCAAATGAAGGGTGCATCAGCCGGTTGGCCAGTTCGCCATCGGTTGTAAACAACAATAGTCCGCAGGTATTCAGATCAAGACGGCCTATGGATATCCAACGACCACTTTTCAGCTTTGGCAGGTGATCAAACACCGAATCCTTGTGCTCCGGGTCATTGCGACTGCAGATCTCACCTTCATTTTTGTAATACATGATAACACGTCGTTCAATGTCATCAATTTTATCCAGGTCGATCTTTTTACCATTGACATAAACCCGATCACCCGGTGTTATGTGATCACCTATCTGAGCAGGTTTTTTATTGATCTGTATTTTGCCCTCACGAATCCAGTTTTCCACCTGTCTTCGTGACCCGACTCCGAGCCTGGACAACACTTTTTGAATACGTTCTGTCATGGGCCGGAAACGATCAAGCTTCAGCTTCTACTGGCGTAGAAGGGTTTTCGTCATTCTGTAATGTTTCCTGTTCGATTTCAGCAAGGGGCTCCTGGTTTTCATCGTCGGAATTATTTTCTGTCGACTGGCTTTCATCGGTAACGGGCACGCCTGGGATCTCCAGGTCAAGCTCGGCGTTAATGCTGTCAATGTCACGCAGCTCTGCGAGGGTCGGCAAATCATCCAGCGACTTCAGGCTGAAGTAATCCAGAAACGTTTTTGTCGTCCCGTACATGGCAGGCTTGCCAGGTACATCACGATGTCCAACGACCTTGATCCATTCCCTCTCCTGCAATGTTTTTATAATGGATGAACTGACACTGACGCCACGAATATCTTCTATTTCTCCACGTGTAATGGGTTGACGATAGGCCATCAATGACAAGGTTTCCAGCAAGGCACGAGAATACCTTGAAGGGCGCTCAGACCATAAACGGGAGACCCACTCGGAGAAATCTTCCTTGACCTGGATTCGATAGCCGCTGGCAACCTGCTTGACTTCAATAGAACGATCGCTGTAATCCTGGCTGAGCTCATCCAGTGCTACCCGGATCTCGTCACGGCCCGGTTGTTCGCTGTCCAGAAACAAGCCAAGCATTTGATCAGTGGATAAAGGACGACCGGCCGCCAGAAGCGCACCTTCGAGGATATATTTTAATGGCTTTTCACTCATTGGTGTAAAATCCTGCTTTATAATTTATGTTAGTTCGAGTCACTATCGACCAAAACGGGTTTATTCTCGCTGGAAGCAACAGCCTTGACATGTATCGGGCTAAAGGGTTCAGCCTGCACAAGCTCCAGCAAGGATTCCTTGATCAATTCCAGAATCGCCAACAGGGTAACGACTACTCCCATCTTGCCTTCTTCCACATCAAACAAGGAGGTGAATTCTGTAAAGGAATCCGCCTTGACGCTACTCAAGACCATCGACATCCGTTCGCGTACAGACAAGGGCTCCATGGCAATTTGATGATGAGAAAACATCTCGGCCCTGTGTAATACATCCTTAAAGGCGATTAATAATTCCTTGAGATTAACCTCAGGCTCCATTTTGACAACGGTTTTTTCTACCACTTCAACACTGACCGGATGAACTTCACGACCCAGTCTGGGTAAGCGATCCATATCCTCTGCGGCCTGCTTGAAGCGTTCATACTCCTGCAGGCGCCGGACCAGCTCAGCGCGTGGATCATTTTCGTCCGAATCTTCTTCCACTGGTCGGGGCAGCAGCATCCTTGATTTGATTTCGGCAAGCATGGCAGCCATGACCAGGTACTCGGCAGCCAGCTCCAGCCGTAATTCCTTCATGAGTCCAATGTAATCCATATACTGCTTGGTTATTTCGGCAATCGGGATGTCCAGCACATCGAGGTTCTGGCGCTTGATCAAATACAGCAGCAGATCAAGTGGTCCTTCAAAGGCCTCGAGGAATACCTCAAGGGCATCAGGTGGTATATACAGATCCTGTGGGAGATCGGTGACAGCTTCCCCCTGGACAATAGCAAATGGCATTTCCGCCTGTACGGGTGCCTCACTCTCCTGCGCATCCGGATTTTGTGGCTCGTCGTTTGAGGCCACCAGCTTTAGCTTATTTTGTTCTTGATCCGTCATACTGTCCTGGTCATTTTGTTAATAATATGAATTATAATTAGAATATAACTAATTATTTTTTATAAAGTAATCCCATTGCTTCCTTGACTTCTTCCATCGTATCCCTGGCCACATCACGGGCCGCTTCACAACCTTCAGCAATAATACCATGTACTGCGCCCGGGTCTTCAATAAAATGGTTGGCACGCTCACGAATCGGTGCCAGCTCGCTCAAAACCGCATCAATAACAGGCTGTTTGCAGTCGACACAACCAATACCAGCCGTGGTACAACCCTCCTGCACCCATTTTCGGACCTCGTCATCTGAATAGACCTCGTGTAACTGCCACACCGGGCATTGTGCCGGATTGCCTGCATCCGTACGACGAACCCTGGCCGGGTCTGTCGGCATGGTACGTAACTTTTTCTCGATGCTGTCGGGCGCTTCGCGCAGGGAAATGGTGTTTCCATAGGACTTGGACATTTTTTGCCCGTCGAGGCCCGGCATTCTCGATGCTGGTGTCAACATAGACTCCGGCTCAGCCAGGATCATACGACCACTGCCTTCCAGATAACCATATAGCCGTTCACGGTCACTGATCGTCAGGTTCTGCATATTGTCGAGTAAAGCATGCCCTGTTTCGAGCGCTTCATGGTCACCTTTTTCCTGATATTGTGTTCGCAAGCTATTGTATAATTTGGCATTTTTCTTGCCCATTTTTTTAATGGCCGCCTCGGCCTTTTCTTCAAAACCATGCTCACGACCGTACAGATGGTTAAAGCGTCGTGCGACCTCCCTGGTCAGCTCGACGTGTGCAACCTGGTCTTCGCCTACAGGTACCAGACCTGCCTTGTACATCAGGATATCTGCACTTTGCAGTAATGGATAACCAAGAAAACCATAGGTTGCGAGGTCTTTTTCCTTCAACATCACCTGCTGGTCCTTGTAGGTCGGCACACGTTCCAGCCAGCCTATGGGGGTAATCATGGACAACAACAGATGTAACTCGGCATGCTCGGGCACACGAGACTGTATAAAAAGCTTGGCCGAACTCGGGTTTACCCCTGCGGCCAACCAGTCAATGACCATTTCCCACACGTGGCTTTCTATTTTAGAGGTATCTTCGTAATGTGTGGTCAATGCATGCCAGTCAGCGACAAAAAAGAAGCACTCATATTCATGCTGTAACTTGATCCAGTTTTTCAGAACGCCATGATAATGCCCTAGATGTAATGCACCCGTTGAGCGCATTCCTGAAAGTACCCTTTGTTGTGTGACGACCGAACTCAAAATGCCTCCTAACCGTGTTAGTGAAACGCACCCAGTGCGTATAAAAATGCTACCGATACCTGATCAGATACCCCTGCTACCGTAGAAAACCATCCCATCAGGGCCATTATCAGCGGACCGACCAACTTACCCAGTATCCCTAAAAATAACAATAAAATCAGTATCATGAATCCGAATGGCTCTAACCTGGCAAGCAAATCACTGTATTTGGCAGGTAACAGCTCCACAAGCACCCTGCCTCCATCCAGAGGCGGGATCGGGATCATATTGATGACCATCAAAATGGTATTAACGAATATGCCTGCAATACCAATAGAAATCAAAAACAGGCTGGCATTCGGGAAACTGTCCCCAAAAACCACAACCAACCTTATCCATAACGCCCAGAAGAGCGCCATAAGCAAGTTTGAACCCGGGCCAGCCAGGGCCACTAGGGCCATGTCACGTTTAGGATTATTCAGGTTCCTGTAGCTCACGGGTACGGGTTTGGCATAGCCAAATATAAAACCGGCCATGAGCATGGTTATTGCTGGTATCAATAAGGTACCGACAGGATCGATATGCTTCAATGGATTGAGCGTCAAACGACCCATCATCCTGGCCGTCAGATCACCAAAGCGACTGGCCACCCATCCATGCGCAACTTCATGTACCGTGATTGCGAAAATAGCGGGCACGACCCAGACACTTATTTTCTGCAACAGCGTAAATTCATTCATGCGGTATTATACCTTTAATTGGTACGATAGGCTTGTAAAAACAAGTTTGTTATATTTTAATCTCATTTCTAGGATATTGGTATATATTGCTGATATTTATAGCTTTATAATAATAGCTATTACGGACAGACTTAAAATGACTGACACCAGGGAGGTGAGCAAAAACAGGGCATATTTCTTGTATTTTTTTGGCGTAAACACGTAGCTACACATTTGCAAGTAATAGCGGGCAAACAAGGTTCCATAGACATTTCTGCCGGAGGTAATGGTGACTATATCCCACAACATCAGCACCGAGTAAACCGTCCCGGCAATACCTGAAAATAATATGAGTAATAAAACTGTCATTGCTCAGTGTGTTTCACTCAATCCAGCAAGGAAATATCGCCCCGACCCTCTCGGGCCACCCTGGGTACCTCATCCAGAAAATCGATCACCGATGTGGCCTCAAATCCACAGTTCCCACCATCAATAACCAGGTCGACATCGTGTTGCAGCTGTTCCCTCATCTCATAAGGCTCGATCATAGGCAGGTCATCACCGGGTAATATCAATGTCGAACTCATTATCGGCTCACCCAGTTCATCCAGCAAGGCCTGGGCTATCGGGTTATCAGGTACCCTGATGCCGATGGTCTTCTTCTTCGGATGCTGCATACGTCGCGGCACTTCATGAGTCGCTTTGAATATAAACGTATAAGGGCCCGGAGCGAGCTTACGTACAAGCCTGTAAGCCGAATTGTTTACCTTCGCATAAGAGGCTATCTCTGACAGGTCACGACACACCAGGGTGAAGTTGTGATCGCTATCGACCTGCCTGATCCTCCTGATGCGGTCCAACGCAGACTTATCACCGATCATGCATCCCAGCGCATAACTCGAATCGGTAGGATAGGCAATCACACCGCCATTTCGCAAGATATCAATACTACGATGTATCAGCCTCAGTTGTGGATTATCGGGATGTATCTGAAAATACTGACTCATGACCAATGGGCCCAGATTGGCTCACAGCCAGAAGGCAATGCCTGCAGCTTACCCAGATCTATCCAGGGATTTTCTGGCCCATGATAGTCAGAGCCCTGGGATGCCAGCATGGAATAACGGCGTGCATACTGGGCCATATCCCGAAGCTGGTTTGCACTTTGGTTACACAAACCCACCTCCAGACCAACGCCTCCCACTGCTTTAAATTCCTCTATTAATCTGCGCAACTTGGTTGCACTCATTTTGTAACGCGCCGGATGTGCTATCACAGCCTCGCCTCCTGCCTCCATTATCCAGGAAACGACAGTTTCAAGACTGGCCCATTGACCGGCTACATGACCTGGACGCCCACTAACAAGATATTTTTTAAACACCTCGGCTATATCTCTTGCCTTGCCACACTCCACGAGATAACGGGCAAAATGCGTGCGGCTGATCAAGCCTCCCCTGGCATATTTCCTGGCTCCATTCATAGCATCTGGTACCCCGGCCTTCTCAAGCTTTCTGGCAATTTCTTCGGCCCGCCACTGCCTGAATTCGCACAAGTCAGTCAGACCTTTTTGCAGCGGATTACTGGCAGGGTCAATGCCCAGCCCGAGGATATGCACAGTTGTGTTCCCCCAACTCACGGAAATCTCAGCACCATTTATCAGGGTTATACCTGCTTGTTTGGCCATATCCCTTGCCTCTTTAAGGCCATTTGTCGTATCGTGATCAGTCAATGCAAGCACATCCACGCCTTTTGATACAGCATATCTCACCAGTTCCGACGGACTCAGGGTACCGTCAGAAGCAGTTGAATGTGTATGTAAATCATAAAGCATAAGTATTTACCTGTTTATGGGGCACAACGGATTATATGTGCTGAATTCCACCAAGAGATAATGTTAGAATATTGGTACAAATATATAATGATCAGACACTCAGTGCCTCATTATACCCATTGAAACCAGACAATAAAATGACATCCCTATGAAATTCCTATTTGATTTTTTCCCCCTGATCGCTTTTTACGCCGCTTATAAAATCTATGACAATGATATTTTCATTGCGACAGGTGCTATTATGGTGGCCACGACCATCCAGATCACCTATAACTGGCTCAAACACAACAAGATTGAAAAAATACACGTCATCACACTGGTCCTCGTGACCGTGTTCGGTGGAGCGACAATATTATTGCAAGATCCAGTTTTCATAAAATGGAAGGTCAGTATCGTTAACTGGCTATTTGGCCTGGTATTCCTTGGTAGCCAGTTTATGGGTGATAAAACCATTGTTGAGCGCATGATGGCCAATGCCATAACCGTTACTCGACCTGTCTGGATTAAGCTCAACCTGAGCTGGGCCATGTTCTTTTTCAGCATGGGCTTCCTGAACTGGTATGTTTTTGTCAACTACAGTGAGTCGGCCTGGGTCGATTTCAAGGTCTACGGCATGCTCGGACTGACTTTCGCATTTGTTGTCTTGCAAGGTATCTACCTGTCTAGACATATTCAGGAAGAACCTGCAAAAGAGGAATAATAAAATGCTGTATGCCATTATCGGAGAGGACAATCCCGATAGTCTGGAAAAAAGACTGGCCGCCAGAGAAAAACACCTCGCCAGACTACAGTCATTACAGGATGATGGCCGCCTTATTCTGGCCGGGCCGTTTCCAGCCATTGATGCGGAAGACCCTGCCGCTACCGGGTTTACCGGTAGTTTGATTGTGGCAGAGTTCAACAGTCTGGATGAGGCACGAGATTGGGCCAGTAATGACCCATACACAACACAAGACGTATTTAAAAACGTGGTCGTAAAACCTTACAAGAAAGTCTTTCCTAATTCCTGACACCCGGTATCTAGACCAGGTTTTCCAATGCTTCGGGTTCGTGCAGACAAAAACCTTGTGCGTAATCAACACCCATATCCTTGAGCTTGGCACATATCTCATCAGTTTCAGCATGCTCCGCAATGGTTTTAATACCCATAACATGACCGATATGGGAGATGGATTTCACCATTGCCATATCAACAGAGTCAGCGATCATCTCTCGTACAAATCCGCCATCAATTTTTAAATAGTCCACATTCAGATTTTTCAAATAATTAAATGAACTCACGCCGGTGCCAAAGTCGTCCAGTGAAAACTTGACACCCATCTGCTTGAATTCCGCTATGAACCTCTTGGCACTGGCAACATTGGAAATAGTCGCAGTTTCTGTTATCTCGAAAACAACATGATCGATAATTTCCGGAAACTCCAGCAATTGTTCCTTGACGTATTCCAGTGCACTTTTACTACCGACAGTTTGGCCGGATAAATTGATTGAATAACAGCGATTTTTTATATGATCGTTCAGCTTCCTGTTGTCCACATATTTCTGGATATTGATAAAGGAATTTCTGACAACCCAGCGATCGATGTCTCTCATGGTGCGAAAACGTTCTGCTGCTATGATATATTCCTGGGGTACAATGATTTCTCCGTTATCATCAATCATACGCATTAATATTTCATAGTGCTCATCGTCATCCTCATCATGTAAGGATACTATTTCCTGTGCGTACAAAACAAAACGACTATCAGCAAACGCCTGAGTGATTTTTTGCACCCATTTCATCTGGTCCTTTCTGGCCTTGTAGTCTTCATCATCCATCTGGTATTGTTGAATATTATTACCACCCATGTCTTTTGCCATGTAGCAGGCCGCATCGGCGTAACTCATGATATTACTAATAGACTGCATACCGGAATCTATATCCACAATACCGATACTGACTCCAATTTCAAAAACTTTCCCAGACCAGTGAAAACGGTATTTCCTGACGGTATCAAGTATCTCTTTTGCAATCATTTTTGCCTGCTCAAGAGTATATCCTTCCAGTAAAATTCCAAACTCATCACCCCCCAAGCGGGCAAAAGTCTCCCTTTCCTTGATACATGGCGAAATCAGTTCGGCTACCTGTCTGAGCACCAGGTCACCGGCAACATGACCACATGTGTCATTGACGACCTTGAATTGATCAAGATCCATATAAAGCAATACATAATGGTCCTTGAAACTAAACACCCTTTCAATTCCACGCGACATTTTTCGCTCAAATTCACGACGGTTATACAGGCCTGTCAAGTCATCATGCGTAGCCTGGTAAGTCAGCAATTTGGACATCATGCGCTCAGAGCCAACATCCTGAAATACAAGCACGGCCCCCATAACCATATTTTGATTTCCGTACATAGGCGCTATCGAATAGTCTACAGAATTATAATCGCCATTTTTATGGACTAGCGATAAATCATCTTCAGACTGTTTGGTTACTCCTCGTTGGATACACTCGACAACAGGCGAAGGAATCTCTAAATCGGTGAGCTCATCGACCAGCCTAAAGACATCTTCAATGCCACGCCCATAGGCATCACTGGCCTTCCAGCCGGTCAGTTTTTCTGCAACCGGATTCATATACTCAACTACACCGTGGTAATTGGTGGTAATAACTGCATCGGCAAGGGAGTGCAAGGTTACATCTGCCCGTTCTTTTTCCCATTGCCAGGCATTCTGCGATTCTTCCCGTTCTTTCAGGCGTTCATAATGCGTATTAATGATAAATAGTATCAAGAATAAAAAAGAGCCCCAAATGGCTAATGCAACCATTATCACTTTCATTCGAATTGAATTAAAGCCTATGGCGGTGGACACGGAAAGCAAAAGTGACTGTCCCTCTTTGCTAAACACCTTGCTGAAATTATAAACAGAAAACGTATAGGCGTCCTGCGGCTCTTCTGCTTCAGGATTTGAAATTGAGTGTACTTTTTCAATTAACCGGTCATCCTGCTTATTTTTTTTATAAAGATCGATTCTCATACCACTATGCACTTCAACATTATCCAGCAAATCGCTTGCCTGCATGACAACCGCAATAACATACAACACCTGTGAGCGGCGCTCAAATTTAGTTTCGGGTAGTTCCCTACCCGCATAAACAGGCTTCAATACGATATAACCATTAGTATTATTCATAAGTTTAACGGAAGCGGCAGAAACTGCCTCACCCGAATCAATGGCTACATCTATTGCTTGTCTGTAAGCAGAATTAGAATACAAGTCATAACCCATCTCAATGATAGTTTCGGGCACTGCAGGCTCTATTGCCGTCAATGGAAAATAAAAAGTTTTGCCCGACGCTGGCTTCCAGCTCATCGGCACATCATGATCACCATCAAATATATCAAAAGTTGGAAAGCCATCCTCTCTCATTTTTTCAACAAAAGCCTTACGGAAACTATGATCTACTCGTGATAACAGTTTTATTGTATGTATACCGGAGTAACTCCTTAACATCTCCCTTGCATACTGGGAAAATTGCTCGGCATCGACAGCCTCGATTGTGTTGTGTAAAGCTACAAAACCACTTAACACCGCATTTATATCATTGATATTATCAGAAAGATTTTTATATAACTGATTCGAACTTTGGTTCAACATTTCCTCTGACTGCTGAAGGTCTCGCGTGACGAAAAATGACACAGCAACACCAAGCATTACAACTGACAGCACGATGATAGACATCATGATACGCGTAGGAATATAGATAGTTCTCTTACTCATTTACTTTTGTAGTGCTTGGCTCGCATAAAAAAAACATAGGGTATCTTGAGTTTGATCTTGCTTATTAATGCCGGGTTTACCCACATATCCCAACGCCGATTATAAACCACGGGTATTTGAGATGGAGACATGCCCTTCAGCACTGATATTGCTACCTGCGCTGCCCATTCGCCCTGCTCTTCCGGAATTTTGGTAAGGCCGAGTACAACATAGGGCAGCATCCATTTGTATGTTGTAACACTTATCTTTTTTGTATATTTATGTACTATACGCTCAGCCTCGGGTTTATACCAATCATTAATCCCTGCATTATTACCAATAAAAACAAAGTCATATTTCTGCGCTTTTTTATACAATGCTATCCATTGTTTAAAATTATGCGCATACATAGCGTCCAACCTAATGCCATTTTTGGCAAATACTTTCTTGTAGTGCTTGTAATCTTTATGCTCGCTCAATACATCACTGGATATAAAAACCCCCTTTTTAACCTTGGCACGGATTACCTTCAGCTGTTTTATTAACGGCTTAATGGGGGCCACTTCAACCATGCCCGTCACATTTTCGTAAGGATACCCATACTCATCCATACTCCAGTTCAGACCACAAAAAACAAAGGGAAGATCATTGTTTTTATAATGGGGCATAACCAGATATCTGGATGCCTTGTCATCTGACACGATAACCACATCCGGTTTATATTCATTAATAAGTTTGATAGCCTGTTTAACTTTCCATAAAACCCACTCTTCATTTTTATTTCTTTTAGCGTCCAGATAAAACGTTTTCAGCTGACAGTAGCCTGACAAAGTCTTTTCTATACCGCGCTGTATGCCATCATTCCACTCATACCCCTGATGATACGATGCAACATACAGGCATTTATTCTGCGAATAAACAGCATTGCTTACAGCTAATAAAAATATAAGGAGTGAAATTTTCGTCAAATATATCATCTCCTACAATCCAAGCATTTCCAGTAGTTGCTTTTCGTTTAGCACCTTAACATCAAGATCGATTGCTTTTTTCATTTTCGACCCGGCTTTTTCTCCTGCAACCAGGAAATCCGTCTTTGCTGAAATACTACCTGACACCCTGGCACCCAAAGCCTGCAGTTTTTCCTTTGCCTCGTTACGAGAAAAAGCAGACAAGGTTCCGGTTATAACAAAAGTAAGCCCCTCCAGACTGGCATTTTGCAGCCTGACTTTTCCTGGCTCTGGCCAGCTTATTCCTGCATTCAACAGTTTTTGTATGACTTCAATATTATGAGATTGCTGAAAAAAGTGAAATATATTTCCGGCAACAACTGGCCCTACATCCGGGATTGTCTCAAGGATTGTTTCTTCAGCTTTCATCAAAGCGTTGATCTCTCCGAAATGTCGAGCCAATGCCAGCGATGTCGCTTCTCCTACCTCTCGTATACCCAATGCGTAAATAAATTTGTGTAGTTCTGTTTTCTTACTATTTTCAATAGCCATCACTAAATTTTGTGCTGACTTCTCACCCATGCGCTCCAGTTCGCACAACTGTTCATATTTCAGTATATACAAATCTGAAGAATCATGAATAAGCTCCTCATCAACAAGCTGTTCTACTATCTTGTCACCAAGCCCATCTATATTCATGGCCTTGCGGGATGCAAAATGTTTTATCGCCTCTTTGCGTTGCGCTTCACAATAAAGACCTCCGGAACAGCGAACAATCGTCTGTCCTTCCGGTTTCACAAGATCTGATTTGCAAACCGGGCATTTGCGTGGCATACCTACTTTTTTACTTCTTTCTGGTCGCAGGCTTTCTACCACGCTGACTACCTGTGGTATGACATCACCGGCTCTTCGTATGATCACGGTATCGCCTTGGCGAATACCCAGTCGGTTTATTTCATCCATGTTATGCAGGGTTGCATTACTGACAATAACGCCACCCACCTCAACCGGCTCTAATCTTGCCACAGGTGTAATCGCCCCTGTACGACCCACCTGAAAATCAATCGCTTGTAGCACCGTCATAACCTCCTGCGCAGGAAATTTACGGGCAATCGCCCATCTAGGTGCACGCGATACATAGCCCAGTTGTTCCTGCAGGTCTATCCTGTCCACCTTGTAAACGATACCGTCTATCTCATAGGGTAAGTTATCACGTTTTTCACTCAATCGACTGTAATAGTCCAGGCATTCATCAAGCCCATCCAGTTTTGCGCGCTCGGCAGATACACGTACCCCCAGTGTCTGCAGCCAGTTAATAATCTCACTGTATGTATCTGGCATGTCAACACCATCAACTTCACCTACACCATAACAAATCATCTCCAATAGCCGGCTTGCCGTTACCCTTGGATCAAGCTGTCTTAATGAACCTGCTGCTGCATTTCTAGGGTTGGCAAATGCCTTGATACCCTGATCTCTGTTTTTTTGATTTAATATTTCAAATCCAGCCAATGGCATAAAGACCTCACCCCTGACCTCCAGCACAGAAGGAAGGTCATCACCGATTAATTGTAGCGGTATTGTATTGATGGTTCTTACATTATGGCTAATATCCTCACCAGTATAACCGTCGCCCCTGGTAGCACCGGACACTAACACGCCATTTTCATATCTCAGGCTCACAGCAAGGCCGTCCAGTTTTGGCTCAGCCGCATAGACTATTTGGTCCTGCCCAGTTGCCTCCCGCACTTTTTTATCAAAATCCTCAAGCTCGCTTTCATTCATGGCATTACCCAAAGACAACATGGGAATCTTATGTTTGATTTCACCAAACGAACTGAGGGGTTTTGCGCCTACACGCTGAGTGGGTGATTCGGTTGTGACAAGTTCCGGGTGTTGAACTTCGATAGCCTGGAGTTCACGAAGTAGGCTATCATATTCACTATCGGGTATATCTGGTGAATCAAAAGTGTAATACCGGATATTGTGATAATTTATCTGCTCGCGTAATTGCGCAGCTCTGTTTTTTATTTTTTCTGAAATAGACATGATCAAGTTTTATTTTAAAAGCTTTGATTATTTGGAGCAGGCAGATAACGAGGAATTTACTCTGCCGCATGCATGATTGACCGTTTTCTCTCAAATTCTACAACTTCTTCACGTAAATGTGAGAGTGTTTGCTGTGACACCTTGTCATGTTTATTGTCTTTCAGTGTTAATGGCAACAACTGCATTAACTCTTCTATTACCAGCAACATTTTATCAAAAGCCTTTACTGATTTCATGCTGCAGGGCAACTTCAAAAACATGGCCATACCTGGTGTACTGACCTGATTGATGCTAACCAGATCAAACCAGCCTGGCTCGGCAATGTTTGCAATACTAAATACGGCCTTTTTGGAATTTGTTAGATCCGGGTCATAAAAATGAAAAATTTTCATGTCCCCGTAGCGCATGCCTACTGCTTCAAGGGCATCGATCATTTGAGAGCCTGACAGTGCCCCATTATCCTTTTCAAGTAAATAGAAAACAATCAGCATCTCGTCGCTATCAACAGACTGACCATCTTCCTGAACTGCCTCGCTCGTTATACCCCCAACCGGATCATCATCCGAATGCAATCGCATATTGCTGGCCAACTCATTTAATGACATCGGTTCGTCTGGATCAGCTGCCATATTTACTAACTCAACGTCAGCATCCCCTGCTGATCGGGGACTGGCAACCCATGAGTCTTCCTTTGCATTTTTCCTTTTACTGACAAGGTAAACAATCAGAAAAATACCAACACCTATCAGTAATAGAACCCATCTCAAGGCATCCATGATTATATTTCCATCATATTCTCGACACGTGAAGCCCTGTATTTACATTGCTGCAAGTTTAACGGCTTCTTCTACATCCACCGCAACCATTCGCGACACACCAGGCTCATGCATGGTAACACCTGAGAGCTGGTTCGACATGGCCATGGTTACCTTGTTATGTGTGATAAAAATAAACTGGACAGTTTCTGACATCTCTTTAACGAGCTCGCAGAAACGTCCGACATTTGCATCATCCAATGGAGCATCAACCTCATCGAGCATACAGAACGGCGCAGGATTTAACTCAAAGATCGCAAATACCAATGCCACTGCAGTCAGGGCTTTTTCACCACCTGATAACAAATGAATAGAGCTATTACGCTTACCAGGGGGTCTGGCCATAACGCTGACACCCGAGTCAAGCAGATCCTCTCCGGTCAGTTCAAGATAGGCATGCCCTCCACCAAATACACGTGGGAACAAACGTTGCAAACCATTATTAACCTTGTCAAAGGTTTCCTTGAAGCGCGTACGTGTTTCCTTGTCAATCTTACGTATGGCATTTTCCAGTGTTTCCAATGCCGAAGTGACATCGACGTACTGAAGGTCCAGGTATTCCTTTCGTTCTGTTTGTTCTGCAAATTCGTCGATCGCTGCAAGATTAATGGGGCCGAGTCGCTGTATCTTCCGCTCAAGCTTTTCTACCATCTCCAGCCAGGCTTCTTCTGTTGCCTGCTGATCCAACGTTTGCAGTAGCTCGTCCAGTTTGTAGTCTGTCTGATCAAGCTGCTCCTTCAATGTCGTAGCCCTGATATTAAATTCCTGCCAGACCATTTTTGCCTGCTCAACTGACGAGCGCACTTCCTGAACATTTTGTTCGGCAGCATGTCGATCCTTTTCATGTTGCCTCATAGACGTATCGATATCCTCAAGCCGTTTTCGAGCTTCTCCAAGCTCGGTTTCAAGCTTCACGCGATCATTCAACAAGCCTTCGAGTCGTTTTTCCATTTCTTCTATTGGCGACTGACTTTTTTGCAGTAACTCGGACAGCTCAGACTTTTTGGTTTCCAGTCCTTCAATCTGCATGCGCATTCTTGCCAAATTTTGCTCTGTAGACCGTAATTGATTGGTCATAGTCTGATGCTTCAGGTCATGACCATGGACCTCATCCTGATGTTTGCGGGCTTCCTGCCTGACGGTATCAAGGTGTTGTTTCAAGGTATCTCGTTTCGAGGATAGCTCCTCACGTTCTCGTGACAACGCATCAATACTAGCCAATGCCTCATTCAGCAAGGTGCGTGCATCCTTGAGTGTAACGCCATCACCTTCCATCTGTTTCTCAATTTCATCGCGGTCATTCGTCAGGGTCTGATAACGTGCCTTTACCTGTTCCAGCCGTGAGCTCATGGAGCTCAACTGCGAGGCGGCTTCGGAATGTTGTCTATGCAGCTGGTTAACTTCCTGCTGCTGTAACTCCCTTGACTCTTCAAACTCGCGCTGCCTTGACCTTTCCATTTCAAGATCTGCTTGCGTACTCTGACATTTTTCTTCCAGTTCGTTATTTTCAGCAGTCAGAGTTTTAATTTCCTGTTCTCTGGCAATCACTCCGGATTTTTCATCATGCTCCTTGATCAATTTCAGCCAGGAGCGCCCCATCCAGACACCTTGTTTGGTGATTATTGATTCATGATCAGCTAACCCTGATCTCAGTGATAATGCCTCGGACAGATTTTCGGCGGCATACGCACCGGCCAGTAATGAATCAAGTGACCACGGAGAATTAACGTAATTGGATAATGGAGTAGCCGCATGTGGTGTGTCGTCTAAAGCCGACATCGAACTTGTGTCAAAAAATGCAATAGAACCACTGTCAATCTTGTCAACCAGGTCGGACACAGAATCAAAATCATTGACTGCAACCGCTTCAAGATTTAAACCCATCACGGTCTCAACGGCTGTTTCCCAACCTGTATCAACCTGGATTTTCTGGACAAGCCGCGGCGCATCACTCAAACCATGTTGTTCGAGCCACTGCATTATCTTGCTATCAGACTGACCTAAAGCGGCCTGCTGCAAGGCTTCCAGTGAACTCAAACGCCCCTGACTGGTTTGCAACTTACCGCTGAAATCATTTAGTAGCTGCGCCTTGTCACGATTTTGTTCCCGCAACTGAGTAATTTGTTCTTTGGTATTTTCCAGTGTAAGTTCGGCCTGCTTGACCGCTTCGGCTGTCTGCTTTTCTTTTTCAGTTAATGCATCGATCTGTTCTTCAAACTGGCTGACATTAACCTCTGACAACTGGGTCTGGGTTCGCTCCAACCTTAACTGTGCCTGCACAATCTGCTGCTCAACATGCTCTATTCGTGTGCGCTGTACCTGGGCAGTTTCGGAAGGCTGGGAAGCCCTCTGATTAAACTCATCCCAGTCTTTTTGCCATTGATGCATTTGTTCGTCTGCACTATTCAACTCTGAGCGTGATCTTTCACTATCGAGTTTTGCCTTTTCCAGTTGAGGCAGTAAATCTT